>Ga0182735_1001848_pt1 | contig 13599 bp, 11 predicted proteins | sample eDN5th30CKraftMG_FD_128524 | JGI IMG/M metagenome (GOLD analysis project Ga0182735, IMG submission 128524) | Enriched Miracle-Growth compost microbial communities from Emeryville, California, USA - eDNA 5th pass 30_C Kraft MG (version 2) (version 2) ... | reverse complement strand
GCCGTTCTTGCAATTTTCACACCCCACGGGGGAATACAGCTTGAAGCTGCCGATCCTGTCCTCCGGGAAGCCTTCGTGGAGGAGGGTTTCGTTGGGGATGTCGTGTTCCTTCTTGCAGAGCGAGCAGAGCTTACGGGCCAGGCGTTGGGCAATGATCAGGTTGGTGGAGGTGGCCAGGTTGAAGGAGGCAACGCCCATGTTCAGCAGGCGCGTAAGGGTTTCCGCGGCACTGTTGGTGTGCAAGGTGGACATCACCATGTGGCCGGTCTGTGCGGCTTTGATGGCAATCTCGGCGGTTTCCAGGTCGCGGATCTCGCCGACCATGATCACGTCCGGGTCCTGGCGCAGGAAGGCGCGTAGCGCCTGGGCGAAGTCCATGCCTTGGCGAGGATTGACGTTGACCTGGTTGATGCCTTCCAAGTTGATCTCCACTGGGTCCTCGGCGGTGGAAATATTGATGTCCGGGGTATTGAGGATATTCAGACCGGTATAAAGGGAGACCGTCTTGCCCGAGCCGGTGGGACCAGTCACCAGGATCATGCCTTGGGGCTGCTTGAGAGCCTCCAGATAGAGTTCTTTCTGGTTTTCCTCATACCCCAGCGCATCAATGCCCATCTGCGCGCTGGCTGAATCGAGGATCCGCATTACGATCTTTTCGCCCCATAGTGTGGGTAGGGTATTGACGCGGAAATCGATGGATTTGGACTTGGATACCCGCATTTTGATACGGCCGTCCTGAGGCTTGCGCCGTTCGGAAATATCCAGGCCGGCCATTACCTTGAGGCGTGCAGAAATCCGACTCGCTAGTTGAATTGGTGGCTTGGCTACCTCATGCAGCATGCCGTCGGTGCGGAAACGTACCCGATAGATCTTCTCGTAGGGTTCGAAGTGCAGGTCGGAAGAGCCCCCCTTGATGGCGTCCAGCAGCATTTTATTGACGAAGCGCACCACTGGCGCATCGTCTGCGTCGCCGCCGATGGCCTCCTCCTTGCGGTCGGCTTCCCCGCTTTCGATATCCAGGCCTTCCAGATCGACATCGCCCAGGTCGTCTAGTCCTCCGGTGGCGCTTTCGAAAATCTTCTCGATCGCGTCTCCGAGTTTGTCGTCCTCAACCAGGATTGCTTCGGTGGTCAGGCCTGTACTGAATTGGACATCAGTGATGGCTTGGTGATTGGTTGGATCGGAGATGCCGACAAACAGCTTGTTGCCACGACGCCACAGAGGAATGACTCGATGCTGGCGAACCAGTTTTTCGCTGATCAGTTCCCTGGGGATGCCTTCCTTGTCTATGGCCCCTAGATCGCAGAAGGCTATACCGAACTGATCCGCCGCCAGTTCGGTCAGTGGCCGGCTTTTGACCAGCTTGTTCTGCACCAGGTAGGTCACTAACGAAAGCTTGTTTCGATGAGCCTGCTGTTGGGCCTGCTGGGCGCTTTTTTCATCCAGCAGCTCAGCAATTACCAATTGGCGGGCGAGACCGGAAAGCACGGCTTGATCGTTCATTGGGAGGAATATACGAGTTGATTTGGATAGGTCTTATAACGCACGGGCGCGATGGTGCCAAATACCCACCACTGGGGGTGTCATTTTTTGTCAGAACATGCCCTCAGGAGGCGTCCTTTTCTTGAGCCTATGTCTGTAGGTCTTAGCCTTCGGCGCGTGTAGGTATCTGGCACGATCTGTGCTTTTTTTCTGACAGGTCGATAGACCTCTTCCCATTTCAAGGAGAGTTTCATGAAGGCTCAAAAAGGTTTTACCCTGATCGAATTAATGATCGTCGTTGCGATCATCGGTATTTTGGCTGCTATCGCCCTGCCGGCGTATCAGGACTACACCAAGCGTTCTCATGTGGCTGAAGGTCTGTCTCTGGCCGGCGGTGCCAAGGCTTCCGTGACTGAGTTTTTCTCTTCCCAAGGCAAGTTCCCGCCGTCTCAGACTTCCGCTGGTTTGGCTGCCGCTTCTGACATCAAAGGTAATGCTGTCAAGTCGGTAGGGGTGACAGCTAATACCGGCCTTATCACTATTACCTTCAACGACAAGGTTGATGATGGCAAAACTCTGCTGCTGAGCCCGACTACCAGTTCTGGCTCCATTACTTGGAAATGTAAAGGTGGCACCGTAGAGACCAAGTATCGTCCGGCTAGCTGCCGTTAATTCTTGGCTTTTGCTGTATGAACGCCCACCTCTTGGTGGGCGTTTCCATATTTTGGATTCATTACGATGCGCCTGATGTCTCGCCATCTTCCTTTGGCTATGCTTCTGCTGATTATGGGGCTGGCGGTCTTCTGCTATTCCCCAGGATTGAAAGGCGGCTTTCTCTTCGATGATTTCCCTAATCTCAGTGATCTTTCCGCCTACGGTGGAGTAGTGGACTGGGAAACCTTCAAAAGCTTCGTGTTCAATGGCTGGTCTGGTCCCAGTGGGCGTCCAGTTGCATTGGCTAGTTTTTTATTGAATGACAATGCATGGCCCAGTCAAGGGGCCTATTTTAAAACTACGAATCTTCTAATTCATTTGCTGTGCGGCTTGTTTTTGTGTTGGTCTACTTTTCTTTTGCTGCGCTTGTATGGCTATTCAAGTCGTAAGGCAGAATGGATTGCCATTCTTACTTGTGCATTCTGGCTGCTACATCCGTTCTTTGTTTCTACTACCCTTTATGTTGTTCAGCGGATGGCACAGTTGGCTGCGTTGTTCAGCCTTGTTGGTGTGGTTGGTTATTTGAAGGGGCGATTGGCGCTGCAGCAGGGGCTTGTCAAGCAAGGGTACTGGTTGATGAGTATCTCGCTCATCCTGGGGACTGTGCTGGCAACTTTGAGTAAAGAGAATGGTATACTTCTGCCGCTTCTTATAGGAGTGATTGAGTTTTGTAATCCGAGTCAAAATAGGCTTGATTGGCGCTGGCGGTTGCTTTTCATTTGGGCGCCTTCGCTTCTCGTTATGGGCGTCCTGCTGAGTTACCTGAATCTTTCGGCGGCACCATGGCCTAATCGCTCCTTTAATCAGGTTGAGCGCTTATATAGCGAATGTCGTATCGTTACCGAGTATCTAGTTAACCTGATAGCTCCGCGTATAGAGGGGCGCGGGTTGTTTCAAGATGGTTTTTCGGTGTCTAGCTCGCTATTGCATCCGCTATCAACGCTTTACTCTCTCTTGTTATTGCTCTGCTTGTTTGCTCTGGCCTTATTGGTGCGTAGACGTATTCCTGTGCTGGCCTTGGCAATTATTTTCTTCTTTTGCGCACATATAGTGGAATCGACCCTCATTGGGCTTGAGTTATATTTTGAGCATCGAAACTATCTGTCTGCACTATTCTTGTTTCTTCCGTTGGCATTGTTCATCGTTTGGTTGAAAGATAAAATCAGTGTCTCCATCTCTGTATTAATGGCTGCATCGATAATCTTATTGTTAGCCAGTATGACTTGGCAGCGCGCGGAACTGTGGGCTGATACTGATCACCTGGAAATGTACTGGGCGAACAACACTCCGGAATCCCCTAGAGCACAGAGCACAATTGCCTGGCGTTTGAATCGGCTTGGCCGAGGAGATGATGCTCTTGTATTTATTGAGCAGGCTTCAAAGCGTCTACCCGATAGTGCTCTGTTGACCATCAACTGGCTACTGCTGCGAGTTGAGCAAGGAATCGCTATTGACGCAGACTTCCAGGCTGCTGCGCTCCGCCTTTCGCAACAGCCTTTTGATGCTCAGGCAGTTAGGGGAATGCGTTCACTTGCTGAAGTTATTGCTCGCGAAAGAAGTCTGGCCCGCTATCGCGAGCCCAGCGTGGAACTTTTGGAACGTATGGAAGCCAGTTCTCGTTATGGGCGCTTTGCACTTTTCCGCCGACTGACGCCATATCTGAAAGGGAAGTTGCTCCTGTCGCAAGGGAAGCGCCAGCAGGCATTGGCGAACTATTCCCTTGCTATTAGTCGCTACAATGACACCGACGCAGCCATGATGATGGTCGCAGAGGTGGCTAGTAGCGGTTATGCAATGGGCGCTTTGCAGTTGCTGGATCAAGCAGAGAAAGTCTATCGACAGCAACCAATTTTCAAGCTTAAAAGGTCTCCTCAAATATATGAGGCGGAGTTCGAGCGCGTGCGTGCTCTTATACTTGAGTCCACCCAGGTGCAGTCGCCGTACTCAGAATTTCATCCAATAGGAATTGTCGATGAAACTTAGTGTTGTTCTTCCGGCGAAGAATGAGTCGGAGGCAGTCGCTGCTGTGGTTGGTGGTGTTCGAAAGTTGTATGCTGATGCAGAGATTATCGTAGTTGACGATGGTTCTACCGACGCTACCGCTAAAGTTGCTGAAGAGGCTGGTGCTAAGGTTATCCGGCATTTATATTCGAAAGGAAATGGTGCGGCGATCAAGTCGGGGGCAAGACAGGCCAGAGGTGAGGTTATTGTTTTCATGGACGCTGATGGCCAGCATTCCCCATCGGACATTCCGAGGTTGCTAGAGGCGCTGGAAGAGGGCCATGACATGGTGGTCGGTGCGCGTCAAAGCGGTTCTCAGGCCAGTATGGGGCGGGGGTTGGCTAATGGCTTCTATAATAGCCTGGCTACCTACATGACCGGGCATCGTGTCGAGGACCTGACTTCTGGGTTTCGTGCCGTGAGGGCGAAAAAATTTAGGGAGTTCCTTTATCTCCTACCAAATGGTTTTTCCTATCCCACTACCTCGACTATGGCGTTTTTCCGGGCAGGCTATTCAGTTATTTATGTTCCCATCCATGCTGCGAAAAGGGTTGGAACTAGCCATATAAAGCCATTCAGGGATGGCGTGAGGTTTTTGCTAATAATTTTCAAGATCGGCACGCTTTATTCGCCCTTAAAGCTGTTTGCTCCCATCGCGGCTCTGATAATGGCCTTGGCGACATTTTGGTATGGATATACCTATGTTGCACATGGGCGCTTCACCAATATGAGTGCTCTTCTCTATACTGGTGGAGTAATGATATTCCTGATGGGGCTGATTTCAGAGCAAATCACAGCGCTTATGTATAAGGATTCGTCAGAGTAGGAGCGGGCTGTTTCGTGCGCCGATGAGCGGATGAGAGATCTGTCGTGCTTGGTAAGGTGTTACCTTTCATGAGCAAGGGATTACAGAGAGAAGGTGACTCATCCTCTGGGTGGGAAGCACCATTGCGTGCTGCATGGCTGGGCACATTGCTGAAGCTGCTTTCAGCTGCTACGGCGTTCTGCTCCAGTATCGTTTTTGCTCGTGCCTTGGGAGCGACTGAATTTGGTATGTATTCCTTCGTCAATGCATGGGTGTCGTTACTTGCGATCCTGGCGGGACTTGGTTTTCCCCAGTATCTGATTCGAGAGGGCGTACGAGCCCCGCACAGTCTAGGTTGGATGCGAGTTTTTGCTGATCATCGGACTTCTCTGTGTGGTGGAGGATGCGGCCTCATACTTATTATATTCAGCACGTTCGCTCTGCCTGGATTCGATAAAAATATCTTCCTGGCTGCAGCACCGTTGCCGTTGCTCTTGGGATTGGGCAGTGTCCGTCAGGCATTGTTGCAGGCTCAAGGCTGGCTGGTACGTAGCCAATGGCCGTCCTTGCTTCTGATACCGGCAACATCCTTTCTTCTCTGCTCAGCTTTATGGTTGTTGCAAGGTATGGTGAGTGCCGCGCAGCTTATGTCGATTTCGACAATTTCTGCGGCAATGGCTTTATGTGTCAACCACTTGCAGCTTCGTCAGGCTTTATCTCCTAACGCGAAACAGGAGGTTGCCACACTGCGAGTTGGGCAGGCCTTTCCATTTATGCTGCTGGCTTGTACTTATTTTCTTTCCAGTCGAATCGACCTGATTATGCTGGGGATCAACAGCAAGCCGCAGGTGTTAGGAATATATAGTGTTTCCTCCAGAGCTGCAGAGTTGCTGGTTTTTTTGAGTATGGCTTCGGTCACAGCGGTGGCCCCAAGTTTTGCTCGGCTCTTGGCGTCGGGGAAAAAGAATGAGTTGCAATTACTAGTGACATCGTTGGGGCGACGACTAACTCTGTTGACAGTGCCGCCGGCATTGATCATGTTTATTTTTGCTTCTCAATTGGTGCCATTAATTTATGGGCACAGCTATGCCGAGGGGGCGACCATCTTACAGATATTGGTTGTTGCCCAGCTCATTGCTGTGCTTGGTGGCCCTCTAGGGACTTTGCTAAATATGTCGGGTAACGAGAAGTCTCACCTGTTTGGTGTGGTGTCGGGCGTTCTATTGAATGTCCTGCTCAATACTTTATTGGCTCCGTATTACGGAGGCATTGGCGCGGCTGTCGCAACCTGCAGCAGTATTCTGTTTTCACGTATTATTCTACTGCTACAAGTTCGCCGGCGACTGGGCATACGGCCTACGGTCTTGGGGGTTTGAGGCGTCTAATGAAAATCTTCAAAAAAATACCAGTGCTCCGGGTTCTTCATAGATATTGGCGTGAGATAACCCGTCCGGCTCCATTGCAGGAGTTTGAGGACTATGACACCTACTGGCAGATGCGGGTCCGGGAGCAGCGTACCGCCAAAGAGATGGATCGGTATCGCCTGATTGCCAGCGTATTACCGGTCAATGCATCTGTTTTGGATATCGGTTGCGGTGAAGGAAGCTTTTTACGCTACTTGTCGCGCAACCGCCCGGACTGTAAGGGGAGTGGAGCGGATATTTCCATTTCTGCTCTAGAGGAGTTAACTGCTTCGGGTATTAGTGTGACTAGAATCGATCCGCAGCGGCGACTCGTAGAGCAATTAGCCGGAAGCTGGGATGTTGTTGTGTTAATGGAGGTGATTGAGCATGTTGTCGATGCGGAGGATCTGGTTCGGCAGGTTATCGAACTCGGGCCGCGTAGGATTTTTATAACGATTCCCAATGCCGGTTTTCTATTGCATCGACTCAGGTTATTGTTCGGCGGTCGATTTCCTATTACTACGATAGTTTATCACATGCGCGAACATATTCGCTTTTGGACGGTAAAGGATTTCGAGCAGTGGGCGGATGTATTGGGAATGCATATTCATACTTGCCGGGCTCAGGTGGACAGACCCGACAGACTGGTACGCTGGCTCAGCAACTGGCATCCCGCACTGTTTGCGGCCCAGGTTGTTTATGAGCTAAGTCCTAATGTCCGGGGCTAAGCGTTTGACTAAGGAAAATTCCCGGGGGCGGGTGTCAGTGGTGATGCCTGCTTACAATGCCGCAACTACTGTACTCGCCGCGGTTGAGTCTGTGCTGATGCAGACCTACCAAGATATCGAAATAATTATCTGTGACGACGGGTCAACCGACGATACCCGGCAGCGCCTTCAATCATTGTCCGACTCTAGAGTTCGGCTCTTATATAACGATAGAAACTGCGGGCCAGGTATTTCCAGGAATCGGGCCATAGATGTATCTAACGGGCGCTGGCTTGCATTTTTAGATGCTGATGACCAATGGATGCCGCAGCGTCTGGAAAGGTTGGTTGAGGCAGCAGGTGATGAGGTCTGTGCCATAGTCTTCGACGATATCCTTGAATGCCTCTCTACTGCTCATGGTTTGAGGCCTTGGCGGCGTATGCGTGGGCCAAAAGCCTTTGGCGCCGGGCTTGAGGTTCAAGTGCAGGATATTCCTGGCGCAGCCTGGGCTGGCTCTTCTCGGCTGTTGATAAAGCCTCTGATTTCCCGTGCAATGCTAGAGTCCTCAGGTGTGCGCCAAGGAGGCAGGCCCTATGCCGAGGACTCGGAGTTTATTTTTCGATTGCTGGCCGCAGGAGCATTTTTGCGATATGTGCCCGAGCCGTTGTATCTGTATCGTGTGCTGTCTATGTCGGCCAGTTCGGATCAGTCTCGTCACGCTCATATGCGAGAGCTTCTTGATTCGGCGCTGGGGTGGTTTGTCGATAGACCGGATATGTATATGGCCATACGGCGTCGCCTTGCGCTGGAGGTTCGCTTGGAGGCCTATTTCCTATTTCTATGGGCTTGCCAGTCCCGGAACTTCTGTTTGGCAGGACGTTTGTTCTTTCGACGGCCGGTTGCTGTTGCGTTGGAGTTCTCGCGCAGATTCATGCGGGAAGCGCCCGTTTGGGTTTCAAGATCATTATCCAAGGTAAGTAAGTGAAGAAAAAAGTCATCACTTTTGGGACCTTCGATGTCTTGCATGTTGGACATCTAAATCTCCTTGAGCGCGCCGCAAAACTGGGGGAGCGCTTGATTGTCGGCGTTTCGACCGATGCTCTGAATATCTCGAAGAAAGGGCGTCATCCTGTATATGCTGAGGATGAGCGTGTCAGATTGGTTCAGGCGTTGCGCTGTGTTGATGAAGTGTTTCTCGAGCACTCCTTAGAGGAGAAGTTGGAGTACGTTCGAGAGTATCGTGCTGACATACTGGTCATGGGCGATGATTGGTTAGGGAGGTTCGATTGGCTGTTGCCTTGGTGTGAGGTTATTTATCTGCCACGCACGCCGTCGATCTCTACAACAGAAGTGATCGAACGTATACGTACTTAGCCCTGCTTCTCGTCGAGGTAATCTCTTGATGTTTCGCAAAGCGATTTTTGCAGCAGGCGCTGTATTATTGGCGCTATTATCTAGGGTTTTTGCCTATCCACTCACATTAGTGGTACCTCGTGATGCATTCAGTGTCCTCGTTTTAGGGCGTGAGCACGGAAAATTCTTGGACAATGCCAAGCATTGTTTCTGTTACTTGCAGGATAATGCGGCGGGATGGCGTTGTGCGTTTCTGACTGAATCAAACGCCACCGCATCCATGCTACAAAGGCAGGGTATTGATGTATTGCGCTATCCGAGTTGGCCAGCATTTATTAGATTGCTCCGTACCGGCATTTTGGTGGTCGACTCCATGGACTATGGAGAACATGGACGGATAGGGTTGATTCGTGGTGCTCGCGTCATCCAATTGTGGCATGGCGCACCACTGAAGGAGATTGAGCTGGATCTTCATCATCGTCGTTTGGCTCGGCTATCGCCGCTGAAACGATGGCTGGTGATCGTATACAAAAGCGTCTTGGGACGGTATCGAAGGACCGATCTGTTGGTCTCCACGTCCGAATATTTTACCGAGCAGGCATTCCGTCGGAGCTTTCACGCGAAGAGCATTCTAGCTCTGGGTTACCCAAGGAACGATGCCATGCTCGACCCCCAAAGACAGTCTGGTGGTTTGGTAAATTGCAATGTGGATGTCGTAGCGCGACAGCGAATTCATGCACACCGCGAGTCGGGTGGCAAGGTCATAGCCTATATGCCGACTTTTCGTAAAAACAAAATCTCTCCCTTTGAAACTGGCCACATGGACTTGCAGCGACTATCCATTTTTTGCGAGCGTGTTGGTGTCTTGTTCGTACTAAAGCTACATCCGCTCATGCATGGGCGTTATAGGATGGAAAACTCTCCCTTCTTGGTAAATATCGATCCTGATTCGGATATTTATCCTCTCTTGGCTAGTGTCGATATTCTGATAACTGACTATTCATCGATCTACTTCGATTTTCTTCTACTTAATCGCCCTGTTGTTTTCTATCCATATGATTTGGATGAGTATCTGCAAGACGACAGGTCTCTTCTCTTCTCTTATCCGGAAATGACTCCGGGAGCTCATGCACATACGTTTGATGATTTGCTTGCTTGTCTGGAGGAGCAGGTTGTCGGCGTCGATGAGTATGTGGAAAAACGGGAACGGGTCTTACGTCTCACTTTTGACCATCGTGATGCTGCTGCATCAGTTCGTCTGCTTAAGCACTTAGGTTCGATGTCGTTATGAGGTATCAGCGTATAGGCAGCTCTCGAAGGACCCTCTTGGCAATGTGTTGCCAGTTCATTTCCAGCGGCGAGCTAGCCAATATCGGCGTCATAAACTGTTGGGCTATGCTCGTGGCTAGACTAGTAGGGTCATTTGGAGTTGCTAGTACATTTTCGAGTTGCAGGGCTTGTGTCGGAAAATTTTTCGTAAAGTTTGGTGTTCGGGTTGCTGCGATAGGAATCTGAACAGCTAGATATTCAGCAATCTTACAGGATGAGGCCATGTCCAAGAAACTGGAGTTTCTATAGGGTAGAGAGAGTACATTACAGCAGTTGAGTGCTATAGCTACTTTTTCATGAGGAATGTTGCCTAGATAGTCAATCCAGTTGGCGCTTATATTTAAGTTGGCAGGTTTTTTTCCTGCTAGGAGTAAGCGAATTTCAAGGCCGTTTGAGCGGAGATAATGGATTGCAGTGAGTAAGTCAGTTAGACCTCGATCTGGCTCCATACTTCCGAAGTAGCCTACATATAATGATTGCGTGTTGAGTTTCAAGGCTCTTCGACAATAAGCGCGGCATCTTGGATGGAATATTGCAGAATCGATACCGTTCGGGGCTATGCTGAATGTGGCTTTTGGGCTTTGATGTGGAGTGGTCTCGACGGCCAACGCTGTGCTAGCAAAGAGTAGATGGTCTGAATTCTTAACTAGAAATTTGAATGGATCGATACCTATAAGCTTGCGGTATCCAGAAAAGGTGGTGTACTTGTCGTAAATATCGAAAGTAAATCCTGCACCGCTCAGGCGAGCAATAATGTACCCCAGAAGTCCGATATAGCAGTCGCCGCTGGCAACTACATTTCGTGGTCTACGTTGCAGGCTGCTGAGTAGGTGCTTCAGGCTATGCAAGCTGAAGACCGGGAATGAATGAATTTTCAGGCTCTGGTGATGCTCGCTGATCCGTTCCTTGGTGTGATAGTCGATCAGCCAGAGATTAACTTCCATGCCAGCTTCTGCCCAGAACCGCGGAAGCTGGTAAATTCTACCGAATTGGTCCTTCAGAGCATCTCTGTTGGTATAAAAGCGCTTGCCGATGAAGAGTGTGCTCATGATCGGCGCGAGGGAGTGGATAACTCAAGTTGATCGAGCACATTTCTGCCAAATTTCTCCCAGGCGAAGGTTGCACTATGACGCAAGCAGGCGGCACGCATACTGCCAGGTGACTTTATTACGCGAAGAGCCAACCGGGCCAGGCATTCATAGTCCTCGGGTGGGGCCAGGTAACCCGACTCTCCCTCAGCGACAGCATCTGGAATGCCTCCCGTGGCGAATGCTACAGTGGGTACACCGTTGGCTGCCGCTTCGATCGCTACCATACCGAACCCTTCCGTATCATTGGGAATATGACGAACAGGAAAAATGTGCGCGATCGCTGATTGGTATGCAGTGAGCAACTCGTCCATATCAGTGATCTGCCCGATTAGCCGAACATGGTTGGCAACACCTGCAGTTCGTGCTGCTTCTTCAATGCTTTCGGCCGTCTGGATATGAGCGTGAAGAGCATCACTTGGGACTGAGCCTACTATCAATAGGAGTACATCCGGGCGCTCGGCGACGATACGAGGAAGTGCCAACTGTACAAATTCGCGCAATCCCTTTCGAGTGCTAAGTCGGCCGACTGAGATGAGCACATTTCTCCCCTCGAGATTGTACTTTGCCCTGAAGTTTTTCAGTTTATCGTTAGAGCTTGGGGGCGCAGGCACCGTTACACCGGGATGTACTAAGCCGATACGGTGTTGGCTGATTCCTGCTAAACGAGCAAACTCCGCAGTAGAGTGGCTATTCGCGATTATGCGGTCCATCCCTCGAAGTGCAGGAAGCCACAATGCTCTGTAGATTGGGTTTTGGATCGTGACGTCCAATCCATGTACATACGCCACTGCCTTTGCGCCACAGGTTCGGGCGGCTAGTAGGGCAATCGGAGCCGTAAGGCCACTGCCAGCCATGATGATATGGGGACGCCATCGCCGAGCAGTGGATAGCGCTTGCCTGAATGCAGTTAGGAGGAAGCGCCAGAGCGGTCGTAGTGGCACTGGGTTGAAGATGGTATTGCTTGGCGCCAATACGGCCGCGTCATGTGGGCCGATGGTCACAACCTGCTCAGTCTTGGCTAGCTCTTGGATAAGATGCCAATTCAGGCGCTCCATACCGCCCACTAAAGGAGGGAGATTGCGGGTGATTAGGAGAATCTTCCAACCTCTACGCATTTGCTCAGGCACTGATGACATTGGCCGCCCCGGTTAGACGTCCACGGGTATCGACTAACAAGGGTGAGTGCTTCTGCAGCAGTTCGTAGTCGAAGGTATCGTGATCGGTTGTTAGTACCATGCAATCGAAGCCTCGCAAGCTTTGTTGCGTTAGCTCCACTGATTCGAGGTCAAATGAGTAGTCCCGTTTGCGTGGAAACTTGGGCACGTGAGGATCTGAGTACTCCACATGTGCTCCTTTGCTCTCCAGTAAAGACATGATTTCCACGGCGGGAGACTCACGCGTATCGTCAATATTCTTTTTATATGCTAGGCCTAGCACCAGAATGCGGCTGCCCTTGATAGCTCGGCCACGGTCGTTGAGAGCGTCTGCAACCTTCTGGACGACCCAATGCGGCATGTAATGATTGATTTCGCCGGCCAGCTCGATGAAGCGGGTGTTGATGCCGTATTCCTTTGCTTTCCAGGTCAAGTAGAACGGATCAATGGGGATGCAGTGACCGCCGAGGCCGGGGCCGGGTGTATAGGGAACGAAGCCGAAGGGTTTGGTCGCTGCTGCGCGGATCACCTCATGGATGTCGATTTTCATCTTGTCGCAGACGATCTTCATCTCATTGACCAGGCCGATGTTCACTGCTCGGTGGATATTCTCGAGCAGCTTGGTCATTTCCGCCACTCGTGGGCTGCTGACAGGCACTAGCGTCCTGATGGCATAAGCATAGGCCGCCTGCCCCAGCTCAAGGCAGAGAGGGGTTTGCCCCCCAATTACCTTGGGAATGTCACGGGTGCCGTAGGTGGGGTTACCTGGGTCTTCCCGTTCCGGAGAAAAGACCAGCGCGCAGTCTACTCCGGGTTCGAAACTGCGTTCGCGAAGGCGGGGGAGGAGGACTTCCTCGGTGGTGCCGGGCCAGGTCGTGCTTTCCAGGCTGAGCAGTTGGCCTGCGCGGAAGTGCGGCAGGATGGCTTCTACTGTGTTCACCACGAAGCTCAGGTCCGGCTCATGGTGACGATCGAGGGGGGTTGGAACACAAATTATCAGTACGTCGGCCTCTATGCTGCGAGAGAAGTCGTCCGTTGCCTCGAAGCCGGTTTGTAGGGCTTGGGTAATCTGATCGGCTCCCAGTCGCTCAATGTAGCTCTGACCTGCATTGAGCTTGTGGACCTTTTCCGCATCAACGTCGAAACCTATGACCCGTACACCAACCTCGGCAAACCGGAGCGCCAACGGCAGGCCAACGTAACCAAGTCCATAGATACCGACAGCAAAGTCGCCGTTAGCGATTTTCTGACGGAGCAGGCCTAGCGCATTCATATCCGACTTCCTAAGGGGATCGACGCACTATTCTGTCGGACTTTGTCCTGTGGAGGAAACGTGGCGTGGCCGCGCGCGGAAAACTGTGATGGTGCTCTCGCCAGTGCCGGTTCACTGATAAATTCAGAGCGATTGATTTGGCTTTTTTAGAGTGCTAGCTTACGCCGCGCCGCCGGTGTAGCTCAGTCGGTAGAGCAGCTCATTCGTAATGAGAAGGTCGGGGGTTCGATTCCTCTTACCGGCACCATCTCTGGCAAAGGCCCCGCTTCGGCGGGGCCTTTTGCTTT
>Ga0182735_1001847_pt1 | contig 13614 bp, 16 predicted proteins | sample eDN5th30CKraftMG_FD_128524 | JGI IMG/M metagenome (GOLD analysis project Ga0182735, IMG submission 128524) | Enriched Miracle-Growth compost microbial communities from Emeryville, California, USA - eDNA 5th pass 30_C Kraft MG (version 2) (version 2) ... | reverse complement strand
AGTCCCGCGGCCTATCGACGGCGAGATGCGACGTCATCCGCCCTTGAGTTTCCGTTCGCTCTCGATCGGACGACAGGATTTGAACCTGCGACCCCTTGACCTGGCTGAAACCGTCCGCGCAGAAGGTACGAGGACCAAGCGCCGGGCTCGATGGGAAGAGCGGCGCCGATTCCCTCCGGAGGTCCATGGCCTAGTACGCTCCGAGACAGCTGGAGAATCTGGGGGATCTCATGGAGTTCGAAGATCGACTCGTCGCGCTTGCCGCCAAAGTCAAGAACCAGGCTGCCGCCATCGGCACAGAGGAGGCGACGAAGAACGCGTTCGTGATGCCGTTCATCTCGACCATCCTCGGATACGACGTGTTCGATCCGCTCGAGGTCGTGCCCGAGTTCACCGCGGATGTAGGGATCAAGAAGGGCGAAAAGGTCGACTACGCCATCATGCATGACGGCGAGGTGCAGATCCTGATCGAGTGCAAGGCGTCCACGGGTGTGCCGAGGATCGAGCATGCATCGCAGTTGTTCCGCTACTTCTCGACCACCAATGCTCGCATCGCCGCCCTTACCAATGGGGTTGTCTGGCAGTTCTTCACCGATCTCGACGCGCCGAACATCATGGATGCGAAGCCGTTCCTGATGCTCGATCTCCTCGACATCGACGAGACGCTGCTTCCCGAGGTCCAGAAGCTCAGCAAGGACAGCTTCGACCTCGAGTCGATCATCAGCACCGCCGAGGAGCTCAAGTACGTCGGCGCACTCAAGCGAGAGATCGCCGCGCAGTTCCGTGAACCGAGCGACGAGTGGATCCGGTTCTTCACGACGCGCGTCTACGACGGGTCCTTCACCCAGAAGGTCCGCGAGCAGTTCACCACGCTCGTCGGGAAGGCGTCTCGTCAGTTCCTCAACGAGAGCGTGAACGATCGCCTCAAGACCGCTCTCGGCGCCGGCGTGGGTCTCCGGACGACCGAGGTCGCACCGACGGTCACCTCGGAGGCCGTCGCCGAAGACGACCTGAACCGCGACACCGAGATCGAGACCACGCTGGAAGAGCTGGAGGGCTACCAGGTCGTGAAAGCGATCGCCTGCGCAGAGGCCAAGCCACAGCGCATCACGCATCGCGACGCGAAGAGCTACTTCGCGGTGCTGCTCGACGACAACAACCGGAAGCCGATCGCGCGCCTCCACTTCAACTCTCGCCAGAAGTACCTCGGTCTACTGGATGAGGAGAAGGTCGAGACACGTCACGCCATCGAGACTCTCGACGAGATCTACGAGTATGCGGACGCGATCCGCGAAGCGGTCGTCCGCTACCGTTAGGCCTGTGAACGCGGCACGGCTGTTAGCGTCGCAACGTGTCCCAGAAAACGCTGTTCGACGCGCTTCGCGCCTTCGTCGCCGAGCGCGAGTGGGAGCAGTTCCACTCCCCCGCCAACCTCGCAAAGAGCATCTCGATCGAAGCCGGCGAACTGCTCGAGTGCTTCCAATGGGACGACAACGCCGCTCCTGGTCGCGTGCGAGAGGAGCTCGCGGACATCCTGACCTACTGCTTCCTGCTCGCGGACAGGCTCGACCTCGATCCCGAGCAGATCGTGCTCGACAAGCTGGAGGTCACACGAGCGAAGTATCCGGCCGACAAGGCCCGTGGCCGCAGCGCGAAGTATGACGAGCTTTAGGGTCGAGCGTTTCGGCTTCACCAGCCGAGACGTGGCGGTGTGGGGGCGCGTCGATCCGGCGCATTCGAACTGGCCTGTCGTCTACGTCCTCGACGGCAAGCGCGTCGCGTACGTCGGCGAGACGTTGAGCGCGGCGTCGCGTATGCGCCAGCATCTCTCCTCCAAGCACGCGAGCGGATTGAAGACGGCGCGAGTCGTCATCGACGAGACGTTCAACAAGTCCGCCTGCCTCGATCTCGAGTCGCATCTCATCCGCTGGCTCGACGGCGACGATCGGTACACGATCCTCAACGGCAATCACGGGATCACCGACGCCGACTACTACGACCGGACGCGATACAGCTCGACGTTCGACGAGATCTTCGAGGAGCTGCGTGCCGCCGGCGTCTTCCAGCGCACGATCCAGGAGATCGAGAACAGCGACCTGTTCAAGCTCTCGCCCTTCAAAGCTCTCACTCCTGATCAGGCGTCCGCCGTCGAGCAGATCGTCGAGGATCTGCTGAACGACCTCAGCGCGGGTGGCCCCGTGGTGCATCCCACCCGCGTGGTGGAGGGCTACCCGGGTACCGGCAAGACGGTCGTGGCGATCTACATCATGAAGCTGCTCGCCGACATCGCAGGAGCGACCGAGCTCGCGGACATCGATCCCGACACGATGTTCGCCGAGCTCTTCACGGAAGAGAACCGTGCGCTCCTGGCGAGTCTCCGGATGGCGATCGTCGTGCCGCAACAGGCGCTTCGCGCGTCGATCAAGAAGGTGTTCGCAAAGACGCGAGGACTCGATCGGCGAATGGTGCTCTCGCCGTTCGATGTGGGCGAGAGCGAGCAGCCCTTCGACCTGCTGCTCGTCGATGAGGCGCACCGGCTCAATCAGCGCGCGAACCAGTCATCCGGTGTTCAGAATCGACGCTTCATCGATATCAACGTCGCTCTCTTCGGCCGGGATGATCTGGCGAAGACGCAGCTCGACTGGATCCTCGGGAAGAGTGCGAATCAGATCCTGATGCTGGACACCGAGCAGACGGTGCGTCCGGCGGACCTCCCCGTCGAGGTGACGCGGGAGCTGTCGCGAACTGCACGCGCCACCCACCGCCACTATCCACTGGTCTCGCAGTTGCGCGTCGCAGGCGGACAGGACTACATCGCCTTCGCGAGAGAGCTGGCGCGCGGCGAGGCGAACGTGGATGCTCCGCGCGACTTCGGCTCGTACGACCTGCGGTTCTTCGACTCCGTCGCTGCTCTCCGGGCGGCGGTCAGCGCCCGCGACGAGGAGTACGGGCTGTCGAGAATGGTGGCCGGCTACGCCTGGGAGTGGAAGAGCAAGGGCGGCCGTGACGCGTGGGACATCGAGCTGGATGGCGTCGCCATGCGGTGGAACTCGACGGACAAGGACTGGATCAGCTCACCGGGAGCGATCGACGAGGTGGGCTCGATCCACACCGTGCAGGGCTACGACCTGAACTACGCCGGTGTCATCATCGGACCCGATCTGCGCTATGACACCACAAGTGGCACGGTCTTCATCGATAGAGACTCGTACTTCGACGTCAAAGGCAAGGAGAACAACCGCGCACTTGGCAAGAGGTTCTCGGACGACGAGCTCCTCACGTTCATCACGAACATCTACGCCGTGCTGCTCACGCGCGGCATCCGTGGCACATACGTCTACGTGTGCGATCCCGGCCTTCGGGATTACATCAGGAGCGTCATCGAGCGCACACGTCGTCGCGAGCAGGGCTAGGAGCGACGCGCACGTCGGATGGGCGCGATGGCCCATCGCGGACCGAGGGTGAGGATCGCGACGGTGATGACGGCGAAGAACCGGAAGCCCGGGACGGCGGGCCGAGGCACCGTAGGCGCCCTCTCCGTCAGCACCTTCCTCGGCCGACGGAACCGATTCATCCGCCCGAATGCTGCGGGAGCGTATGCTCCATGTCGAGCAGGATCCGGATCAGCCGCGTCGGCAGCCCCGACTGGATCAGCCCGCGCAGCCGCTCCACACGCTCGACCGCGTCCGGGCCGTACGCGCGATAGTCGTTCGTGCTCCGCTCCGGCTCCAGCAGCCCCTGTCCCTCGTTAGTGGCGCAGCAGACACGGCGCGAAGCCCGTGCTCTCGGACAGCTCGCCGAGGGGGCGCTTCTCGCGATCGTCACAGCCGTGCCGGCGGATATCGGGCTCGCCGCGACGGCGCCGCGGCGTTCACGATCCTCGACCACGCGTAGCCTGAAGAGGATGACGCGCAACAGCCCCGCCGGTACCGCGATCGCGGCGCTCGTCCTCGACATCGTGCTCGTGGTCGTCTTCGCGGCCATCGGCCGGGCGAGTCACCAGGAGGGGCGTGCTCGGAGCGGGAGGGCTGGGGCTCGCGACCACCGCCTGGCCGTTCCTCGTCGGCCTGCTCGCCGGATGGGCCGTCACGCGCGGGTGGCGGCATCCGCTCGCGCCTCTGCGCACGGGAGCCGGCGTGTGGGTCGCGACCGTCGCCGTGGGGATGCTTCTGCGCGCGGCATCCGGACAGGGGATCGCGATCGCGTTCGTCATCGTCGCCGCGGTGACGCTGCTCGTCCTCCTCGTGGGATGGCGCGTGGTCGCGTGGGGCATCCGCGCTCTCCGCGCCCGGTCCGCACGCTGAGCCGTGCCGGCACGCGCGATCGCCCGGCGCCGGGAAGCAGCGACGATGCGTGAACGGAGGGACTGCCCCCGGCGGCGGCATCCGGGTTACCCTTCCGCCATGGACCAGCAGCGGATCTTCGCCATGCCGTTCGCGGACGTCTATCCGCTGTACGTCGCGAAGGCGGAGCGGAAGGGGCGCACGCGCGCCGAGGTGGACGAGGTCATCGAGTGGCTCACGGGCTTCGACGACGACGAGCTCCGGAGCCGGATCGAGGCGCGGAAGACCTTCGCCGAGTTCTTCGACGACGCGCGGCTCACGCCGAACGCGTCGCTCATCACCGGGGTCGTGTGCGGGGTCAGGGTGCAGGAGATCGAGGATCCGCTGATGCGGAAGATCCGCTACCTCGACAAGCTCGTCGACGAGCTCGCCAAGGGCAAGGCGATGGAGAGGATCCTCCGGACCGCCTGAGGGCCTCCGGCGTGCAGGTCAACGGCCGGTGTCGCCCGCGTGCCCGTCGGGCAGCACGAGCGGCAGCTCGCGGTCGGCGTCCCAGGGCTCGGTCCAGCCCAGGCGGTCGAAGAGCGCATCGAGCAGCATCCCGGTGAAGCCCCACACGAGGTGCTTCCCCGTCGCGTGCCTCACGAGGAACGCGGGGCCGCGCCGCTCCCGGCCGTCACGGCGGATGACGGTCGACCCGCGGTTCGCCGGATCGAGCAGGTCGGCGACGGGGGCGCGGAAGACGTCGGCGGACTCCGCGACGTCGACGACGCGGACGGGCGACGGACGCCGCCACCACGCCAGCACGGGCGTCACGAGATGCCGCGAGAACTCGAGCGGGATCTCGGCGAGCGGGCCGAGGACCTCGACACCGGCCGGCTCGAGGCCGGTCTCCTCCTCCGCCTCGCGGAGGGCCGTCGCGACGGGACCGTCGTCGCCGGGCTCGACGCGGCCGCCGGGGAACCCGATCTGTCCCGGGTGCGAGCGCAGCGTCGTCGCGCGGGCCAGCAGCAGCACGTCGAGGTCGCGCGAGACGGCGGGCGCCTCCGCGTCGTGCGCGCTGGCGAGCGCGTCGAGCACGCCGAACAGGATGAGCACCGAGGCCGGGCGCGCGTCCGGGAGGCTCGGCAGATCGAGCCGCCAGTACTCGCGCGCGGCGGCCGCCGCATCCTGGACCTGAGCCGCGAGCTGCGCCCGCGCGTCACCGAGACGGGTGTCGGGGATCACCCGTTCAGGCTACGGCGCCCGCGGACCGGTGGGGGCCGGCCCGGGCGGCCGGTCAGTACCAGCCGGTGGACTGGGAGTGGCCCCAGGCGCCGCAGGGCGTGCCGTAGGCGGAGGCGATGTAGCCGAGGCCCCAGGCGATCTGGGTCGCGGCGTTCGTCCTCCAGTCGGCGCCGGCGCTCGCCATCTTGCCGCCGGGGAGCGCCTGCGGGATGCCGGTGGCGCCGCTGCCCGCGTTGTAGGCCTGGTAGTCCCAGCCCGACTCGCGGTTCCACAGGGACAGGAGGCACGAGAACTGGCCGTCGCCCCAGCCGTACCGGTCGGCGGCCATCTGACGCGCGGCCGCCTGAGCGCCGTCGGTCGTGTTCGCGGCGGCGAGGGCCTGCGCGGCGGCGGCCGCGGCGGCCTCGGCCTGGCGCTCGGCCTCGGCGGCGGCGTCCGCCGCGGCCTTCGCGGCGCGGGCGCCGTCGAGCGCCGTGCGCAGCTCGCCCACGCGGTCCGCGACGGTCTCGGTCTGCGTCGTCACGGCGTCCGTCAGGCCCGGGAGGAACATGACCGGGGTGATGTCGACGTCGGACAGGTGACCGAGGGCGTCCTCGAGGGCGGAGGTGTCGATCGACGTGTCGGCGACGCCGAGGTCGAGCCCCGCGCCGGCGATGTCGGCCGTGAGGGAGGAGGCGTCGGCGAGCGCCTCCTGGCCCCGGTCGACGGCGGCCCGCGCGTCGGCGGAGATGACGCTCAGCGGCTTGTGCGCGGGTGCGGCGGACGCGGACGCGCCCGCCCCGAAGACCGCGGCGAGGGAGGCGGCGACGGGCGTCGAGAGCGGCACGGCGGAGGTCACGCCGGCCGCGCCGACGAGGCCGAGGGCGACACCGGCGCAGACGGCCGCGATGCCGAGGGATCGGCGGCGCGTGCGGCGGGCAGGGGTGTTCGTGTGGTCGGATGCCATGGGCGGATCGGTCCTTCGGTTGATCGGCGCCGACAGGGCGCCGCGCGTCCTGGGGAGACACAAAGCCCCGAGTCTGGCGCAGCGTCTCTGGACGATCCGTCCATGGTTCCTGGCAGGACGGTGAAAGGCGTCCGCCGCGGGGACGCGCCCAGAGAGGGCGTCAGGACGCGGCGAACCCCCGAATCATGCGGCTGAATCGACCACCGGGCATCACCGGATCGTGACCGATGAGCCGTCTCACTGAGTGGGAGGGCTAGTTCGGGCCGCGCCGGAAGAGGCCGAGCACGGCGTGCAGGAGCGGCAGGGCCGACAGCGCCATCACCACCGTGCCGAAGACGACGTCGTCCCGGCGCAGCATGATGCCGCCGATGAGCAGACCCGCGAAGATCACGCCGGAGAGGATCTGGCGGCCCAGCCGCTCGAGGCCGCGAAGACGACGCTCCATCCGCGGCACCTGGATGACGAGGCGCCCGTCCTCGATGCGGGTCACGAGATCGTCGACGCGACCCGGCAGGGCGGCGAGGACGCCCGCGAACGCGAGCCCGCGCTTCGCGAGGTCCTGTAAGGCGTTGCCGCCCTCGTCGCGGATCAGGCGGGTCGCGTAGGGCTCGATCGCGTCCCAGATGTTGAAGGACGGATCCAGCCCGCTGCACATCCCGGAGGTCAGCGACATCGCGCGGACGATCAGGAGGAAGTTCTCCGGCAGCTGGAACGGCAGCGAACGGACGACGTCGCCGAACTCGATCGCGAAGGCGCGGAACTCGCGGGGATCCACCTCCTGCAGCTCCGCGAAGCCCATCCCCCCGAAGCGGCCGAACAGGTGCGTCATCGCGCGTTCGAGCTCGGCGGTGTCGGCCGACGGCAGCAGCACGCCCACGTCGCGCATGCCCTCCACGAGGCCCTTGCCGTCGCGGGAGGCCGCGGCGACGAACACGCGGCGGAGGCCGCGACGCAGGCCCGTGGGGACGTCCCCCATCATGCCGAAGTCGACGAACGTCAGCGTCCAGGCGGGAGCCTCGGCATCCGCCCGCTCGCCGGGGGCGGGCGTGACGAAGATGTTGCCGGGATGCGGGTCCGCGTGGAAGAAGCCGTGGACGAAGAGCTGGTCGAACATGACCGCGGCGAACCGCGCGGCGACCTCGGACGGATCGATGCCGGCGGCCCGCAGCGCGGCGACGTCGTTGATCTTGATCGCCGTCACGTCCTGCAGGGTCAGCACGCGCCGCGTCGTGCGCTCCCACACGACCTCGGGCACGGCGACCCGCGCGTCGCCGGCGAAGCCCGTCGCGAACCGCTCGGCGTTCGCGGCCTCGTGCAGGTAGTCGATCTCCTCGAGCGTCGTCGCGGCGAACTCCTCCACCAGCGCCGGCGGATCCACGCGGTCGGCCACGACTCTCACGCGGCTGAGCCACCGCCCGACGCGGCGCAGCGCCCGGAGGTCGACCTCCACGACGCGGTCGATGCCCGGGCGCTGGATCTTCACCACCACCTCGGTGAGACCGGTGTCGGCGGCGTCCGCCCCCGAGAGTCGCGCGCGATGAGCCTGACCGAGGGATGCCGCCGCGAGCGGCACCGGGTCGACGGACGCGAAGGCGCGATCCAGCGGCACGCCCAGCTCCGCCTCCGCGAGCTCGCGGATCGCGGGGAACGGCACGGCGGGCACCTCGTCCTGCAGCCCCTCGAGCTCCCGCGTGATCTCGGGCGGCAGCACGTCGAGACGCGACGACAGGAACTGGCCGACCTTGATCATCAGACCGCCGAGGTCGACGGCGAGCGCATGGAAGCGCTGCGCGACGCGCCGGAGCCGGGCGGCGCGACCCCGCATCGCGAGACCGCCGAGCCCGACCCGCGGCAGGAACAGCTCGAACCACCACGCCTGGAGCAGGTACCGCGCCGCGAATCCCGTGACCCTGCGGTAGCGGGCGCGCAGCGCGCGGTCGTCGGTCATCGAGTCTCCTTGACGCCGACGCGCGGCGGGCCGGTCAGTCCTGGGCGAGGATCGAGTAGAGCCTACGGCGCGCCTCTTCCAGCACGCCGACCGCCTCGTCCACCTGCGCCGGGCTGCCCGTGCGCGCGATCTGCGCCGCGGCCTGCGCGAGCTCGATCCCGGCCTTCGACAGCGCCGACCCGCGCCACGCGCCCCGTGCGCCCGAGGCCTCCCACGGCGCGGAGCGGTCGCTCTCGGCATCCGCCACCTGGCGGCCCTCCTCGGTGAGCGCGTACGTCTTGCGGCCGCCCGACTCCTCCGCCCGGATGAGCCCCTCGTCCGCGAGGAGCTGCAGCGTCGGATACACCGAGCCCGGGCTCGGCTTCCACGAGCCGCCGGAGCGCTCCTCGATCTCGTGGATGATCTGGTACCCGTGCATCGGCTGCTCGGCGAGCAGCAGCAGCACCGCCGTGCGCACGTCGCCGCGCCCCATCCGCGTGCCGCCCACGCGCTGCTCGAACGCGGTGCGGAACTGCTCCATCGCGTCCCAGATGCCGGAGAAGGGCCATCCCTGCGCCCCCTCGCGACCGCGTCCGGCGAACCCGTCGCCCAGGAATGAACCGCTCATGATGCTCCCTCCGCGCCGGAGCGCCACGCGCCTCGACGATACATAGCGATATATCGTTCAACGCCATCCTCACCCCGCTCCCCGCGACGCGCAACCCCTCCGTGCGGACATCGAGCCTCCGACAGGGATGTGCGCGTGCGCATTCGTGAACGCTCGACGCGGGCGAAGCCGCGCAACTAGCGTCGCATGGCAGATGGCGCCTTGGGGGGCGTCGCCGGGGGAATGTGCGATGACGCAGAGAGGTGCCGGCCGGTTTCCGGATCCCGTGAAGCGGGGACAGTCGCGATGGTGGAACGGGCGCGAGCGGACCGAGCACGTCGCCCGTGACGGCAAGGTGGATGCGGAGCCGCTGCGCGCGACGCCACGGTCGGACGAGGCGCGACGAGGCATGCCGGTCTGGGCGTGGGTCCTCGTCGGCGTCGTCGCACTGCTGCTCCTCTGGCCGCTGTCGTATCTCTACGCGGTCGCGGCGGCCGCGATCCTCGTCACCGGGATCGTCGCGCTCGCCAAGGGCACTCCCACGTGGCTGCGTCTGCGCCGCCGGAGCGTGGCGATCGGGATCACGGCCGCGGCCGCGGCCGTGCTCATCGTCTCGGGCGGCGTGAGCGCCGCGACGCTCTGGGGATCGCCGGTCCGCGCTCAGAACGTCGCGGCCATCCCCACCGCCCCGAGCGCTCCCACGTCCACCGCTCCCCCGTCCGCCACTCCCACTCCCACGCCTTCCGTGCGCGAGGAGGTCGTGATCGAGGCGATCCCCTTCGGGAAGACGACGGTCGAGGACTCCACCCGACCTCGGGGCGAGACGAGCGTGACGACCGCGGGCGCGGACGGCGAGAGAACGCTCACCTACCGGGTCACGATCCTCGACGGCGCCGAGATCGGCCGCGAGCTCGTCACCGAGCAGGTGACGCGCGAGCCCGTCACGGAGGTGACGACGATCGGCACCTACATCGCTCCCCCGCCTCCCGCCGCCCCGCCGGCTGCGGGGCCGGAGCAGCAGCCCGCAGGCTGCGACACGAACTACTCCGACGGATGCGTGCCGATCGACAGCGACGTCGACTGCGCGGGCGGGAGCGGCGACGGTCCGTCGTACTTCAGCGGCACGGCGCGTGTCACGGGCTCCGACGTCTACCGCCTGGACGCGGACCACGACGGGATCGCCTGCGAGTAGCGGCAGCGCCGACGCCGCGCGGCGGACGATCGTGAGAGAGCCCGAGGGCGGGCTCCAGCTCGCTGTCGAGCTCGAGATCGTCGTCCCGGAACTCCCGCATGACCAGCCGCAGGCGCTCGTGGATGCCGCGGATCGGGCCCTGCGGCTCCTCCACATCCCCGACGGGCTCGCCGTTCATCCCCAGGACGGCCTCGTGCACGTCCGGTCGACGGCGCGCGATGAGACGGTGAATGCATGGAAATCTGCTGTTGCGATCGACTCGACCGCATCTCGTGGCGTATCTTTGATACGCCACGAGATGCGGAGAGAAGATGCGAACCACTGTCACGATCGATGATGAACTGCTCGCCGTGGCCGCCAAGCTGACGGGCCGGAGCGACACGGGCTCGCTCGTGAGGCTCGGGCTCGAAGCGCTCGTCGCGAGGGAGCGCGCCCGGCGGCTCGCCGCGCTGGGAGGCAGCGATCCCGACGCGTCGGCCCCCGCCCGCAGACGCAGGACGTCGTGAGCCTCGCTCTGGTCGACACCTCGGTGTGGATCGATCATCTCCGTCACGGGGACGCCGCGCTCGTGAAGCTGCTCGAGGAGAACCTCGTCGTCGTGCACCCGATGGTGATCGGCGAGCTCGCGCTCGGCAACCTCAGAGCGCGGCGGGAGCTCCTCGAAGACCTGGCCGACCTGCCCTCGGCGCCGGTCGCCACGCACGAGGAGGTGCTCCTGCTCATCGAGCATCGTCGCTTGCACGGCACGGGTCTCGACCTCGTCGACGCGCATCTGCTCGCCTCGGCGCTGATCGCGGCGGACGTGCGTCTGTGGACGCGTGACCGGCGCTTGGCGGAGGCCGCGGCGACCGCGTCCGTCGGGTGGCGGCCGTCACGCGGCTGACGTCGCAAGCCGGTTCAGGTCGCCGAGGCGAGCGGGACGCGCAGCAGGAGGTCGTCCTCCGGCGCCGGATCGCCCCGGCCGTCGGTGTCGTTCGTCAGCAGCCACAGCGCGTCGCCGGCGACGACGGCGTCGCGGATCCGCCCGTACCGGTCGGTCCACAGCGGCTCGGCGGGCCCCGTCAGACCGGTCGCGTCGACGTCGAGCGCCCACACGCGGGCGCCGCGCAGGCCCGCGACGAAGAGGGTGCGCCCGACGGCCGCGAGGCCGCTCGGGCTCGCCTCGGCGGGCGTCCACGTGATGACGGGGTCGACGAACGCGGGGTCCCCCGAGACGCCCTCGAACACGGGCCATCCGTAGTTCCCGCCGGGGACGATGCGGTTGACCTCGTCGTACGTGTTCTGCCCGAACTCGCTCGCCCACATCGTGCCGTCGGCGGTCCACGCGATGCCCTGCACGTTCCGGTGTCCGAGCGAGTAGACGGCGTTCCCGAAGGGATTCCCCGGCGCCGGGGCGCCCTCGGGCGTCAGGCGCAGGATCTTCCCCGCGACGGATCCCGGGTCCTGCGCCGGCGCGCGCAGGTTCGCATCGCCCGTCGTGACGTACAGGAAGCCGTCCGGACCGAACGCGATCCGCCCGCCGTTGTGGATGCCGGCGCGCGGGATGCCGTCGACGACCGTCTCCGCCGGCCCGAGCGCACGGGCGCCCGCGCCGCCGGTGAGGGGCATCCGTACGACCCGGTTGTCGGCCTCGGTGCCGAGGTACGCGTAGAGCCAGGTCGCGGCACCCGTCTCGAGGAGCGCGAGCCCGTGCAGCCCGCCCTCGCCGCCCGGCGCGACGCCGGCGACCGATCCCACCGCGCGGGCGGTGCCGCCCTCGGCGATCTCGAGGACCTCCCCGGTGTCGCGCTGGCTGACGAGCTGCGTGCCGTCGTCGAGCGGCACGACCGACCACGGCGCGTCGAGCCCGCTCGCCACGATCGACGGCGGGCCGACGGGTCGCCAGGCCGTGACCGGGCCCGGGGCGGCCGCGGTGGACGCCGCGACGGGCTCCGATGGCCCGGAGGCGGTCGTCTCCGGGGTCGGCCCGGACTCCACGGACCCCGTCGGGCTCCCGATGCACCCGGCGAGGGCGAGCACCGCGAGAGCCCCGATCACCGCGGTGATCGCTCGTCTCATCGGCGTGCCTCTCGTCGTCCTGCGCGTTCGCCGGCTCCCTCCCTCCAGCATCCGCGCGCCGCATCCGCCATCCGGGAACTCACGGCGCGCTCACAGGTTCACGGGACCAAAACCGCCACGGCATCCGTTCTCCTCTATGACGCCGCAGCCAGCGACGGCGACCGAGGAGAGACCGTGAGCAACGACTACCGCAAGACCCCCGAGGCGCTCAGCCGCCTCACCGACGCCCAGTATCGCGTCACGCAGGAGGACGTGACGGAGCCCGCGTTCCGCAACCAGTACTGGGACAACCACGAGGCCGGCATCTACGTGGATGTCGTCTCCGGCCAGCCCCTGTTCTCGTCGACGGACAAGTACGACAGCGGGACCGGATGGCCGAGCTTCACCAGGCCGATCGACGCGGAGGCCGTCACGGAGCAGACGGACACCAGCTTCTGGATGACGCGCACCGAGGTGCGCTCGTCGGGGGCCGACAGCCATCTGGGCCATCTGTTCGACGACGGCCCCCGCGACGCGGGAGGCATGCGCTACTGCATGAACTCCGCGGCGCTGCGTTTCGTGCCCGTGGCCGAGCTCGACGAGCAGGGCTACGGTTCCTACAGAAGCCTGTTCACCGAGGAGGACCACTCATGACCGACGACACCGGCACCATCGTCCGCCGCCCCGGCACGGAGACCGCCGTCCTCGCGGGCGGCTGCTTCTGGGGCGTCGAGGAGCTGATCCGCAAGCAGCCCGGTGTGCTCGACACGCGCGTCGGCTACACGGGCGGAAGCAACGACCACGCGACATACCGCAACCATCCGGGCCACGCCGAGGCGGTCGAGATCGTGTTCGACCCGGCGAAGACGACGTACCGCGACATCCTGTCGTTCTTCTTCCAGATCCACGACCCGTCGACCCTGAACCGCCAGGGCAACGACATCGGCACGAGCTACCGCTCGGCCATCTTCCCGGTGACGCCGGAGCAGGAGAAGGTCGCGCGGGAGACGATCGCCGACGTGGACGCCTCCGGCCTCTGGCCGGGGAAGGCCGTCACGACGGTCGAGCCCCTGGGTCCGTTCTGGGAGGCGGAGCCGGAGCATCAGGACTATCTGGAGCGCTATCCGAACGGCTACACCTGCCATTTCCCGCGCCCCAACTGGAAGCTCCCGAAGCGGCAGGAAGCCCGGGCGAGCTAGAACCCGAAGGATCGCTGGGCGGGCGACGGCGTTTCGACGCGGACGCCTTCCAGTTCGAGCATGTGGGCCTTCGCGGCCGACCCGCCCGGCGCGGAAAAGCCGCCCACCTTGCCGCCGGCCGCAAGCACGCGATGGCATGGGATAATCAGCGGGATCGGGTTTTTCGCCATGGCCTGCCCGACATCGCGGGCGGCCT
>Ga0182735_1001845_pt1 | contig 13616 bp, 14 predicted proteins | sample eDN5th30CKraftMG_FD_128524 | JGI IMG/M metagenome (GOLD analysis project Ga0182735, IMG submission 128524) | Enriched Miracle-Growth compost microbial communities from Emeryville, California, USA - eDNA 5th pass 30_C Kraft MG (version 2) (version 2) ... | reverse complement strand
GAAGCTGCCGGTCACAAGCGCCGCGCCCAGCCAGTTGAAATCGCCGTTCGAGGGCAGACCGATGTTCTCGGAGATGCGGCTGTATCGGGCGGTGCCCATCGCCCCGACGTTCGGCAGCAATGCGGCTCGTGCGTTGATCGCCTGGGCCTTGGCAAGCTCGATGCGCGCGACCGCTTCCGACATCCTGGGGGAGTTTGCGACGGCTTCGAAGATCAGTTGATCGAGTTGCGGATCACCGAACGCACGCCACCAGGTGTCGGCTGGCCAAGGCTGGTTGCCGGCCGGCAGGCTGTTGGAGGTTTCGAATTGCGTCGCAGTCGGAATGACCGGCTTGGGCCCGAGATCGGGCGCGCATGACGCGAGAGCAAACCCGCAGCACGCGACACAGAGCGCCATCGCGCTTGGCTTCGCAGACCAGGAATCCATGGCGAGAATTCTTCCACCCCCGTGATCGCCAGCCGATCGATCGGAATGACGGAAAAATACGACCGAACGGTTCGGTCGGAACATGGACTCGACCGAACCGTTCAGTCAAGATTGTTTTTCGCAAGATTCATCGCTACGTTTCGGATTCGATAATCGAGGATGTTGGAATGCTGACCGCCACCATGGAACCCGATAAGCCGACGGAGAGCGACAAGCGCTCTCACATCATCAAGACCGCCGGAAAACTCTTTCTCGAGCGCGGCTTTGCCGGCACCTCGATGGGCGACATCGCTGCCGCCGGCGCCGGCGCGAAAGGCACCATCTACGGCTACTTCCGAAGCAAGGAAGAGTTGTTCATGGCGTTCATGACCCAGGAAATCCGGGAGCGGGCGAGTCTGACCTTCGATCCGCTGCGAGACGGAGACGGCGTCCGCAAAAGCCTGACCGATCTGGGCCGCCGCTATATTCGCCTGATCACGGATCCGACCGCGTCAGCGCTGCTTCGCGTGGTGATCCACGAGGCTCTTCACTTCCCCGAAATCGGCCGGATGTTCAACGACGCGGGCCCAAAAGCAGCCAAGCATCGCCTGGCCGAATTCTTCGCGGTGTGCATCAAGCAGGACAAGCTCAAGATCGACGACGTTCCGATGGCGGTCGAGCAATTCCTCTTCTTGTGCCAGGCTCGGATCATGCAGGATTTCCTGTTTGGTCTTCGCGGCACGCCGACAGATCGAGAAATCAACAAGAGCGTAAAGGCGGCGGTCTCAACTTTCCTCGCGGCCTTTGCGACGGATCGCTGCGACTAAACGTCGTGCTTCCGACCTACGCGGTCACGACGACAGGTCTGGGCGCTCGGGAGGAGAAATGACCGAATCCTTTGGCAAAGTTTCGGGCAAGTCCTATCGGCTGGGGCAAAATCATAGATGGGTCGGAGGTTCGATCCCTGTGTGGGTGGTGGTGGACGCAGTCCAATTCGAACCCGTCTCCGCCGTGGAAACTCCCTGCTTACAGGGAAATTAACAGAGAAGCTCAGAAAAGTGGGTTTCTACTGATGTGGCTGCAACTCAGAATCGACAAAAAATCAAATAGATACCGAAGGAATCCCTACTCTTAGAACAGGGATTTCTCCCCCCGGTTGCAGCGAATTGAACCGGCCCTATAGCTAAACCGCCCGTCGACAGAGAAGAGGCCGCAGTTTCCGATAAAAATTGCATATGGCGTATCAAGCACTGCCGCGAAGTCGACCTGAGCGCCAATGCCGCGATCGAGGCGCTAGAATGCATCAGCGTGCAGCGGAGAAAACTGTTGACCCAGCCTTTGCAGATTATCGGTAACGACAAGAAAATAGGGGCATTAAGCTCCTACCGCGATGGCTTCGAGTGGTTCAATAAGGCTCCAAGAAAAGAACATCCGCGTTGATCCCGATGCCATAATCGTCTGACTCACGCTTCCAGCCAGCCTTTGACGATCGACCCGTCACGCGCATCCGGATTGAACCAGATCATCTCGCCGTCTTTCATGACGCCACAAAGATTATCCAGCGCACGGATATCCTTGAGCGGGTTCCCACGCACGAAGATCAGATCGGCGTGGAAGCCGGGGCGGATCTGCCCCACCTTGTCGCCAAGACCGATCGCCTCCGCGGCGATGCTGGTGGCGCTCTTGAGCGCCAGCTCCTCGGTCATTCCGGCCTCGACCATGAACTTCACTTCCACCGCGACCGAGCCGTGCGGATTGCCCGGCGTGCCGGCATCGGTCCCCGCGACAATGGGAACCCCCGCCGCAATGGCCGCGCGGAAGCTGTCGAGCCATGGCTCCGAGGTCCGGCGCATCTTCTCGACGGCGTAATCGGGCAACCGCTCCTCTCCGCACCCAAGCAGAATACGCCGCATCGGCGTCAGCGTCGGCACCAGCACCGACCCCTGCTTCAGCATGATCTCGATCAGCGCGGGCGTGAGATAAATTCCGTGCTCGATGGTGTCGACGCCTGCCTTCAGCGAATTGGCAATGCCCTGCTCGCCCTGCGCGTGAGAGGCAGCGTGCTTGCCGCAATTGTGCGCTTCATCGACCGCCGCCTGCATTTCCTCGGCGCTGAGCTGGACATGCTCCGGCTCGACGCCGGAGGTGATCACGCCACCGGTGGCGACGACCTTGATCAGATCCGCACCCGCTTTCAGATTCTGACGCGCGGCTTTCCGCGCCTCGTCGACGCCGTCGACCTCGACACCGATGAAACGGTTGTGGCCTCCGGTCATGACGATGCAAGGACCCGAGGCGAGCATACGCGGCCCGCGCACAAAGCCCGCATCGATGGCTTTCTTGAGATAGATACCGATCTTGCCGGAGCAGCCGACGTCGCGCACCGTTGTCGTTCCCGCGCGCAACGTCGCCTCGGCCGCCGCCGCGGCGCGATAGGCCGTGGTGAGATGAGGCTCGGCGACAAGATGCGGAACGCTGTCATTGCTGCCGTCGAGGCAGAAATGGACATGGGCATTGATCAGGCCGGGAAGAACCGTCAGCCCCTTCGCATCGATCACCTCGGTCGCGGGATCGAGTCCGGCGGCCTCGACAAAGCGCTCGCCCTTGATGCCAATATCCATCTCTTTGAGATCGTTGCCGCCCAGCCAGACGTGCGCATTCTTGATCTTCATGAGGGCCCCGTCCTTTAGAGCGCGCCTTGCGCGAAACGTTCGCTGACGACATGGCAAGCGGCGAGGTGTCCGCCGCCGATATCGACAACGGGAGGCCGCTCCTCGCTGCACTTTGCAATCGTCAGCGGACAGCGCGGGTGAAAAGGACAACCTTTCGGCGGATTGATAGGACTAGGAATCTCGCCCGTCAGCTTCGTCCGATTCTTGCGCTTGGCCGGATCGACCGCCGGTACCGCAGAGATCAAGGCCTGCGTATAGGGGTGCGCCGGACGCTCAAGCAGCACATCGGACGAGCAGACCTCCATGATCTGCCCAAGATACAGCACCGCGATGCGATCGCAGAAATACGAACTGAGATTAAGATCATGCGTGATGAAGATATAGGTCAGGCCAAGCTGCTTCTTCAGGTCCGAGAGCAGATTGATGATCTGGGCCTGCACCGACACGTCGAGCGCCGACACGGCCTCGTCCGCAAGAATGATGTCGGGTTTGACCGCCAGCGCCGCAGCAATCGCTACGCGCTGGCGTTGTCCGCCACTTAACTCATGCGGATAGCGATTCGTTGCGGTCGGCAACAAACCGACCAGTTTGAGGAGGTCTTCGACCTGCCCGGAGAGATCGCCGGTGGCGACACCGTAGTTTCGGATCGGCTCCGCCAGAATGTCGCCGATCCGCATTCGCGGATTGAGCGAACTGAACGGGTCTTGGAATATGATCTGCACCCGCTTCCAGTAGCTCTGACGCTCCTTGCCCTTGAGATTGGCGACGTCACGCCCCTCGAGTTCGATGCTGCCGTCCGTCGGCTGTTCAAGCCCGAGAATGAGCCGCGCCAGAGTGGATTTTCCGGACCCGGACTCGCCGACAATGCCGAAGCTTTCGCCCTTGCCGATCGAGAGCGAGACATCATTGACCGCATGCACATATTTGCGCTCCACGGTCCAGCCGTTTCGCTGCGGCAGTGTGAATGACTTCTTCAGATGGCGGATGCTCAGTTGCATACCTGAATCTCCTTCCATCGGAAGCATCGCGTTTCCGCCCCATCGGGCAATCGCTCGATCGACGGGTGAACCTGCGAACAAAGACCGATTGCGTTCGGACAGCGCGGAGCAAACCGGCAACCGGGCACGTCGCTCAGCCGTGCCGGAGGGTGACCCTCGATGGCCTTCAAGCGCTCGCCCCGCGCAACGTCCGGAATGCAGGATAGAAGACCGCTGGTGTAGGGATGGTGCGGGGCCGCGAACACCTGCCGGACCGATCCTCGCTCCTGCATCTCGCCCGCATAGAACACAGCCACCGAATCGCACAGCTCAGAAATGATGGCGAGGTCGTGCGTGATGAACAGGATCGAGATTCTCATCTCGTCACGGATTTCCCGCAACAGATCGAGGATCTGCGCCTGAATGGTGACATCCAGCGCAGTGGTGGGCTCGTCAGCGATCAGAAGATCGGGCGAACAGGCGATCGCCATCGCGATCATGGCGCGCTGGCGCATGCCGCCGCTCATCTGAAAAGGATAGGCGTCCATCCGCCGCGCGGGTTCGGGAATGCCGACACGCTGAAGGAGCTGGACCGCGCGCGCATGGGCTTGCTGCTTGGTCACAGGCTCATGCGCGAGAATGCCGGCGACAATCTGCGAGCCGACTGTAAAAACCGGGTTGAGCGCGGTGAGCGGCTCCTGAAAGATCATTCCGATCCGCGGGCCGCGCAGCTTGCGCATGTCGCGATCCGACATCTTCGTCAGATCCTGTCCGTCGAACAACACGCGACCGCTACTGACCTTGGCAACGGCCTTTGGCAAAAGACCCATGACGACCAGAGCGGTCACGCTCTTTCCCGACCCGGATTCGCCGACCAACCCCATGATCTCGCCACGGCGGATCTCGAAGGATACGCCCTGTACCACGTTGGCCGACCCGTGATCGGTGCGGAAGGCGACGCTCAGGTCTTCGACACTCAGAAGAATATCGTCTTGCTTGCTCATGATCCGGCCTCAGAGCTTCAAACGGGGATCGAGCGTATCGCGCAGAGCATCGCCGAACAGGTTGATGCCGAGCACGGTCGCGACGATGGCGACGCCAGGCACAACGGACAGCCACCAGGCGATACTCATGTAGTCCTTGCCTTCGGCGAGCATCCAGCCCCATGTCGGCGTGCTCGGCGAAACACCAAGGCCGAGGAAGGTCAACGCCGATTCCATAATAATCATGAATGCGAATTCGAGGGTCATCACCACAATGACCGGCGTGGACACGTTCGGCAGGATGTGCGCGGCGAGAATACGGAGCTGGCTGTTTCCGCGCACGCGCGCGGCCTCGACATATTCCTTCTCGCGCACCGACAGCGTCTGGCCGTAGACGATACGGGCAAACTGTACCCATCGCGTGCAGGCCAGCACGAGAATCAGATTGGTGATGCCCGCACCGAGCGCGCCAACCACAGCCACCGCAAACAGAATGTAGGGAATCGCCAGAAATACGTCGACGATCCGCATCAGCACCGAGCGGATCATTCCGGGATAAAAGCCCGCGACGATGCCCACTATGGTCCCGATCACGCAGGCGATCAGGGACGTCGTGAAGCCAATGAAGAGCGAAATGCGCGCGCCATACATCACCCGGCTCAGTAGATCGCGACCGAGATGGTCGGTGCCCAGAATGTGTTTCCAAGTGCCGCCTGCGAAAGCCGGCGGCTTCAGACGCATCAGAAGGCTCTGCGCATTCGGATCATGCGGCGCGAGCACCGGCGCCAGCACAGCCATCGCGATCATGACGAACAGAATCGAAAGACCGATGGCTCCACTGCTGCGCCGAAGAATGCGGCGCAGCGCCGATTTCCTGTACCAAGCCAAGAACCCGGACGATGCCGGCATCGAACTGGCGGACGAGCTCATTTGACACCCCCGCCTTCACGAATGCGCGGGTCCATATAGGTGTAGAGAACGTCGATCGTGATGTTGATCAGCACGAAAATCGACGCCAACACGAGCACCACGGCCTGCACGACGGGATAGTCGCGCGCGAAAATCGAATCGACGGCAAGGCGGCCGACACCTGGCCATGCAAAAATCGTCTCGGTGATCACCGCACCGCCGAGCAGCACGCCGAATTCGAGGCCGATCACCGTCACGAGCGGGATCGCCGCATTGCGCAGGCCGAATTTGAAAATCACCGTCCGGGTCCGGATTCCGACCGCGCGCGCGGTACGGATATAATCCTGGCTCAGCACGTCGAGCATGCCCGAGCGTGTCAGGCGCGCAATTCTCGCCATCGAGAAAACGGCCAGTGTAATGGCGGGAAGGATCAACGTTTCCAAGCCGGAGCGGCCACCCGAGGGCAGCCATTGCAACTGGACCGAGAACAGCAGGATCAGCATCAGTCCAAGCCAGTAGACCGGCATCGCCTGCCCCAACAAAGCAAAGCCCATCGCAATCGAATCCAGCGCGCTGCCGCGCTTGACGGCGGCAATCACGCCAATCGGCACGGCAAGACAGGTGGCAATCAGGAGCGCGCTACCTGTCAACTGGAAGGTCGCGGGCAGATGGTCGAGCACCATGTACACGGCCGGCTCGCTGTGACGGTAGGAAAAGCCGAGATTGCCTGTGATCACATCATAGGCGAAGCGCAAATATTGCACCGGCAGCGGATCGTTGAAGCCCATGCGCAGACGAAACGCGGCGCGCTCCTCTGCGCTTGCATCCATCGGCAACAGCAACTGCGTCGGATCGCCGGACAGATGCAGCAGGAAAAAAACGAGCGTCATCACTCCAAGCAGAACAAGCAGAGCCTGAAGGAGACGCTTCGCCAGATAGCTAATCATCGAGGTAGGTCCCCAGAGGGGGAGCCGCCCGAAATAGGCGGCCCCGCCAGAGCCAGATCAACGAAGCTTGATATCGGCAAGCCGCAAACTTTCGTCGGCGCGCGGCTTCCAGTCCAGCTTGGCGTTCACGCCATAGAGGTCGATCTGCTGATGCATGAAGAGCCAGGCGGCCTTGTCGTGCACCATGTTGTTCAGCTTCTCGTAAAGCTTGTTGCGCTTGTCGGGATCCATCTCCTGGCGCGCTTCGACGACAAGAGCCTGAATCTCCTTGTCGTCAAAGTTCGACACCGGTTCACCCGCGCCGAACAGCGGTGTCGCCCACTGATCGGGGTCCATGCTGGGCAGCGCCCAACCCAGCATGTACATCGGCGACACCTTATGCGTCGTGAACATCTGGGCGTAATTGCCCCACTCATGGACCTTCAGATTGACCTTGATACCGACCTCGCCGAGTTGAGCCGCAACGATTTGCGAAATGTCGCGATCCATCAAATAGCGGCCGTTCGGCGTATCCATATCGATGGAAAAGCCGTTCGGGAAACCAGCCTCCGCGAGCAGTTGCTTCGCTTTCTTCGGATCATAGTCGTAAAGCTTCGATTTGAAGTCGACACCGAGCAGGCGAAGGATATGACCATTGACGTCGCCCACGCGAACTCCATTGCCAAGAAGCAGGCTCTTGACGATTTCATCGACATTGACGGCGTGATTGATCGCCCGACGAACGCGCTGGTCCTGCAGCGGGCCGGGAACGGTGTTCACAAGGCCGAAAAACAGCACGCGCGCACTCGGAACGCTCGCCACCTGAAGATCCGACGCCTTCTTGATCACGGCGATATAATCCGGCGGCAGGTTGGTGATGATGTCGACGTTCTTCGCCTGCAACGCGGCAATGCGGGCCGCAACATCGGGAATGGCGCGGAATTGCGCCTTCTTCACCTGCGGCGCTCCAGCCCAATAATTCTCATTGGCGTCGAGATCGACGAAATCGCCCCGCACCCATTTGCCGACCTTGTAAGCACCGGTGCCCACCGGATTGGCGGCAATGCCCTCAAGCCCGACCTTGTCGAAGTAAGCCTTCGAGACGATGTTGATCAGTGTGAGACGCGCGGGCAGAACGGGATCCGGCACCGACGTCGTCAGCCGGACGGTGTAATCGTCGACGATATCGACGGACGACACCGTATTGATCCAGCCGCGCTGCGGCGAGCGTTCTTCCTTGTTGAGCACGCGATCAAGCGAGAACTTGACGTCCTTCGCGCTGAACGGATCGCCATTGTGGAATTTTACGTTCTTGCGGAGCTTCAGTTCGAGAACCGTATCGCTGATACGATTCTGCGATTCGGCAAGCGCGGGAACGATCTTCAGATCGGAATTGCGCGCAAGAAGAGCATCGTAAATGTTGGCATTGACGTTGATGGTCGGAACGGTGACGTCGCGATGAGGATCGAAGCTCACCGGATAGACGCCTTGCGCCAGCACAACACGGCCATCCGGTCCGGCCGACGCGCTGAATGGCGCCAGCACCACCGCAGCAAGGCCCAAACAGGCCATCCATTTATGAAAAGCAATCATCGTCGCTACCCCTCGTATGATCTTGCGTTTGCACCCTTAACGAAGCAATTATTGTGCCAGTCCCGGCCAGTTTAGTTCCAAATGGGACTTATTCGGATTTTTGCCGCTTCGCTTAATTAGTTCCACTTTGAACTAATCTGACATCATGTTATCAATTTGGTCAAGACCATGCCCCATCCAATGATCTTCATCGACAACCCCACCCCGTTCGCGATTCGCGTGAACGTCCTTACCAACCGCTACGTCACCACGCTGGGAGCGATACTCGAGAAGGAATACGGGCTCCAATGGCATGAATGGGTGGTGGTGTTCTGTATCGAGCTACGGGAGGGATGGACCGCCACTGACATTAGTAATGCCATCGGGCGGCCGAAAAACACGATCAGCCGGGCCGTGCATAAGCTGCAGAAAATGGGGCTTATTTCGCGGAAGTCGCACCAGGATGACGCGCGCGTCCAGGTGCTCGCCCTGACTGCGAAGGGAAAACGTTTTTACGCGAAGATGATGCCTCGTCTGCTGGTTGTAGAACAAAGCATCTACGGCCGACTGAACGAAAAGGAGCAGGCCCAGTTCATCAAGCTTCTCAACAAGCTTCATGACGTCAAGCCAACCCACGTCGGCAATAAAGAAGGATCAGATTGAGTGTCTCAGTTCGTCCATGACCCAGGCGATATCAGCGCGATTCAGTCCAGCTTTGGATCGGGCGCCTCCGATCCGGTGCGCTTTCTCGAAACGCTTTTGCAGCGCGCGGAAGTGGTCGAACCGCATATTCATGCCTGGCTGTCTCTGGATGCTGACGCCGCGCGACGTCAGGCACGCACATGTCGCGACGAAATGCAGCAGGGCATCAACCGCGGCCCGCTGCACGGCATTCCTGTCGCGATCAAGGACGTCGTCGACATCGAGGGGCAACAGACCCGGGCGGGTTCTGCAAGCCGCGAGGAAAGCACGCCAGCCGCCTTGGATGCGAATATCGTCGCGAACCTGCGCGCGGCAGGTGCCATTATCATGGGCAAGGTGCACACAACCGAGTACGCCTATTTCGAGGGCCCGCCCCCGACGCGCAATCCATGGCACGCGTCTCATACCCCCGGCGGATCGAGCGCGGGCTCGGCTGCCGCGGTCGCCTCCGGTACGGCCGTTTGCAGCATCGGCACGCAGACAGCCGGCTCCGTGGTGCGCCCCGCCGCCTATTGCGGCATCGCGGCGTTCAAGCCAACCACGCAGGACCTTTCCACCGCGGGCCTCACCCAGCTTGCACCGAGCTTCGATACGGTCGGCTGGTTTGGCTATCGGATGAGCGATGTCGCCGCCATCAGCACAGCACTTCAGCCACAGCGCTACAAGCACGCGCGCAGCATCCACCCGCTACGCATAGCGATGCTGGAAGACCCGTTGTTCACGGACGCGGATGCCGCGGTGCAGGACAGCCTCGGCAAGACCGGCACGCGACTTCGCGGTGCCGGGCATCGGGTGGCGTCTCTCAAGTCCGCCGTCGATCTGGCGACACTCCTATCGCTGCATCAGACTGTCCTCGAATACGAACTGTCCCATATCTATGGGGAACTGGAGACCACGCATCCCGACAAGGTGTCGGAAGCCTGGCTCGCTGCCATTATTCGTGGAAAGAAAATCAAGGACAGCACTTATGCCGATGCGCTGCATCGCATTCTGTGGATGCAGCTGACATTCTGGGACGTCTGCGGCGATATCGATGTCGTGATCGCCCCGGCCGCGCCGGACATCGCGCCCGAAGGCATGAAGACCGGCGATCCACGCTACATCATTCCCTTCACCGCTCTCGGCGGACCGATCGCGACCGTGCCTGTAGGGCTAGCGCCATCCGGATTGCCGCTCGGCGTCATGCTCTGCAGCCGGCCGGCGACCGACGCCATATTGCTGGGTCAAGCGCTGTCGATCGCGGACGTGATTGAAATGCCTCGCTCTTGAGGATGTGCTGCTCCCAAGCAGGCTTACGGTGTCACCGATCACAACTGGCCTGCTTACAGTCCTCACAAACAAAATTTGCCGAGCGGAATATCCACCTGCGCTCCTCTCACATATAAAGACAGACGTTATTGTGACTGACCAGACAATCGCGCTGGTCATCGATTCCGCTCTCGCCCATTAATGCAGCTCTGGGCTATGTGGACGGACACCTTGCTGAAGCAAGATAAATTTCCAATGTCCCCTATAGGAAAATCCCATAACAGATCGATTCACCCCAGCCACAAGCCGTCTGTCGAGATGTAAGACCATGAAATATCGATAGCCAATAGGATTTAACAAACATACAAATAAAAATTGACTAAGGACACCCGACGTATGGATCTCCGTCAACTCAAGTATTTCATACAGATCGCAGAAAACGGAAACTTCTCACGTGCCGCGGAAGTTCTGCGGATTGCGCAACCATCGCTTAGTCAGCAGATCAAGCAACTTGAAGAGGAACTCGGTGTCCCCGCTCCTCATCAGGCATGCGAGAGGCGTTACTCTAACGGCGGAAGGCCAGCAATTCTATGAGCACTGCAGGCGCATTCTTGCGGAAATCGATCATGCCGCGGAGAGCGTGCGATCGCAAACCTCAGTCCCTTCAGGTCGTATTTTCGTTGGGCTACCGACCTCAGCGTGCCGCGGATTATCGTTACCACTGCTGGAGAGCGTAAGCCAACGCCTTCCCAACGTTACTCTACATCTTGTTGAGGCAATGTCGGGTTATCTTGATGATCTAATACAAGTTGGTCGTCTCGACGTTGCTTTGCTTTACGATCATAAAGCGTTCGAGCATGTGGCTTGGACCGAAATGATGACCGAACAACTGATGATGTTTGTTACGGTAGATAATCCTTTAGCCAAGAAAAAATCGATATCGTTCAAGAAGCTTTTCGCGCAAGATCTCATTACCCTGCCAGGCCGCCCCAATGTTCTCCGAGTCGTTATCGAACAGCTTGCTGCACGGCATGACGTCAAAGTGAATGTGAATGACTGCGATAGCCTCCCCGCTATTGCCAAGCTCGTCTGCAATTCAAACCACGTGACGGTGATGCCTCAATTCGCATTTATTGATGAGATCAAGCGTGGGGAGATGGCCCCAATTCTGATTGTCAACCCGACACCGGTGTGGACGCTAGCAGTCGTCGTCTCACAACGAACAGTGAATGCGCGAGCCAGTGAAGCTGTCGCACGCACAATGGCCGACTTGATGGCTGAGATGGTGAAACAAGGAACTTGGCGTGCCGAGTTGCGCGGTGATCGACGTCACTTAGAGCCGAAAACGAGAACATGACATAGTAGAATCTCAGCTCCATTCGTTAGATCGGGACATATCTCCGAGTGAGGTCACTCATGCAGAACGACCTCACTCTCATCGGAGATAATGTAATAAACTGCATCTAATGCTTCGCGAAATTAGGCTGCCTTCATCTTATGATTTTCCTTAAGCCTACGATCGACACGCGCAACTATTGCATCAAGCACGGGGTGGCTCAAACCCTTCTGTTGGGCTACCAGCTGAACAAGTTTGTCAGCGCGTTCAATATTAACCGCACCATTATTTAGCGCACGTGCGGCAGAGGAAGGCCGGGACAAGCTCTCAGCGGCGGCTGCGTACTTCTCAAAGGGAACCAACTCCACTGCTGAAGCTCCAAGCTTCACGCAAACATCAACCACGAATTCGTAGATAGAGCGAGATTCTTCTAAATTTGCATGAACGGCTTCTTTAGCGGTTCGCATACCTTCATCGGTGATGCATCGGTAATTTCCGGCCATCAACATCGCCCGCTTCGCGAGCGGCACGAACAGCGAGTCATGGAACCGTAGTTTGACCGGAAGCTCCACTCCCTCATAACGAGCAGTGTTATATCGTCCTCAAGTTGCTTGAGAATCGCATTGCTCTTTTCATCGTCAAAGCGAGCAACTTTGAAATTAGTTGGGAGGGTGACTTGAGGGGCGTTTGCCTTTTCGTCGGGTGGCCTGACGGCTTGCGGATCCGGACTGCAAAGCGTCAGCGCACCTGGATAAAATCGATCCCAAACTTCCGGTGCAGTATAGGCCGACCTTAGGAGGCTGAGATCAAGATTTGGAATTCGCTCCATGTAAGGAAGTGGCGCATATTCATAATAGACATACAGGGCACTCGCGAGCTTGCAATCGCACCCAGAAGTTCGCGAACACCAGGAGAGCCGTACTGAGGCTCCTGCATGGCAAGACCGATCAGATCATAGTTCCGCGGATCAACGTCGGCCGCACCGATTGCTGAGACCGTGCCCGACAATTTACGCGAATCGATTTCAACTTGCTGCTCGCGTCCGCGGATCGGCATCCGAACACGAAAGCCCTCAGCGTTAATTAGGTTGGCCTCTTCCGGCAAGCAACGAGCGTTACAGCATGCCCACTGCAGATGCAGTCACCCCACGACGCTTCTCAGCGTCGGACAGAGATTTTAACCGGGAGGCTGTGAACGCTCATAGGCTGCGCCAAGACGCACCACGTCATATTCACCGTGCGCGCATCCGACGATGTGCAGGCCGACCGGCATACCGTCGGCGGCGATTCCCGCACAGACCGAGCCCACCGGCTGACCAGTGAGGTTGAACGGATAGGTGTAATAGACCCACGACACCAGGTTGCGATCGGACAGATGCTCCGGAATGTTCACGCCGACATCGAGCGACGTCACCGGCACCACGGGCGAAACGACAGCGTCGTAGGTCTCGAACAACGTCCGCACTTCGTCGCGAAAAGCGTAACGTTCGAACACCTTGGTGTAATAGCTGCGCATGTCCTGCGACAATGCGCCTTCCAACACGTCGGCAACTGCGGGATCGAGCATGTCGCGCTTGTTCTCGACGAAATCGCGCAGCCGGATGCTGACGCCGGCATAGAACTCGGCGGTCCACAGATCCATCGGGTCCCTTGTGAACAACTGGTCGACCTGTTCGACTTCACAACCGAGATCTTCCAGCGTCCGTACCGCCTTATCTACCACCTTGAGAACTTCAGGCGTCGGCTTGGCGTAACCAAAGGTCGGGCTGTAGGCGACCCGCATGCCCTTCACGCTCGCCTGCGCTGCGCCGAGTACGTCCGGGACCGGACCTGCGACGCTGTACGGATCGCGCGCGTCGTAGCCAGCGATGGCGGAAAACAGCAGCG
>Ga0182735_1001843_pt1 | contig 13628 bp, 5 predicted proteins | sample eDN5th30CKraftMG_FD_128524 | JGI IMG/M metagenome (GOLD analysis project Ga0182735, IMG submission 128524) | Enriched Miracle-Growth compost microbial communities from Emeryville, California, USA - eDNA 5th pass 30_C Kraft MG (version 2) (version 2) ... | reverse complement strand
TGCCGCAATTCACCTATGGCGTGATCCGCAAGCTCAAGGAGCGCGCGGTCGTGCCGACGGTGCAAAAGAGCGAGATCCGCTTCATTCCGACCGAGCTCTTCGACACGCTCAATCTCTATCCCGCCGATCCGCCCGAGATCCGCTGGCTCGCCGCCGAACAGAGCAACAGCTCGCTCGTGATCGGCGACAAGATCGTGCTCAAGCTCGTGCGTCGCGTCGTGGGCGGCATTCACCCCGAAGCGGAAATGAGCCGCTATCTGACGCAACTCGGCTACGCGAACACCGGCCCGCTCTACGGCGAAGTCGTGCGCGTCGATCCGCAGGGCGTGCCGCATACGCTCATCATCCTGCAGGGTTACATCGACAATCAGGGCGATGCGTGGAACTACGCGCTCGACTATCTGCGCCGCACCGTCGATGAGCTCGCGGTCGCGGTCGAATCCGAAGAGCACGCGCAGGAACGCGACGCGCAGGCGGAAGGTTTAGCGGGCTACGGCAACATCGCGGGCATCATCGGCAAGCGGCTGGGCGAACTGCACGTCGCGCTCGCATCGCCGACGGAAGACGAAGCGTTCTCGCCGCAGCGCGCATCGGCCGAGGACGTCGAGGGCTGGATCGACGGCACGCTGAAGCTGCTCGAATCGGCGCTCGACATCCTCGCGCAGAAGATCGGCGAATTCAACGAGCACGACCGTTTCCTCGCGCAAAGTCTGCTCGACCGGCGTGAACTGCTCGTCGATACGGTCAAGAAGCTCGTCGCGCCCGATGCCGATGCGTTGTGCATCCGCATCCACGGCGATTTCCACCTGGGCCAGGTGCTGATGGCGCAAGGCGATGCGTATCTCATCGACTTCGAAGGCGAGCCCGCGCGACCGCTCGACGAACGCCGCAAAAAGACGAGTCCGCTGCGCGACGTCGCGGGCCTGTTGCGTTCGCTGTCGTATGCGAGCGCGGCAGCGCAATCGACGACGGAAAACGCGCCCGCGCAGACGGCGGATCGCAAGCGGGCGCTCTTCGAACGCCTGCGCGCGTTCGCCGAGGAGAGCTTTTTGCGGGAGTACACCGGGGCGATCGCCACGTCGCCCGAAACGATCGCGGCCGAAGACGTGTTTCAGCCGTTGCTCGATCTTTTCCTGATCGAGAAGGCCGCTTACGAAATCCGCTACGAAGCAGCGAACCGGCCGACCTGGATCGGCCTTCCGTTGCGGGGTCTCGCGTCGCTCGCGAGCCGCCTGCTGGGAGATACGGGCGAGCCGCCCGCTCCGGGCACGCGACCCGTATTCGGAGCCAACAAGGACAATCCGGATGGAACTCACCATGAACACTCGTAGCGATCCGGCGGATACCAGGAACCCCGCGCACGGCCTCAATCCGCTCGATATCGACGCACTCGTCGAGGCCCGGCATCCCGATGCCTTCTCGATGCTCGGCCTGCACGAAACCGATCTGGGGCACGTCGTGCGCGTGTTCCTGCCGGGCGCATCGTCAGTGAGCGTCGCGGATGCGGGCAACGGCGAGCATCTCGGCTCGCTCGCGCGCATCCACGATGCGGGGCTTTACGCGGGCTTCGTCACGAGGCCGGCGGCGTATCGCCTGAAGATCGACTGGCACGGCACGCCGCAGGAAACGCACGACACGTATTCGTTCGGCCCTGTGCTCAGCGACGAATGGCTCGACCGTCTCTCGCAAGCCGATCCGTATGCGGTGCTCGAATGCCTCGGCTCGCGGCCCATCACGCATGGCGGCGTCGCGGGCGTGCGCTTCGCGGTGTGGGCGCCGAATGCGCGGCGCGTCTCGGTGGTCGGCGACTTCAACACATGGGATGGGCGGCGCCATCCGATGCGCCTGCGTCACAACGCAGGCGTGTGGGAGCTGTTCATTCCGGGCATCGGCGCGGGCACGCGTTACAAGTACGAGATCGTCACGCGCGACGGTCATACGCTGCCGCTCAAGGCCGATCCGTGCGCGATGCAGAGCGAGAAGCCGCCGTCGACGGCATCGGTCGTCGCGGATGCCGATGCGATCGATCATTACGCATGGACCGACGCCGAGTGGATGAACACGCGCGGCGACAAGCAGACGCCGCAATCGCCGATCACCATATACGAGGCGCATGCCGAGTCGTGGCTGCGCGTGCCGGAGGAAGACAATCGCGGCATGAACTGGCACGAGCTGGCCGAGCGTCTGATTCCGTATGCGAAGGGCATGGGCTTCACGCACCTCGAATTCATGCCGATCGCGGAGCATCCGTTCGGCGGTTCGTGGGGTTATCAGCCGCTCGGGCAGTTCGCGCCGTCCGCGCGCTTCGGCACGCCGGAGCAGTTCGCGGAGTTCGTGAATCGCGCGCACGAGGCGGGGCTCGGCGTCATCATCGACTGGGTGCCGGCGCATTTTCCGAACGACGCGCACGGTCTCGTGCAGTTCGACGGCACGCCTTTGTACGAGCACGCGGACCCGCGCGAGGGTTATCACCAGGACTGGAACACGATGATCTACAACCTCGGCCGCAACGAGGTGAGCGCGTTCCTGATCGCATCGGGGCTGGCGTGGCTGAAGCGCTATCACGTCGATGGCTTGCGTGTCGATGCGGTTGCGTCGATGCTGTATCGCGACTATTCGCGCAAGGCCGGCGAGTGGGTGCCGAACATTTACGGCGGGCGAGAGAATCTCGAATCGATTGCGTTCCTGAAGCGGCTGAATCATGAAGTGCGGCAGATTCCGGGCGCGATCACGGTTGCGGAGGAATCGACTGCATGGCCGGGCGTGACGGCGAATGTCGAGAGCGGCGGACTCGGCTTCGACTTCAAGTGGAACATGGGCTGGATGCACGACACGCTGCACTACATGCAGGAAGATCCGGTGTATCGGCAGTATCACCATCATCTGTACACGTTCGGGATGGTGTATGCGTATTCCGAGCGCTTCGTCTTGCCTTTGTCGCACGATGAAGTCGTGCATGGCAAGGGGTCTTTGATCAACAAGATGCCGGGCGACCGATGGCAGAAGTTCGCCAATCTGCGCGCTTACTTTGGCTTCATGTGGACGCATCCGGGCAAGAAGCTGTTGTTCATGGGCGGCGAGTTCGGCCAGTTCGCGGAGTTCAATCACGATGAATCGCCGCATTGGCATCTGCTCGATGATTCGATGCATGGCGGGTTGCAGAAGCTCGTGCGCGATCTGAATCATCTCTATACGAGCGAGCCGGCGTTGCACAAGCTGGATAGCGATTCGCGCGGCTTCGAATGGCTCGTCGGGGATGACAACGCGAATAGCGTTTATGCGTATCGGCGTACGGATGCCGAAGGGCGCGATGTCGTCGTGGTGTGCAATATGACGCCGGTGCCTCGTCTGGCTTATCGGATCGGGTTGCCGCGGCGCGGGCGGTGGAGCGAAGTGTTCAACTCCGATGCTTCCATTTATGGCGGGTCGAATATGGGGAATGGCGGGGTGATTCATACGGATGACTATCCGAGTCATGGGAGGGAGCAGTCGGCGGCGTTGACATTACCGCCGTTGGCGACCATCGTGTTGCGGGCCGATTGATGGTCTTTTTTTTCGCCGGATCCCGTAATCGCGTCGGTCTATCAGCGTTGCCCCGCACAGGGCAGTGCTGATAGACCACTAAGAAACCGGGATTCCATAGAAGCGCAAGCAATACGAAGAACAAGAGCAGGAAACAGAAAAGGCAGAAAAACCCCAAAAGGATGCGCCAACATGGCAAATGCACTCCCCGACAAGTTGCTCCCGGGCGCGCCCTACCCGCTCGGAGCCAACTGGGACGGTCTGGGCGTCAACTTCGCGGTGTTCTCATCGAATGCTCATCGCATCGAGGTATGTCTCTTCGACAGCACCGGCCGCAAGGAACTGATGCGCTTCGACCTGCCCGAGTGCACCGACGAAATCTGGCACGGCTATCTCCCCGGCGCGCACCCCGGCACCGTCTACGGCTTTCGCGCGCATGGCCCGTATCAGCCGCAGCAAGGTCATCGCTTCAATCCCCACAAGCTGCTGCTCGATCCCTACGCGAAAAAGCTCGTCGGCCCCTGGCGATGGTCCGACGCCCTCTTCGGCTATCGCGTGCATTCGAATCGCCTCGACATGTCGATGGATCGCCGCGACTCCGCACCCGCGATGCCCAAATGCATCGTCACCGACGACGCCTTCGACTGGTCGCGCGACGTGCGCCCCGACACGCCCTGGGGCGAAACCATCGTCTACGAAACGCACGTGCGCGGTGCATCGATGATGCGCCACGACATCCGCCAGCACGAACGCGGCACCTTCGCCGCGCTATCGTCGCCTTGGTTCATCGAGCACTTGCAGAAGCTCGGCATCACCGCCGTCGAATTTCTTCCGGTGCACGCGTTTCTCAACGACCGCTTTCTCGTCGAACGCAGTCTCAGGAATTACTGGGGCTACAACACCGCCGCGTTCTTCGCGCCAGAGCCTTCCTATCTGTCGACGCATCGGCTCAACGAAATGCGTATCGCCGTACGTCAACTGCACGCGGCGGGCATCGAAGTGATTCTCGACGTCGTCTATAACCACACTTGCGAAGGCAACGAACTCGGCCCGACCGTCTCGTGGCGCGGCCTCGACAACGCAAGCTACTACCGCCTCATTCCCGGCGACGAACGTCACTACATCAACGAAACCGGCTGCGGCAATACGGTGAATCTGTCGCATCCGCGCGTCTTGCAGATGGTGATGGACTCGCTGCGCTACTGGTGCACGGCGTTCAACATCGACGGCTTCCGCTTCGATCTCGGCGTCACGCTCGGCCGCGAAGGCCACGGCTTCGATCCCGGCTCGGGCTTCTTCGATGCCGTGCGCCAGGATCCCGTTCTCTCCACGCGCAAGCTCATCTCCGAGCCGTGGGATATCGGGCCGGACGGCTATCAGGTCGGCAATCATCCGCCGGGCTTCGCGGAATGGAACGACAAGTATCGCGATGGCGTCCGGCGTTTCTGGCGCGGCGATGCCGGCATGCGCCCCGATCTCGCCGCGCGTCTCACCGGCTCGGCGGAACTTTTCAACCGGCGCTTCAGGAAACCATGGGCGTCGGTGAACTTCGTCGCGTCGCACGACGGCTTCACGCTTGCGGACGTCACCGCGTATTCGCACAAGCACAACGAAGCGAATCAGGAAGGCAACAACGACGGCCACAACGAGAATTGCAGCGCGAACTGGGGCATCGAAGGTCCGACCGACGATCCCGCGATTCTCGAAGTGCGCGCGCGTCTCGCCCGCTCGATGATCGCGACGACGCTGCTCTCGCTCGGCACGCCGATGCTTCTCGGCGGCGACGAATTCGGCCGCACGCAGCAGGGCAACAACAATGCCTATTGCCAGGACAACGAGATTTCGTGGATCGACTGGGACGCGGCGCAAAGGCCCGCCGGCGTCGAGATGACGGAGTTCGTCGCGAAAGTTATTGCACTGCGCAAAAACTACCCGGTGTTGCGCGAAACGCGCTTCCTTTACGGCGACCGCGAAGTGCTGCCGGGACTCTACGATGTCAGTTGGTTCGATGAACGCGGCAACGCGCTCGCGATCGAAGCATGGCAGGATCCGGAAGGCCGCGCGCTCACGCTGCGGCGCGCGGGCCCGGGCGTCGACGGTGAAATCGACGTGCTGCTGCTCATGTTCAATGCATCGTCGCAAAGGCTCGTGTTCACACCGCCCGCGCCGCACTTGGAATGGAACGTGCTCCTGGATAGCGCGGAGCCCGATTCGGTGACGCGGCCTCTCGTCGGCAACGAGTTGGAAGTGGCCGCGCACAGCGTCGTGGTGATGCTGGCCGAGCCGACCGGCGATGCCGACTGGCAAGCGGTCTGGATGGCGGGCGCGCATCAGGGGCCGCGTCTTCTGACGGCATTGCCGCCCGATCCGGGCACGATGCCCTCGCATCGCGATTCCGAGATCGATTCGCCTCACTGACGCACAACCCATACGCAGTCCACCGCAGCATTAGAGGCAGGAAATCATGTCCGAACGTCCGATCGATCCGCACAAGCATCAATATGCGTATTGCCTTCCTTTCGGCGCTCATCTAACGGGCGCCGCACGCGACAATCCGCGCACGCGCTTTCGTTTCTGGGCGCCATCGCGCGATGCCGTGCAAGTGGAAATCCTGCGCGCGGGCGGCACGCCCGAACGCGTCGACATGCAGCCGACCGGCGACGGTTGGTTCGAAGCCGAAGCCGATGGCGGCGCGGGCACGCTGTATCGCTATCGGCTCGACGAGGACCTCGCCGTGCCCGATCCCGCCTCGCGCTATCAGCCGCAGGACGTGCATGGACCGAGCGAAGTCATCGACCCGCGCGCGTATCGATGGACGCACACGAACTGGCACGGCCGGCCGTGGGAAGAAACCGTGCTTTACGAACTGCACGTCGGCGCGATGGGCGGTTTCGCGGGCGTCACCGCGCGCCTGCCCGAACTCGCGCAACTCGGCGTGACGGCCATCGAGCTGATGCCGCTCAACGATTTCTCCGGCACGCGCAACTGGGGCTACGACGGCGTGTTGCCCTACGCGCCTGACTCGGCGTATGGCCGTCCCGAAGATCTGAAGAGGCTCGTCGACACCGCGCACGGTCTCGGCCTGATGGTCTTTCTCGATGTCGTCTACAACCACTTCGGACCGGACGGCAATTATCTGCACGCGTATGCGAAAACCTTCTTCCGCGAAGGCGTGAACACGCCGTGGGGCCCGGCGATCGACTTCGAGCGCCCGCAAGTGCGCGACTTTTTCTTCGACAATGCCCTGTACTGGCTCAACGAATATCGTTTCGATGGCCTGCGCCTCGACGCGGTGCACGCGATCAACGATGACGAATGGCTGCGCGAACTGGCGCATCGCATCCGCAGTTCCGTCGAGGCGGGGCGTCATGTGCATCTCGTGCTCGAGAACGAGCACAACACGGCGAATCTGCTGGAAACGCATTTCGACGCGCAATGGAACGACGACGCGCACAACACGCTGCACGTTCTGCTGACCGGCGAGGACGAGAGCTACTACGGCGCGTATTCCGACAAGCCGATCGAAAAGCTCGCGCGCATTCTCAGCGAAGGTTTCGCGTATCAGGGCGATCCGTCGCCGATTCATGACGGCAAGCCGCGCGGCGAACCGAGCGCGCATCTGCCGCCCACGCGCTTCGTCGCGTTCCTGCAGAACCACGATCAGATCGGCAATCGCGCGATGGGCGATCGCCTGCGCGCATTGACCGACGACGAATCGCTCTTCGCCGCAACCGGCCTTCTGCTGCTTTCGCCGCAGATTCCGCTGCTTTTCATGGAAGAGCAATACGGATCGAGGCAGCCGTTCCTCTTCTTCACCGACTATCACGATCAACTCGCCGATGCGGTGCGCGAAGGCCGTCGCAAGGAATTCGCGAAGTTCTCCGCATTCACCGACGAAAAGCGCCGCGCGCAGATTCCCGATCCGAACGACGAGAAAACGCTCGACATGTCCTCGCCGAAGATCAGCGACAAGCAGGACGAAGAAGACCGGCTCGAATGGCTGCACTTCTATCGATCGGCGTTGACGGTGCGCGCGAAGCTCATCACGCCGCGTCTGAAGGGCGCCAAAGCGCTCGGCGCGGACGTGCTCGGCGACAAGGCGCTCGTCGCGCGCTGGAAGCTCGGCGACGGCGAAACGCTCTCCATCGCGCTCAATCTCGGCGACGCGGCTGTCGCGCTCGACAAGCAGCCGCCGGGCAAGATCATCTTCGAGACCCCGGCGCGCGCGCAGGATCGCGTGCGTAACGGCGAACTCGGCGCCCGCACGTTCATCGCGTGGATCACCGGCGAAGTGAACGAATATGCGATTGCGCACGACGCGCGCCGCTTCGAACCGGCATCCGCGGAAGGAAAAGTCTCGTGAACGCCGCCGCGACGAAAACGACCCAGACGGGCGCCACGCGTTCCGTGAGCAGCATCGAGGCGCTCGCGGAGCGCGCGGGCTTCGAGATCGAATGGCAGGACGCGCACAAGAACACGCAGCGCGTGCCTGAAACGACGCTGCGCATTCTGCTCGAAAAGCTCGGCCTGCCGTGTGGCAACGCCACGCAGATCAAGCAGAGCATGAACGCCGTCGATGCCGAAATGAGCGGCCGCAAGCTGCCGCCGCTCATCACGGCCGAAGTGGATCGCGGCATCGCGCTGCCGGTGTCGGCGGCGAAACAGGGCGCGCGCTATCGCATCGAACTGGAAAGCGGCGAAGTGATCGACGGGCGCTTCACGTCGCCGAAGGGCGAGACCGCGCTGCTCTCGCCGATCGCGGAGCCGGGCTATCACACGCTCGTCATCAACGACCATCGCACGACGCTCGCGGTCGCGCCCGCGCGCTGCTACACCATCGACGATGCGTGGCGCACGCTGCACGAAGATGCGGCGAAGGCGCCGCCGCTGTGGGGCGTCGCGGCGCAAGTGTATGGCTTGCGGCGTGACGGCGACGGCGGCATCGGCGATTTCACCGCGCTCGCATCGCTCGCGACGCAAACTGCGAAGCGCGGCGGACATGCCGTCGCAATCAGCCCGATGCACGCGATGTTCAGCGCCGAGCCGAACAAGTTCAGCCCGTATTCGCCGTCGTCGCGGCTCTTTCTCAACATCGCGCACGTCGATCCTGCCGCGGTGCTCGGTGCGCCTGCCGCGCGCGCCGCGATCGACAAAGCGGGCGTCGCGAAGGAACTCGCCGAACTCGAAGGACTGACGCTGATCGACTGGCCGCGCGCATCGAAAGCGCGCCTCGCGATTCTGCGCGCCCTCTTCGACGCGTTTTCCGAAGATCGCGATTCGCCCTTCGCGAAAGACTTCGCCGCATTCGTCGAGGAAGGCGGACGTCCGCTCGAAGACCATGCGCGCTTCGAAGCGCTGCAGGCCGCGCAGATCGCGCAAAACGGCGAAGGTCACTGGCGCAACTGGCCCGAAGCGTTGCGCGATCCGCGCAGCGACGCGGTGACGGAATTCGCCGATGCGCATCGCCGCGAGGTCGATTTTTATCTCTTCACGCAATGGCTTGCCGCGAAGGGACTCCTGCACGCGCAACACGCCGCGCGCGATGCGGGCATGGCGGTCGGGCTCGTCGCGGATCTCGCCGTCGGTTGCGACAGCGCGGGCAGCCACGCATGGTCGTATCGCGATGAAATGCTCACGGGCGTGTCGGTCGGCGCGCCGCCGGATCTATTCAACCAGGCCGGGCAATCGTGGGGACTCACGACGTTCTCGCCGCGCGCGATGCGTACGCAAGGCTTCGCCGCGTTCATCGACATGCTGCGTTGCGCGTTCAAATGCGCGGGCGGCATCCGCATCGATCACATACTCGGCTTGCGCCGGCTGTGGCTCGTGCCCGAAGGCGAAAGCGCGAAGGACGGCGCGTATCTGCGCTATCCGCTCGAGGACATGCTGCGGCTGATCGCGCTCGAATCGTGGCGGCATCGCGCGATCGTCGTCGGCGAGGATCTCGGCACCGTGCCGCCCGGCTTTACCGAGCGCTTGCAGGAGCACGGCTTGCTTGGCATTCGTGTGCTGTGGTTCGAGCGCGAAGTGGACGGGCCGGGCTTCAAACCGCCGCGCGAATGGGACAGCGGCGTCACCGCGACGACGACGACGCACGATCTGCCGACCGTCACCGGATGGTGGCGCGGCGAGGACATCGTGTGGCGCTCGAAGATCGGCCAGACGATGGCGCGCGCCGATGGTCGCGATGCCGTCGAAGCCGCGCTCGAGGAACGCGGCGAAGATCGCGCGCATCTGTGGCGCGCGTTTCAGGACGCGGGCATCGCACCGGATGACGTGGAGGCGCCCGATATCGACAATGCGCCCGTCGACGAGGCGCTCGCCTTCGTCGCCGCGACGCCCGCGCCGCTCGTCACCTATCCGCTCGAAGATTTGCTCGCGCTCGTGGAGCAGCCGAATCTGCCCGGCTCCATCGACGAGCATCCGAACTGGAGAAGGCGCATCACGCGGCCCGTCGACGAACTGTTTCTCGACGATGCCTTCGCCGATCGCCTGCTCGCCGTCGATGCCGCGCGCAAGCGTTCCGCGCAACCGAACGAACCCAAATCGAAACCCGAATCACCATGACCGTACCGCGTTCCACGCTCAGGCTTCAGCTTCACAAGGGCTTCACTTTCGACGATGCCGCCGCGCTCGTGGACTACTTCGCGCTGCTCGGCGTGAGTCACGCGTACGTCTCGCCGATCACGACCGCGACCGCCGGCTCCACGCACGGCTACGACGTCGTGGACTACACGGCGGTCAATCCCGAACTGGGCGGCGAGGACGGCCTGCGGCGCTTCGTCGAGAAGCTGCGCGCGCACGAGATGGGACTGATCGTCGATATCGTGCCGAATCACATGGGCGTGGGCGGCTCGGAGAACGCGTGGTGGCAGGACATCCTCGAATGGGGACGGCATGCCGCGCATGCGCGCTTCTTCGACGTCGACTGGCATTCGCCCGATCCCGCCTTGCGCGGCAAGGTGCTCGCGCCGTTTCTCGGCGCGTCTTACGGCGACGAGTTGCAGGGCGGCAAGATCAAGCTCGCGTATCGCGCGGATGAAGGGCGCTTCGTCATCGAGTATTACTCGAACGTGTTTCCAGTCTGTCCGGTCGATTACCCCGCCGTGTTCCAGGAAGCGCCCGAGCTCGCGCAACGCTTCGTCGGCCTGACGACGCAGCCCGCCGATCAGCCGCGCGCCGCCGATGCGCGCACCGCGCTCATCACCATCGCGCAGACGGAAGGCGGCCAGGCCGCGATCGAGGCGATTCTCGCGGCGCACTCGCCAGATACGTCGGCGGGTCGCGACCGGCTGCATCGGCTGCTGGAGCGCCAGCATTATCGGCTGGCATGGTGGCGCACCGCCGCGGACGAAGTGAACTGGCGGCGTTTCTTCGATGTGAGCACGCTCGGCGGCGTGCGCGTCGAGCGGCCTGAAGTGTTCGAGGCATCGCATGCGCTCGTGTTCCGGCTCTTCACCGAAGGTCTGATCGATGGTGTGCGCGTCGATCACGTCGATGGTCTCGCCGAACCGCGCGAGTATTGCCAGCGCCTGCGCGCGCGGCTCGAAGAGTTGGCGGCGGAACGGCCCGAGGCGTTGCGGCATGGCAATGGGCGCACGTATTTCGTCGTCGAAAAGATTCTTGCGCGCGGCGAGCCGTTGCGCCGCGACTGGAAGGTCGATAGCACGACCGGTTACGACTTCATGAACGATGTCGGCGCGCTGCTGCACGATCCGGCGGGCGCGGAGCCGCTTGCCGCGCTTTGGGCCGAGATCACGGGCAAGAGCGCATGCTTCGCCGACGAAGCGCTCGCCGCGCGCCGCAAGATACTCGCGGAGAATCTTGCGGCGGAACTGGATCGCGTGACGCGCGCGCTGCATCGCATTGCACGCGATGCGCAGACCACGCGCGATTTCACATTCACGTCGATACGGCGCGCGGTCGCGGAACTCGTCGTGCAGTTTCCGGTGTATCGCATCTATCCCGTGGGCGGCGTGCGCAGCCCCGATGACGAGCACTTTTTCGCGCAGGCGCTCGAAGCCGCGCGCGCGGTGCTCGCGCGTGCGGACCATGTGGTGCTGGATCAGGTCGCGCAATGGCTCGGCGGCAAGCTGCCCGATGAACTGCCGCAGCCCGAGCGTGGCGAACGCAACGACCGTCCCGAACGCGGCCGGGATCGCGCGGCGGAGCGCAATCGCGAACGTGAGCGCGATCGCAATCAGGCGCAGGCGGGGCCGAATCCCCCGTCGTCGAGCGGCTCGCAGCGTCGCGCGGCGCAGACGCTGTTCTCGCAGCTGACATCGCCCGTGGCGGCGAAGGCGGTCGAGGATACGGCGTGTTATCGCTACGGACGGCTGATTTCGCGCAACGAAGTGGGCGCCGATCCGGGCGAGTTCGCGTTGTCCGTCGATGCGTTTCACGCGGGCAATCGCGAACGCCTCGATGCGTTTCCGCACGCGATGCTTTGCACGGCGACGCACGATCACAAGCGTGGCGAGGACGTGCGCGCGCGCATCGCTGCATTGAGCGAAATTCCCGACGAATGGGCCGCGACGCTCAGGCAATGGTCGACGTTGAACACACCATTGCGACGCGGCCCGAGCGGCGGACATGGCGAAACCACCGGTATCGACGACTGGGCGCCGGGGCCGGCGGCGGAAGCGATGCTGTATCAGACGCTCGTCGGATGCTGGCCGACCACACTCGCGCCCGATGACGAAGCGGGCGTTCGCGAACTCGCCGAACGTGTCGCCGGATGGCAACTGAAGGCGCTGCGCGAGTCGAAGACGCGCACGAGCTGGTTTGCACCCGACGAAGCGTATGAGAACGCGTGCAGGGACTTTCTGTTCGATATCGTCGCGCCGCAGCGCCGCGATGGCTTTCTGCGTGAGCTATCGGCGTTCATCACGCGGCTCGGACCGCTCGGCGCGATCAACAGCTTTCAGCAAACGCTTTTGCGGCTCACGTCGCCGGGCGTGCCGGACCTTTATCAGGGCACGGAGTTGTGGGATTTCAGTCTTGTCGATCCGGACAATCGTCGGCCTGTCGATTATGAGTTGCGTCGCAAGTGGCTTCTCGAGATCGAAGAGCAAGGGCCGCCTTCGGAGCAATTGGCGAACTGGCGCGATGGGCGCGTCAAGCTTGCAATGGTGCGGCGGGCTTTGGCATTGCGCAAGCATTGCGAGTCGTTGTTTGCGCAGGGCGAGTATTTGCCGCTCGAGGTCGAGGGCGAGCATGCGGGGCGCGTGATTGCGTATGCGCGGCATGCGGGGAGCGCGTTTGCTGTCGTTGTTGCGACGCGGCTTGCAGCGCCGCTGCTGGACGTCGGGCGCGACGTGCCGCTTGTCGAGGCCGAGCGTTGGGGCGATACCGCCATCGTGTTGCCAGAAGCGCTGCATTCAAGGGCTTTGTTTGACTGGCTCAGTCCTAGTGCGCCTAAAGCCGATGGGGCGAGGTTGTTTTTGCGCGATGCGCTTGGGGTTATGCCGGTGGCTTTGCTTGTTGAGGAAGGGGTGCCTAAGGCTTAGGTTTCTGCTTTTCGCTTTCGCTTGTTGCTTTCGCTTTTTCTTTTGCTTTCGCTCTTGCTTTCGCTTGTCGCCGGATCCCGGTTTCGCGTCGGTCTATTAGCACTGCCCCTGTGCGGGGCGGCACTCACTTTCTTTGCTGCTGCAAAGAAAGTAAGCAAAGAAAGCAGCTCGTTAAGCCCGCGGTCACACGCAATTTGGGTAGTCCTCTCGTCCACGGTGGCACTCGCCTAAAGAGTGCCCTCATCACAATAACGGGGCTTGGATCGCGCGCGGTCCGCCGCCCGAAAACGCTGAGGACACTGGTTCAGCACGAAATGGCTTCGGCACAGCGCTACGCGCTGCCGCCAGGTATGCAAGGGAAACCAACGTGCGGCACTTGCGGTGAGATGGAGACGTTAGTAGACAAGCACATGCATCCCCGATTGACCCATCGGCCGCGAAGCGGGCCGGAGCTATTTGGTGCTGAACCACCTCGTTGTGTGGTGCGATGTGACAGACCGTGCGCGAGCCAAGCCCGATTGTGATGAGGGCACTCTTTAGGCAGCCCACGATGGACGAGAGGACTACCCAAATTGCGTGTGACCGCGGGCGTATCGG
>Ga0182735_1001842_pt1 | contig 13646 bp, 13 predicted proteins | sample eDN5th30CKraftMG_FD_128524 | JGI IMG/M metagenome (GOLD analysis project Ga0182735, IMG submission 128524) | Enriched Miracle-Growth compost microbial communities from Emeryville, California, USA - eDNA 5th pass 30_C Kraft MG (version 2) (version 2) ... | reverse complement strand
CTGCTTGTGTCCCACTTCGTGGCCGCGGCGTCCAATAAGCATTGAGACATATGGCCGCTCGAGATGTAGCGCCACAACTTGTATTGACTTGTGTTAATACAAGCAATAGAATTTGCTCGTCACAAGGAATCCCTGCATGAACACCACTCTGAGCCGTAACACACAGAAGGCGCTCTACTTGCAATTGGCTGAAAAGCTGATGGAAGACATCGCTACGAAGCGGCTGCTGCCTCTGGAAAAGCTTCCCTCGGAATATGAATTGACCCGGCTGTTCGACGTCAGCCGCGTGACGGTCAGACAGGCGCTGCGTGTATTGGCCGAGCGCGGACTGGTGGTCAGCCGGCAAGGAAAAGGGGTGTTTGTGTCGGGGCCGCAGGTCAGCCAGGACCTGAATGCGCTGCGCGGCTTCTACGACAGCCTGATCGCGCAGGGCCATACGCCGGAAACCGAAGTGGTCCATTTCGCCGCATCCGGCCCGATGGCCCGCAAGGCCCCGTTCGGGGACTATAGCGAGACGGCCGCATTTACGCGCATTTACCGCGTCAGCGATGCCATCGTCGCGATTGCCGAAGCCACGGTCTCGTGCTTCGGCAAAGCGATATCCAGGCAAATGATCGAACAATATCCCGTCTACACCCTGCTGCACAACGTCATACAGCGCAAGGTCGAGCGCGCCACGACAGCCATTCGCGCCGCTCAGGCGCCGCCTCGCATCGCCGAGCTGATGGGTCTGGACGGCGAAGGCGTCGTGCTGCGGATGGACCGCACATCATTCGACAGTGAGGGCATGGTTCTGGAGCAGACGCGCTTCCATATCCAGCCCGAAATTTTTGCGTTCGAGCTCAATGTATCGGGCCCGATGCAAATCGCTTCATCGCTACGCAAGGTGGAATGACCAACACTCGAGAGGAGACCCGAGACAATGCGCACACTACATCAAATCAAGCGCAGCATGCTGTTTGCCGCTATTGCGGCGCTGTCTGCAGTATCCGCCTCCGCCGGGGCCGCTTACCCCGAACAGGCGGTGAAAATCATTGTCGGGTTTCCGGCGGGCGGCGCAACCGATGTCATCGCCCGCGTCCTGGGCGCTGAGTTGTCGAAAATCTGGGACCAGACAGTGGTGGTGGAAAACCGCACGGGGGCGGGCGGCAATATCGCCGCCGCTTATGTGGCCAAGGCGAACAAGGACGGCTATACGCTGCTGATGAGCTCGCCGGCCGAAACCGTCATCAATCCCTTGTTGTATCCCGAGATGCAATACGATGCGCAGAAGGATTTGGCGCCCGTGTCTCAAGCCGGCAGCGCGCCTTTGCTGCTGGTGGCGCACCCCTCGGTGCCCGCCAAGGATGCGCGGGGGCTGATTGATTACATCCGGAAAAACAGCGGAAAGGTGTCCTATGCATCATCTGGAACGGGCGGCCCCCAGCACCTCGCGGCGGAGCTGTTCAAGCTCATGACGAACACCAAGATTCTGCACGTGCCTTACAAAGGCGGCGCGCCGGCGATCACTGATTTGGTCGGCGGCCAGGTGCAGATATTCTTTGCCGGATTGCCGCCCGCCTTGCCGTTCGTCAAGTCGGGCAAGGCAAACGCCCTGGCGGTCACGACCAAATCCAGGTCGGAACTCGCGCCCGAGATCCCATCGCTGGAAGAGAGCGGCCTGCATGGGTTCGATATCCAGAACTGGCAGGGCGTCTTTGCGCCGGCCGGTACGCCGCAAACGGTCATAAACAAAATTTCCGCCGATATCGCCACGGCGCTGAGCAGCGAGGCGGTGAGAAAAACCCTGGCGGGCCAGGGCATTTCGGCGGCGCCCAGCAGCCCGAACGACTTCAAGGCGTTTGTCGATAACGAGCGCCGAAAATATGCCGACATCATCAAAGCGGCGCATGTATCAATCAACTAAGCGGGATGCGGCACGCCCGAACAAGGGGCTATGAGGAGAAGCATGAAACTGAACCAGGAAGAACTCGCCATGCTCAATGGCGACAAAGGCAGGGCGGTACAGGAAGCAATCAAGTTCCAGATCGAGGTTGGGAAGTTCTTCAATGCTGAACGCTTCGTGCCGATCACCAACGCCCACGTCATGGGCGATATCGAAGTCATGGGCGACGGCGGTTTAGACATGATGACGCAAATCGCCGAGGAGGGGGCGAAATGCGCCGTGCCGTCCACCAGCAATGCGCGCTGCATGCACTTCAGCGACGAGCCCGCGCTGCGGCCCGACGAGGGCGAGGAAAAAAAGGAACGCAAGCTGCTGATCCAGCTGCGCAAGATGGATATCAATACGACAGACACCTGTATCAACTACCAGACGGTGTATCAGCCCAAGCTGGGCGAGCATGTGGCCTGGGGGGATACCGGCACAGTCATCTATGCCAACTCCGTGTTCGGGGCGCGTACCAATTTCGAAGCGGGAAAATCCAGTTTCGCGGCCGCCCTCACTGGCCGCACTCCGGCTTACGGCTTCCATCTGGACGAAGTGCGGCGCGGCAATATACTGGTCAATGTCGATGCCCGCATGAAAGATCTCGCGGACTGGGGCGCATTGGGAAAAATTGTCGGCCACCCCAATCAAGATTATTTTGCGGTTCCCGTATTCACCGGCATCGACACAACGCCGCCGCCCGACGCCCTCAAGCATCTGGGCGCATCGCTGGCCAGTTACGGCTCCATGGCTATGTTCCATATGGTCGGCGTGACGCCCGAGGCGCCGTCGGCGGAACAGGCCATGGGCGGCCAAGCGCCGCGCAGCATCATCAAGGTCAGCGATCAAGACATTCAGGCAATCTACGATGCATATCGCTACGTGGACGCGCGCAAGAACATCGTGGTGTTCTCCGGGCCGCAGCAATCCCTGTTCGAAATGCAGACCCTGGCGCGCTTGTTTGAAGGGCGCAGTGTCGCGCCTGACATGACGGCGGTGATCACCACCAACCATGCCGTCTACAGCGACGCGAAGCGCCTGGGATATGTCGATATCCTGGAGAAAGCGGGTGTTACCTTGCTCCAGGGCGTCTGCTTCTATATTTTGCAGCGGCTGACACAGATCCGGGAAGAAAACGCATGGGCTAACCTGGTTTCCAATTCCGCCAAAATCGTCAACACCATTACCGCCCATCGATTCAATACGGTGCTGCGCCGTACCGCCGCATGCGTTGACATAGCCTGCACGGGAGACCTGAAGTGACCACCATCGTGCAAGTAGACCGGGCGTGGGGGCCCAAGGTGACGGGACAGGCGCTCGTCATGCGCGAAGGCTTTAGCCCACGCTACGATCTGGACCGTGTGACAGGCATTATTTCCCGGATCGGGCACAGTGCGGAAGGCGTATCGGTGAAGGGGAAAATCCTGGTAATCCCGACCTCGAAAGGCGGCGTCGCCGGCGGCTGGGCGTTCTTCGACCTGCTGCACAAAGGGATCGCGCCATTGGCTCTGGTATTCGGAAAGCTCAATCCAGTGATGGTACAGGGCGCGGTGCTGGCCAATATGCCCATCACGGAAGGTTGGGACCAAGACCTGGTTCAGTTCCTCAAGACCGGCGATACGATTATGATCGATCCGGAAAACAAGCAGATCAGCGTCGCTTAGCTTTTGTGTCTCGCTTGGGGCGGCTCCGTCAGCAATGTATGCCGACTGGCGCCGCGGCGAGACGCAGCACGATCGGCGCAGCTTAAATTACGCATAATGTGTATTATGTAAAGTAATAGAAATACCGGCGCACATGCCTCTATTCCTGCGTCCTTGCCGGGCTGTCGGCTTCTATGAGCGGATACGCGTCGGCGACGTAGGCGGGATCTTTCATCACCATCACGATGAAGGCTCCGATGGTCGTGACCAGCACCAGATTGAAATGGAGCAAGAGCGCGCTCATTGCGTAAATGTCCACGATGTGTACGAGCGCCGCCAGCGGCGGCGCACCCTGCTCCCGCATGCCCCATACCCAATCGAGCATACGCAGCAGCACCGACGGCGCCGTCAGCAAGACCGCGCCGATGGCGAAGATGGCCGGCATGCGCCGGAGCAAGACGCGCTCCAATCCGGGCGGACTGCGAACGAAGCCGGGTAATTTGTTGAAGAGTTCCATGGCGCCTGCCTGTACCTGAGCGATTGGAGTCGCCAAGGGCTCAGCACCTGACGTGCCTATTGATCCGCATGGTCCTTCGGCGCCGGGCGCCAGGTTTATACTGCGGCTGGAGCCATGAACTCTGCAACTGCTGCGTTTTGTGAAATGTCCGAGCGGGAATCCCTCGCCTGTCGCCAGGCCCGTCGATGTTACAGAACGCGACAAACGCCAGCCGATAGCCGAATAAGAATCACTCGTTGAAGGTGGCGAATCGCCACCAGCCTGCGGCGGATTCGGCCTTCAGCAGGTCTCGCAGGATAACTTCTACCCGGCGGGCGGTGCGGGTCAACGGTCTGTCAGAGGCATAGGCTACGCATACCCGGCGCTCGATAACGGGATCGATAATATGGGCGGTGACGATATCTTCTTGCGGGATGCGTATGTTCCTCAATGCCGCTAACGACAGTATGGTGGCGTCGGTGCTTCGCAGCACGCACTCCAGCAGCAGTTCGGGCGCATCCAGTTCAGTGTGTACATGCAGCTTTACGCCGACGGCGGATGACACTTTTTCGACAAGCGCCCGCAGGCCGTGTTCGCGGCTGGGCATCACCAATGGAACATGACGCAGGTTGGCGACGGAAATACCGCCATTCACGCACATATCCCGCACCGCTGCGGCATTCTTTCTATGCACCGCCAGAAACAGATGCTCGGTCATCAGCAGTTCGAAATCCAGGCCCATGACATCGGAACTGCTGTACACCAGGCCAAAATCGATGGTGCCATCCATGATCCATTTCGCCACGTGGCCGGACAGGCCGGTTACGACCTTTATTTTGATGTTGGGACAACGCTGGCGCACCTGCTCGATCAAGGACAGGGTTAGCAAGGGGCTTAGGGACCCAGGGATGCCTACAGTCACGGTTCCGACTTCGGTAACCTTGTGAGAACGCAAATTGGCCTTGCCGGCATCCAGCGTGTCCAGCGCCACGCGCGCATAACTAAAAAACTCTTTGCCCTCGGGCGTCAGGATAGTGCCGTCCTGGCGCCGCTCGAATAATTGGACCTCCAGTTCCTCTTCCAGGAGTTTGATCTGCGTACTGATGGCCGGCTGCGATATGTGCAGCAGTTGCGCTGCCTTGATGATAGAGCGATGTTCGGCGACTGCGATAAAGTACGATAGCTGACGTAGGTTCATACTGCGTGAGGTGTCCGACCCCCTCTTCGGCTTTTTAGCTGCTGGTAGGCGTCATATCGCTCTACCAGCTGGCGTGCCTGCAGCACCACCGGCAGGTCCACCATGCGGCCATTGAAAGTGCATGCCGCCCTGCCCAGCGCCTTCTGCTTTTCGAACTCGGCGATCAATTGATTGGCGATTTCAACATCGGCGGGCTTGGGTGCGAATTCTTCGTTCACAATGTCGACCTGCCTGGGATGTATGCAAAATGCAGCATCGAAACCCAGGCCGCGCGCGCGTTTGATCTTGGCACGGAATTCGTTCTCGTCCTTGAAATCGGCCACCGACCCGACAAAGCCGATGGGAACGATACCAGCGCGCCTGCATGACGCCACAGCCATCGCATTGGGAATGTACAGCGCATCGTCGGTAACGGCCATCCGCATGTTGGCGGCCAAATCTTCAGCGCCCACGATCATGCCACAGATCCGCGGGCCGGCTGCGGCGATTTCGGCCATGTTGGCCAGCCCTTCCGCATCCTCCACCATGGCGATCAGCCGGGTATGCCCTGGCGCCAGGCCCTGCTCCGCTTCGCATTCGTCGAGGATTTCGCCGATGAAGCGAACATATGAAGCGTCAGGCACTTTAGGCAGGGTCAGCGCTGCGACGTCGGCGCTGACAGACTGCTCGATATCGGGCAGCGCCAGGCGCCATGGCCGATTGATGCGCACCGTCACATCGTAGCCGGCCGCAACGAACTTGCGGGCGATGTCGCGCACGCGGCTGCGGGCGAGCGCCTTATCGTCCGGCGCAACACTGTCTTCGAGATCGATTTGCAGCACATCGGCCGGCCGGCGCAGCGCGCTTTCCACGAAACGGTCATTGGTGGCGGGCACGAACAATATGGACCGCCAAAGGTGAATATCAGACATGGCTACGCTCGTCTTGTTGAACTGCATCCAGTTGCTCGAGTTCCTGCAGGACCTGCGCCGTATGCTCGCCCAGCTTTGGGGCGGGACGGCGGAAGCCGCCTGGAGTCGCGCTCAGGCGCGGGATAATATTATGGGTGGTGATGTGGCCCAGATCGGTATCTTCTACCGACACTACCGCCTCGCGGCCCACCACATAGGGATGATCAACCAGATCGGCGACCGAGCAGACCGGCCCGACAGTCACGCCGGCCGCCTCGAAGATCGCCAGGTTTTCCTGCTGCGTGCGCTGCGCTATGAAAGCGCCAATGATCTCGTCCAGCTCATCCCTATGTTTTACCCGCGCATCATTATCGCGGAACTTCTCGTGCGTCTTTAGCTCGGGGCGCCCTATGGTATCGAAAATGCGCATGGCCATCGACTGCATCGAGCCGGACATCGCCACGTACTTGCCATCGCTGCATAAATAGACGTTGCGCGGCGCCGTGTGCGACGACTGGTTTCCCGACCGTAACGTCGGTTCGCCCACCAACTGGAACTTTAGGGCTTCCGACGAAATAAAGGAGAAGATAGGCTCGAACAGGGAAAGATCCACCACCTGGCCCTTCCCTTCTTTTTCCGCCACCCGCAACGCGGTCATGACGCCGGCCGCGCCGTAAATGCCTGCGATCATGTCGGCCAGGGCCAGAGGCGGCAACACCGGTGGTTTATCGGCATAGCCGTTCAGATAAGCGAAGCCCGACATCGCCTCTACCAGGGTGCCAAAACCAGGCTTGCGGCTATACGGCCCGGTCTGCCCCCAGCCCGATACCCGCACGATGACCAGCCGGGGATTCAGCTCCAGCAGCAGTTCGGGCGCGAGACCCATTTTTTCCAGGCCGCCCGGTACGAAATTCTCGACCAGCACGTCGGAGTGGCGGACGAGGCGCTTCAATACCGACAAACCCTCGTCCGACTTCAGGTCCAGTACGACCGACCGTTTGTTGCGCCCATATACCTTCCAGTAGATGGGCTCATTCGCTTCGCGCCAATTGCGCAGGTCGTCGCCCTTGCCGTCGCGTTCGATCTTGATGACGTCGGCCCCGAAATCCGCCAGGAACAAGGTGAGCATATTGCCCGCCACCAGGCGCGATAAATCCAGCACCCGCACGTCCTTCAGCGGCCCATCCAGCCTAGGGTCAAATTTTTTCATTACGAATCCTGGCTTTTAAAAACTGATGACAGGCTTGATTTCCTGATAGTTCTTCATGCGTTCCATCGCCAGGTTCACATCGTCCAGTTTGTAGCGCCCGGTAATCATCTTTTCAAAAGGGAACTGTTTCTGGTGCTTCTCGATGAACTGCAGCGCCAGCGAGTAGCTGCGCGCATCGCCCGAGAACGAACCGATGACATTGATATTCTTCTTCACGATCATCGAGGGCTGTATTTCAGTCCTGCCTTCGCCCAGCTGCCCCACGATCAGATATTTCGCTCCCTTGCGCGCCAATTGCAGACCCTCATTGAAGGCGGCCGGAACGCCGGTAAACTCCATGACAATGTCGGCGCCGCGCCCGTCTGTCAAGGCCAGCACGCGTTCCAGGCGCTCGTCCGCCGTCGTGCCTTCCACGGGAATGCATTCATCGGCGCCGAATTCGCGCGCCATTTCCAGGCGGGCGGCGGGCGACCCAATGACGATGATCCTGCGCGCCCCGCGCACTTTGGCATTGGCCGTCGCCAGCAGCCCCAAGGGTCCCGCTCCCTGGACGACCACGGTCTCATAGGGCTCGATCTTCCCGATCTGCGACATGGCATTCATAACCGAACGCAAGGCGCAGCTGGATAGGCTGGCCAGCTCGCTGGACACGCTATCGGGCACCTTCAGCCGGCCGGATTCGGGCAGCACATATCCGTACTCCGAGAAACCTCCCATCAGATACGGCGATTTTTCCATGGTTTCGTACATGTAGGCGCGGCGGTGCGAGCACAATGTGGGCTGGCGCGCCGTTGTGCAGTAAAAGCAGCTTCCGCAGGACGTATGGGTATAAACAATGCGGTCGCCCACCTTCAGCTCCTGCCCCACCGAATCATTGCGCACGCCTTCGCCCAGGGTCACAATGCGTCCGACCATTTCATGGCCGATGATCACCGGCAGATCTACCTTGAGCGATAGCGATCCCTGCCACAAGTGAACATCGGTGCCGCAAATCGAGCAGGCCTCCATCTTGACCAGCGCGGCGCGCGGCTCCACATATTTTGGGATGGGAACATCTTCGATTTTCAGCGGATCCTTGAACTTCCTTAAAACGGCAGCCCGGGCGAATTCAGGTATAGCAGACATTTAATCAAACCTATTTCAAAGAAATTGATACCACGTCGTCAACGCAGGTACGAAAGTAATCAGGGCCAGAACAACCAGCGATCCGCCCAGAAACCACATCACAAAGCCGAACATTTCCGTCAGTTTCGCTTCGTTGGTGCGCTGGGCGACATACAGATTGGCGGCCAGCGGTGGCGTCAACAGCCCGATCTCGATATTGGTGACCAGCATCACTCCGAAATGCACCGGGTCTATTCCATAATTGACAGCGGCAGGCGCCAGCAAAGGTCCCATCAGCAAGGTTGCGGCGTTGGTCTCCATGAACATGCCGATCAGCAGCAGAGCGACATTCACCGCCAGCAAAAACAGGATGGGGCTGCCTGTGAAGCTGGTCGCGATCTCGGTAATGGATTGCGGCACCTGTTCCAGAATCATTGCCCTGTTGAAAATGCTGGTGAACGCAATGATGGCCAGAATCGCGGCAGACGCCAGTGCGGCGTGCTCCAGTATTTTCTTCAGGTCGCTGGTTGAAGCCTGACGCGTCAGCATTGTGATCGCCAACGCGTAGATGCCGGCTACTGCCGCCGCCTCGGTGGCGGTGAATACGCCGGAATAGATGCCGCCCAGCACCAGTACCGGCAGCATCAGGGCCGGTATCGCGCGCACCAGTACTCGCAGTTTCCTGGTTGGTCCCGCGCTTTTTGCAATCACAGGCGCCTGCGGCAACGATTCCTGCCCGCCCGTCAATACCCGCCGGGAAATGACTGCATGGATCAACGAAAACACAATAATGGTCAAAATACCCGGCACGATAGAGGCAATGAACAGATTGGTGATCGACACGCCGACAATTGCGCCGTACAGAATCAGCGGAATCGAAGGTGGAATCAGCACACCCAGCAAGCCGGTTGCCGCATTCAGCGCCGCCGTATACCCGCGGGGATAACCGCGCTGGCGCATTTCCACTCCCACCGTACCGCCAATGGCGGCCACGGTCGCCACCGACGATCCGGTAATGGCTCCCATCAATGCACTGGCCAGCACCATGATATGGCCCATAGGGGCCCGAATGCGCGACATGAACAGATCGCAAACCGCTGTAAGCTGGCGGACCAGCCCACCGCGATTCATCAGCTCGCCCACCAGAAGAAAGAGTGGGATCGCCAGCAGGGAAAAATTCGACACAGTATCGAACGGCATGGCTGCCAGGGAGAACGGGTCGATATTCCATGCCTCGGCATTGGCTATGACCACCAGCGCAAAGGCGACGGCTATCGGTACACCCAAAACCAGCAGCAACAATAAAGATGAAACGATCATCGGGCCGCCTCCGCAATGCGGGCCGCGGGCCGCCTGGCGCATACAGCCCTCAGCAAATCAAACACTCCATGTATGCCCATGAACACCATCCCTGCGAAAAAGAAGAACACCGGTATGTATAAGGGCGTTCCCATGTCCAGCATGCGCTCGCCGGACAGCATGGCATCGTCGAACAGGCTCCAGCCCAGCCAGGCGTAGATGGCTGAAAACCCCAGCATCAGCACCGCCACCACCAACTGTGCGGCGCGCTTCAACAGCACGGAGCGCGCCTGCTCGATGAAGTCCACCGATATATGCATTTGCATGCGCGAACACATGGCCGACCCGACGAAGGTCAAAGGAGACATCGCGACAATAGCCCATTCGGCAACGTTGGCGATCGGCCAATCAAAGAACCGGATGCAAACTCCGAACGCCACAGTAAAGAGCATGACCAGCAGGCTTATGGAACATATGAGGTTTTCCAATGAATAAAGACGTCTTTCAAATGCATTTGCCCATTCAGCCATGCCCGTCTCCCCGTCTGCGCATCACTTGCCCAGCGCCTGGACTTCTTTGCGCAATGCTGCAACGCGGTCTTTGCCGTACACCGGTTCCAGCTTGGTCCATACGCCATCGGCCACCTTGCGGAATTCCGCTCTGGCTTCGGGCGTCAGCCTGGTCACCTTCACGCCGCCCGCCGCGATCTTTTCCATGTACTCGCCATTCAGCTTGCGATTGGCAGCGATCTCTTTGGCAGCCACCTCATTGGCCGTATCCTGCATGATCTTCTTCTGCGCGTCGCTAAGTTTGGCCCATAACCGCTGGCTTGCCGCGATGGCGCCCATGGCATACACATGGTTGGTCTCGGTCATGAACTTCTGCGCTTCGAACAAACGCGAGTTGTAGGTGATGCTTGCGCCGTTATCCTGCCCATCCACCGTGCCCTGCTGCAGCGCGGTGAATAATTCAGGAAAAGGCATGGCCACAGCCTGGGCGCCGGCCGCAATGAAGAAGTCGCGTATGCCGGCCGATCCCGGTACGCGCAGCTTCAGCCCTTGCAAATCGGCCGGCTTTTCCACAGCATGCTTGGAATTGGTTACAGCGCGGAATTCCAGTTCGAAGAATCCCAAGGGTTGCATGCGATGCTTGGCCATCGTTTCGCGCAAGGTTTTCTGCAAGATGCCATTGGGGTTGTAGAAGATTTTGTCAGCCTCATCGAAGCTGGTCACGATATAGGGCAGATAGTGGATATCCAGCAGCGGATCCAGGCCCGACAAAGAACCCGGATTGATGAATGCCAGATCCAAAGATCCGCGCGCCAGGTCGCGCGCCAGGGACTCATCTCCGCCTATCTGGCTGTTCGGGAAAACCGTGACTTCCACTTCGCCCTTGGTACGCTCTTTCACCAGCTTGGCGAAATCTTGACTGGCCTGGTCCACCGGGCTGTTGATTGCAAACACATGGCCCAGGCGCAGTTTCGTTGCGGCGCCGGCCGGCGCCGCCTGCAGGGACATGGCTACAGCGGCGGCGCCCAGAAAGGCCGCCAGTTTCGATTTCTTCAAATTCCTGAACATGAGTTTTATCTCCGTTATGGGGGTTTTATGGTTTATTTATGGTTGATGACGATAGTCTTGGCAACGGTGTATTCGCGCAGTGCTTCGAACCCCTTCTCGCGGCCATGGCCACTGCGCTTGAAACCGCCAAATGGCAATTCAATGCCGCCGCCGGCGCCATAGCCGTTGATGTACACCTGACCGACGCGAAGCTTCTTGGCCATGCGTATTTGCCGGCCGCCATTTTCCGACCACACGCCGGCAATCAGGCCGAAATCCGTGCCGTTTGCGATACGAATGGCGTCTTCTTCGTCGTCAAAAGGAATAGCCACCAGCACGGGTCCAAAGACCTCATCCTGCGCCAGTTCATGCGTTTCCTCCACCGGTCCGAGCAAAGTAGGCGTGACGTAGAAACCGCTGCTTACCGCGCTGGCGTCCAGCTTGCCCTGGCCGATTATCGTAATGCCGTCCGCGTGGGCGCGTTCCAGGAAGCCCTTGACCCGCTCGCATTGCACCGCGCTGATGACCGGACCGCAGTCCAGGTCGGCATCGTGCGAACCCACGCGCACTGTATTGATGCGCTTGGCCAGCGCAGCAACAAACTCTTCGTAAATCGACCGCTGGATCAGCACGCGGCTGCCGGCCGAGCAGGTCTGCCCGGTATTCTGGATGATGGCGGACACAATAACCGGCAGCGCTTTTTCCACATCGGCATCATCGAATACGATTTGCGGCGACTTGCCGCCCAATTCCAGCACGCAAGGCACATGGTTGTCGGCGGCCGCTTTCTGGATCAGGGTACCCACCTCGGGCGAACCCGTGAACGACAGGAAGTCAACGCCTTTATGCGCCGACAGCGCCGCGCCGGCTTCCTCTCCGTAGCCCGTCACCACATTCAGCACGCCGGCGGGGATGCCGACTTCTTCCGCCAGTTCAGTAAGACGAATAATGCTCAGGCAAGCCTCTTCGGCGGGTTTCAGCACTGTGGTGTTGCCGGCGGCGAGCGCGGCGGCAATCGTGCGGCCGAACATCTGGGCCGGGTAGTTCCAGGGAATGATATGGCCCGCCACGCCCCGGGGCTCGCGCACAATGAGCACCTGGTAGCCTTCCAGGAAGGGAATCGTTTCGCCATGCAGTTTGTCGGCTGCGCCGCCGTAGTATTCGAAATAGCGCGCGGTGGCGGCAATATCATTGCGGGCCAGCTTCATGGCCTTGCCGGTATCCAGGGCTTCCAGCTGGGCCAGCTCCTCGGCGTGTTCGGCGATCTTCAGGCCCAGCCGCGACAGCAGGCGGCCGCGGTCCACCGCCGCTGTATTGCCCCACACGCCTTCGAACGCCTGACGGGCCGCGGCGACCGCGGCGTCGATATCCTCGCGCCCTCCGCGGGACATCTTGCCTATCGACCCGCCGTGGCTGGGCGCAACCACGTCTATCGTGTCGCGGTTGTGAGATTCGGACCATTTGCCGTTGATGAAAATAGTTTTGACGCTTTCGGACATGTCGATCTACCTCAGTATTTGTGCGCTGAATGCGGTGTACTCATCGCAGAGGAGTGTATAGATCGTCCGCCGGGCGGATCAAATACTGTTTATTGATAGACGCTTAGGCGAAAGCTATGTTGGTATTAACCCTAGTGGGAAGATGCGTGCTTCTACAGCATCACGCAGCACCGCCTCGTTTGCAGTTTGCCGGCAGAGATGTGGGAGGCGGCGGCCGGCGATGAGTCTTACCGTATCTGAAAGCTCTATTCTCGTGCTCGCGCTTCCACGACCAGGGGGTCATTCAACAGGATGTCGGCAAATTGCCGGACCAAGGTGGGCTGATCGCCTGTTTCGGCGCGCAGCACCAGGTATAGCGTTCGTTCGGCCCAGGGGTCGGTAAGGGGCAGCGCGGTGAGCCGCCCTTGCGAGGCAGCCGCGGCGGCGATGCTGGCCGGGACGATGGCGACGCCCACGCCGGCTTCGACCATGTGCAGCGCCGCGCTGAAATTATGGACATGCACGCGCACTTTCATGGATTTTCCCGCCAGACGCGCCTGGTTGGACAAGAACAGGAAGTTGCTGCTCGCGCGCTGCATGGACACCAGGTCGTGGTTGAGGATGTCCTCGAATGCGGTGCTAGGCTTGCGCGCCAAGGGGTGGTCCGGCGGCGCCACGCAAACCAGGCGGTCCTGCGCATAAAGCCGGCGCTCGAGGCTGGGCAGCGGCTCCAGATCCGCGCCGATTCCGATGTCGGCGACGCCCTCCTCGATCGCGCTGCTGATTTTCAGACTTTCTTTCTCTTTCAGGTCGACATTGATTCCCGTATTGCCGGTCAGGAATCG
>Ga0182735_1001840_pt1 | contig 13655 bp, 10 predicted proteins | sample eDN5th30CKraftMG_FD_128524 | JGI IMG/M metagenome (GOLD analysis project Ga0182735, IMG submission 128524) | Enriched Miracle-Growth compost microbial communities from Emeryville, California, USA - eDNA 5th pass 30_C Kraft MG (version 2) (version 2) ... | reverse complement strand
TGCTTGGGATCGTTCCAGACGGCCGGGTCTTCGAGCTCGGCGTTGACGACCTGCAGGCGTTCGGCCTTCAGATCGTAGTCAAAGATACCCCCGTAGCGCCTGCTCGCGCTGCGCGTAGTCGGCGAGGCGGGCGGCGAGCTGGTTCTGGCGTTCGGCTTCCATGGTGCTTCCTGATGGCTTATCTAGTGCGAAACCCAGCATTTTAGCGTGGATTATTCCGCATGCTCGATGACCAACTGGGCCGACACCATGCCGTTCCAGACGTTGGGTTCCAGGCGGTAGGCCACCTGGACGTGCTCGGGCAGCGACTGGTCGTGCCCGAACCAGATGGCGTCGAAACGCTGGTGGCCGCGTTCCAGCGAGAGCTTCAGGTGCTTTTCGCCTACCAGCCGCTGGTTGCGCACCAGGAATTCGTCCATGAACAGCGGCGCGGCGAAGCCCGCGCCCCACACTTGCTGCTGCAGCAGCGTAGCCACGTCGGCATTGGCGTAGCCCGATTCCAGCGAACCGTCGGTCTCGAGCAGGGGCTCGAAGGTGTCGCGCCCGGTCAGTTCGCGCACCGCGGCGTCGAAGGCCGGCGCGAAGGCGGGGAAATCGTCGCGGCCCAGCGTCAGCCCGGCCGCCATGGCGTGACCGCCGAATTTGCGGATCAGCCCGGGATGGCGCTTGGATACCAGGTCGAGCACGTCGCGCAGGTGCACATCGGGAATCGAGCGGCCCGACCCGCGGATCTCGTCGTCGCCGGCGGGCGCGAAGGCCAGGGTGGGGCGCCAGAATTTCTCTTTCAGGCGCGAAGCCACCAGGCCGACCACCCCCTGGTGCCAGCCCGGGTCGAACACGCAGACCGAAGCGCCGGCGCCCGCGCCGGCGGCATCCATGGCGGCCAGCGCCTGCTCGCGCATTTCGGCCTCGATGCCGCGGCGCTCGCGGTTGATCTGGTCGAGCTGGCGCGCCATGTCCAGCGCCTGCGCCTCGTCGTCGGTGGTCAGGCAGGCGATGCCCAGGCTCATGTCGGCCAGGCGCCCGGCCGCGTTGATGCGTGGGCCCAGCGCGAACCCGAGGTCGAAGCCGCAGGCGCTGCGCGGTTCGCGCGCCGCCACCGCGAACAGGGCGCGCAGGCCCGGCTGCATGCGGCCCGCGCGCATGCGCTGCAGGCCTTGCGTGACGAGCAGGCGATTGTTGCCGTCGAGCTTGACCACGTCGGCCACGGTGCCCAGGGCCACCAGGTCGGCCAGCGCATCCAGCCGCGGGCCGCCGTCGGGCGGGTAGACGCCGCGCCGGCGCAGCTCGGCGCGCAAGGCCAGCATCAGGTAGAAGATCACCCCGACCCCCGCCAGGTTCTTGGACGGGAATCCGCAACCGGGCTGGTTGGGGTTGACGATGGCCAGGGCGTCGGGCAGCGTGTCGCCGGGCAGGTGGTGGTCGGTGACGACCACGCCGATGCCGGCGGCATTGGCGGCCGCCACGCCGTCGACGCTGGCGATGCCGTTGTCCACGGTGATGATGAGGTCGGGCTTGCCGTTGCGGTGCGCGCAGGCGAGCTCGACCACGGCGGGCGACAGCCCGTAGCCGGTCTCGAAGCGGTTCGGGACCAGGAAGTCGACGTCCGCGCCGAAGGCCCGCAGCGCGCGCAGCCCGACCGCGCAGGCGGTGGCGCCGTCGCAGTCGTAGTCGGCGACGATCAGCATCCGCTGGTTCTGCGCGATGGCGTCGGCCAGGATGCGCGCGGCGTGGTCGACGTGCGTCAGCCCGGCCGGCGGCAGCAGGGCGGGCCAGGCCAGGCGGGTCTGGTCGGGGTGCGTGACGCCGCGCGCGGCCCACAGCCGGGCCAGCAGCGGATGGATGCCGGCGGCTTGCAGGATGCGGCAAGCCTCGGCGTTGATCGAGCGGACAGTCAGACGGGGCGAGACCACCAGGTATTCCAGTTTTTCTTGGGCGCGGGCAGCCAGGCCAGCAGGCGGCCGCGCGGTTGCAGGGACAGCGTGGCGCGCCGCTCGGCGCCCAGCAGGATCAATTGCACAGGCTGGCCGGGCAGCCGCGTGGGCCGGGCCAGCAGCGGCTGCAGGTGGCGCTGTTCAAGGCCGGCCAGCGCGTCGAGCCAGGCAGCCCAATCGCCGGCGCGGTGCGGGGCATCGAGTTCGTCGATGACTTGCGCGGGCGCGGGCTCGGCCGCCGGCGCGGGCCAGGCCGCCGCGCCGCCGTACAGCCACAAGGCATTGACCGGCGCCACGCCGCGCGCGGCGCGCGCCTCGTTGGCCGGGTGTTCGTGCCAGGCCATCTGGATTTCATTGAGCAGGCGGCGCCACGGCCGCATGGCGGCATCCTGGCTCCACCAGTCGCGCAGCGGCTGGCCGGCCACCGCGGCCGGGCTTGCCGTGCGCGGCGCCAGGCCGGGGGGCAGCCACAGCCGCCAGCGTGGCGGTTGCAGGGGCTGCACGGCGAAACCGGCCGCCTCGATACTGGGGCGCGCCGCCTCCAGCAGGGCGGACGCCTCGTCGGCGCGCACATCCATCAGGCCAGGCTCGAGCAGCGTGGCCTGGTCGGTGCCCAGCGCCAGGTGGGCCAGCTCGGCCAGCCAGACGGGGTCTTCGCCCGCCGCCTGCGGGCCGGCGCGCAGGGGGCCGAGCCCGGCGCCGATGGGCGCGCCGGGCGCCGGCTGGTAGCCGGCGCGTTCGAGTTGCCAGGATTCGAAAGGGGTACAGCCCTGTGCGCGGACGTCGAAGCCTTCCAGGCGGGCATGCGCGGCCTGCAGCCAGCCATGCAGCACGGGGGCGCGCTGCGGCAGCAGCCGGGCCAGTTCCGCGGCCACGGGCAGGGGGGGCAGGGCGCCCGGAATCACGATGAACATGGCGCCGATTGTAGTCGCAGGCCGCCAGCCCGGTTAATGCCATAATGCTCGGGTGCTGAAGATACCCTACGAACTCTGGATCGGCGCCCGCTATGCGGGGATGGCCCGCATCCGCCAGCGACGCGGCCGCCGCGATCGCTTCATTTCATTCATCGCGGCCACCTCGATGGCCGGCATCGCGCTGGGCGTGGCCGCCCTGATCGTGGTGCTGTCGGTCATGAACGGCTTCCAGAAAGAAGTGCGCGACCGCATGCTGTCGGTGCTGCCGCACATCGAGCTGTACATTCCCGGCGCCGTGCCGGAACGCGTGCTCGAGCAATGGCGCCAGTTCGCCGATGCCGCCCAGCGCAATCCCGAAGTCAAGGGCGCCGCCCCGTTCGTGGCCGCCCAGGCCATGCTGGCGCGCGGACAGGCCTTGCGTGGGGTGCAGGTGCGCGGCATCGATCCGGCCACGGAAGGCCAGGTGTCCGACATCCCCGCGCAGATGGTCAACGGCAAGCTGTCCGACCTGAAGCCGGGCGGCTTCGGCGCGGTGCTGGGCAGCGACCTGGCCGACAGCCTGGGCGTGAAGCCGGGCGACACGCTGCTGATGCTGGCGCCGCAAGGCTCCATCAGCCCGGCCGGCTTCACGCCGCGCATGCGGCAGTTCACGGTGGTGGGCACGTTCACCTCCGGCCATTACGAATACGATTCCAGCCTGGTCTTCATCGACGCGCAGGATGCGGCGCGCGTGTTCCGCGACAGCGGCACCGCCGGCGTGCGCCTGCGCGTGCAGGACATGCAGCGGGCGCCGCAGGTGGCGCTGGAGCTGTCCAAGGTCTTGCCGCCCTATGTCATGGCCAGCGACTGGTCGCGCAACAACCGCACCTGGTTCGCCGCGGTGCAGACCGAAAAGCGCATGATGTTCCTGATCCTGGCGCTGATCGTGGCGGTGGCGGCCTTCAACCTGCTGTCCTCGCTGGTGATGGCCGTGAAAGACAAGCAATCGGACATCGCCATCCTGCGCACCCTGGGCGCCGGCCCCGGCGAGGTCGCCCGCATCTTCCTGGTGCAGGGCGCGCTGATCGGCGTGGTGGGCACGGTGCTGGGGGTGCTGGGCGGCATGCTGATCGCCTACAACGTGGATGTGATCGTGCCCTTCATCGAGAGCCTGCTGGGCATCCACTTCCTGCCGCGCGAAATCTATTTCATCAGCGAATTGCCGTCGGACCCGCAATCGGGCGACATCGTCACCATCGGCGTGACGTCGCTGGTGCTGTCGCTGCTGGCCACGCTGTATCCCAGCTGGCGCGCCTCGCGCCTGCAACCCGCCCAGGTGCTGCGCCATGACTGATGCATTGTTGACGCCGGCGGGCGATACCCCGGCCCTGCAAGCCCGCCACCTGGCCAAGGTGTACGACGAAGGCCCGTCGCGCATCCAGGTGCTCGACGACGTAAGCCTGACGGTGGCGCGCGGCGAGATGGTAGCCATCGTGGGGGCGTCGGGCTCGGGCAAGAGCACGCTGCTGCACATCCTGGGCCTGCTGGACGTGCCCAGTTCCGGCGAGGTCACGGTCGACGGCATCGCGGCCGCGGGCCTGTCGGAAGGGCAGAAGAGCGCGCTGCGCAATCGCAGCCTGGGCTTCGTGTACCAGTTCCACCACCTGCTGCCGGAGTTCTCGGCGCTGGATAACGTGGCCATGCCGCTGATCGTGCGCCGCGAGCACCGCGACACGGCGCGCGAGGCGGCGCGCAAGGTGCTGGCCCTGGTGGGCCTGGCCCAGCGCGAAGGGCATTTCCCGGGCCAGTTGTCGGGCGGCGAACGCCAGCGCGTGGCCCTGGCCCGGGCGCTGGTGACGCGGCCGGCCTGCGTGCTGGCCGACGAGCCCACCGGCAACCTGGACCGCGGCACGGCCCACAAGATGTTCGAGCTGCTGACCCAGGTGAACTGCGAGTCCGGCACGGCCTTTGCTATCGTCACGCACGATGCCGAACTGGCCGCGCTGGCCGACCGGCAAATGCTGATGGAACGCGGGCAACTGGTCTCGGGGTGATTCCGGGGCGGCGCGGGCTCCATTCGTAAACATGCCCTTGCCATGCTGATCGACACCCACTGCCACCTGGATGCCGCCGAATTCGAGGCCGACCGCCTCGAGGTGGCGCGCCGGGCGCGAATGGCCGGGGTAGGGGCTATTGTCATCCCGGCGGTCGAGCAGGCCAATTTCGCGGTCGTGCGCGACCTGGCGCACGGCATCGAGGGCGGCGCCTATGCCCTGGGCATCCATCCGCTGTATGTCGAGCGCGCCCGGCCGGACGACCTGGCGGCCTTGCGCGAGGCCGTGATCGCCGCGCTGGACGACCCGCGCTTTGTCGCCATCGGCGAGATTGGCCTGGATTTCTTCGTGCCCGGCATCGCCACGGGCGCGCCGCGCGCGCGCCAGGAGCGTTTCTACGACGCGCAACTGGCGCTGGCCGCCGAATTCGGCCTGCCGGTGCTGCTGCACGTGCGGCGCTCGCAGGACATCCTGCTTAAGTACCTCAGGCGCCGGCCCGGCGTGCGCGGCGGCATTGCCCACGCCTTCAATGGCAGCGCCCAGCAAGCCCGCGCATTTGTCGAGCTCGGCTTTGCGCTGGGCCTGGGCGGCGCCATGACCTATCCGCGCGCGCTGCAGATCCGCCGCCACGCTACCGACACGGGGCTGGACCACCTGGTGCTGGAAACCGACGCGCCCGATATCCCGCCCGCCTGGCTTTATGCGCCCGAGCGGCGCAACGACCCGACCCAGTTGCCGCGCATTGCCCAGGTGCTGGCCGAACTGCGCGGCATCGATGCCGCGGACATTGCCCGGGGCACTACCGCCACCGCCCGGCGCGTGCTGCCCAGGCTGGCATTGCCGGCCTGAGCGGCCGGATTCGTTCTCTCACCCTGTTCAGTGTTGTTGATAAGCCGCAAAGGCTTATCGATTACGGCCGCGTTCGTGCGGAATCGAATTGACACGATTTTAAGAATCAATATCATTACGTGTCTTACAAAAAACTGAATAAATCATGACTGCTTGCTGAATGCGGCGGTCAGCGACTTTCACATTTCGCTTTTTTTCCTTTCTTTGCCAGGAGATATCCCTGTGACCGCTACGCTGTTCCCGCGGCTTGTCGCCCTTCCTTCGCGCCCCTGGCGCGCCGCACGGTATTCGGCCTTGCTGGTCGCGGCCGTGGTTTCCCCGGCGGGCGCGCAGCAGGCCGCCGCCGAAGATACGATGGGCGTGGCGCAGCTGGACACGGTGGTCGTGACCGCATCCGGCTTCGAGCAGGAAATCAAGAACGCGCCGGCCTCGATCTCGGTCGTGACGCGCGAGCAGCTGGAAAGCCGTCCCTTCCACAACCTGGCCGACGCCGTGGCCGATGTCGAGGGGGTGACAGTCGAGCGGGGCGGCAAGGCGGGCGGCATGAATATCAGCATTCGCGGCATGCCCAGCGACTACACGCTGATCCTGGTCGACGGCAAGCGCGTCAACCAGAACAGCAGCGGCGCCCGGCCCAACGGGTTCGGCGACGTCGACACTAATTTCATTCCCCCGATGGCGGCCATCGACCGCATCGAGGTGGTGCGCGGCCCCATGTCCACCCTGTACGGCTCGGACGCGATGGGCGGCGTCATCAACATCATCACCCGCAAGGTGGCCGACGAGTGGACGGGGCAGGTCACGCTGGATGGCACCGCGCAGGGCGACAACCGCTACGGCAACAACTACGGCACCGCTTTCTACCTGAGCGGCCCGATCAAGCACGACGTGCTGGGCCTGTCGTTGCGGGGCGGCTATTACCGGCGCCTGACGGCCACCGGCGACTATCCCGCCAACCAGGCCGAATACGACAGCGGCAACTACACCGGCGACCTGGCCAGCTTCAGCGGCCTGGGCGACAGCAAGCAGACCAACGTGGGCCTGCGCCTGGCCCTGACGCCCAACCGCGATCACGACATCCTGTTCGACGTGGACCAGAACTGGCAGGTATACGACAACGCCAACGGCGAAGTCGGCACGCTGAACGACACGGTGGCGCCCAACCGCCCCGGTGGCGGCTATGAGCCCGAGCTGAAGTTCAACCGCACCCGCTATGCGCTGACCCACCTGGGCCGCTACGGGTCCCTGACTTCCGACACCAGCCTGGTCTACGACACGACGGAAACCAAGGGCCGCACCAATCCCATGAGCGCGCCGCGCCAGCCCACCGACGGCGAGCGCCGCAAGCTGGAATACGACAACTGGATCTTCGACACCAAGTGGACGATGCCGCTGTTCGACGACCGCCACAACCTGACGGTGGGCGGGCAATGGCGCGAACAGAGTTTCGTCGATTCGCTGGTGTCGGCGCCGCTGGACCTGAAGCAATGGCAGTGGGCGCTGTTCGCCGAGGACGAATGGCGCATCGTCGACGACCTGGCCCTGACGCTGGGCGCGCGCTACGATCGCAACGAGCAGTTCGGCGGCCAATGGAGCCCGCGCGGCTACCTGGTGTGGAACGCGGATTCCCGCTGGACCTTCAAGGGCGGCGTCAGCCGAGGCTACAAGACGCCCGACATCAACCTGATGACCGACGGCATCATCGGCCTGGGCGGGCAGGGCACCATTCCGTTGCTGGGGAACTCCCAGCTGACGCCCGAGCGCAGCACGGCGTCGGAACTGGGCGTGGTGTTCGACGACCAGGAAGGCCTGACCGGCAACCTGACCTTCTTCCATACCCGCTTCAAGGACAAGATCGATACCGAAGACGTGCCGAACTGCCGCGCGCCCGGCAACAACGTGCCCGGCTGCCTGGACCTGGGCGACTGGGAACGCAACGGCGTGCCGGTGCCGACGTTCTCGCGCCGCGTCAACATCGACTCGGCCACCATCCGCGGGCTGGAGTTCGGCGGACGCGTGCCGCTGTATGCGGGCGTCTCGTTCAACGGCAACTACACCTACACCGCCAGCGAGCAGACCTCGGGCGCCGAGCAGGGCCAGCCGCTGGGTTCGCAGCCGCGCCATGCCCTGAACCTGGGCCTGAACTGGCGCATCAACGAACGCGCCAACACCTGGATCCGCGGCGAATACCGCGCCAAGCAGTATCGCGGGCTGGACTGGAACAAGAAGCAGGTGTTCTACAGCCCGTACTGGCTGGCCAGCGCGGGCGGCTCGTATGTGTTCAGCAAGAACGTGACCGTGTCGGCCGCGATCTACAACCTGTTCGACAAGAACTTCGTCGACTACGGCATGCCCGAGACCGGCACCAATCCGCCGGCGGCCAATGCCAGCTGGTCGAACTCCTACCGCCAGGTGCTGGAAGGCCGGCGGCTGTGGGTATCGGCCAACATCACCTTCTAGCGCACGGCGTGGCGGCCTGCGGTCGCCACGCATGGACATCCTGAATCACTGCGGGCGCCTGCGAGGCGCCCGCGGCCTATGCTGTGGCGCTTTGGGAGGCGAACATCGTAGGCCGTCTGCTGTTGCTGGGCATGGTCGCGGGGACGGCGATCGTGCAGGGGCTGCCGGCGCTGCCGCGGGTGGGCTGGCTGTGCGCCGCGGCGCTGGCCGTGCTGCCGTGCATGGCGCTGCCGGCACGCCGGCGCTGGCGGCGGCCACGCGCGGTTTCGCAAGCAGCGGCGGCCGTGCTGGGCCTCTGCACGGGCGCCGCTTGCGCCACCTGGCAGGCCCAGGCGCGCCTGGCCGACAGCCTGGCTGCCGCCCATCACGACGCGGTCAGCCGCCTGATCGTGCGCGTTGCCAGCCTGCCCCAGGGCGATGGCCAGTATTGGCGCTTCCTGGCCGAACTGGGCGCCGACCGTCCCGCCGGCGTGCCCGCGCGCGTGGCCGTCTCCTGGCATGCGGCGCCGGGCGCGCGCCTGCCCGAGGTGAAGCCGGGCCAGGCTTGGCGCATGGCCCTGGTGCTGCGCCAGCCGCACGGCGCGCGCAACCCGCATGGCTACGATGCGCAAGGGCGGATGTTCGCCCAAGGGATCCGCGCCACCGCCACGGTGCGCGGCCAGCCACGGTTGCTGCGCGACGCCCCCTGGGCCGACGCGGGGACCCTGGTCGAACGCGCGCGCCACGCCATGCGCGAGGGCATGCGTGCCGCCTTGGGCGAGCGCCGCTATGCGCCCGTGCTGATCGCGCTGGCACTGGGCGACCAGGCGGGCGTGGCGCGCGAAGACTGGCGCATATTCAATCGCAGCGGCATCACGCACCTGGTCTCGATCAGCGGCCTGCATGTCACGCTGATCGCCGGGCTGGGCGGGGCGGCGGCCATTTTTGCCTGGCGGCGCGCGCGCTGGCGCGGCGCCGGCCTGGCGGAGTTCCTGCCCGCGCAGGCCGTCGGGGCGGCGGTGGCGCTGATGGTGGCGTTGGGATATTGCCTGCTGGCCGGCTGGGGCGTGCCGGCGCGGCGCACGTTCTTCATGCTGGCCGTGGTGGCGATGGCGGCGATGGTCCGCCTGCCCTTGTCGCCATCGCGCATCCTGGCGGTGGCGGCCGCTGCCGTCACCGTGCTGGACCCCTGGGCCACCCTGGCGCCGGGTTTCTGGCTGTCGTTCGGCGCGGTGGCCATCCTGCTGCGCGCGGCCGCCGCCGCGAGCACCGCGCGCGCGAGGCGGGCGGATTGGGGCGCGCGGGCGCGCGTGCTGCTCGACGAGTTCGGGCGGGCCCAGTTCGTCATGACGCTGGGCCTGGTGCCCTTGCTGGCGTACCTGATGCACCAGGTGTCGCTGGCTTCGCCGCTGGCCAATGTCCTGGCCATCCCCGTGGTCAGTTTCTTGGTGACGCCGCTGGCATTGCTGTGCGCCGCGCTGGGCGCGCTGCCCGGCGCGGAGTTCCTGGCGCGCGCGGCGGGCGTGGCGGGCCATGCCGTCTTCGACGCGATGATGATTCCGGTGGCCGCGATCGGCACGGCGCGCTGGGCAGTGCTGGAAGTGCCCGCCGCGCCCTGGCCGTTGCTGGCGCTGGCATTGGCCGGGGTGGCCTGGGCCTTGCAGCCGCCGGGCTGGCCGGTGCGGCCGGCCGGCTGGCTGCTGATGCTGCCCATGCTGTGCTGGCGCCCGGAACGCCCGTCGCCGGGATACTGGACCCTGACCGCGCTGGATGCCGGGCAGGGCGGGGCGATCGTGGTCGAGACCGCCACGCAAGCCTGGCTGTTCGATACCGGGCCGCGCTGGAGCGAGGCCGCCGATGCCGGCGAACGCGTCGTGGCGCCGTTCCTGCGCGCCCGCGGCCACCGCCGGCTGGACGGCCTGGTGGTGTCGCATGCCGACCAGGACCATTCGGGCGGCCTGGCCAGCCTGCTGGCGGCGTTGCCGGTCGCGCTGTCGTACGCGTCGTTCGACCTGGCGGCCTTCCTGCGCCAGCGCGGCGCGACCGCGCCGCTGCCGGCCTCGCGGCGCGCGTGCCGGGCGGGGCAGGCATGGCGGGTCGACGGCGTGGAATTCCGTTTCCTGCATCCCGCTGGCGCTGCGCGCCACGGGCCCGGCAATGCGCGCAGCTGCGTGCTGCTGATCCGCGGGCAGGCGCATGCGGCGCTGCTGCCGGGCGACATCGGCGCGGCGCAGGAGCGCCTGCTGGCGCCCGGCCTGCCGCGGGTGGACGTCGTGATGGCGCCGCATCATGGGTCGGCGACCTCGTCGAGCTCGGCGCTGGTGGCCGCCACCGGCGCCGCGCACGTGATTGCGCAGGCGGGGCACCTGAATCGCTTCCGCCATCCCTCGCCCAAGGTGCAGGCCCGCTGGGTGCGCGCCGGCGCGATCTTCTGGCGCACCGACCTGCACGGCGCCGTCGTGGCGGCCTCGCGGGCGGCGGGCTTGCGCGTGACGGCGCAGGCCCAGGCGGCGCGGCGCTACTGGCACCGCGAGGCGCCGTAGCCGGATGCGCCGCCGCTGCCGTGGCGGCCGCTGCTATAACATGTGGGCTCTTTTTTGCCGCGTCGCCTGGAGCCGTCCATGCTGGAACCCCGATTCGATTTCGTCACCTGCGCCAGCCCCGCCGGGCTGCACCGCATGGCCTACAGCGAATGGGGCGACCCTGGCAACGACCGGGTACTGCTGTGCGTGCACGGCCTGACGCGCACCGGCCGCGATTTCGATCACCTGGCGCGGCGCCTGGCCGGGGATTTCCGCGTGGTGTGCCCCGATGTGGCCGGGCGCGGGCGATCGGACTGGCTGGCGACGCCGGCCCTGTACACCGTGGCCCAGTATGTGTCGGACATGGTGACCCTGATCGCCCGCTTGCGGCCGGCCTCGCTGGCCTGGGTGGGCACCTCGATGGGCGGGTTGATCGGGCTGGCGCTGGCCGGCGCGCTGGCCTACGCGCGCGCCATGCGCGCCGCGCGGCCGCATGCCGGGGGCTGGCCGGCCGACCAGGATATCCGGCTGGACCGGATGGTGCTCAACGACGTGGGGCCGCGGCTGGACCCGGCGGCGCTGGGCCGCATCGGCCAGTACGTGGGCCAGCCGGCCGAGTTCGAGTCGTTCGCCCAGGCGGTCCAGGCCGTGCGGGAGGTGTCCGCCACGTTCGGGCCGCATTCCGACGCGCAATGGGAAGAACTGGCCCGCCATGTCTATGTCGAGCGCGACGGCCGATGGGTCAAGCACTACGACCTGAACCTGGCCCTGCCGCTGGCGTCCCAGGCGGCCGAGGCCTATTCGACCGGCGAACAGATCCTGTGGCGATCCTACGAGGCGCTGGATTGCCCCATCCTGATCGTGCGCGGCGCGCAGTCCGACCTGCTGGCCGAGGCCACGGCGGCGGAAATGCTGGCGCGCAATCCGCGCGCGCGCCTGCACGAAGTGCCGGGCGTGGGGCATGCGCCCACCTTGATGGATGCCGCGCAGATCGACCCGGTGGCCGATTTCCTGCTGGAGGCGGCGCCGGGCCGATAAGCGCTTTTCGCGCGGCTTGGGGGCCGTACAATAGGTCTTATGCCAACCGCAGCCCTGAACGTCGATCTGCATTGCCATTCCACCGTGTCCGACGGCGTCCTGCCGCCGGCCGATGTGGCGCGGCGCGCGCACGCCAACGGCGTCGATGCCTGGGCCCTGACCGACCACGACGAGGTCGGCGGGCTGGAACAGGCCGGCGCGGCCGCCCGCGAACTGGGCATGCGCTTCGTGACCGGCACCGAAATCTCCGTGACCTGGGCCGGCCAGACCGTGCACATCGTGGGGTTGGGTTTCGACCCCGGCGATGCGCGGCTGGTGCGGGGCCTGCGCGACACCCGTGCCGGCCGGGCCGACCGCGCCCGCCGCATGGGCCAGCGGCTGGCCGAGATGGGCATGCCAGGCGCCTACGAAGGGGCGCTGCCGTTCGCCGGCAACCCCGAACTGGTCAGCCGCACGCACTTCGCGCGCTATCTGGTGCAGGCCGGTTATTGCCCGGACGTGCAGACGGTTTTCAACAAGTACCTGGGCGACGATTGCCCGGGCCATATCCCCATGCAGTGGGCCACGCTGGTCGACGCCGTGGGCTGGATACGGGACGCGGGCGGGCGGGCCGTCATCGCCCACCCCGGCCGCTACAAGTATTCGCCGCTGCAGTTCAATGCGCTGTTCGACGAGTTCCTGCAATGCGGCGGCGTGGGCATCGAGGTCACCACCGGCAGCCACACGCCCGACGAGGCCCGCCATTACGCGGGCGTGGCGCGCCGCTTCGGTTTCCTGGCCTCGCGCGGTTCCGACTTCCACAGCCCGGCCGAAAGCCGCGCCGACCTGGGCAGCCTGCCCGCGCTGCCCGACGACCTGACGCCGGTCTGGCACGACTGGTTCTGACGTTTCCATGAACAAGGCTTTTGTCAAAGAGTCCGATCGCGACGACGATGAAGACCTGCCCGAAGCGCAAGCGCTGCCGGCGGGCACCCGCAACTACATGACGCCCGCGGGCTACGCGCGCCTGCGCGACGAACTGGCGCACCTGATGAACGTCGAGCGCCCGGCCGTGGTGCAGGTGGTGTCGTGGGCGGCGTCCAACGGCGACCGCTCCGAGAACGGCGATTACCTGTACGGCAAGAAGCGCTTGCGCGAAATCGACCGGCGCATGCGCTTCCTGACCAAGCGGCTGGATATCGCCGAAGTGGTCGATCCGGCCGCGCAACCCAACCGCGACCAGGTGTTCTTCGGCGCCACCGTCACTTACCTGGACAAGGCCGGCGACACGCACACGGTCACCATTGTGGGCGTGGACGAAGCCGAGCCGCTGGCGGGCAAGATCAGCTGGATATCGCCGGTGGCGCGCGCGCTGATCAAGGCGCGCGAAGGCGACACGGTGGTGCTGCGCACGCCGGGCGGCGTCGAGGAGCTGGACATCCTGGAAGTCCAGTATCCGTCGCCAGACGCCTGACGCCCCAAAAAAAACACGGACGCCGATATCGGCGTCCGTGCTGGAGGCAAGGTTCTGGCGCCATGCCTTCCGGTGGCGGCTCGCGCCGCCGTTCTCCCCTGGGCTGCTGCTTATTTCTTGCGGGCCGCGATGGATTTCTCGGCCAGTTCGACCAGGTCCTCGCCGATGCGCGACTTCCACTTGTCGTATACCGGCTTGGTGGCTTTCACGAACTCGGCGTGCTGGGCTTCGCTGAGCGAGGTGACCGTCACGCCGTGGCCTTCGATCTCCTTGAGCAGGGAAGGATCTTCCGGGGTGACGCCCTTGCGCGCGATGGCGATCTCTTTCTTGCCAGCCTCGAGCGCCGCTTCCCGCACGATCTTGCGGTCCTGCTCGGACCACGATTGCCACACTTCGCGATTCACCACGAACACCAGCGGATCGGCCACGTAGTTCCACAGGGTCAGGTACTTCTGCGCCACGTCGTACAGCTT
>Ga0182735_1001839_pt1 | contig 13690 bp, 14 predicted proteins | sample eDN5th30CKraftMG_FD_128524 | JGI IMG/M metagenome (GOLD analysis project Ga0182735, IMG submission 128524) | Enriched Miracle-Growth compost microbial communities from Emeryville, California, USA - eDNA 5th pass 30_C Kraft MG (version 2) (version 2) ... | reverse complement strand
GTTCCTCATCAGCATGCTGTTCCGTCGCTGATGGAGGCCCGGATGGAAACTTCAGCCAACAAGCGCCTGGTACTCGATTACCTCCGGCACATGGAGGCCGGCGACACGCTGGCCGCCCTGGCCCTGGCCAGCGAGGACGCACGATTCTGGATGCCCGGCCCGGGCGAGTTGAGCAAGGCGCAGGTCGCCGGCTTCTTCGCGCAGGTCGGCCCGCTGATTCTCAGCATGCGCTTCACCATCCACGGCATCGCCGAGGAAGGCGAGCGCATCGCGGTGGAAGCCAGTGGCCTGGCACAGCTGGCCACTGGCAAAGAGTACACCAACCAGTATCACTTCCTGTTCATCGTCCGCGATGGCCGCATCCTGGCCATGAAGGAGTACGCCGACACCGCGCCGGCCGCAGTGTTCTTCGAAAGCTGATCCCTGCCCCGTACGGCGCAAGGCCGTACGGGGCTTTTTTTACAAGGAACGTAGCCATGCAACCCCGTGCCTTATCTCTGCGCCGCCCACCAGGCGGTTGAATCGTTTTCACGTATTTCCCTTCGCCAATAACAACAACAATCCGATACGACAGACCTCGCGGGCATCTGCTCGAGAAGGAAAACCCGCCCATGAACCGTCTTGCCGTCATCCTGTTACTCACCTGCCTGTGGCTCCCCATCGCCCAGGCTGACGATGCTCCGCTACAACAACTGCAGCAATTGCGAAGCCTCGGCTTCAACGTCTGCGCCAGTGTGCTGGTGCAATTCACGACTACGAGGAAGGCGTCGATCCGCGCCGCCCCGAGGCCTATCACGCCGACCTGGCCAGCATGCGGCAGATCGCCCAAGGCTGGCAGGCCATATCCGAGCAGACCTTGATCGACGCCGTGCAACGAGAAATAACCGCGCCTGAAGCCCTGCCCCGCAGAGGAACCAACGCTATGGCCCCGGCCTGGAAGCCTTGCTCAAGCTACAGGCACAACTGGATCAGACGCTCGCCTAGCGTTATGCCGAGCAGATCACGGATACACCAGCCACAACATTGGCCCTGCATGAGCTGGCCTTGGATACCGGACGCATCCTCCTGCTCTACCAGGCGCGTACCTTCGTCCTGCTACCCAAGTCCGCGCTGGACATTTCCGAGGAGACTAATCGACAGATCGACGTCCGGATCGGCAATGGCTTCCAGCAGATCGGCAATACCGCACCCGACCTGGCCCCGCGATTGGCACCGATCCAGCGCCGTTACCAGTTCGCCCGCGACAAAGCTGATCAACTTCCAGCAGAACTGGGCGCCCAGCGGCGTGGCCTTGTACCTCGACCGCAACATTCACGATCTCGACAAGCCGGCTGCCTAGTCCGCGGGCTGACCCAAGTCAACAAAAGGGAGACGGCTATCTTTGGGTAGGTACTCCCAGGCCGCATCGGCGGAAGAATCCTCGACAGCGCCGAGCACGATTCTGCCGGATCGCCAGACGGTTCCCTTATCCGAACCCAAGAACAAGAGCCACGGAGACTCGACATGAACAAAGGTAAACGCGTCGTCATCATCGGTGCCGGCCCTGCCGGCCTGGTCACCGCCCTGGGCCTGGCGCGCCAGGGTGCCCAGGTGAGCGTCATCGACCGCGAAGACGACATCCTGCGCTGGCCCCGCGCCATGGTCTACCTGCCCTCGACCCTCAAGGTACTCGACGAGATCGGACTGCTGGAAAAGGCCAAAAGCGTCGCGGCCTGGGGCTACGAATACAACCTGCGCTTCCCGCTCACCGGCAACGTCGGCCGCCTCGACTATCACCTGATCGAGGACCTGACCCCCTACTCCTTCAACCTGCATTTCGGCCAGGACATACTCGCCGAAATGATCCTCGAAGAATTCCTCAAACTGCCGGGCGCGGAAATGCGCTGGAAGACCTCGTTCGATACCCTCGAACAGACCGATGACTGCGTACAGGTTTCCCTGCATACCCCCAATGGCCCACGCACCATCGAGGCCGACTGGGTAATCGGTGCCGACGGCGCCCGCTCCAGCGTGCGCAAGGATCTGGGCGTGGAGTTCGAGGGTTTCACCTGGGACGACACCTTCATGGCCACCAACGTCCTCTACGACTTCGACAAGTACGGTTATGCGCCGTCGACCATGGTCGCCGACCCCGATCACTGGTGCGTGATCGCCAAGATCGATGACAAGCAGCAGTGGCGCATTGCCTACGGCGAGGACAGCAACCTCTCCGAGGAAGCACGCCTGGCACGGATCAAGGAGCGCTTCAAGCACTTCCTGCCAGACCCGGATGCCCCGCTCGAACTGCTCATGGCCAACTCCTATCGCGTGCATCAGCGCTCGGCCAGCACCTACCGAGTCGGTCGTGTATTCCTCGCCGGCGACGCCGCTCACGCCACCAACCCCATCGGCGGCATGGGCTTCACGTCCGGCGTGCAGGACGCCAACACCCTGATCAAATGCCTGGGCGGAGTCATCAACGGCATGCTGGCCGAGGATGCCCTGGACTGGTACGCCTACGAGCGCCGTCGCTGCTTCCTGGAGATCGCCAACCCGACCGCCATCGAGTTCAAGCGCCGTACCCAGGAACGCGATACGGCCAAGCGCATGGAAGACGAAGCCAACATGTTCGCACTGATGGCCGACCGGGAAATGTCTCGCCAGGCAATGATGTCGATCTTCAACCTTTCGGGCCGCGACTACCGGGAGGATTGGCAGAAAACGCTGCTGGTTCAGGATCAGTCCGGACAGACTCCCGTACTCGGCGCCCATGGCGGGGTGAAACTCAAGGCCTGATCGCCACGGCGCACCCGCTCGAGCCTGCCCGCGATCCCCCGGCATCGCGGGCAGGCTTGCTCATCAGCTTTTTCCTGCGAGGACTACCCCATGATCTTCACCGTCGCCCAGGTGCTAAGCCCGACGCAGATCGCCTTCGATCCTGAGTATCAGGAACTCACCGTACAGTATCGCAATCCGCACCGGGCCAGCGGCGGACGGACATTGCAGGTGCGTTTCCCCAAAGCTGCACTGAAGGAACTGCTGCTGGAAGTTCGGCGCCTGGAGGCCGCTCCAGAAAAACCACTGGAGCGACTGTTCGACAATTAGCCCACCATCAGGCATCAGCCTTCCGATCCGTTCCCGCCCCGTCCTGTAGACGAGGCGGCTCCTCCCCTAGCGACTGGCGAAAGCCCTTGATCGCTTCACCAATGTCGGCGCCCATACCACGCAGGCGCTTACCCCCGAAAAAGATCAGCACCAGCAACACCACGATACCGATCTTCCACACACTGATTCCCGCAAATCCCATCGTGTCACCTCCGCATAGCAAATGATCGGGTTCGCCCCCTGCAACGGTATCCGCCAGGAGCCGAACACCCGGCGAGGATGGCAGGCCGAACGCGGCAAAAACGCTATCTTTTGGTAGGTGATCAGCTCTCTCCCCCACCCCGACAATCGATCCAGCCTGCTTGTCCGCCCGTCTTTGCGGCGGCCATAAGAACGAACAACAACACAGGAGACGTTCGCCATGCTCGCTGGATCCGCCGTCATTCCGATTTGACCCGCGTTACGCACCCGCTGAAGCCGTAACCCTCGCCCCTTGCCGTGCCGACGCATTGCCGTGCGCCAGCACAGGTGGAGCTCAACCCGGAAAACACCATGAACAGACGCAACTTTCTCAAGACCGGTCTGGCTGGCACTGCGGTTCCCGCGCTGACTGGCATCGGTCAATTCAGCCTGGCCGAGACACTTTCTGCCTGGGGTTCAGGCACGCCTGAATGGGCCATCTCGGACTCCCGTTTCACCGCCTGTCAACGCTTCGGCGAGGCAGCGGAACGGGCGGGACTCAGCCATGTAGCCATAGCCGGTGACGTAACGGCCCTGTGGTATCGGCACCTCGACCCCAAGTGGCGGAAAGAGCCGACCATCATCGCCGGGATGACCGCACGCCAGCCCCTGTTCGTTCTGGAACGCCTGGCATGGGATCGCGGCATGCGAGTGGTGCTTCGGGTGGAACACGACTGGCAGGCCGACGGCAGCGTCAGCCATTCCCTCCAGGCGCCCGAGCACCAACTGCCCGGGCTGACCGCCCTGTTCAGCGGCGATGCCGACTGGAACGAGCGCTTTGCCAGGCTCACCGCCAACTGCTCCTGGAACCTGGCCCGCTCCCCCTGCGGGCAGAGCAAGACCAGCGCGCCATCCCACATCCACAACGAGCGGCCCGCGGCCCTGGTGAGCTGGATCATCGCTCCCAGCCAACGCGCCTGAGCCTCTCCGAGATACGAGAATAGAAGGAAATCGATATGCGCCAGCCCCCCGGCATCAGCAGCCAGGATTTCGCCGAAGCCATTCGCCTGTTCAGTGAAGTCGTAGGCAAGGAATGGGTATTCACCAGCGAAGAAGACCTGCACCTGTATCGCGACGCCTACTCGCCCTACTGGGGTGAAGAAGAGGAACGCATCGCATCGGCCGCCGTAGCGCCAGCCTCCACCGAGGAAGTGCAGGCACTGATGCGCATCGCCAACCGCTTCAAGATCCCGATGTACCCCATCTCCACCGGCAAGAATCTTGGTTATGGCGGCTCCGCGCCGACCTATTCGGGTTCGGTAGTGCTCGATCTCAAGCGCATGAACCGCATTCTCGAAGTCAACGAGAAACAGGCCTATTGCGTGGTGGAGCCAGGGGTCAGCTACTTCGACATGTACCGGCATCTGCAGGAGAACAACATCAGGCTCTGGATCGATGTGCCGGATCCTGGCTGGGGCAGCATGCTCGGCAACGCCATCGATCGTGGAGCCGGATATACCGCGGCGCAGTTTCGCAACCACTTCGATGCCCACTGCGGCATGGAAGTGGTGCTGGCCGACGGCACCCTGATGCGCACCGGCATGGGTGCCATGCCCGGCTCGGAGACCTGGCAGATGTACAAGTCCGGCTTCGGCCCTTGGATCGACGGCATCTTCAGCCAGTCGAACTTCGGCGTGGTGACCAAGATGGGTTTCTGGTTGATGCCCGAGCCCGAGGCCTTCCTCAAGGGCGTCGTGCACCTGCCGCGCTACCAGGACATGATTCCCCTGGTGGACATCATGACCCACCTGGAAAACACCAAGGTATTCACCGGCTATCCGGACATCAACAGCCCGGTGCTCGGCACGCCGAGCCTGGCCGGCCTGCACGACTTCCTGGTGCATGGCCCGGAAGCCCGGGATGAGGAGTACATGCAGTTGCTGCAGCGCGGCGCGGCTCCCGAAGAGTACGAGGCGTACGGCAAACGCAACAATATCCCATTCTGGAGCTGCGCCTTCACCTTCTACGGCCCCGAGAAAGTGATCCGCGCGCAGTGGGAAAACGTCCAGGAGCGCTATCGCCAGGCGATCCCCGACGCGACCTTCGAGGAAAAGGAATTCTACAACCTGCCGCTGAACGAGGAGCAGAAGGAGAAGGTTCAATACCCGGCGCAGTTCGGCATCCCCAACCTGCGTACCTTCGCCATCGGTGCACGCTCGGCCTGGAACCCGGCACCGCCCTCCGACGGCCACGCCTGGTTCTCGCCGATCATCCCCCGCGACGGCGCGGCGATCCTCAAGATCAACGACGTGCTGGGCAAGGCGGCCAAGGAACTGGGTGTGCCGCTGGTATTCGCCATGAACGTGCCAGTGCCGTCGTGGGAACGCTGCTTCGTCTTCATCATCCCCTTCTACATCACCAAGGATGCGAAACGGAACGGGGAGATCCGCGAGGCCTTCCGCAAACTGATCAAACTGGCTGCCGAACACGGCTGGGGGGAATATCGCACCGCTTCGGCCTTCCAGGGCGACGTGATGGACACCTACTCGTTCAACGACCACGCCCTGCTTCGTTTCCACGAAACCCTCAAGGACGCGGTAGACCCTAATGGCATCCTGTCGCCCGGGCGCTATGGCATCTGGCCGAAACACCTGCGCAAGGAGAAGAAGGCATGAAATTCACTTCCGCACTGATCCTGGCAGGTTTCTACCTGACCGGATCCCTCGCAGCCTGGGCCGGCGAGGACGCGCAAGGCAAACAGGTGTTCGACCAATGGTGCATGCCCTGTCACGGTAAGGGCACCGAATACCCCGGCACCCTGGCGTTGGACGCGCGCTACAAGGGCGCGGTACCCGCGGCCCTGGAAGAGCGCACGGACCTGGCCCCGGACCTGGTGAAGTACTTCGTGCGCAACGGCATCTCGGTGATGCCGTTCTTCCGCAAGACCGAGATCAGCGACAGCGAGCTGGATGCCCTGACGCGCTATCTGCAGAAACAACCGGCGCAGACCGCCGCTCAACCATGAGGAGCACCCCATGAAAATCGTCATCTTCGGCGCGCTGGGTCGCGCCGGCCGGCATATCGTCCGCGAAGCGCTCGAGCGCGGGCATCAGGTGCTGGGCGTGAGCCGCCAGGCCGCACAGGCAGTGGAGATCGACCCACGCCTGCAACTGGCCCAGGGCGATGCCACCGACGTAAGCGCAGTCGCTGGGCTGGTCTGCGGCGCCGACGCGGTAATCAACGCCATTTCGCCACGCCCCAGCGCGGGCGGTCCGGCCTGCTCGCTGGAGGATGCCGCCCGCGCCTTGATCGCGGGCCTCGGCCAGGCCGGCGTCAGGCGCCTGCTGGTGGTTGGCGGCGCTGGCAGCCTGGAGGTAGCCCCCGGCGTGCCCTTGAAAAGCACGCCGGAGTTCCCGCCTGAATACCTGCCGGAAGCCACGGCCCAGGGCCAAGCGCTGGACGTCTATCGGCAGGAAGCCGACGGGCTGGACTGGACCTACCTGAGCCCCGCCGCCCTGTTCGATGAAGGCGAACGCACGGGCCACTACCGCCTCACCGGTGATCGTCTGCTGACCGATACCGATGGCGTCAGCGCCGTCTCCTTCGCCGATTACGCCATCGCCGTGCTCGACGAACTGGAACGCCCCGCGCACCTCAAGCAACGCTTCGGCGTAGCTTACTGACCCTCAGTGTTCGCCGGTCGACCCGGCTCCTTGCAGCCGCGCCAGCCGGCAACGCACCACCTGCAAGGAGCTATTCCCATGCGCTATCGCTTGCTCGGCCAGACCGGCCTGTACGTTTCCGAACTCTCTCTCGGCACCATGAACTATGGCGGCGCCGGCTATTTCGCCAGTATGGGTGCGCTGGATCAGGCGGCTGTGGACGGACAGCTGAAGTTCGCCTTCGACAGTGGCATCAACCTGATCGACACCGCCGACGTCTATTCCTTCGGCCAGTCGGAAAGCCTGGTCGGCCAGGCCATCAGCAACCTCGGTTTGCCCCGCGACGAACTGGTAATCGCGACCAAGGCTTTCGCCCGCATGGGGCCGGGCGTCAACCAGCTCGGCCTGTCGCGCCAGCATCTGTTCAATTCGGTGGAGGCCAGCCTCAAGCGCCTGCAGCTCGACCATATCGACCTGTACCAGATCCACGGCCTGGATCCGCTGACCCCGCTGGGGGAGACCCTGTCCGCGCTGGACGACCTGGTGCGCTCGGGCAAGGTGCGCTATATCGGCCTGTGCAACCTGCCGGCCTGGCAGATCATGAAGGCCAACGGCATCAGCGAGCGCAAGGGGCTGCAGCGCTTCGCCAGCGTACAGAGCTATTACTCACTGGCTGGTCGTGACGTCGAACGGGAAATACTGCCACTGGTGGAAGATCAGCGGATGGGCATGCTGGTATGGAGTCCGCTGGCCGGTGGCCTGCTGTCGGGCAAATACCGCGCGAAGGAGCCCGGCACGGTCGAAGGGCGACGAACCCAGGCGAATTTCCCCCCGGTCGCTCCCGAACGCGGCGAGGCTTGCTTGCAGGCACTGGAAAGCGTGGCTGCTGCACAGGGGGCGAGCATCGCCCAGGTTGCCCTGGCCTGGCTGCTGGCACGGCAGCCAGTGAGCAGCGTGATCATCGGCGCACGCACCGAGGAGCAACTGAAGGCCAACCTGGCGTCCTGCCAAGTCACGCTGGCAGCCGAGCAGATCGCCCAGCTCGACCAGGCCAGCGCCTTGCCTCCGGAATACCCCGGCTGGATGCTGGAGTTCAGCAGCCAGGACCGCCTGGCACCCCAGCAGCGCTGAACCAGAGCACACAAAAGGGCGTTGCCGCCCTTTGCACCCGGCCTCATCAGTCCAGTCGGAAATGACCGAGCCGCTGCTGCAGATCGCGACTGAGGCGAACCAGATCATCGCCGTAGTGGGCACCGTCCGCGGCCATGGCATTGTTCGAGTCAGCCAGATCGCGCACGCGCGTCACGCTGAGGCCAACCTGCTCGGCAACGGTGTGCTGCTCGATGGCGGCGGTGGCAATCTGCACGTTCATTTGCTCGATCAGTGCGACCGCGCCGGTGATTTCGTCCAGTGCCAGGGTTGCACGGCCGGCCAGCTCGACGGTCTGTCGGGTCAGCGTCAGGCTGGCACCGCTCCGCGCGACAGCCTGGTTGGCGATACCCTGTAGCGCTTGGATCAGCGTATCGATCTCCGCAGTGGATTCCTGGGTCCGCTGCGCCAGTGCGCGAACCTCGTCGGCCACTACCGCGAAGCCCCGGCCCTGCTCGCCCGCCCGCGCCGCCTCGATGGCTGCGTTGAGTGCCAGCAGATTGGTCTGGTCAGCCACCGAACGGATCACGTCGAGCACGCTGCCGATGCGTGCACTCTCGTTCTCCAGCCGGGCGATGGTCTCGCTGGAGCGCTCCATCTCGTCGGCCAACCGGCCAATCTGCTGGACGGTCTCGGCAACGACTTCGCTACCCGCCTGTGCCTGCTGCTGCGCCTGCCGCGCGGCCTCGCGGGCCTGTTGGGTGTTACCGGCCACCTCTTGCACGCTGGCGACCATCTCGGTCATCGCCGAGGCGGCCTGCTCGGTCTCCTGGCTCTGCAGCCGTGCCGACTCGCGGCTGCCAGTGGCAAGCGCAGCAAAGCCATCCGCCACCGACACCAACCGCCCGACTCCGCTGCCGACCCCTTCGATGAGTCCACGCAGGCCCTGAGTCATCTGCTGCATCGAGCCGAGCAACTGTCCGGCTTCATCGCCACGACGACTATCGATGCGCACCGACAGATCACCGCTGGCGATGCGTTGCAGCACTTTCACTGCATTGCGCATCGGCTCGACGATCTGCGCCCGCAGCACCAGCGCGGCACTGCTGGCGACGAGCAGCAACAACAAGGTGCTGCCACCGAGTAATTGCAGAATCCGTTGGCTGACCGCGACCATTGCCTGCCCCTGGGCGTCATAGGCCTCCTGGCCCAGCTCCAGCACCCGTGCCGAGTGCCGATCGAGCTGCACGGCGAGCGCCGGGGCCGCGTCATCGCCGGCGGCAAGCCGGTCGAAGGTCTGCCGGTATTCGGCCGCGGCGCGGCGCATGTCCTGCAGGCGCGACACCGAAGGGTGTTGCGGGTGCGTTGCCAGCAGAAGCTCCAGCCTTGCGTTCAGCCTGCCCAGTGCTTCGTCGATGCGCCCCGCCGCCTCGGCCGAACCGCTCAGGAGATAGTCCTTCTGTGCCACCTGAGCCTGCAACTGGCGGGCATTCACTTCGGCGACGCCGGTGATGAAGTCGCCCCGTTCGAACAGTGTAAAGACGCTGTAGAAGCCCACCGCCGCCACGCCCAGGGCCAGTGCGGTCAGCAGCCCGAAGCCCAGCCAGAGCTTCCTGCCGACGGATAGATCGCTCAGTCTCGACATGGCATGCCCCTCATAGCTTGAAGCCCAACTGAAGCAGAGCGAAGCGATAGCTCATCCTGTTCACTTCGTGGATGGGATAGATCGCCTTGAACTTGACGAAAGCGCTGGTGCCCGGAATCTCGTAATTGACCAGCGGCCCCGCGCTGGAGACGTACATGCGGTTGCCGCCCGGCACGTCTTCACCATGCAGCTGGTCGTCGCTGTACTGCTTGGCGATGGTTCCGGTCAGGCCCGCCTGCCAGTGCCCCCAACGCTGGGAAACGGCCCAGTCCATCACCGCCACGTCGCCGTTACGGTACCCGCTGTCGCTGTTCTTGCGACTGACCTGATAGTAGAAGCGCGCGCTCAGCTCGGTTCCGTCGCCGAAGGACAGGTCGGGGCCGGTCAGATAAGTGAGACTGACGTTCGGAGCATAGACCCAGGTATTGCGCCCGACGTTGGCGAAGCGATCGACGTCGTAGGAGCCGATCGGCGCCACCAGCGAGAGGGCCGGCATCACGGTCAGCCCATAAGGCAAGGGATAGGGGGTAGAACCCTGCGCGCCGGGCTTCGCCCCGAAAGTACCGAGATGGCGACTCCATGCCAGCAGGTCGGTATACATGTCGCCCATCTGCGATTCGGCATGGTCGGTGGTCTCGCCGATACGCATGTAGACGTTCCAGGACTGGTACAGCGATACCGTGCTGGCCAGGCTGCCGCCCCAGTAGGTGCCAGGATAACGGTACATCAACGCCGCACCGGCGTAGTTCAGCGAGATACGCCCGTTGGGCGCCGCCGGCGAGCTCTGGCCATCGGTGCCGGTGTATTTGTGTCCGCGCGACATGCCGGCGAAGGTCGCGGCATACCAGCCCTCGAAGGGCGGCAGATAGGCGGAGCGGATGTCGGAGCCGCCCACCGGACCGGCGAACTGGCCGCCCTCGGTGGCGAACGCAGTGCCGCAGGAAAGCCCAAGGCCGCTGACGGCCAGTGTGGCGATGGTCGTGGCAAGAGCGGTTCGGCAGACTTTTTGTTGTTGTTTTGTCATTGTGCTTCTACCTCTCAGGTAGCAGAAAGCGATGAGGTTGACTTTCCAGGCGCATAAAGCCCCTGCACGAGTCACGCAAAGCGACTCGTGGTATGCGCTGAAACGGAAACGAGCGTTTGGCTAGATCGGACTGGGTATCTCGACCGCCTGGGTCGCGTGACTGCGAACAGTCATCACGAACGGCTGGGGCTTTCCGGGTGAGGCACGGCATACGGCACGAGAGGCAGGCCTCTCGCGACTATCGGGCGGGGTGGCGGCACGCGCCGGCAGATACGCATTCATGTCCTGTTTTCCTTGTAGTTTCTGGACAATCCAAACGCTGGGTCTGGAGGTGCTCGCACCTCGACGAAACGGCCGAGGAAGAGCACGACCTCACATTCCCGCAATCTCTGCTGGCGTTCTCCTATCGAAAGATAGAGTGAGATAGTTAGTAGGGAAGAAGCCGGCTATCGCCCGTTATTAGCCATGCTCGATTAGCAGTTGAGCAAGCCAGCTACCGGCGCGGCCCGGCGGAGTGTCGACACGATGGATCAGGGTAAAGGACTGCACGCCGTGCTGGCGGATGGGCACGGCCAGACGCACCAACCGTCCCAGCCGCAGGTCATCCTCGACCCGGTGCACTGGCATGTGCCCCCAGCCCAGACCAGCCCGCAGTAGCGCCAGCTTGGTGTCGAAATCGGTCACTTTCCAGGTGCGCACGCCGCTGATCGCCAGTGGCCGACCATGGGTCAACCCGCTGGCGTCGTCGAGGATCAGTTGCAGGTGCTCGCGCAGCACCGCCATCGGCGGTGCCTTGGCATAGGCCGCCAACGGGTGGCCTGGTGCCGCCACCGGCACCATCTGCAGATAGCCGAAATCGCGCGGTTCGATGTCGTCAGGCCAATCGTGGAACAGGCCGCTGATACCCAGCACGCACGTGTGCGACTCGACCAGTTGCAACACCCTCCCCAGCGGCACGCTTTCAATGCGTACGGCGAGACCGGGAAAGGCGGCGGCGAACTGGCCGAGCAGATCCGCTAGACGGGTACTTGGATAGAGCACGTCGACCGCTAGGCCGATCTCCCCTTCCAGGCCCTTGCCGAGGTGCTCCACACCCGCCTGCAGTTCGTCGCTGAGCAGGCACATGCGCCGCGCATAGGCGAGCACCGCCGCGCCATTCTCAGTGAGGATCGGTCGCCGCTTGCCGCGCTCAAACAGGGTCAGGCCGAGCAACGCTTCGAGGTTGGCGATGCTGTAGCTGATCACCGGCTGGGTGCGCCCGAGGCGACGCGCCGCAGCGGAGAAGGAACCGCAGTCCACCACCTCGGCAAGGACGCGCAGTTGATCGAGAGAAGGCACTGACATATAGAAATTCTGAATACTTTAAATAGCTTTTACCTGGCTTATCTCTATATATCCACCGCCCTATGATTCCGCTGGTGCAAAGCCCCCCCAAGAACAAAAAGCGGGAAACCAGGATGACCAGCTATTCCGTTCTGCCTGCCGGCCTGTCGCAGGAAACCTTCGGCCAGGCCATCGAGGCCTTCCGCCAGTTGCTCGGCGACGCCCAGGTGATCACCGACCCACAGCGCCTGGCGCCCTATCGCAAGATCATGCTGCCCCACGATGAGAACGATTACGCCGCCTCCGCAGTGATACAGCCGGACTCGGTCGAGCAGGTGCAGGGCATCCTGAAAATCTGCAACCGTTTCCATGTGCCGGTCTGGCCGATCTCCACCGGACGCAATTTCGGCTATGGCTCGGCGGCACCCGGCGAACGCGGCCAGGTGGTGCTCGACCTCAAGCGGATGAACCGGATCCTCGAGGTCGATGCGCGCCTGTGCACCGCGCTGGTCGAACCAGGTGTCACCTACAAGCAGTTGCAGGACTATCTGAAGGAACACGACATCCCCCTGTGGCTGTCCTTCCCCGCTCCGGGCCCCATTGCCGGCCCCATGGGCAACACCCTGGAGCGCGGCGAGGGCAACACGCCCTATGGCGACCACTTCAACAATGCCTGCGGCATGGAGGTGGTGCTGGCCAATGGCGAGGTGCTGCGCACCGGCACCGGTGGGCTGCCCGACTCCAATTCCTGGCAGGTGTTCAAGTACGGCTTCGGCCCCTACCTGGACGGTATCTTCACCCAGTCCAACTTCGGCGTGGTGACCAAGCTCGGCCTCTGGCTGATGCCTGCTCCCGCAGGGCACCGCACGGTGCTCGTGCAATACGACGAGGCGCAGCTGGAGGCAGCCGTCGACACCCTGGCACCACTACGCATCGCCGGGCACATCCCTAACGTCGGGGTGATGGCCAACGCCGCCATCGCCCTCACCTCGGCCAAGCGCCGCGACGAGATCTACCAAGGCCCCGGCGCGGTGCCGCAAGAGCTGATAAGAGAGGAAGCGCGGAAGATTGGCCTGGCAGACTGGAACATCATCTTCACCCTCTACGGCAACGAAGAGCAGATCGCCGCCGACTACAAATTGGTCAGCCAGGCCTTCGAGCGTAGTGGCGGGAGGGTGATCCCCGACATCCACGACCCCTCCCAGGTCAACCAGCTCAGCCTTGATGCCTTCCGCCTGTACAACTGGCGCGGCGGCGGCGGTTCGATGTGGTTCTCGCCGATCTGCCCGGCGCGCGGTCGCGACTTCGTCGAGCAGACCCGCTTGGCCCGGTCGATCTACGAGAAGTTCGGCTTCGACTACATGTCCGCTCCGGCCTTGAGTGGCCGCGCCCTACACCATGTGATGCCGCTGGAATACGACCGCGGCGATGCCGAGGAAACCCGCCGCGCCCACGCCTGCTTCGAGAAGCTGATGGATGAGTTCGCCAAGCGCGGCCATGCCGTGTACCGCACCGGCATCGGCTACATGGACAAGCTGGCCGACAGCTACGGGCCGGTGAAGAAGGAGGTCAACCGCGCGCTCAAGCGTGCGCTGGACCCCAACGGCATCATCGCCCCCGGCAAGTCAGGCATTCGACTATGAGGAGGTGGCACATGAAGAGCGTCCTGCTACCCACCCTGCT
>Ga0182735_1001838_pt1 | contig 13691 bp, 11 predicted proteins | sample eDN5th30CKraftMG_FD_128524 | JGI IMG/M metagenome (GOLD analysis project Ga0182735, IMG submission 128524) | Enriched Miracle-Growth compost microbial communities from Emeryville, California, USA - eDNA 5th pass 30_C Kraft MG (version 2) (version 2) ... | reverse complement strand
ACAGGGAAGTGATCTGCCGCCTCGCTTCCCACATATCGCTGCAAGTCGATCAGGTGGCTCGCAAGGACGCCGGCCCATACGACATCGATCTGAAGCACGTCGATGTCCGCCGTCCGGGAGGCCAGCATCTGGAGATAGAGCGCCAGCCGATCGGTGGACGAATTCGGCGTGGTGATAATCGTGACTGTGTGACCCGTCTGCTTCTCCCACTCACGCACCGCATTCGTGCACAACTCCAGCTCGACACCGAGAGCGCCGCAGGAAATCGAAATCTCTGTGGCGTCGGCCGGTGCCGGCAGAAGCGGGAATAGCAGTGCAATAGCGAGCAGGAGGTGAACAAGGCGCGTCAGCATAGCTCCGTGGCCTGTTTGGACCTCCCATGGCCGGGTGGATGGGCGATGATGTCGAATTGTGTCGCGACCTGCGTGGCCCATCGCTCGAGATCGTAGTGGCGAACCACCGCAAGCATCTCCCGCATGCGCCGGCGCGCTTCGGTCTCGGGCATATCGATCGCCTCGTCCAATGCGCGATCCATTGCACGGTTCGAATAGGGGTTGGTGAGCACGGCCTGGGGCAGCTCGATGGCGCAGCCGGCGAATTCGGAAAGGATGAGCGTGCCCGCTTCTCCCTTCTTGGCCGCGACAAACTCTTTGGCAACGAGGTTCAACCCATCGCGAAGCGGCGTCGTCACGCATACGTCGGCAATGCGGAAGTGCGCGACCAAACGATCGAATGGAATGGCATTGGAGAAGAGCACGACCGGCGTCCAGTCGAGCGTCGAAAAGCGGCCATTGATGCGACCGACCAGGGTCTCGATATCGCGCTGCGTTTCTTCGTAGACTTTCATCGTCGAGGCCGCGCGCACCGACGTAACCAGCATCTTGACATCGCCGATCAGCTCCGATCGACGCTCCAAAAGTCGCTCGAATGCAAGCAGGCATTCAATCATGCCTTTCGTATAATCCGTGCGCCCAACAGTCATTAGCAGTCGGCGGCCGCCGAGATCGTCCAGGAGCTGCTGTTGGAGCGCCTGGTTGTCGTCGGAATCGATGTAACGCTCGACCAAGGCGGGATTCGTGCCGACCGGAGCAACGCCGAGACGAACGGAACGCCTTTGCGTACGAACGCTCGTCGGGACTTCCGGTTCAGAAAGGGCCGAGCCGTAAGGGGAAAGTCCGTCTTCGACAGGCGCGACGGCCTCGATCTCCGCATTGCTGAGGGCACGCGCCACGTCGGCGAAATTCTTTGCGTAGCGCGGGATGTGGAATCCGACGAGATCGCAGTCCAACAGGCTGCCGATGATCTCGCGCCGCCAAGGCAGGACGTTGAAGACGTCCGGGCCAGGAAACGGCGTATGATGGAAGAAGGCAATGCGGACCTTGGGCTTGAGGCGGCGCAAATACATCGGCACGAGCCACAAATTGTAGTCGTGAACCCAAACGAGACCATTGTCGTCGACCTGCTCGGCCGCCGCCTCCGCGAATCTTCTGTTCACCTCCCGGAACGTGTCCCAATCGACGTTCTCATATTGGAAGAGGCTTGGGAAAGAATGCAGGATCGGCCACAGCGCTTCCTTCGATGTGACGTGGTAGAAGCTCTCGACCTGATCTGCCGTCAGCGGCAGACGCGAGACGAAATAGCCACCGTTCGGATCGTCCACGTGGATTACGCGCTCGAAGTCAGGCCCCTGCTCGGGGTCGTAGATCTTGCAGGCGACCCAGGCGCCGGCTTCCGGCGGCAGACGATGGAAGAAGCTTTTCAGCGTCGGAACGATGCCGTTCGGACTCCTGTGGCTTCGAAATACGATGCGTCCGTCGACAACCGCCTCGTCGTGTGGCTGCCGATGATAGACGATGACCAGTGACGACCTTTTCATGATTTCGGCTCCCCCTCGAATTTGAAGTGGCGAATGGCGTCGGAGATTCCGGCTGCTCCGGCGCGCTCGCTGCACAAGACGTTCGGCATTTCGCGCACTGCCGCACGAAGCGCCGGCTCCGAATTGCCGACTGCGACGCCTTTGAATCCGGTTTCGAACAAAGACAGGTCATTCATCGTGTCGCCGGCGACCAGGACACTCTGCGGCGCGATCTGCAGTGCATCTACCAACCGGCTAAGTGTCGGGCCTTTCGAAATGCCCTTTGGAAGGACGTCGAAGAAGCGTCCGGCGGAAAGGAGACAGTCGAAGCCAGCCGCTTCGACTTTCGCAATACTGAGCGGATCGAACGTCGCCAGATCGCAATCGTAGCTGATGCGATGCCGGAAGCGTGTCGCTTGGAGCCGAAGTCCTGGAGTGCCGTCCAGCATCGCAGTGATGCGCGGACCTGCATCGTTCCACTGCGCCGCAATAGAAGCTTCGAGCTCGGCGAGCGGCTCGAGGCTTCGCCCGTCATAAATCGAGGTACCGACGTCGCCGATGATGTAGCGAGGGCGCGGCATCCCCGGCGTCTCGATCAATGCAGCGATGAACCCGATCTCACGTCCCGTGACAAAGATCAGGTCGACATCGCCTCGCGCCTGAATCTGGGAATAGAGCTCTTGGCGCTCGTGCTCGGATCCGCCGAGAAACGTGCCGTCGAGGTCGGTGGCGAGCACCAGAGTCGCCACCGTCATGCCGCGATTGTCTCTCGGGGAGTAGTTGCGCGCGCCGGGAAGGGAGTTTGCGACCCTCCGATGTGGGCGTGAGGCGTGACCCGCCGACGAATCATAGCTTCGCTGTCAGTGCTCCGCGCGCCACCGCGAACGATGGTCGCTCGTTGAAATGCCGTCGGTCCCACGTCATCGTTACAGAACCGCGTGGCTGCTCCGTTGTTGCTCACGGTAGCCCTCCGCTGTGTGTAGACGACGTACTCGCCGCCAATTCAATCGCATGGCTTGGGAAGCCTGCGTCAACCTTCGAGTTTTGATGATGTGCCTCGTCAATAGAATCCGCATGCTGGGATGTCAACCCTGACGGAGACACTAATCCGAACGATTTTGTGTTGGTTCGATCGCCGTGTGGTTCGCGTATTGCTTCGGTGAAGACCAAGTCTGTCGATTGCGATGAGCTCGCACGATTTCCAATCAGTTACTTGGTGATCGGCTCGAAGAGGCATCGTCGGAGCTTGCGGCAGAGAGAAGCGGCTTTGTTCTTGGGTACGTTTGTGAATCCGAGGAGCATTCCCTGCTGGCGCGTGCGCTTCATGTAGGTCGCGGACAACGGTTGCAGGGCAAGCCCGGCTGCAGCGGCACGCTTCGCGACGGAGAGATCATTGCAAGACCGGTGGAGCTTCGCCACCAAATGCATGCCGCCTTGCTGAACGTCGAGAGATATAAGATCTCCGAATGCGCGCTTCAGCTCATCGGCGAGTACGCTGCGGCGCTCGGCGTAGAGATGCCTCATGCGGTGGACGTGGCGAGCAAAATGTCCGCTTTCAAGGAATTCGCTTGTGACAGCCTGCATCAAGCGTCCTGGCGCTGCCGAGCTTGCCATGGATGCTGTGGTCAGTTTCTCGACGAGTTCGAGCGGGACGACGAGATAGCCGAGCCTCAGTTCCGGCAGCAGCGTCTTGCTGAAGCTTCCCGCATAGATCACGCGGTCGCTGCGATCGAGGCTCTTGAGAGCCGGCAGCGGTCGCCCGCCGTAGTGAAACTCGCCGTCATAATCGTCTTCCACGATCCAGGCCTTTTGCAGTCGCGCCCATTCGAGCAATTGCAGACGTCGCGGGAGAGAGAGTGCGACGCACAGCGGGCTCTGATGGGCGGGCGTCGTGACGACGAGACGCGCTTTCGGTGCAGCGGCAATGCCATCGGTTACGCGCATGCCGTCGTTATCGACGCGAACCGCAACCAGTCTGGCGCCATTTGCGCGGAGCGCATTGCGGGCAAATGGATAGCCGGGCTCCTCGAACCAAACCTCGTCTCGGTCTCGCAATAGGTTTCGACCGATGAGATTGATCGCAGCCTGGTAGCCGTTGGTGATCAGCACTTGCTCGGGTGCACACACGACGCCGCGCGACAGGCCGAGGTATCGGGCAATCGCTATCCTGAGAGGAAAGTATCCCGTGTGATCGGGATGGCCGGCGCCGGCCGCGATCGGGGCACGTGCATGGCGGGCGATCAAGCGGGCCCATGCGGCTCTCGGAAACGCATCGAAGGCGGGCTGGCCAAGCTGGAACGGGGAGAATGGACGATCGGCCGAGACGTCCGTCGCCGTTCTCGGCATCTGGCCGGTCGCCGGCGGCGCGACAAGACGGGTCCAGGCCGCGCTGTCGTCGAGGAGTTGGGCGATCACCGTACCGGCCTGCGCGTGCCGCTCGATGTAGCCTTCGGCCAGCAGCAGGCCATAGGCATCCTCGACGGTGCCACGCGCAATCCCGAGATCGCTCGCCAGATTTCGTGCCGAGGGAAGGCGGGATCCCGGGTGCAACGTGCCGGAGGCGATGCCATGGCGCACCCGATCATAAATTTGCCGGTAGATGGGTATGGGCCCCCGCCGCGAAATGGCGCTGACGAACTCGCTACAGGCTGCCTGTCCGGATCTTGGCATGGATCACTCGATTACAAAGTTCTTGGCCCTGGGAGTTGAGCCATGGCTTTGAGATTACTGTTGCCATCGCTTGCAGGCCAGAAGGAGCGGAGCATGTTCGAGCAACGCCTACGCTACGCGCAGATTGCCCCGGCGGCGCGTGAAGCCGTGATGAAGGTCGAGGCCTACATTCATGACTGCAGTCTCGACAAAAGCCTGATCGAGCTGGTCAAGCTTCGGGCCTCGCAGATCAACGGCTGCGCCTACTGCATCGACAAGCATTCCAAGGACGCTCGTCGCCTGGGCGAGACAGCTCAGAGACTGGACTTGCTCTCGGCATGGGAAGAGTCGCCCATATATTCGACGCGGGAGCGCGCCGCTTTCGCATGGACCGAGGCACTGACGAGGCTCAGCATCGATGGCGCTCCGGATGACGTCTACGAAAGGTTGAAGGAACAGTTCTCCGATAAGGAGATTGTCGACCTGACGATCTTGATCGGGCATATCAATCTGCTGAACCGGATCGGTGTCGGCTTCCGCTTGCAGCACCCGGTCGAGGCGCCGCGTCCGCGCGAGGCGGCCGGTGAGTAAGCCGATGCTTCGTCATGCGGCCTCCGCTGCCGAGATTGCTCGATGCTACGCATTGATGCGCGAACTGAGGCCGCACTTGCGCAGCGAGGCCGAGTTCGTCGAGCGTGTGCAACGCCAACAGGGCGTCGGGTATCGCCTGCTCACAGCCGGGATCGACGACCGTATCGTGGGGCTGGCCGGATATCGCGCACAGGAAAACCTGATCTACGGACGCTTCGTCTATGTCGATGATCTTGTGGTCGACCCGGATGAACGACGCGGCGGCATCGGTGCGCATCTGCTCGACGGGGTCGTCGACGAATGCCGGCGGCAGGGCGTTCCGACTTTGGTTCTCGATACGGCGATCGACAACAGTCTCGGGCAGCGGTTCTATTTCCGATACGGAATGCTGGCGCGTGGTCTGCGCTTCTCGAAGCCGGTGACGCCATGACGTATCTGCTCAGGATCGATGTCAGCGCGCGCGGATCGGCGTCCCATAGCCGCCGCTTCGCAGACGAGGTGATGGAGCCCATTCTTTCGCGTCTCGATATCGGTCGCGTTGTTTGCCGCGATTTCGCACACGAGCCGCCCGGGCCTATCGATGAGGGCTATGTGCGCGCCATGCTCGCCTGCACGTCGCGCGAAACGTCTATCGGCGTTCCGGCGCTGTCGATGTCCGAGCAGCTCATCGACGAGCTTGAGGCGGCGCAGGCGCTGCTCATCAGCACGCCGGTGCACAACTATACGGTGCCCGCGTCACTCAAGGCGTGGATCGACCACATCGTTCGCGTCGGGCGCACATTCACGAGCACCCCTACAGGAAAAGTTGGGCGTATGGCCGATCGTCCTGTCGTCATCGTGGCCGCGTCGGGCGGATACTTCTCGGGCGGAGCCGCGCGGCAACCGGATTTCTTCACGCCTTACATCGACGCTATCCTCGCGACGATCGGCATCCGCAGCGTCACGCACATCCGTCTCGAGGGCCTGTCGAGAGGCGAAGATGCTGTTCGACAGACCTATCAGGACGCTCGCGAGGCGTTTGCATCGTGGGCAGCAGGGTAAAGCGTCCCAAGAGCCAACGCCAATTCAATCCGAGACGCCACGATTGCGGTTTGAGCCGTCGCGCAGTCTACGTGCTGTTGGCGATATGCTGGCCAAAGAAGATGAGGCAGCAGTCCTCGTCCATCACGTGAAGTTCGCGCTGGCCGTAGGGCTGATCAAAGGGCGCTCGTACGCGTCGGGCAGGAAGCGTCGCCAGGCGTGGTGCCAGCTCGGCATAGAGCGCGTCCACGTCGTCGACGTCGATATAGAACGATTGCTCTCGCTCCGGTGCACTGAGATCGCACTCGACCTCCAGCAAACGGAGCGCAACGCTGTCGCGGCGCAGGAATGCGTAGTTGCCGTCGCGAAACCCGACGGTAAACCCGAGAATATCCCGGTAAAACGCGACTTGCTTGTCGAGAGAGGTGCACGGCACGAACGGTGTGATCTGCAACATTGGCATGTGCAACCTCCATTGCAACACGGAGAGCTCGCGGCGGAATTATACGGCTTCGCGCCCGTCCGGTACGATCCGTAAGAGCAAATCCCTGTCGCAAACCGACGCTGATCGACTTGGTTACATATCAGTCGTTTCCCGCTCGCCGGCGCTCGTTGCCGTTCCCCGTCGGGTGCGTCAGGTCCTCCACCAACCGTAAAGGCTTCGGTTCACCGAGCCGGGCGCGGTAGACCTGGATGTTCGAAAGAACCTTCTCGACGTAGAGGCGCGTCTCCTCGATGGGAATCCGCTCGATCCAGTCGATCGCGTCGACACCGCCGCCGCGCGGATCGCCGTTCTGGCGGATCCACTGTCGTGCACGGCCCGGTCCGGCGTTGTAGGCGGCGAGCGAAACGGCATACCAGCCGCCGAGCTCGGCCATGCGGTCGGCGATGTAGGCCGAGGCGATGCGCACGTTGTAGGCGTGGTCGGTGACGAGCTTCGGCAGGTCGCATTGAAGCTTGTGCTGCGTGCAGACGTGCCGCGCCGTAACCGGCATCACCTGCATGAGGCCGCGTGCGCCCGCCCACGAGACGATGGCGGTGTTGAACTCGGTTTCCTGGCGCGTGATGCCGAGCAGCATCGCCGTCTCGGGCGGCGGGCGGATCGGCTCGTAGTCCGGGAAGGGATCGATCGGATAGGCATAGAGGATCAGGTTCATGCCGCGGGCGATCGCGGTCTTGCCCACTCTGAGCGACGTCTGCGGATCGCCGAGGGACGCCGCAAGCTCGGCGAGGAGCGCCATTTCCCCCTCGGTCTTCAGATGGTTGCGCAGGCCGGCGACGAGCCCGATGAAGATATTGCGCCCGAGCCCGACTTTGCGAGCAAGCGTTGCGGCGCGGGCCGCATCTAGCGCCTTGAAGCGCTCCGCTTCCTCAGGCGTGGGCATTACGGGCGGTGTAATCGACAGCTCGGTGCGTGGCCCGCCGACAACGATCTGGCGCGCGAGAAGGCCGTGGAACGTGTCCGGATCACGCATGGCGCGCAGATATTGCTCGCGCGCTTCTTTCTTGCGCCCGAGGGCATCGAGCGTGCGTCCGGTCCAGTAGGCGCCGCGGGCACGGCTGAGCGGGCCATCGGCGGCTTTCAATGCCGTCTCGAAGTGCTTGAGTGCAACCTGAGGCTTCTTCAGGAGACGCAACGCGATCCAGCCCGCCATGTGCGACTGCTCTTTCAGCGGGTTCACCGAAAGCGGCCCCGACCTCTTGACCAGGTCGTAGGCGAGTTGAGGCTTCTTTGCCGCCAGGGCATCGTAGGCGGCGTCGCGCCGCAAATGCCACCATTCGTCCGGGCTGACGAGCTTGTCCGCGTCGTCGGGAATGGAGGTGAGGATTTTCGCGGCAGCCTCAAGATGATTGGTGCCGAGAAGGTGCGCCGCCCGGCTGAAGGCCAACCCCCAGTCGGTCGAGGACTCGGCGGGCAGGTCCGCCAGCAGCTTCGCCGCATTCTTGTTGCGCAGAAATACCGCGAGCCGGGCTTCGGCCGCCTTGCGCTCGCCCTCGGCCAGATGCGGGATGACGCGGCGTGCGATCGCCGAGCGTGCCCGACGGTCCGCAGAGAAGCGAACATTGTCGATGAGGATGCGATCGAACCGTTGCCTGTGGTCAGCTGGCGTCAGCATTTTGCCGAAGCGCTCGAGAAAGCCGGCCTCGAACGTCGCGGCCATTTCCTCGTCGGTCCACGCGCGTGCGGCGTGGCGGCGCGCCGCCGCCTCGTTTCCCTCTGCAAGATAGGCCGAGGCGAGTGCCGCCCAGCCGGAGCCGCTGACCGGCTCGCGATTCTTGAAAAAGGCGCGGATCTCGGACGAGTTTCCACCGCGCGCGAGCAACTGCTCTTCGGCCCGCCGCAGAATGACCTGCGAGTCCGGCCACGCCGGGTTTTGCGTGACGAACCGCACCATCTCGTCGGCATCTCCGGCGCCGGTCTTGTAGGCCTGCCATAGGGCGAGCTTCCGCGCGATCGGGTCGGAGAGCCCATTGGCAGCAGCGACCGTGCGTGCCTTCAAAGCGTCCTTGAGGGCGTCGGCCTCGCTGGTCGAAGGCGTCAAGTCGACGAGATCTTTGAGCAGGGCACGGACCTTGGCGCGATAGGCCGTTTCCTCGGCTGGCGGCGTCAAGGTGCGCAACGCCGCCGTGTCGATCGTGCCCTTGCTGTCCCGTTTTGGATGCTCGACGGGAAGAGGAGGCGAATCGGTCGCAGAATTTGCAGCTGCCGCGTTTGGAGAGCTTGCACGCGACTCGGCATGGAGAAACCCTGCGCAGAGCCCGACGAGCAGCGCAGCAACCAGAAAGACCCTCCCCCTCATCGGCTCGTTCCCCCGATTGTCCGGCTGATACTGTGCGCGATTCGATCGTTGCTAATGTGGCACACGTCTGCGGCGCCACCCGGGCCGCTGCCCCATCGGCATTCGCGGCCGCTTCGAAACGGCGACTCTTTCCGGTCGCTCGAGCAATTTGCCCTTTTAACAGGCTGGCGCTCACGGCTCAAGGCGAGCCTTGCGGCGTCCGAGGCGAAGGCATACTGTTGCCAATGGATCAAGGTGGTGCGCGAATCACTCTTCCGCCCGCCGGTCCCGCGCCTCACGCGCCCCTTTTTCATGCCGTCCGGCGCGGCAAGAAAGGCAGCTCGAGGCGGTGGCCAACCGCCCGCCATGGAGGAAAGCGCACATGTTCAAGGGCTCGTTCACGGCACTCATTACGCCGATGAAGAATGGCAAGGTCGACGAGCAGGCATTCGAGCGGCTCGTCGAATGGCAGATTGCCGAGGGTACCCACGGTCTGGTTCCGGTGGGCACCACGGGCGAAACGCCGACGCTGAGCCACGATGAGCACAAGCGGGTTGTCGAGATTTGCGTCAAAGCAGCGCGTAAACGGGTACCGGTCATTGCCGGCGCAGGATCGAATTCTACCGAGGAAGCGATCGAGCTGACTGCGTTCGCCAAGAAGGCGGGCGCCGATGCGACCCTGCATTCCACCGGATATTACAACAAGCCGACACAGGAGGGACTCTACCTCCATTTCAAAGCGATCAGCGATGCGGTTGACTTGCCGATCATCGTCTACAACGTGCCGCCTCGGACCGTAGTCGATATCCTGCCGGCGACTTTGGCTCGGATCTCGACCTTGAAGAACGTCGCCGGCGTGAAGGACGCCTCGGCCAAGGTCGATCGCATGTCGCAGCACAGGCTGCTGATCAAGAAACCGTTCTCCTACCTGTCGGGAGAGGATGCCACGGCACTCGGCTTCAATGCGCACGGCGGAAACGGCTGCATCTCGGTTACGTCGAACGTGGCGCCGCGACTCTGTTCCGAGTTCCAGAATGCGTGCCTCTCAGGCAACTGGAAGCGGGCGCTGGAGCTGCAGGACGTGCTCCTGCCGCTGCATGATGCCCTATTCGTCGAAACCAGCCCCGGGCCGGTCAAATACGCGGCGTGGCGCTTGGGCCTGATCGAGAGCCCCGAGTGCCGCTTGCCGCTGGCGCCGGTATCGGAATCGACGAAGGCAACGGTCGACGCTGCGCTCGCGGGCGCGGGCCTGTTGAAGGCGCGCGCTGCGGAATAGGCGGCATCATACTGAAGCGTTTGCGACGGGCGACACGGCGCAGGCCGGTCGCCCGTTTTTCGTTGGCGGCGGTTCACGCGATGCTCGATGTGCCGCTCGCCTGGAAGCGTTCGACAGGCCTGCAACGCGTTTCCCGCATCGAGATTGCGCAGGCAAGGCCGACCAGCAACCCGCATACGAGCACCAGAAAGCCGGCGCGATAGTCGTCTGCCGCGTAGATGCGGGCGCCATTCACCATCGTGCCCGACCACGTGTGATCGAGGATGGATCCGATCAGAGGCTGGTAGACCGCGCCGGTTCCCGTCACGAACGCGTTCACCACGCCGATGGCGGTGCCCGTCAGCGCCGGCGAATTGACCTCGCGGACCGTCGCGAAGCACATGATCTGCGCCGACCCGCCGAATCCGGTGAGAAACGTCAGCGCAGCGACCGCGGCCGACGGCAGGGGCGGGCCATAGACCAGCAGGATGAAGCTCGGCAGACAGATAGCATAGCCGATCAGGAAGGGCGCCCGGCGCCGCCCCATGTGACCGGAGAGCCATCCGAAGAGCGGCGCTCCGCATCCCCAGCCGGCGATCAGCAAGGATGTCACGAATGCCGCCGCCGTATGGTCGAGACCATGGGCGGCTCCCATGAACGGCACGCCCCATAGTCCACCGAACCCGAGAAGCGTTCCGTTCACGCCAAGTCCGGCGATGGCGATGATCCAGGTTTGCGGGTTGCGCAGCACTTCGGCCAGGCCGGAAAGCACCTGCCCGATGCCGCCCGAGCCACGCGCCCTGTCACGCACGAACGCGAACGCCATGATTCCGAGCACAAGGCCACCGAAGGCCATCACGGCGACGGTCGGGCGCCAACCGTTGGCTTCCACAAGCACGCGCACCGGGGCTTGTCCGAGAACGCCGCCTGCCATGCCGGCCGCCATGGCGAGACCCCCCAGCAGGGCAAAGCGCGTGGTATCGAACCATTGTCCGGCAACCGCCATCGCGCCCACGAGGCTGAACGCGGCCGACGCTCCGATCAGGAAGCGGCCGAGACTCACGCCCTCGAACGTCGGGCTCCAGGCAGCAAGCAGGCAGCTCGCGCCGCAAATGAGTGCCGAAATCGCAAGCAGGCGACGCGGGCCGAAACGGTCGATCATCAGCCCGACCGGGATCTGCATACCCGCATAGCCGTAGAAGTAGATCGCCGACAGGCTGCCGACTGCGGTCGCGCCGACGGAGAAATCGCGCATCAGCTCTTCGACCATCACGCTCGGGCTCACGCGCAGGACCCATGCGTAGAAGAAGAACAGAGCGCCGGTTGCCCAGCCGAGCAGATGTATGTTCATGAGAAGCCTTGGCGAACGTCCGGTTGGTGCAAGCGCGAAGCCTGAAGGCTAGCAGATGAGATCGACAAGGCCAGTCACGACAGCAATGTCGCGAGAACATGTTTTCGGATATCGCGATGCGCACGCCAAGACTTGCTGCGGAGCGGCGCACATGGAAGCATGATGTTTCACGCACAGCGGAGCGCCGACAATGCTGAAACTCTACTTCTCCCCGTCAACGAGCTCGCTCGCGACGCACATCGCCTTGATCGAGACTGGTGCATCCTTCGAGCTCGTCCCGACACTGCTCTCCAAGGAGGAGCAGAAGAAGCCCGCTTATCTCGCAATTAATCCGGAAGGCAAGGTGCCGACGCTCATCACGGACGGCGGTAACGCGCTGACCGAGGTGGCAGCCACGCTCTACTATATCGCGCGCAAGTATCCGGCCGCCGGGCTGTGGCCCGAGGGCGATATCGAGGCTGAGGCGCAGGTTATCTCGTGGATGTCGTTCGCGGCCTCCACGCTGCACGGATCGCGCGCCAAGGGGACCGAAGCCGTTGCTGCGGCCTTCACCGTCGCCGAGAAGAAGCTGGCCGGCCGCGACTGGGCGATCGGCCGCTACTCCATTGCGGACCTCCATCTCTTCCGGATCTACTGGCGCTTCCGGCCCGGCATCGATGCGCCGAAAGGGACCTATCCCGCACTCGAGGCACACCATGACCGTATGCTCGCGAGGCCGTCGGTTCAAAAGGCCATGGCGGCGGAGAAGGCGTATTCTTGAAAAGCCGTGTCGGGCTGCCCGAAGCCTGTCCGTTCACGCACAAGGAAGTGTGACTTCCGCGCAGGCGGAAACCCACGGACGCTCGGTCCGCAGATGATCGTTCGTGGGCGCCCGCGCCGGCGTTGTGTCTCCGGAGATTGGCGAGTGGCTCGGCTGAGGTCTTGCAGCCCAGGCATCCGAGGCGGGTTCGATAGTCGGTTTCGACGAAGGCGAGAAGGAAGGCGCTCCGGTCCGCATGGGAGTGGAATTTGTTCTTGCCTTTGTCAGCTGCGACGCTGTCCTTCTCGGCGATGGCCTCGGAATAGCACTTAAGTGCATGTGGAATTAAGTTCGCTTGCGGCGATGGGATCGACGTTACGACATCGCCTGATGGGTCGCCCGCTCCTTGGCGATCCAGGCAACCGCGTCTTCGAAACAGATCTCGCGCTTGGTATCGGGCGATATGTATCGGGAGTAGTCGAAGTAGACCGCCGCGAAAAGCTGTTCGAGTGTCGGACGTGCGCTGCGGCGCGGGATCGATTGGCGATCGTCTGTCAGGCCCCACCCTGCATAGAAGGGCACGCCGAAGCAGATCACGTGCTTTCGCGCCATCATCGCTTCGAGGCCGAACTGGCTCGTGACGACGTAGACCTTATCGACGATCTCGATCAGCGACCATGGATTGACGTCACGAGCGATGATGCGCACGCGGGGACCGCTGACGCCTGTCAGGTGTCCTTTTTTCCGGCCAACCACCACCTCAGGATGAACTTTGACGAGGATCTCAGCGCTCGGATTTTCGGTCTCTGCGGCGCTCAGCATCTCGCGGAACGAGACAGGGGATGCCATGCCGTACTTTATCGAGCTGTCGCCGCTCGTCTGGTCGACGACGAGAACGCGGTTGGTTCGTCCGTTCGATGTCAGACCGAGATCGGACTCCGAAAGGCGCGGCGCGTGATTGTATTTCGATATCGCATCCCGGCGAAGGAGCGCCATTCCGCCAGCCGCTCTGTGCAGGCGGGATGGATCGAAATCGGACGCGGATGCCTTGATCAGGTGCTCCAGATCGGACGGTGTTCTGGCATCGTAGTGAACGCCTCTTCGATCTGCAACGAGCGACACCGGCGCGCTGTCAGGCCCCGGAAACAGCGATCGTATGAAGCCGTCTTCGAGAGCGAGAAAATCGACGTCTCGCCTGCTCGCCAAGGCGCGCGCGCGTCTCGTTGTCCGTTTGAGACCCCACCCTGCGACGCAGCTGAACCGAGGCCGCTTGTTGATAAGCGGCATCCATCGAACGGGCTCCATCCGGGTGATCTCGCGGACGGCGTCGCGAAGCTGCCAGATGCCCGGTGAAAGAATTGCAATTCTCTGCTGTTCGGTGCTCACGAAGCCCCCGCGCGAGCCTTGCCTGATACGGACCCCCGAGCACGACGTCAGCATCGCTGTGGGTT
>Ga0182735_1001836_pt1 | contig 13693 bp, 12 predicted proteins | sample eDN5th30CKraftMG_FD_128524 | JGI IMG/M metagenome (GOLD analysis project Ga0182735, IMG submission 128524) | Enriched Miracle-Growth compost microbial communities from Emeryville, California, USA - eDNA 5th pass 30_C Kraft MG (version 2) (version 2) ... | reverse complement strand
GGTGTCAGGCGCTGCGTCGGCGCAGCGTCGCCGCCCCGACGGCGAGCAGGCCGACGATGAAGGCGACGACGACCGCGACGTCGCCCCACAGCGCCGGGTGGGGATCGCTCGCGACCGCCGACATCGCGTCGACCGCGTAGGAGAGCGGCAGGGCCCGTGAGACGGCCTCGAGCACCGCGGGCATCTCGTCGCGCGGCACGAGCAGGCCGCAGAGCAGGAACTGGGGCAGGACCACCGCCGGCATGAACTGCACGGCCTGGAACTCCGAACGGGCGAAGGCGCTCACGCACAGCCCGAGGGCCGTCCCCAGGAGCGCGTCGAGGACCGCGACCAGCACCAGGAGGCCCCACGGCCCCGCCGTCCGCAGGCCCAGGGGGCCGACGAGCAGCAACGAGGCGAGCGCCGCCTGGACGGTCGCGAGCAGACCGAAGGCGAGCGCGTAGCCGCCGATGAAGCCCGCCTTCGACAGCGGGAGGGTCAGCAACCGCTCGAGCGTGCCGGACGTGCGTTCCCGCAACGTCGCGATCGACGTCACGAGGAACATGATGAGCATCGGGAAGAGCGCGAGAAGAGCCGGGGCGATCGTCTGGAAGACCGGGCTGCCGTCGTAGACCCACCACAGGAGGGTCAGCAGCGCGCACGGGACCACGAAGATCAGCGCGAGCGTGCGCGGGTCGTGCCGCAGCTGGGCGAGCACCCGGGCTGCCGTGGCCGTCATCGTGCGTCCTCGCCGCGCGCGCTGCCCGGGCTGTCATGGGTGACGAGCGCGAGGAAGGCGGCCTGCGCGGAGGAGGTGCCGGTGCGGCGCAGCAGACCCGCCGGGGTGTCCTGCGCGACCACCTCGCCGTCACGCAGCAGCACGAGCTCGTCGCAGCGGTCGGCCTCGTCCATGACGTGGCTCGAGACGACGAGCCCCACGCCGTCCGACGCGAGGTCGGCGAACAGGTCCCACAACGAGGCGCGCAGCACCGGGTCGAGGCCCACCGTGGGTTCGTCGAGCACGAGCAGCTCGGGGCGTCCGAGGAGCGCCGTCGCGAGCGACACCCGCGAGCGCTGGCCTCCGGAGAGCCTGCGCACGAGGTCATGGCGGTGGTCGGCGAGGTCCACCCGCTCGATCGCGTCGGCGACGTCGGTGACGGGGTGGACGGCCGGGTCCAGCGGGGCGGTGCCGCCACCGTGACCGCCGGCCGCCGCGTGCGCCGGTGCCCGCGTACGGACAGGGCGACCGGTCAGGACACGGTGGAAGTACCGGAGGTTCTCCTCGACGGTGAGGTCCTCGTAGATGCTCGGCGCCTGCGTGACATAGCCGACCCGATGACGCAGCTCCGGCGACCCGGCCGGCTGCCCGAGCACGGTCACCGCTCCGCTCGCGACGACCTGCACCCCCAGGACCGCGCGCAGCAGCGTCGTCTTGCCACCACCGGACGGGCCGAGCAGGCCGGTCACCCGACCGGCGGCGACGGTGAGGTCGATGCCGTGCAGCACCTGACGGCCGCCGCGGTCGACGGTCAGCCCCTCGACGACGACCGCCGGCGGCCTGGTCATGCCCGCTCTTGACCGCTCAGGGTGCCGATCGCTTCCATCACGTCGTCCGTGAGGTCGCGTCGCATCTTCGCGGGCGAGGCGCCGGAGGTGATCTGGCGGTTGGGGTCGATCGCGGGACCGAAGTGCACCTGGATCCGCGCTCGGTGCACGAGGCGCGCGAGGGGGCGAGGGAACTTCGCCCCCACCGGCTGCACGAGCTGGGTGCCGACGACGGCGACGGGGATCACCGGTGCGTGGCCCGACAGCGCCAGCCAGGCGACCCCGGTCTTGCCGTCGTGGAGCTTGCCGTCGCGCGAGCGCGTGCCCTCGGGATAGATGCCGAAGGCACCCCCCTCGGACAGGACCGTGAGGGCGTCGTCGAGAGAGCGCTGGCCCGCGCGAGGGTCGTCACGGCGCACGGGGATGTGTCCCATGGTGGTGAAGAACCAGCGCGACAGCGCACCCTTGATGCCCTTGCCGGTGAAGTACTCCTCCTTCGCGAGGAAGGTCACCTGGCGCGGGGAGACGATCGGGATGAGCACCGAGTCGAAGAAGGACAGGTGGTTGCTCGCGAGGATCACCGGGCCACGGCGGGGGATGTTCTCTCGCCCGTCGACCTGAGGTCGAAGAAGAGCCCACACCAGCAACGACACGGTGAGCTTGAGCAAGCGGTATCCCATGGCTCCATTGTGCCTGGTTCGTGGCCCCGGCCGAGAAGGTCGGCTCGCACCAGGAGGCCGCCGCTGCGCACGATCGCTCCACCGATCCCGTCTAGGCTCGTGCCACGAACGGTGACCAGCGACGACACCACCCGATCCCCCTCGGCGCGGCTCGCACCCGACGAGCTCGGCCCGACGCCCTTCGACCACCGCCACCCCGACGACCGATCGAATCGAGCACCCCATGCAGCACACCGGCACGAGCGACCTCAGGGACGAGATCGACCGAGACGCACCTCGCCCCGCCCCCCGCACGGGGACGGTCGTCTGGGCCGTCGCGCTGTACCGCCTGGCCATCGTCGTGGCGGCCGCCGTCGGCCTGGTCAAGACCTTCGTGGACGTCGAGACCGGCAGCATCCTGAACCCGCTGGTCTACTTCACGGTCCAGAGCAACATCATCCTGGCGGCCGTGATGCTGGTCGCGGTCGCGCGCCCACGGTGGTGGGACACCACGCGTGGCACGGTCGTCGTCGGCGCCGCGACGCTGTGGATCTCGGTGACCGGGATCGTCTACCACACGCTGCTCGCCGGCCCGTTCGCGATGTCCGGCGCCGACACCGACCCGAACACCCTCGACAGCATCATGCTGCACACCGTGACCCCCCTCATGGCGATCGTCGGCTGGCTGCTGCTCGGTCGCGCCCAGCGGACCCTCTCCTGGCGCTGGGCAGCGACCTGGCTGGTCTATCCCCTCGGCTACCTCGCGTTCGCACTGATCAGAGGCCTCTCGACGCACGACTACCCGTACCCGTTCGTCAACGTCACCAAGCTCGGCTACGGCGGTGTGACCCTCATGAGCCTCGCGCTGTGCGTGGCGTTCTGGGCGCTCGGGCTCGCGGTGATCGCGCTGGGCAGGCTGGGCGTGCGGCTGCGCGGCGGCTCGGGCACGACGTCGGCCTGACGAGCGGCCACCGACCAGCATCCGGACACGCCTTGTCCACGACCGTGCCCGTCCCTAACCTAGAGCCGACCATCCAGAGCGGCCGAGAGTCCTGGCTCGACGACGCCGCAGCAACCCCCCACGACGGAAGCCTCCTGTGGGTACGGGTGCTAACGCCAGGTGCGATGGACGCCTCAGGAGGCTCGCCGTGTCACCGTTCGACCCGTATCCCTTCGACCTCCGACGAGGTCATCGCCCGACCGTCTCGTTCGAGCTCATGCCGCCGCGCAACCCTGCCGCGGCCCCCAAGTTCTGGGCCACCGCGGAGCGGCTGGTCGACGCGCACCCCGACTTCATCTCGGTCACCTACGGCGCGGCCGGCACCGACCGGGACACCGCCCGCAGCGTCGTCGACACCCTGCTGCGACGCACCCCGGTGCTGCCCATCGCGCACCTCACCTGCGTGGGGAACTCCCGCGCCGCGGTGGCCGACGTCGTGGAGGAGTTCCTCGACTCCGGTGTCCGCTCCTTCCTCGCCCTGCGCGGCGACCCGCCCGTGGACCAGCCCGACTGGCGGCCCAGCCCGGGCGGCGTGAACTCGTCGGTCGAGCTCGTCGCCCTCATGCGCGAGGTCGAGCGCCGTCGCTGCGAGGCGCACCCCGGCACGGCGCTGCGCGCCGCCGCCCACCCGATGACCATCGCCGTGGCGACCTTCCCCAACGGCAACCCCGCCGCCGGCACCACGCCGGCCCAGGAGATCGAGCGGCTGCTCGTCAAGCAGGCGGCCGGCGCCGACTTCGCCATCACCCAGCTCTTCTACGAGGCCGAGGTGTACGCGAGCTTCGTCGAGCGCGCCCGCGCCGCCGGCATCCGTATCCCGATCCTCGCCGGGCTGCTCCCGGCGACCGACCCGCGCCGCCTGCGCCGGGTCGCCGAGCTCTCCGGCATCGAGGCGCCGGCCGCGCTCGTCGCCGAGCTCGAGTCCGCCGTCGACGACGAGGCGCGTCACGCCGCCGGCATCGCCTGGACCGCCTCGCTCGCCCAGGCCGTCCTCGACGCGGGCGCTCCCGGCCTGCACGTCTACACGTTCAACCAAGCACGACCAGCACTGGACCTGCTCGAGGGTGTCAACCTCGGCGGCGGGACGACCACGCCCGACCCGGCCCTCGCGCCGACGTCGGGCACGCTCGTCCCCGACCTGGCCAGAGGGCCGCGGGTCACGTCATCCATCGACCAGCTCACATCCACGAAAGGTCAGCTGACATGACCACCGCACCACAGTCCTCCGGCGCCCGGTTCCCGGCAGCCACCATCCTCGGCTACCCCCGCATCGGCCGCCGCCGCGAGCTCAAGAAGGCCGTCGAGGCCTACTGGGCCGGGAAGATCGACGCCGCCGAGCTCGAGGCCGCTGCCGCCGGGCTTCGCGCGGGCGTCCGCGCCCGCCTCGTCGAGCTCGGCCTCGACGCCCAGGGCTCCGCGATCCCCGAGTCCTTCTCGTTCTACGACCAGGTGCTCGACGTCACGACCGCGGTCGGCTCGCTGCCGTCGCGCTTCGACGGGTTCGAGGGCATCGACCAGTACTTCACGGCCGCCCGCGGCGTCGGCGAGATCGCCCCGCTCGAGATGACCAAGTGGTTCGACACGAACTACCACTACCTCGTGCCCGAGATCGGCCCGGAGACCACCTTCGCGCTGTCCTCGCGCCGCGTCGTCGAGCAGTTCGTCGAGGCGAAGGCCGCGGGCCTCGTCACGCGTCCCGTGCTCGTCGGCCCGGTCACCTACCTGCTGCTGAGCAAGGCGTCCGACGTCGCCCCCGAGGGCTACCAGCCGCTCGACCGCCTCGCCGACCTCGTCCCGGTCTACGCCGAGATCCTCGCGGAGCTCGCGGCCGCCGGCGCCGAGTGGGTCCAGCTCGACGAGCCCGGTCTGGTCACCGACAACATCGACGTCCCCGTCGAGCGCGTGCACGCCGCGGTCACCGAGGCGTACGCGACCCTCACTGCCGGCGCACGCCCCGCGATCTTCGTGGCGACGCCGTTCGGCGACCTGCGCGGGGGCCTCGACGTCCTCGCTGGCACCGCGGTCGAGGCGATCGGCATCGACCTGGTCCGTGGCTCCGCCCCGGCCGGCCCCGTCACGGGCCTCGAGACCAAGACCCTCGTCGCCGGCGTGATCGACGGCCACAACATCTGGCGCGCGGACCTGTCCGCCAAGCTCGAGGTCCTCGAGGGCCTGAAGGCGCTCGGTGCCGCCGAGGTCGCCGTCTCGACGTCCACGTCGCTGCAGCACGTGCCGCACGACGTCGCCGAGGAGACGTGGGACGACGCCGAGCTCGACGCCCAGCTGCACGCCTGGCTCGCCTTCGCCGACCAGAAGGTCGTCGAGGTCGTCACGCTCGCGACCGCGCTGGGCGAGGGCCGCGACGCCGTCACCGCCGAGCTGGCCGCCGCGTCCGAGGCCCTGGCGTCCCGCGCCGTCGCCGCCGGGGTGAAGGTCGAGGCCGTCCGTGCCCGCACCGCGGCCCTGCAGGCCGGCGACTTCCACCGCGCCCCCTACGCCGAGCGCGCCGCCGCCCAGGCCGAGCGGCTGCACCTGCCGCAGCTGCCGACGACCACGATCGGCTCGTTCCCGCAGACCGCCGAGATCCGCAAGGCCCGTGCGGCCTTCGGCAAGGGCGACCTGACGGCCGAGGCGTACGAGGCCGAGATGAAGGCGGAGATCGCCCGCGTCATCGAGCTCCAGGAGGAGATCGGTCTCGACGTCCTCGTGCACGGCGAGGCCGAGCGCAACGACATGGTGCAGTACTTCGCCGAGCTGCTCGACGGCTTCGCCGTGACGCAGCACGGCTGGGTGCAGTCCTACGGGTCGCGCTGCACGCGTCCGTCGATCCTGTGGGGCGACGTCTCGCGCCCGGAGCCGATGACCGTCGCGTGGGCCTCCTACGCGCAGTCGCTGACCCCGAAGCCGGTCAAGGGCATGCTGACCGGTCCGGTCACGATCATGGCCTGGTCCTTCGTCCGCGACGACATCCCCCTGGGCGAGACCGCGAACCAGATCGGCCTCGCGCTGCGCGACGAGATCACCGACCTCGAGGCCGCCGGGATCGCCGTCGTCCAGGTCGACGAGCCCGCCCTGCGCGAGCTGCTCCCGCTGCGCAAGGACGACCAGCCCGCCTACCTCGACTGGTCGGTCAGCTCGTTCCGTCTCGCCACCGCGGGTGCCCGCCCGGACACGCAGGTCCACACGCACCTGTGCTACTCGGAGTTCGGCGAGGTCATCGGCGCGATCGACGGCCTCGACGCCGACGTGACCTCGATCGAGGCCGCCCGCTCGCGCATGGAGATCCTGCCCGAGCTCGCCGCCGCCGGCTACGCGCGCGGCGTCGGACCCGGCGTCTACGACATCCACTCCCCGCGCGTGCCGTCGGAGGCCGAGGTCACCGAGCTCGTCGAGCTCGCCGCCGAGTCGGTCCCCGGCCAGCTGCTGTGGATCAACCCGGACTGCGGCCTCAAGACCCGCGGCTACACGGAGACCACGGAGTCGCTGCGCAACCTCGTGGCGGCGACGCTCGCGGTCCGCGACGCGGTCCCGGCCGTCTGACCGACGCCTGACTCCTGCTCGACGCCTGGCGGCGGGGACGGTCCTTCGACGGACGGTCCCCGCCGCCAGGCGTCTATGCTGACAGCACGTCCTGCTCTCCCCGGCCCGACCCGGACGATCTCACCGTCGAGACCCGCGCTCACGGTCCCGACGCCCGGACCGGCCTCCCGTCGATCGGAGCCCTCCATGTCCCAGGTCACCCCCGGCTGGTACCCCGACGGGTCCGGCCAGCTGCGCTGGTGGGACGGCAACGCCTGGACCCAGCACACCGCGCCCGCGCCCGGCGCCCAGCAGGCGGACGCAGCGGGGCCGACCCAGGGCCAGAACGGCGGCCTGGGCCAGAACGCCGTCCCGGGCGCGACCGGCTACGCCGGCACCACGGGGTACCAGGGCGGCGCTCCGTACACCGGCAGCACGACCGGCTACCCCGACTACGCCAGCGCCACGAGCTACTCGGGCGACGGCGCGTACACGACCATCGGCCAGCCGGGCGGCGAGGGCTCCTGGCAGCCCGCGCCCGTCAGGCGCAAGAGCCCGCTGGGCTGGATCATCGGCGGGGTCGCCGTCCTCCTGGTGCTGATCGTCGGCAGCATCGTCGCGGCCGTCGTCGTCTTCACCAAGGGACCGGGCGACGCCGTGAACGCCTGGGTCAGCGCCGTCAACCACGGTGACTGCTCCGCGGCGCTGGAGCACATGACGAGCTCGGCGGCGAGCAGCAGCGGCCAGTGCGACGACCAGAGCCTCGAGGGCCTCACGGTGACCTTCACCTCGAGCTCGACGGAGATCACCGGCAGCCACGCCACGGTCAGCGGCACCATCAAGTACGAGTACGCGGGAAGCACCGACGGCGCGTCGCTCGACGAGGACGACTCCAGCTACCCCGTCACGTTCACGCTGGTGCGCAGCGGCGGGGAGTGGCTCATCGACGACGTGGGCTGACCACCCACCCGGCGCGGCCGTCGTACCGCGGGCTCAGCTCTCCCCGCGCAGCCTCGACCCGATCGTCCGGACGATGTCGACGTCGCCGTCGAGCCAGGGCACGTCCCACAGGTCGTCGAGCGTGAGCCAGCGCAGCTCGTCGTGCTCGACGAGCGGCTCCGGCACGCCGTCCGCGACCGTCGCCCACCACACCCGCATCAGGTGGTGCGGGGTGATCTCCCAGCCAGCGGGGTCCGGGGCGACGATCTCTTCGCCCAGCGCCACGCGCACGCCGAGCTCCTCGCGCAGCTCGCGGTGCACGCCCTCGACAGGGCTCTCGCCAGGCTCGACCTTCCCGCCGGGGAACTCCCACCGCCCGGCGATCCGCTCCGGGCGCGATCGACGCGCGCCCAACAGCCTCGTCGGCGCCACCAGGTCGTCGACGATGGCTGCGGCCACCACGAGCCTACGAGAGTTCACACCTCATTCTCGCAGGCCGCCCGCCGGGCCGACCCAGGAGGGTCACCTCCCGATGCGCTGCGCCCACTCGAGCGCCTCGGCGCGCGTCGTGATCCCGAGCTTGCGGTAGAGGCTGCGCACCTGGGACTTCACGGTGTTACGGCTCACGAAGAGCCGTGCAGCCACCTGCTCCAGGGTCACACCTGCCTCGAGATTGCTCAGGATGACGAGCTCGCGCGGGGAGAGCTGCGACCTGGGGTCGGAGTCCTGGACCTGTGACGACATCATGGGGTGCTCCTCTGGGACTGCAAGGACGATGGGGTGGTCGTCCGCCAACTCGTGATCGCGCCGCCTCTCGACCCTGAGAGGTGCGCAGTGCGTCGTCGTGGCCCCTGGTCGCCCTGGGTGCACTCCGCCGTGACAAGCAGTGGTACCGCGGCGACACCTAGACCTTGGTGCGTCGCCTCCCCGTGAGTCTAGCCACAGAAGACTCCCAGCAGGAATGGTCCATGACCCCCGTCCCCCTCACCTTTTCGGGGGTCAAACGGTCCTGGATCGTGCCTGTCAGGAACCAAAACGGCTCTGGTACTCCGCTGCGCTGAGCACGGGACCCGTCTCGACGACCTCGACCCTGAAGAGCCAGCCGGCACCGTACGGATCGCTGTTGACGAGGGCTGGGTCGTCGACGACGCCCGCGTTGACCTCGACGACCGTCCCCGAGACCGGGGAGAACAGCTCGGAGACCGACTTGGTGGACTCGATCTCCCCGACGACCGCGCCGGCCGTGATCGTCGACCCCACCTCGGGCAGCTCGAGGAAGACGATGTCGCCCAGCGCGTCCTGCGCGGTCCAGGTGATGCCGACCGTCGCCGGTGACCGGTCGTCGAGCCACTCGTGCTCGGCGGTGTACGACAGCGTCGCGGGGAACTTCTCGGTCATGGTGCGTCCTCGGGTGTGTGGGCGGGGCAGGGCGGGCAGGTCAGGACAAGTATGGCGGTCCGTCAGCGCGGGCGTCGGTAGAAGGGCAGCGGCACGACGACGGCGCTCTCGGCGCGCCCGCGCACCACGACGGTGACCTCGGTGCCCTCGGCGCTCAGCTCCGGGCTCACGTACGCCATCGCCACGGGATGCCCGAGCGTCGGGCTCGGTGCCCCCGAGGTCACGACGCCCAGCGGCGCGTCGAGCGACTCGGGCGAGCGCACGACGGCGTCCCCGGCCCGCAGCGCGCGACGCCCCGCGGCGCGCAGCCCGACCAGCACCCGCGCGGGCTCCGACTCCCGTCGCGCCGCGAGCGCCGTGCGGCCCACGAACTCGACCGCCGCACCCGCGCGGTCCACCTTGTCGAGACGCACCACACGGCCCAGGCCCGCCTCGTAGGGCGTCGTCGTGCGGTCGATCTCGTGGCCGTACAGCGGCATGCCCGCCTCCAGGCGCAGGCTGTCGCGCGCGGACAGCCCCGCGGGGACCAGGCCACGACCGCCGCCCACGGCGAGCACCGCGCGCCACACGGTGACGGCGTCGCGGGCCGCGACGAAGATCTCGAAGCCGTCCTCGCCCGTGTATCCGGTGCGAGCGACCCGCACCGGCACGTCGGCGAGCGTCACGTCCGTGATCGCGTAGTACCTCAGCGCACGGATCGCCGCCGCGTCGTCGGAGGACGTGAGCGACCCGCGGCTGTCGGCGAGCGGTGCCAGGATCTCGACCGCGAGCGGCCCCTGCACCGCGATCAGCGCCTGGTCGGCTGCGGCGCTCACGGTCGCGTCGAAGCCGGAGGCGCGCTCGACGAGCTCGTGCAGGACGACGTCGGCGTTGCCGGCGTTCGCGACGACGACGTACTCCTGCTCGCCCGTGCGGTAGACGACGAGGTCGTCGATCACGCCACCGTCGGGCTGGGTGATCATCGTGTAGCGCGCGCGCCCCTGGTCGACGAGGCTGATCCAGCCCACGAGGGCGTGGTCGAGGGCTGCGGCGGCCTGCGGGCCGGTGACGAGGATCTGCCCCATGTGCGAGATGTCGAAGACTCCCGCCGCCGTGCGCACGGACCGGTGCTCGGCGATGTCGCTGCCGTAGCGCAACGGCATCGACCAGCCCCCGAACTCGGTGAGGTTCGCACCGAGCGCCTCGTGCTCGGCGAGCAGCGGGCTCCTGCGGGTCCAGCTGCTGGGTGCGGTGCCGGCGGCGGGCGCGGCGCTGGTGACCGGCGCGGACGCGGTCGCCGAGAGGTCCGCGGTGTCGGGGCTGGTCATGCGTAGTCCTCCATCGGGGGGCAGGAGCACACGAGGTTGCGGTCACCCCGTGCGCCGTCGATGCGACGCACCGGCGGCCAGTACTTGGCGCCGCGCAGCGCGGGCACCGGGTAGGCGGCCTGCTGGCGCGAGTACGCCGCGGTCCACTCGTCGGCCGTGACGGCCTCGGCCGTGTGGGGCGCGCCGCGCAGGGGTGAGTCGGCGGCGGTCCAGGTCCCGGCGGCGACCTCGTCGATCTCGGCCCGGATCGCGAGCATCGCCTCGACGAAGCGGTCGAGCTCGGCGAGGTCTTCGCTCTCGGTGGGCTCGACCATGAGGGTGCCGGGCACCGGGAAGGCGAGCGTGGGTGCGTGGAAGCCGTAGTCCATGAGGCGCTTGGCGACGTCCTCGGCCGTGACGCCGGTGGCGGCGGTCAGGGCGCGCAGGTCGAGGATGCACTCGTGCGCGACGAGACCGCCGGGGCCCGTGTAGAGCACGGGGAACGCGGCGTCGAGGCGCGCGGCCAGGTAGTTGGCGCTGAGCACCGCGACCTCGCTGGCCTCGCGCAGCCCGTCCGCCCCCATGAGCGCCACGTACGCGTAGGAGATGGGCAGGACGCCCGCGGAGCCGAAGGCGGTCGAGCTGACGGGGACGGCCGATCCGGCAGCGGGTGCCGCGCCGGACGCGTCCGCGGCGAACGGGTCGCCCGGCAGGAACGGCACCAGGTGCTCGGCCACGGCGACCGGTCCGACCCCGGGACCGCCGCCACCGTGCGGGATGGCGAAGGTCTTGTGCAGGTTGAGGTGCGAGACGTCGCCTCCGAAGGCTCCCGGCTGGGCGAGCCCGACGAGCGCGTTGAGGTTCGCACCGTCGACGTAGACCTGGCCGCCCGCGGCGTGCACGAGCTCGCACACGGTCGTGACCTCGGACTCGTAGACACCGTGCGTGGACGGGTAGGTGATCATGATCGCCGCGACGTCCGGGCCGTGCTGCGCGAGCTTCGCGCGCAGGTCGTCCAGCTCGACCGTCCCGTCGTCCGCCGTGGCGACCACGACCACGCGCATCCCCGCGAGCGCCGCGGAGGCGGCGTTGGTGCCGTGCGCGGAGGCCGGGATGAGGCAGACGTCCCGGTGTCCCTCTCCGCGCGAGGCGTGGTAACCGCGCACGGCGAGCAGCCCGGCAAGCTCGCCCTGGGAGCCGGCGTTGGGCTGCACGCTCACGGCCGCGTAGCCGGTGATCGCGGCGAGGCGCTGCTGCAGGGTCTCGATCAGCTCGCGGTAGCCCTCGGTCTGCGAGGCGGGGGCGTAGGGGTGGATGTCCGCGAGACCGGGCCAGGAGATGGGCTCCATCTCGACCGCGGAGTTGAGCTTCATGGTGCAGGACCCGAGCGGGATCATCGTGCGGTCGAGCGCGAGGTCCTTGTCGCTGAGCCTGCGCAGGTAGCGCATCAGCGCGGTCTCCGAGCGGTGCGCGTGGAACACCGGGTGGGTGAGGAAGTCCGTGCGGCGTCGGGACCAGCCGGGGAGGGTGGCGTCGGCCGACCCGGTCGCGGTCGCGCCGGGGAGCTCTCCGGCGACGACAGGCACTCCCGCGCCCGTCGCGGCGGCGACCACCGTGGCGGCCGCGGTCACCACGACCTGCGCCGTCGTGGTCTCGCTCGCGGTCAGCTGCACGTGGTCGGCGTCGGGCGCGAAGGCGTTGATGCCGGCGGCGTCGAGCGCGGCCAGGACCTCGCCCGCGCGACCCGGCACGGACACGCGCACGGTGTCGAAGAACGCCCCCTCGACGACGTCGACCCCGCCGGTCCGCAGCCCGGCCGCGAGCGCGACGGCCTGCTCGTGGACCCGCGTCGCGATCGCGGTGAGCCCTTCAGGACCGTGGTAGACGGCGTACATGCCCGCGGTGATGGCCAGCAGCGCCTGAGCGGTGCAGATGTTGCTCGTGGCCTTCTCGCGCCGGATGTGCTGCTCGCGGGTCTGCAGCGCGAGACGGTAGGCGGTGGCGCCGTCGGCGTCCACGCTCACCCCGACCAGGCGGCCGGGCAGCGAGCGCTCGAGGCCCTGGCGGACGGCCATGAAGGCCGCGTGCGGGCCACCGTAGAACAGCGGGACGCCGAGCCGCTGCGACGAGCCCACGGCGATGTCGGCGCCGAGCTCGCCCGGCGTGGTCAGCAGCGTGAGGGCGAGCAGGTCGGTCGCGACCGTGACGAGCGCACCCGCGGCCTTGGCCTCGGCGACGACGCCGCCCCAGTCGCGCACCCGGCCGCTGGCACCGGGGTGCTGGACGACGATGCCCGACAGCGGCACGTCGGCGGCGAGGGTGCCGTCGGCGGCGAGCTGGGCGCGGGCCGTGGCGAGACCGTGGGAGAGGTCCACCACGACGACGTGCAGGCCCGCGGCGTCGGCGCGCCCGCGAACCACCGCGCGCGTCTGGCGGAAGACGTCGGCGTCGACGAGCACGGCGCCCTCGCCCGCCGAGCCGCGACGCGACCCCGCACGCACCATGAGCGCCACGGCCTCGGCGACCGCCGTCGCCTCGTCGAGCAGCGACGCGTTCGCGACCGGCAGGCCGGTGAGGTCCGCCACGACGGTCTGGAAGTTGAGGAGTGCCTCGAGCCGTCCCTGGGAGATCTCGGGCTGGTAGGGCGTGTAGGCGGTGTACCAGGCGGGGCTCTCGAGCACCCCGCGGCGGATCACCGCGGGGGTCACGGTGGGGTAGAAGCCCTGGCCGATCATCTGCTCGCGCACCTGGTTCTTGCCCGCCAGACGGCGCAGGTCGGCGAGCACCTCCGGCTCGGTGAGCGCATCGGGCACGTCCAGGCGGGCGCGGGTGCGGATCGAGGCGGGGACGGCCGCGTCGACGAGCGCGTCGAGGCTGTCGTGCCCGAGGGTGCGCAGCATCGTGGCGACGGCATCGGCGCGGGGGCCGACGTGACGCGGCACGAAGGCGTCGTGAGGCCTGGTGCGGGCCGTCGTGGCGTGCGGGGAGAGGGGGACGTCCAACGACTCGTCTACAGCGGTCACGAGGGCTCCGAGGGTGCGCGGCGGAAGGGTTCAGGGCCCTCCCCGCTCTGTCATCCGGCATCCTGTGCACGGGCACGGGTTGTCGACCTGAGAGTTTTGCCGCCTGCGCGGGCCGGTCGGGCTCGCGGGGACGACTTGCACCGTCGGTGGGTGCCCGGGCTGCGGGCACCGCTTTCCAGAGTTGCCTCGGCACGGCGGTACGGGGGCCTGAGAGTTTCCCGGGGAGGGTTTGCTCCTTCGGCGCCGACCTGGCGTGGCGGCTCGCCATCGAGGGATGACGAGCGCTCCGGGTCGGGCTCTCCCGCCGTGCGTCGAACGGCTGTGAGATTGTGCGGCCAGTCTACC
>Ga0182735_1001834_pt1 | contig 13707 bp, 9 predicted proteins | sample eDN5th30CKraftMG_FD_128524 | JGI IMG/M metagenome (GOLD analysis project Ga0182735, IMG submission 128524) | Enriched Miracle-Growth compost microbial communities from Emeryville, California, USA - eDNA 5th pass 30_C Kraft MG (version 2) (version 2) ... | reverse complement strand
GAGAAAGAAGATGCCCGCGCCGAAGCCGAACACGGCATCGGAGAAACCGAGTTGCTGCGCCATCTGCAGCTTCGCGAAGCTCACATTCACGCGATCGATGTACGACGTGATGTACGCGAACATCAGGATCGGCAGGATTTGCAGCGCGAGGCGGCGAAAGATCCGGTCCGCGGTGGCCGCATCGTGTGACGCAGCGGGCGATGCCGCGCCTTGCGGCATGTTGGTCGCATCGATTTCCACGTCTGTCTCCGTATTTGTTTTTGCGTCCCTGCTCGCGCGGGACGCGGCGGGACAGAAGAAATGTAGCGGCTGCGGAGCGCGAGTGATATGCGAAATCGTTGAAGCGGGCTTTCGAATAGTTCGAACACGGGGTGGAGGGCGGGGCGGGGTTTGATCCGGGTTTTCCTGTATGGCCCGCGACGCAGCGAGTGTTCGCTCTGGACAGCGAGTTGAAAGAATGTGCGATTTGGCTTCCTCACACCGATCGGACCGGTGAAGAAGAATTGAATTTTCTCTCGATTCTTCAAGTCTGCTGCTCAAAGGCAATTTCTCATTCTTTCAATCACGCGCTTCGATCTCATGGTATGGGCGATGTCCGAATTCTGATTTCTTTAATCAATAGGTCGTGAATGTCAAACAACTACCGATCAGCCGGGTTGACCTGTTTGTGATGCAATCCTAAATTCATCGGTCCAAAGAAAAACGATTAATGCTTGAGTTCGTTGAACAGAATAAGGATCGGGTATGAATGCTGTGACGAAAAATCTGACCGACGCGCTGCGCCATCCGAGTGCGCGCCTTACGCAGATTTTGAACGTGTGGATCGGCACGCTGGATCTCGATCTGGATGTTCTGAAATTCAAAGTAAAAGCGGGCCTGTGCGAGGACTATAAGGTCGATGTGACGGTGACCTCGCCGCAGCTCGACATCGACGGCAAGACCGTGGTCGGGCGACGTGCAGGGCTGCAGATCGACGAGCGGGTGGCCGTGCCCTCGGTCGACTACGTCGCGCCTGTCAATCACGAGGCCGCGACGTTCAATGGCGTCGTCACCCGATGCAAACGCATCCGGACAAACCGGGACGAGGCCACTTATAAAATCCGCATCGAGCCAAGGTTCGCCGCCCTTTGCAAGCAAGTGCAGAAATCGGATGTCTTCAGGGACGTGACGTTTCAGGAGCTGGTCACGCAACTGCTGATCGACCGGACTAACTTCGACGCCTTCGATGTCGAGTTCCATCTGGAAGGCGCGCAGGAGAAGATGGAACAGATCGTGATGTACGAGGAGTCCATTTGGGACATGATCACTCGTCACGCGAAACGAAAAGGCATTGCGTGGTTCTATAAACAGGCGCGCGGCCAGGACGGGCAACTGGACACATTGGTGTTCACGGACAATCCGCGCGGTTACGTGCGCTCAATCGACATACCGCTGATGCCGGATTCCGGGCTCAACAACAATTGGCACGAAGCGGTGCTGTCAATTAGTGAGGCACGCGCGCTGGTGCCGGCATCGATAGAAGTATGGGAGCGCAATTACCGCACGCCCGAAGATCCTCTGCGGGCCACAGCGAAGGTTTCAGGCACGGCTGACGATCGCTCGGTGTTCGGTCAGATCAACCGCAGCGCGGAGTTTCATCTGACGCGGCAGCAGGGCGAAGCGCTCGCGCAAACGCGGCGCGACGAGCAGATCGCGAAGCAAGCGAAGATCTCCGGCAAGACCAATGCGAAGGGCGTGGCGCCGGGCATCGTGGTGAGGCTGATCAACACGAAGCTTGCCAGCGCGCCATACGGCTTCGTGATCGAAACGATGACGATGACGGGCAGCCGCACGAAACCGGCGCTCGTGCGCTTCAAGGCAATGCCCGCGCATCTCGCCTACCCGATCGCGTTCGACCGGCGCTGGCATTGTGGCGTGCATCTGATGCCGACGATGCAGAACGAGAAGGTTCGCGCCATCGCCGACGGTGACGTTGTGGCGTATCGCGTATGCCAGAAGCCCTACGATGGCGGAGACGGCCGACGTGATAGCCACGCGGGCTTCGTGCTGCTCAAGCACACGACCGAGACGGGCGAAGGCCGGACGTTGACGTTCTACTCGCTGTATATGCACCTGCTGGATCTTGACAGCTACGGCTCGATGAACGCGGACGGAAGGCAGCTTCCCGAGTTCCTGCGCCTGCCTTCTCCGGGCGGCGATCAGGAGCCGGCGCCTGCTCAATCCGGCGGCAACCTAAAAGTGCGCAGAAAGGATGTGCTTGGCTGGATCGGCGGATGCCACGGTCAGCAGCATTTGCACTTCGAAATCTTCATGACCAAATCGGATCACGACGCGTATTTCGGACGCACTCAACTCGGAAGTCTGACTGCGAGCACGGCCACGGGCAGCGACTGCTGGGGCCATAACTACTTCGTAATTCCCGCGGGCCGATCGTTTCTCAGGTTGCCGACGGGTGCAGACTCACATGGCAAGCTCAGAGGCATTGTCTTCACGGCGTTAGATGCAGGATCGAACGTCGAGCCGCTTTTTGTGGAGATCTACTTCCACAAGGGCGACAAGTACACGAATGTTTGGAAGATAGCGAGTGACGGAAGGCGTACTTTGCTTACATCCTCGCCGGTGAAGGAAAGAGACTACGAGTACGACATGTATAAGCGGGCCACGGCCCTGTATCCGGCATGCGCAAGCGATGGCTATGAGTTGCTGCGCTTCGGTCGAATTCTTTCGCCGTCTCCCACGCTGAGGACGCCTGCGGAATGCAGCACCTGGATAAGGATGACATTCGCGGCCGGACAGGAGGGCTACATCGACGTGAGCGATAGTGCGATCGTGAAGCTGACTATGGGAAGTTTCGCGCGTTTGCGCCGAACACTTCGGGTCAGTACACAGACCGAAGAATTACGCAAACGTCAAATCACTATTGGTCGGGCCCACCAACTGTTGATTCTCAAGGGCATACGCACCGTGATACGAGACGATGGTATCCGCGCTATGACCCTGAGCTCCTAGTCTCTATAGGTTCAAATGCTTGCGACAGCGCTGGCTTCTTTTGGGTCTGGAAGCATTTTATGGGAACCACTAACATTTTGCGTATTGCTGATGCAGGAATTACCACTGAGACAGTAGGGAGAATGTCGATTCTGGTGAACGGAGGTGGAAATGGCTACGACGATCGGCAGCAATACGCTGCATATCTTCTTCGATATCGCGGCGATACGACAGACACGTCGACGAGTGCGACGCTGACATACGCAAGACAGAAAATTGTTTCTCGTCCGCGACAAACGCCGACTTGGGGACAATCAGCGACGATATCGCAAGTGTACGTGGACTTCACCCCACAACGCCCCGCTTGAATAGAGGACATTGAACTATGAAGCGCCTCGCCACTTTGTTGTTGTTCGCAATGCTGCGAACATCCTTTTCCTATGCCAAGTCGGAGGCCGTGGAGATCGGTCCGCTGCCGCCAGTTCAAAACGCTTCTCCAATGCTGAGGAAGTCGCTCCATGCACTGAGAATGCGTGTTGAGGCTGATGCGAAAGATTGTTTAGATGCGGCAAAAGGAATGGAATCTCTCGGGAAATACAATGCTACATTGAAGAAGGTTATTGATGTAATAAGGTAGTCATTTTGGAGGTTTCAGGAACTATGATATGTGACGGAATACACTCGTCGTCGTATCAATACGCGGTTGCGCTAGAAAAGGAAACCGGAAGACGGCTTGATTTGAATCTTATCTACAACATTGCGACTCGGCAGGATGATCGTCTTTTCCTTCGCCCAGAACTCGTCGATGCGGCTAGGACTAGCTACAGACAGGCGAACAAGAATAATCGAGCGTGCCTTGATGAAACAGATTGGGAAGTTGAACTGGCGAATCTCCCAATCACGTTCTCGCCACTGCAAGATGGTTCTATGATTCTTTACTATGCGTCGTCAGATGTCTCTGCGGCATGCTTTCCCGCTTTACGCCTCGCGCCGGGCGCGTTCTCGAAATTCCGGGACGCTAGTCGAGCTTCTCAATACAGACTGCCGTGAGCAAGCGGTGACGACTGTCGCTTTGTTTAAAGATGGCGGTTTCTCGAGAATGGAATGTGACGGGAGGATTGAGCGACAGGCATATTCTGCGTTCCCCGAGCGGATCCTGTTTGACTTGGCAGGAGCGGGCGCGGAAAAAAAATCAATACCCCGGGAAAGGAGAGGTACTTCAACCAATCGTTCACAAGTTGTGCCGCCGCCGTCAATTATCCGGGGGCGACCGGAAAGAGCGCACCCACATGAACGGGCTCGTGGATCGTTCGACATCTTTCGTGAACGCGTTAATTACATTGGCGGATGTCGCCGTTTCCAAAGGTCCGAACGGGGAGGATCTGAACTGGCCGGAAGATTTCTTTAGACGAGCCCCTTTAATGAAAAATTTTTTCGTAACATGCCTATTGCTTTGGGCTAGTTCTTTTGATGCCGCGGGTAATCTGGTTAGTAAAGTGGATCCAAGCGTGCGGGAAACTCTTGATATGATTAGAGAGAATTGCCGGTATGGAATCGGCCAATCGCTGGCGGGGCAGATTACGTCTTCAAAATATAATATCAGTGAGGATGTGCTCTCTACGGTCTTTTCTCTGGATATACAGGTGAATCGACGGCCTATCAAAGCGGAACTCTCGTTTAACTGTAGAATTCCGCGTACCCCGTCGGGCTACGAACCTGAGCCCACCTCTGCAACAACGGCGCGCGATGAAATATCAGGAAGATTCCGGTGGGCGATACTGCAGACACGTTGTATGGCAAAGAGAATATGAAGGGGTTGGCTGGGTTGGAACAATAGCCTACGTAGATTCGCTGTATGGCGACGGCACAAGGCAGGATATTCCTGAATTCTTCCTGGTATGCCCGGCGATAAGCGGGCTGACCTGTTTCACGTTGGAAATCCGAACCGGAAGACTAAAAGAGAAAGAAAGCGAGGAGATTCCACCTTTGCTTCATGATGTCATAATTGAAACAAGTCGACAAAGAAGCGGCCTACCCGCAGGTGGAATTGCGCGGCCTTCTCCGTGAATTGTGGTTGAATCTTAGAAATTCATGTTCCGGTGGCTGGTGGATGCCGCAATAGTGGAAGGCATGCTGCCGTGAAAAAATTTGCCTTAATTGGCCATACCCTTAGGACGCCATATTGGATATCGGTCGTGACTCCATTTGGACACGCCTGAAGCGTCCGCAACTATCATATTCCGAACAACCGGACAAACAGTAATGAAATCCCCCATCCGCGAATACGACAAACTCGAGCACGGCGGCGAAGTCACGAGCGGCTCACCCTTCACCATGTTCATGGGTCGCCGACTCGCCCGCGTCGGCGATAGCGCCCAATGCGACCTGCACGGCAACACCACGATCGCCGAGGGCGACACGCGCTTTCCCGATCGCGACGGCCAACCCTACGCGATGCATCACCACCGCTGCGCGTGCGGTTGCCGCCTGATCTCGTCCCTGCCCAACGTGAACTTCGCCTGACGCATGCCCGTCGATTTATCCGAGGCCGGCGAGCCTTATTCCTATCCTGCACACGGCCCGCGACTGCTGCCGTGGCTCGGGATCTGGCTCGCATGTGGCGCGCTGGGCGTACCGCTGGCATTGCTCGCCTGGCCTGCGAGTGAAGCAGCGAGCGGTCCGTCATTCTGGCTCGCCGTGCTCGGCGTGCCGAATTTCGCGTTCCTTGCGCTGCTGTCGATCGCTCGCATTGGCTATGAAGCGCTATGGAGTCACGCCCACAATCGTAACCGGGCCAGAATGAAGCGGCTGGCTGAGCGGCTGCGCATCGCACAAAAGCCTTTGCAAGTGCTGGGCGCGGGTTATTGCCTGCCTTCAGTTACATTGAATCTGCCGGACGCCGTCGCGGCAAAGACGCCGTTCTTCAAATCGCAAAGCCCGCGTAGTGGAGTGGGCAACGTGCTCCATAACCGCTTCGATGACGAATCGTGGTCAGATGATCCGACATCATTCGCGACGACACCAGAAGATGACGACCACGATCAGCCAGACACTCAAACACCTGAAGCCACGCGCCGAATCGCCACAGTCGTGTTGAAACTGGTCGCTGCGCTCGAACCGCTGGTGCCTGCGCTGCAGGCCTTGTCGCAATACGGACATCAATATGCGCCGCTTGTACGTGTGCTGGCGCCGTCCGAAGGCGCCGACAAAGCTAAACAGCACGCAGTCGATGCATTGCGTCTGTCCGGTCTGCCGGCGCTCGACTGCGTGGCCGTCCCGGACCCGCAAGGTTTAATGGTGGCTGACGGATGGCTCGACACCCGCGAACGCCGCGCGCTGCTGATCCTCGCCTACGCCTGGCACGACACCGACCCGCCCGAGCGAAGCAGCGAGGCCGCCGTGGCGGTGCTTCTGAACGCGGGCTTCTATCAACTGCCGGAATCCGTGCAGGCACTCGCGACGTTGCATCGTCCGATCGAAGATCAAGCCGACGTCGCCACGCTTCGCGACCTCGCGCTCAATGCGGCGCTCTGGGGCAAGACCGATGCGAGCAACATCACTCACGCCTGGCTCACGCGCCTGAACGCCGAGCACGACCGCACGCTGCTCGATGAACTCAAGCGCGCCGGGTTTGCGGGCATCGCCACGCACGAAACACACCGGCGACCCGATCGCATCGTCGGTGACGCTGGCGCCGCGACGCCGTGGCTTTGCATCGCAGCGGCCATCGAATCCGGCGAAGCCGGCCCGCATTTGATCCTCGACCGGGCGCAGGCTGCCATCCTCTACGTTCAACCTACCGTATCGCATGACAACCCCGAGCAGCAATTTGAACGCGCTTGACTCGCAAATATCCAAACGCACGGACTCCGGCTTTCTCAAGATCTGGGGCTTTACATTGGCCGCTATGCTCGTCGCCGTGGCGTCGGCCGCGGTGGCGTGGTGGGGTCGCCCCGACTTCACGCACTTGACCACCCTCGAGATGCGTGTGTCCGCGCTGCTCAAAATCCTGGGCGTACTCATCATCGTGCTGGGCGCGCACTTCGCTGCCATCCTGTTCGGTCTCTATGAGAAAGTGATGGCGCGCCTCGACGGATTGAGCAGCGAAAAGCAGTCCGCGACGATCCAGCGCGACGCGCGCCTGCAATATTTGCGCGATGAACTGCGCACATCGTTTGGTTGGCGCTGGCGTCGCGCGATACCGTGGCTCATGCTCACTGGCGACGATGCCCTCATCGACGCGGTAGCTCCGGACCTCAAACAGACCGCCGTGTTGCGCACGGGTGAGATCGTGCTGGTGCACGCCGCGCCGAACGGCATCGATGCGCAAACGTGGCGTCATCAGCTTCGCCGTATGTGTCGCGCGCATCCGATCGATGCCGTTATCCCTGTGTTGCGAACAAGCGAGCAATCGCCCTCCGACGATGAACTGCCCCGCACGCTGTCGAACCTCGCGCGCGATCTCGGTTGGGCCGCGCCGGTCGTCTTTCTGCATGCCGTCGAAGCGAGCGGCATGCATCAGAACGATTTTCGTCCTGTCGGTGCATTCACTATTGCTTCACAACGCGCCGATGCACGGGTCGCGACCGACGAACTGAATCGGCAACTGAACGTACTCGAAGAGATGACGGCCCACGCGAGCATCATGCTATGCGCTCGCCCGAAGCCGATTGTCTGGCTCGCGCAGGTCTCTCAATACCTCACCGCGCATCGCGAACGCGTGCTGACGACATGGCGGGCACATTCGATATCGAAATGGCGGCGCGCGCCGCTCGCGGGCATGATGTTCGCGCCGGTATTCGCCGGGCCAGTTGTGCCGACACCCGTGCCAGCCGATCATGACGATGTCGCCAAAGATGCCGCCGAGCGCGCTAGACAGCACGCCGGGGCATCACGTGAGCAGCCTCGCGCGCTGCAATCGATCTGGCCGGAAATTGTCGCGCACATGAAGAAGCATGACGGTCGCCGTGTCGGCTTTTACTGGCCCAACGCGCTCGCTGCTTTGGTGTTGGTGACGGCGATCGGCTGGTGCGTGACGATGAGCGTGTCATTCATCGGCAATCGTTCCATCATGAACGATGCGCAATCAGCAAGCGACGCCGCGCTCGCAGCAAAGCCAGGCACCGCGGCGGCGTTGCGCGCGCAACTCGCGCTGCAACAGAGAATCGACACGCTTGAATATCGTCAGCAGCACGGCGCGCCGTGGTATCTGCGCGCGGGCCTGAACCACAACGATGACATCCTCGCCGCGCTGTGGCCGTCTTACGCCATCGTGTCGGCGCGCAATCTACGCGATCCGGCCGCGCATCGACTTGAAGCAACGCTAGCCCAACTCGCGCAGTCCCGCGCCGACGCGCTGCCCAGCAACGAAGAGCAGCAGCGGGACTACAACGCGCTGAAGACTTATTTGATGCTCGCGCACCCGCAGCACGCCGATGCCGCGTATCTGACCAAGCGACTGCCCGCAGCGTGGCCGGTTGTGACGGACATGAGCACAGGCGAATGGCTCGATACGTCGCAGCGCTTGTCGTCGTTCTACGCGTCGCATTTGCGCGCCCATCCGGAGTGGCGCTTGAACGCATCGAACGATCTGACCATCGCCGCGCGCAATATGCTCGTCAACCAGATCGGCCTGCAGAATTCCGACGACACGCTCTACCAATCCGTGCTCGAACAGGCCAAGGGAAAGTACGCGGACATCACGCTGGCATCGCTCATCGACGGCGCGGATGCGCGTGGTCTCTTCACGACCAGCCAGACCGTCTCCGGCATCTACACGCGCGCTGCATGGGACGGCATGATCGGCGATGCAATCGACAAGGCGGCGAAGGAAGGGCGCGTCGCCGCCGACTGGGTGCTCGCCGATGAACGCGCCGCCCGCATACCGGGTGCGGCGCTCGAAGCGCAACAGGACATCGAAGAAGCGAAGCGGCGCTTGCATGCGCGCTATTTCGCGGATTACACCGCCGCATGGCAGGCGATGCTCAATAGCATCCAGTGGCGCAGCGCATCGAATCTGAGCGATGCAATCAGCCAGTTGACGCGTCTGACGGATGCGCAAACGTCACCGCTGATCGCGCTGATGAAGGCAGTCGAATATCAGGCGCAGGCGGGCCGTGCGTCGCAGGCGCTGACCGATACGCTCGTGCGCAAGGCGCAGGATCTGATCGCTAACAAGACCGGCGTTGCAGCCGCGCCGGAAATCAATCCGCTTGATAAACCCTTCGGTCCGCTGCTCGCGCTCATGGGCGACGATGTGGTGACTGGCCACGGCAAGTCCAGCACGAAATCGAAGAACGCGGCGGACTTCAGCGGCGTGAGTCTCGCGCACTTTCTGACCGTAGCGACAACGATGCGCCTGAAGTTGCAGCAGATCGCGACCAGCGCGGACGCACAGGCGATGTCCCGTCAGATGGCGCAAGCCGTGTTTCAGGGCAAACTCTCGGAACTCACTCAAGCGCGCGACGATGCAGCATTGACCGCCGCGAGCCTCGGCTCGCAGTGGTCGGGCTTCGGCGATGCGCTCTTCGCCAAACCGCTCGATGTGGCATGGCAAACGATCCTTCAGCCCGCAGCAGCGAGCCTGAACGACGCATGGCGAGCGTCAGTCGCGGCGCCGTTCGCGAGCGCCTTCGACGGTCACTATCCATTCGCCGACACCGCATCCGACGCCTCATTCGTCGAGCTCGGCCGCTACATCAAGCCGGAGACGGGTCTGATCGCGCGCTTCGTCACGACGCAACTCGCGGGCATGCTGCAGCCGCAGGGCAACGCGTGGACCCCGAACGAACTCGCGCCGCAAGCGCTGCAATTCGATCCGGAGTTTTTATCGGCGCTGCGTCAATTGTCGACGCTCGGCGCGCAACTGTATGCACAAGGCGATGCGAGCTACCGCATCCAGATCATGGCGACCCCGACGCCAGAAGTCGTGCGCAGCATCCTCACGGTCGATCAGACGAAGATCGAGTATTTCAATCAACGTGAATCGTTCACGCCGATCGTCTGGCCGGGAAATGGTCGCGACGGGCAGGCGATGCTGACGTGGGAATCGCTGACTGCCGGGACGCGCGTCGCGTTCAGTGCCGTCGGTGACTGGGCATTCCTTCGATTGCTGGGCACGGCGAACATCAAGCCGCTCGACAGCATGAACTACGCGCTGACACTCAATCACGACAATGACTATCCGCTGCATTACGTGATGAAGACGCAGGTCGGCGCGGGACCGCTCGATCTGCTCAAGCTGCGCGGCTTCAAGATGCCGCAGCGTGTCTTCATCGCCGGCAGGAGCGCTGTGTACGCGGGCGCGCCGTCGTTGCCGCCCTTGCCAGCGGAGATACAGCCGTGACCGCGCCGTGGAAGCGTTCGGCGCTGGAACACGAGAATCCGTTCCTGAAGTACTTCGATGCGGAGATGCGCTACTTGCGCGCGGCATCGGCGGAGTTCGCTCAAGCACATCCCGACGCCGCGCGTCGCCTGGACATGCGTTATGGCGACGTGGGCGACAGCGCGCGCGCGACCTTCGAAGGCTTTGCGCTGCTCACGGCGCGTCTACGTATGAAGCTCGATGACGGCGCTCCGGAATTCACGGAAACGCTGATCGACAACCTGTACGAACATGCGGCGCGCGCGATTCCATCGCTGTCGATCATCGAATGCACGCCGATTGGTCGCGGAGTTGCTTCGGCAACGCAGATTCCCGCGGGGGCCGCCGTGCGGTCGACGCCTGTCGGTCCGGATCAGGTCAAGTGTCTCTATCGGACGACGCAGACGGTGAAGTTGTTGCCACTTTCGGTCGAAGATGCAGAGATCGCGGTCCGCGATGGCGGACGCACCGTGATTCGCCTTACGTTCCGGTTGTGGCTTGGCGAGCAACGCGAGGCGGTTGATTTGTCGCGCATCCGTCTTTACTTGCACGGCGACCGGCCTGCCGCCTCCGCGCTGTACGCGGCGCTGACGCGCCAAGTCGAATCGATCAGCCTGCGCCTGCCTACAGTGCGCGATGGCGAGTTGCAACCGCTCGAAGACGTGCGCTTCGAAGCGGCAGGCTTTGGTCCGTCCGCGCGGCTGTGGCCGGTCACGGAGCCCGAGCGTGACCGCGGGCTGGATCGCGAACAGACGCTGTTGGAATACTTCGTGTTCCCGCAGAAATTCAACTTCGTCGATCTATGCGGCTTCGATGCGTCGATGCTGCCGATGGGTGAATCGCAAATGACCTTCGAGATCGAACTGAACGCTCGCGTGCCTGGCGACTATCCGGTCAGTCGCGACAGCTTTCGTCTCTTCTGCACGCCCGTGATCAATCTGTTCGAAGTGGACGCGTTGCCGCTGCGGCCGACAGACCGGCATGACCGCGAGCATCGCGTACGTCTGCAGCAGGATGTGGCGGGGCACGTCGAGCCGTATCACGTGCTCGCGGTGACGGCGGCCGATCCGGAAGACAGCGCGCGCCACGCCTACGGCGCATTCACGAGCTTCCGCCATCGCGGCTGGACGCTGCGCTACGAGAAGCCTGAGCGGTATTTCCATACCTCGATGCGCTTTGGCGTAACCGGCCGCGAACTCTGGGTGACGCTTTCCGGTTCGCTCTGGGAGCGCTTCCATGCGGATGCCCGACACGATGAGAATCGTCCAAAGCCGGACGGCTACCTGACGGTTCGCGCGCTCGCGAACAACGGACGCCTGCCGCGCATGGCGCTGTCCGAGGCGACGATCAACGAGACCGTGTCGGGTTTTACCGGCATCGCTTCCGTGCGCAATCTGACAGCGCCGACTTTGCCGCTCTATCCTCCGCGCTATCACCCGGAGTACGACTGGCGCGTGCTCGGGCACTACACGGCAGGCGGCGCGAATGAGTTGAACATGATCGGGATGGGCGGCGTGGTGGTGCTCCGTGAGGCGCTGGAGCTCTACGACTGGTCACACGACGAAAGCATCGCGCGACGCATCGATGCGATTCGAGACGTGCGGCTGTCCGAGCATGAAAGCGTGGGAAAGGGGCATATGCGCTTCGAGATTCGCGTTCACGTCCGGCTCGATGCGAGTGCGTTTGACGGACCCGGCGATGCGACGCTCTTCGGCGATGTGCTGAGCCGCTTCGTTGGCCGCTATGCAAGCTTCCATCACGCGACGCGGCTCGTGCTGGATATCGACGGCAAGGACACGCTTTTTCCGCTCATGGAATTCGAGGGTGCGCCTTTCTAACAGCCGCATCGCTCAGGGTTTTCCTGTATCCCTCCACGCCACAGCAATCCCAACCCAATGCCATACTCCCCGGAATAAATTTCCACGGAGCATCCGGTTTTGTTCGATCTCACGTCGCTGGCTCTCTTTCTGCGCGCCGTCGAAATGGGCAGCCTGTCCAAGGCGGCGCAGCAATCGCATATGTCGCTATCGACGGCGAGCCGGCGCATCGCGCTGCTCGAACATCACTTTCGCGTGGGGCTTCTGAATCGCACGTCGGCGGGTGTCGAGCCCACGCCGGCCGGCGAAGCGCTCGCGCGTCACGCCACGGAACTGCTGCTCAGGACCGACGCGATCTATAGCGAGCTATCCGATTACACCAAAGGCTCCGTCGGCCGCGTGCGCGTGTTCGCCAATATCTCCGCGATCAGCCAGGACTTGCCCGATCATCTGCGTGCGTTCTCCCAGCGCTATCAGGACATCAAGCTGCATATCAGCGAATTGCGCAGCATGGACATTCTTCAGGCGCTGCGCGAAGGGCGCGCGGATGTCGGCGTGGTGACGTCGCAGAGCGGCATGGAAGGCATTCGCCTCGCGCCATATTGCACGGATCGCATCAGCGTCGTCGTGCCCGAAGATCACGTTCTGCAAGGCGATCAGATCGATTTCGCCGCGCTGCTCGAGCACGATATCGTCGGTCTGGACGATAAGGCCGAAGTCACGCGCATGCTCGTCAAGGAAGCCGCGCTCGCGGGCCGCGCGATCCGCTTTCGCGTACAGGTGCAAAGCTTCGAAGGCATGTGCAGGCTGATCGCGGCGGGGCAGGGCATCGGCGTGTTGCCCGAAGGCGCGGTGCGGCTCTTTCGCGAACCCATGCGTCTGCGCTTCATTCGCCTGACGAATCCGTGGGCCGAGCGCGTGATGTCGGTCGGCATACGCGTGGGCGCGGCGCCTTTGCCCGCGCGCAGGCTCTTCGATTATCTGAGCGGACTCGCGCCCGCATCGCTCGTCGCGCCCGGCGGGGAACGCGCCGCAAGCTGAGCCCTTGCGGATATTCGAAGACTCCCGTTTCCGGATTCGCACTTCCGCAGCAACAACGCCTCCGCTAGATTTCCCCTCAGATCAAACGTCGAAAACGAGGAGACAGAGCGCAATGGCAACGACACATCACATCGCCGTCATTCCGGGCGATGGCATCGGCAAGGAAGTCATGGTCGAAGGGCTGCGCGTGCTGAAGGCCGCCGCCGCGCGCTACGACATCGCGCTCGATTTCGACGAGTTCGCATCATGGTGCACCGAGCATTACGTCCAGCACGGCACGATGATGCCCGCCGACTGGGACAAGCAGATCGGCAAGCACGACGCGATCTTCTTCGGCGCGGTCGGAACGCCCGACATCGTGCCGGACCATACGGCGGTGTGGGAATCGATCATCAGGATTCGCCGCGAGTTCGATCAATACGTGAACCTGCGTCCCGTGCGGCTGATGCCCGGCGTGCCTTCGCCGCTCGCCAATCGCAAGCCCGGCGACATCGACTT
>Ga0182735_1001832_pt1 | contig 13711 bp, 10 predicted proteins | sample eDN5th30CKraftMG_FD_128524 | JGI IMG/M metagenome (GOLD analysis project Ga0182735, IMG submission 128524) | Enriched Miracle-Growth compost microbial communities from Emeryville, California, USA - eDNA 5th pass 30_C Kraft MG (version 2) (version 2) ... | reverse complement strand
CGCCAAGGCGTATGACGGTCCTCCGACCGACCCGAAGGTGTTCGAGGAGAACCAGAAGAAGCTTCAGGACGAGTTGCAGAAGCGCGCGGCGGAAGCCCGTCAGCGGCTCGAGAGCCAGACCAGTCCGGCGACCCCGCCGTCCAAGTAACGGCCAGGTGCAGTCCCAAAATAAAAAGCGCGCAGCGATGCGCGCTTTTTTGTTGGTCGGATTAGCGACGCCTCAGATCGCAACACGACCAGATTGCCGCATGTGACTGGAGCCAGCGGCCAAGATGCAACAGCTTCTCATATAAGCATCCGGCCTAGATGTGTTCTAAGACCGAGTCTGATGGTCCTGTTGTAGAGGACCCCATGGGGATCGTTTTCTTGTGGGGGCCGACCGGTGCAATCGAAGCTTTATTCGAAAAAGGTGACGCGTGCGATATTGTTGGGCGCGGTCAGTTATATCGCGTTTTCCGTTGAAACCTCGACGCAAGCTGCAGCGCAGTCGTCGACCCTTCCTTCCATCACGGTGGATCAGCCCAAGCCATCTGCCCGTCGCGTGACGCCTGCAAGACGTTCGACAGCGAGCCGCGCGGCTCCGCGCCGTGCTGCGGCAGCACCAAGAGCGGTGGAGCCCGTTCGTTACCTCGTGCCTTCAACCGGCGCGCTGGGAACGCCGCCCGCACCTTATGCAGGCGGGCAGGTGGCGAGCGGTGCCAGCCTCGGGCTTCTGGGCAACCGCAGCGTGATGGACACGCCGTTCAATCAGACCAGCTACACCTCGAAGCTTATTCAGGATCAGCAGGCGCGCACCATTGGTGATGTCTTGATGAATGATCCGTCGGTGCGAGTTGTGACGCCGCCAGGAAACGGCGTAGATGGTCTCTATATTCGCGGCTTTTATTACGACTCTGGCGACTACGCGCTCAATGGCTTGTACGGTATCGCCCCTCAATACTCTTCCTCGGCGAACTTCGTAGAGCGCGTTGAGGTCTTGAAGGGACCGAATGCTCTGCTGAACGGCATGCCTCCGTCCGGTGCGGTTGGTGGAAGCGTCAATATCGTTTCAAAACGTGCCCTGGACGTAGATCTGACTCAGCTCACCGCGACATATGCATCGAAGTCGCAATTTGGCACGAACCTCGACGTTAGCCGCCGTTACGGAGAAAATAGGGAGTGGGGTGTTCGCTTCAACGGAGGCTACGCCAACGGAAATACGGCGTTTGATCGCCAGAACGGGGAGTTTGGCAACGCCGTTCTCGGGCTTGATTTCCGAAACGATCGGGTGCGTTGGTCAGCCGACATCGGCTATCAGACCAATGAATTGAAGCCACCACTGCGCTATATAAATCTATCACCCGCCTTACCCGGAGTTCCGGCAGCTCCCAAGCCCGGCACGAACTACGAAGTGCCATGGGCGAAGTGGACCCCAAAAGATACGTTTGCGACGACACGGGCCGAAGTAGATCTGACTGATTCAACGACAGTCTATGGTGCATTCGGATATCACCACAGCACCAACGATTTCATTTATCCCTCACCGAATGTGTTTAATTCCGCAGGCGATTGGTCCGCCCTCGCGTTTAAGGGGCGCGATGTTTTTGACACCGCCACGGCGGAAACCGGCGTGAGAACGACTTTCGATACCGGGCCCCTCAACCATCTGGTGACGGTGAACTACTCGGTAGTTGGTCAGAACTACACCTCGAATGGTCTGGCTGGCACATCTGGCGGCGCATTGGCTCCGATTACGGGCAATATCTATACGGGCTCGAACGCGCCTATGCCGGATTTCACCTATCCGGTTCAGGCAATCACGAATCGGACCACGCTTTCGAGCGTTGGTGTAGCCGATACGATTTCACTTTGGGATAAGCGGGTTCAGTTCACGGTCGGCGCCAGGCGGCAGAACACAAGCACAGATATTCTCGATGCGATAAACTCGGACAACACCGGGAATGTCAGCAAGGCGGTCTGGAGCCCGGCTTATGCGGTTGTCGTAAAGCCGATCGAAAATGTGTCGCTTTACGCGAACTACATTGAAGGTCTGGAGGCGGCTCGAGTTGTAACCGATCCGTTCTATTCTAATTTGGGTACCGTTATTCCTCCTGCGCAAACGAAGCAGGTCGAGACCGGCGTCAAGGTTGATATGGGTCGCCTGACGGCCACCTTGAGCGCATTCGAGATAAAGCGGCCCAACACGATTGACGTCGCCGCGGTCGGCGGTGGAGCGCCGTCGCTTCGTCTTGATGGCGAGCAACGCAACCGGGGGATGGAGTTCTATGTATTCGGCGAGATTGCGCCGACACTCCGTGTTCTTGGTGGCGTCACCTTGATCGATGGCATTCAGACGAAGACCGAGGACGGACTCAACGACGGAAAGAAAGCGCCTGGCGTGGCCACGGTGAACGTAAACCTCGGCGGCGAATGGGATACGCCATTTGTGCGCGGGCTGACATTTAGCGGGCGGGTGATTTACACCAGCGCAGAATATGTGAACGCGCCGAACACGCTCTTGTTGCCGGATTGGACCCGCGTCGATCTAGGGGCTCGTTACACGTTCACATCACCTTGGAACAAGAAACCTATTATTGTTCGAGCAAACGTGCAGAACGTGTTCAACAAGGGATATTGGACGGCGTACAATAACGTCACGTCTCTGGGTGCTCCTCGCACCTATCTCGTGTCGACGACGTTCAATTTCTGAGACTGGGCAGGGGCGTAGCCGCGATTCCCGCGGCTGCGCCTAGTTCAGCGACAGATTGCGCTGGCGGTAGCCGCCCGCTTTGTCCTTGATGAAGATTTCCGATACCTGCGAATGGCGCACCGGATCACCGGTGTCGTCGGGGAGCAGGTTCTGTTCCGAAACATAGGCGATGTATTCGGAGTCCGAATTCTCCGCCAGCAGATGATAGAACGGCTGGTCTTTGTGCGGACGCATCTCCTCGGGGATGGAGAGCAGCCATTCCTCGGTGTTGTTGAATTCGGGATCGATGTCGAAGATCACGCCCCGGAACGTAAAGGAGCGGTGGCGGACGACCTGGCCGATCTGGAATTTGGCGGTTCGTGCTTTCATCGTAAGTCCACGGTAGATCAGGATTGTGGCTGTTGCTGGGAAAAAATCACAAATTATGGCGATGGCGCGCTCAGGCTGAGCGGCGCCACCAGGGCGCTAACCCCTCGCGCATGGCGAAACGGCGCACCGGATCGGCGATATTGAGAAGGTGAAGGCCCGCCGCCCGCATCATCTGCATGGGCAGGAAGCCGGAAAGCAGCGAACGGTTGGCGACATCGATCACAGCCGCCCGGCTGGCGATGTCGGCGCGGCGCGCCCGTGAGTATTGCGACATCGTATCGTCCGAACCGGGGTCCTGGGCCGCCTGACGGGCCATGGTGACGACCCGCACGAAATCGGCGGCATCGCGCAAGCCCAGATTGAGCCCCTGCGCGCCGATCGGCGGAAACACATGAGCCGCCTCGCCAAGCAGCGCGATGCGGTGCGCGGCGAGCGCGGCCGGATTTTGCATCGTCAACGGGAAGACGTGACGGTCTCCATCCGCGCGCATCTTGCCGAGGATCGAGTGCGCCTGGCGCTCGGCGCGCAGGCCGAGTTCGTCGTCGGAGAGCGATTGCAGGACGGCCGCTTCCTCCGGTGTCGTGACCCAGACCACGCTCGATCGCATGCCGGGCAGCGGCACGAATACACGCGGGCCATGTGGCGTATGGAATTCGGTCGAGATGTTGCCGTGAGGCCGCGTGTGCGTCGTGTTGAAGGTGACCGCGAACTGTTCAAGCGTGCGGCTGCGCAGGTCGATGCCAGCGCTCCGGCGCGCCAGTGAGTTGCGCCCGTCGGCGCCGCCGAGAATCGCGGCGCTGAGGTGGGCGCCGTTCGATGTTTCGATGTCCGCGCAGTTCTCGCCGCCGTGGATCGCGCTGGCGTCGTCGTCGTAACGCACGAGGTTCGGCAGTTCCGCGGCCCGCGCCTCGAGCGCTGCGACGAGGACGCGGTTTTCGATGTTGTAGCCGAACGTCTCTTCGCCGATCTCTTCGGCCGCCAGCCGGACCTCCGGAGCCCGTACCAGCCGCCCGGTGTCGTCGATCAGCCGCATCACCCGTAACGCCGCCGCCCGATCTTCGCAGCGGGGCCAAACCTCAAGCGATTTCAGCAAATCGATCGAGCCACCGAGCAGGGCGGTGGTGCGATTGTCGCCATAGGCGGTCTTGCGGGCAACCAGCGCCGTGGGAATGCCATTTTGCGCAAGCCCGATCGCGGCGGCGAGGCCGACGGGGCCGCCGCCGACGATGGCGGCTGTGAAATGCGTAGAACCGGACGTGCTCATGAGGGTCCGATAGCAGTTTTCCCGGCAAGGGTCGACATGGGTCGACAAGGGTCGACATGGGTCGACAAGGGAGGCAACGGTCGGCAAGCGCAAGAGTTGCAGTGCAAGCACGGCACAATCCTGTTAGTCATGGAGGCGGATGACCGACTCGCATGCCCCATCCCGCAGCTCTGCCGCGTCCATGCGGATGCGGGCGTTCGCGATTCATCTGCTGACGGCGTCGGGAGCGGGGCTGGCCTTGCTTGCCTTGATGGAGGCTGTCCGCGAGCACTGGGCGATGATGTTCGTCTGGCTGGGCATCGCACTCTTGGTCGATGGCATCGACGGGCCGCTGGCGCGCCGCCTCGACGTCGCCAATGTGCTGCCGGACTGGTCCGGCGATACGCTCGATCTTGTCGTGGATTTTCTGACCTACGTATTCGTGCCGGCCTATGCGATCGTGGCGAGCAAATTGTTGTTGCCGATCGCCGGGCCGCTGGTCGGTTTAGCCATCGTCATGTCGGGCGCGTTGTATTTCGCTGACCGTCGCATGAAGACGGACGACAACCATTTTCGCGGTTTCCCCGCGCTGTGGAATGCGGCTGCGTTCTATCTCCTGCTGCTCAAGCCATCGCCCGGTCTTGCGACGGCCGTGCTCGCTGCATTCGTCGTCCTGACATTCATGCCGTTTCATACGTTGCACCCAATCCGCACGCGGCGCTGGCGGCCGCTGACGCTGGCGTTGATCGGCATCGGCGCGGTGCTGGCGATCATGACGATCGTAGCCGATTTCAACGTGTCGCCCGCAGTGAAAATCACGCTGTGCGGAATCGCGGGCTACGTGCTGTTTTCCGATTGTCTCGTGCAAATGTATTCCAGGATCAAGTCATGATGGATCTGTTGACCAGTCCCGAAGCATGGGCAGCACTTCTGACGCTGACCGCCCTTGAAATCGTCCTTGGCATCGACAACGTGATTTTCCTGTCGGTGATCGTGTCGCGCATTCCAGCCGAGCAGGCCAAACGCGCGCGGCAGATCGGCCTCGCGCTGGCGCTGATCTTCCGCATCCTGCTGCTGTCGATGCTGGTGTGGCTGATCGGGCTGACCGCGCCGGTCATTACCGTGAAGGGCATCGACCTGTCGTGGCGCGACCTGATCCTGATCGGCGGCGGCCTGTTCCTGATCGCCAAGGCCACGCATGAAATCCATGCCGAGGTGGAGGGTCCGACCGACGGCGAGGTGGTCGCATCGCGCTCGTCGAATGCGTTCACCTGGGTGATTTTTCAGATCGTCGTGATCGACATCATCTTCTCGCTGGATTCCGTGATCACGGCGATCGGCATGGCGCAGGATCTGCGGATCATGGTCGCCGCCGTCATCATCGCCTGCGCGGTGATGTATATTTCGTCGGGGCCGGTTGCGGCGTTCGTCGCGGAATATCCCACGACCAAGATGCTGGCGCTGGCATTCCTGGTGCTGATCGGCGTGGCGCTCGTCGCCGACGGCCTCAGCTTCCACATCCCGCGCGCCTACATCTATAGCGCGATCGTTTTCTCGGCTGCGGTGGAGACGTTCAACGTGCTGGCGAAACGCAACCGGCGCAAGCTCAGGGCCGTCCGGCAGGCCGCCGATCCTCCACGTTGACAATTGCGGCCTGATGGCTTTCCGTCTGCGGAAATGTTGCCAGGGAGAAAGCAATGATCAAGGCCGTGCGCGTTCACAAACTCGGGGGACCGGACGTCCTGACCTATGAGGACGTCGAACTGCCACCGCCCGGCCAGGGCGAGGTTCGCATTCGCCATCATGCGATCGGCATCAATTTCATCGACTGCTATTTCCGCACCGGGCTGTACAAGGCGCCGAGCCTGCCGTTCACGGTGGGCCACGAGGGCGCGGGCGAGATTACGGCGGTCGGGCCGGGGGTGACGAACTTCCATCCCGGCGATCGGGTGGCCTATTACCTCAATCTCGGCGCCTATGCGACGGAACGCAATGCGCCGGCCGACCGGCTGGTGAAACTGCCCGATCACATCACCTACGAGCAGGGCGCGGTGCTGATGCTGAAGGGCCTGACGGTCTGGTACCTTCTCCACAAGACGTTCCATGTCCAGCCGGGCCACCGCGTATTGATCCACGCAGCGGCTGGCGGCATCGGGCTTCTCGCGTCCCAATGGGCCAAGGCGCTCGGCGCGACCGTCATCGGCACCGCCGGTTCAAAGGAGAAGGCCGACCTTGCGCTGGCGAACGGCTGCGACCACGTGATCCTCTACAAGGAAGAGGATTTCGCCGAGCGGGTGAAGCAGATCAGCCGCGGCGAATTGTGCGACGTGGTCTATGACGGCGTCGGCAAGGATACGTTCCAGGGTTCGCTGCGCTCGTTGAAGAAGCGCGGCCTGCTGGTCAGCTTCGGCAATGCGTCCGGCGCGGTGCCGCCGTTCTCGGTGAATGAATTGAACGCGCATGGCTCGCTGTTCGTCACGCGCCCCAAGCTCGCCGATCATATCGAGACGCGAAAGGATTTGATGGAAGGCGCGGACGCGCTGTTCGCCGCCGTGATCGACGGTACGCTGCACGTGCCGATCAACCGCGCCTATGCGCTGAAGGATGCCGCCAAGGCGCACACCGATCTTGAAAATCGGGTGACGACCGGCGCGTCGGTGTTGAAGCCGTAACAGCTAACCCCTTTGTCATGGCCGGGCTTGACCCGGCCATCCACGGGTTCACTTGAATCCTAAGGCGTGGATGCCCGCGACAAGCGCGGGCATGACGAGTCTCTCAATTTTGTTGACTTCAAAACCCTGCCACGGTGCCGTGCAGGTCGTACTCGTCCGCGCGTTCGATCTTCGCGGTGACGATGTCGCCGACCTTGAGCGGGCGGCGGCTTGCGACATAGACCGAGCCGTCGATCTGCGGCGCGTCGGCCTTGGAGCGGCCTTTGGCGACACTCGGGCCGACCTCGTCGATGATGACCTGCTGGCGGGTGCCGACCTTGCGCTTCAATCGGCGCGCTGAAATCTTTTGCTGTCGCGCCATCAGCGCGTTCCAGCGCGCGGTCTTGATGTCGTCCGGGACCGGGCTCTCGAGCGTGTTCGAGGTCGCGCCCGCGACAGGCTCGTATTTGAAACAGCCGAGGCGGTCGATCTGCGCCTCGTCGAGCCAGTCGAGCAGATCCTGGAATTCGGCTTCGGTCTCGCCTGGAAATCCGACGATGAAGGTCGAGCGCAGCGTGAGGTCGGGGCATTGCTCGCGCCATTTGTGGATGCGCGCGAGCGTCTTGTCCTGCGCGGCCGGGCGGCGCATCCGCTTGAGCACCTCGGTGTTGGCGTGCTGGAAAGGAATGTCGAGGTAGGGGAGGATGTTGCCGCCCATCAGCGGAATGACATCGTCGACATGCGGGTAGGGATAGACATATTGGAGCCGCACCCACGCGCCGAGGTCGCCGAGTTCGCGCGCAAGATCGAGGAATTTGGCGCGGACCTCGCGATCCTTCCATGGGCTTGATTCATATTTGATGTCGATGCCGTAGGCGGAGGTGTCCTGCGAGACGACCAGCAGCTCCTTGACGCCGGCGGCGACGAGCTTCTCGGCTTCGCGCAGCACGTCGTTCGCCGGGCGCGAGACGAGATCGCCGCGCAGCTTCGGGATGATGCAGAAGGTGCAGCGGTTGTTGCAGCCCTCGGAAATCTTCAGATAGGCGTAGTGCCGCGGCGTCAGCTTGATGCCCTGCGGCGGCACGAGGTCGAGATGCGGGTTGTGCATCGGCGGCAGGGCGCGATGCACGGCGTCGAGCACGCTCTCATATTGCTGCGGGCCGGTGATCGACAGGACGTTGGGATATTCCTTCTCGATCTGCTCGGGTTCGGCACCCATGCAGCCGGTGACGATGACCTTGCCGTTCTCGGCCATGGCCTCGCCGATGGCGCCGAGCGATTCCTGCTTGGCGCTGTCGAGGAAACCGCAGGTGTTGACGATGACGATGTCCGCGCCGTCGTGCTTGCGGGCGAGCTCATACCCTTCCGCGCGCAGGCGCGTGATGATGCGCTCGGAATCCACCAGCGCCTTGGGGCACCCCAGAGAAACAAAGCTGATTTTTGGCGCGCTGGCCGTGGTCATGATCGAAGGTCCATTGAAAGCGGATGGCTATCCTCGATCGTGGGTCATTTCAAGGCACTATCTCCCTACAAAATAGGCATTTTTCGTCTTTCTGGTGGCCCCTCGCCGCGCGGGCCCTGCCCAAAGCATGGGCGAATGCTTCGGCATCGTGCATCTCCAAACGTCAGATAGCCGTCAGCGCGCATCACCGAACAATTCGACGCCCACTATTTCGCGATCTGCGCCGCTTTGCAGCATCTGGCATGGCGATTGCTCTGCAAGGGATAGGTCAACTGAGACCTGTCAGCGAGCCGATGCCTCATCGGCCGAGGCTTGCTGCTGGGCCGCGGCGGTTCCAGCGCTGAACCATAAAGGAGCTTCGATGTCTTATCTCGCACCTTCGGAATTCGTCACCAAGATGGTGGACGCAGGCGAATCCAAGATTTTCATGTCGACACGCGATACCTTGATCCGCGCTTACATGGCGGGCGCCATTCTCGCGCTATCCGCTTGGTTTGCGATTACGATCAACGTCAACACCGGCCAGCCGCTGGCTGGGGCTATTTTGTTTCCGGTCGGCTTCTGCATGCTCTATCTGCTTGGCTTCGACCTGCTGACGGGTGTGTTCGTGCTGGCGCCGCTCGCGTGGCTGAACAAGCGGCCGGGATGTACGCTCGGCGGCGTGCTGCGCAACTGGGGCCTTGTGTTCACCGGCAATCTCGGAGGCGCGCTGACGGTTGCTTTCATGATGGCGTTTGTCACGACCTACGGCTTCACGCAGGCGCCCGACAAGGTCGGCGCCGTGATCGGCAATGTCGGCGAGGCGCGCACGCTGGGCTACGCATCGCACGGCGCTATGGGCATGATCACGTTGTTCATGCGCGGCATGCTCTGCAACTGGATGGTCTCGACCGGCGTGGTGGGTGCGATGGTTTCGACAACCGTCAGCGGCAAGGTCATCGCGATGTGGATGCCGATCATGCTGTTTTTCTACATGGTGTTCGAGCATTCCGTCGTGAACATGTTCCTGTTCCCGGCAGGAATGATGCTGCACGCGCCGTTCTCGATCATGGACTATCTGATCTGGAACGAGATTCCGACGGCGCTCGGCAATCTCGTCGGCGGCCTGTCCTTCACCGGGCTGACGCTGTACGCCACCCACATGAAGACTGCGCCGAAGCGTGATCTTCGCGCCGTTGCCTGATAGCGATTGGACGAAGGAGCCTCACCTGCCTAAGGTGAGGCTCTCTTGATGTGATCGCCCATGTCCAAACTCAGCCTGTCCATCGGCCAGTATTCCGATAAGGGGCGCAAAGATTCCAATCAAGACTTTCACGGCGTCCTGATCCCGGATGAGCCGCTGTTGTCGATGAAAGGTATTGCCGCTGTCCTGACGGATGGAATCAGCAGCAGCGACGTCAGCCGGATCGCCAGCGAGTCCGCGGTCAAAAGCTTCCTCACGGATTACTACTGCACATCCGAGACCTGGTCGGTGAAGACATCCGCGCAGCGAGTGATCGCCGCCATCAATTCCTGGCTGCATGCTCAGACGCGGCGAGGGTGGAATCCTTACGACAGCGATAAAGGGTATGTCTGCACATTCAGTGCGATCGTTTTCAAATCGGCCACCGCTCATCTTTTCCATATCGGTGACTGCCGGATTTATCGCGTTTCCGGAATCACGCTCGAGCAGCTAACCGAGGATCATCGCGTTGTTCTGTCGTCGGTCGAGAATTATCTCGGACGCGCGCTTGGGGTAAATCCGCAGATCGAGATTGACTACCGAACGGTTCCGCTTGCAGTCGGCGAGATCTTTGTGCTCGCGACGGATGGCGTTTATGAGTACGTGCCGCCGCGCGTGATTGCCGACATAATTACGGTCAACGCAGATGATCTGGACGCCGCCGCGCGAATCATAGGGCAAATGGCATTCGCTCGCGGCAGCGACGACAATCTGACGGTGCAGATCATTCGTGTCGATCGGTTGCCGAGAGCCGAGGCGGACGATTTCGTTCAGGTGTCGAAACTGCCGCTGCCGCCGTTACTCGAGGCGCGGGCGGAATTCGACGGTTATCGCATCATCCGCGAAATCCATGCGAGTGCCCGCAGCCACATCTATCTGGCGAAGGATATGGCGACCGATCGCCTCGTCGCTCTCAAAACGCCGTCCACCGATCTTGGTGAAGACCTGGCCTATCTCAGGCGCTTTGCGATGGAGGAGTGGATTGCGCGACGAATCGACAGCCCGCACGTTCTGAAGCCGCAAGTACACACAAGGCCTCGCACTCATCTTTATGTAGCGATGGAATTTATAGAGGGGCAAAGTCTCTCGCAATGGATGATCGACAATCCGAGGCCCGATCTCGAAACCGTTCGTAAGATCGTGGAACAGATCGCCAGAGGGCTCGAGGCTTTTCATCGAAAGGAAATGCTGCATCAGGATTTGCGGCCGGACAACATCATGATCGATGCGACCGGCACGGTCAGGATCATCGATTTCGGATCGACCCGCGTCGCCGGTGTTGTGGAGGCGGCACCCGAGCGGGAGGGCGAAATTCTCGGTACGGTCCAGTACACCGCGCCTGAATATTTTCTTGGCGCCGAGGGTTCGGCACAATCCGACCTGTATTCGCTCGGCGTGATCGCCTATCAGATGCTGACGGGGCGCTTGCCGTTCGGGCCCGCCGCAGGTCGTGCGCGCACACGCGCCTTGCAGCGCAAGCTCAGGTATCTGCCTGCAGTCAACGAAGAACATGGCATTCCGCTTTGGGTCGATAGCGCGCTTCGAAAAGCGGTCCAGCCCGATCCGGCGTCCCGATACGACGCGCTGTCGGCTTTTATGTTCGATCTGCGTCACCCCAATCCTGCCTTCCGCGAGGTTTCCTCCGTGCCGCTGCTTGAGCGCAACCCTGTGCTGGTTTGGCAGTGCGTGTCAGTTGCATTGGCGCTCGTTGTCGCGACGCTTCTGGCGATGCTGCACGCGACTCGTTGAATATTTGTGCGGTGCATAAATTGTGAGCATCCCCGTTGAAATCGTGGGCACCGGCCACCCCCCGGGTAACGCTTTTCCCCTCCCTGAAAATTAAAATATCTGATTGAAATTAAAAGTGTTTTCGAGTTTTCCGTCGCTTGGCACGGAAGTTGACTAGTGAACGACATCGGGGGAAGGCCGGCGCGTGCCTTCCCGAATTCAAGACCGGGTCACAGATGTCCAGCGACTTTTCTCCAGAGCAGAAGCGTTATCTCGAAGGCTTCGTTTCGGGCCTCAGCGCATCGCGCGTTTCGCGCGCGAATGCGCCCGCGCGGAGCGAGCCGGTCGGGCCCGACGCCATCCATATCAAGGCGCAGGATCGTGTCGTCGCGTCAGGCGGCAAGCTCAACGATCAGGAAAAATTCAAGCGCGACGAACATCCGTTCGATGCCTATCCGCGTCTCGTCGAGCAGGCCGCGCTGAACGAAGCGCCGAAACCGCCGGACAATTTTCGCTGGCGTTATTACGGCATTTTCTATGTCGCACCCACGCAGTCGTCCTACATGTGCCGCCTGCGAATTCCGAACGGCATCCTCAAGCATTGGCAGTTCGCGGGCGTGGCCGATCTCGCGGAGAGTTTCGCTGGTCCGTATGCCCATGTGACCACGCGCGCCAATCTCCAGCTTCGCGAGATCGAGCCGAAGAACGCGATCAACGTCATCGAGGGATTGCAGGAGCTTGGGTTGTGTTCGCGCGGCTCGGGCGCGGACAACATTCGCAACGTGACCGGTACGTCGACCGCCGGGATCGATCCGCAGGAATTGCTGGATACGCGGCCTTACGCCAAGGCGTGGCATTATCACATCCTCAACGACCGTTCGCTGTACGGGTTGCCGCGCAAGTTCAATGTCGCATTCGACGGAGCGGGGCGGATCGCGACGCTGGAGGAGACCAACGACATCGGGTTTCAGGCGGTCGAGGTACGCGAAGGCTTCGGCGCCGAACCCGGAATCTATTTCCGGCTCGGCCTTGGCGGCATCACAGGGCACAAGGACTTTGCCCGCGATACCGGCGTGATCCTGAAGCCGGAAGACGCTGTCGGCGTCGCGGATGCCATTCTGCGTGTTTTCATCGAGAACGGCGACCGTACCAATCGCGCCAAGGCACGGTTGAAATACGTGCTCGATGCCTGGGGCTTCGACAAGTTTCTCGCCGCTGTCGAGGAGAAGTTCGGTCGCAAGCTGATGCGCGTGCCCGCGGACGCCATCGCTCCGCGTCCGGCCTTTGACCGGCTGGCGCACATCGGCGTTCATCCGCAGAAGCAGGTGGGGCTGAACTGGATCGGCGTTGTGCTGAAGCTTGGCCGGCTGTCCCTTGAGCAGATACGCGGACTTGCGAATCTTGCCGCTGATTATGGCGATGGCGATATTCGCCTCACCGTCTGGCAGAATCTGCTGATATCAGGTGTGGCCGATGCAAACGTCGCAGCCGTGACTGCCGCCGTCGAGGCGCTGGGTCTCGCGGTGACGTCTTCTCCGCTGCGTGCCGGGCTTGTCGCCTGCACGGGCGCGACGGGGTGCCGTTTCGCCGCCGCGCGCACCAAGGAGAATGCCGAGGAGATCGCGGCATGGTGTGAGGAGCGTATAGCCTTGACGGCACCGGTGAACATTCATCTCACCGGATGCCATCATTCCTGCGCCCAGCACTATATCGGCGACATCGGGCTGATCGGCGCGCGGGTCCCGGTCAACAATGACGGCGATACGGTCGATGGCTATCACCTGCTGGTCGGCGGCGGGTTCGGAGCCGATGCGGCCATTGCGCGGGAGCTGATCCGGGACGTGAAGGCGGAAGATGCGCCGCGCACCGTCGAGCGTGTGTTGAAAGCCTATGTCTCCAACCGCGCGTCGGAGGGAGAAACATTTCTCGATTTCGCAAAACGCACCGAAACCGATGACTTCAAGCGCATGATTGAGATGGAAGCTGCCTGATGAACCAGAGAACGCCACCGAGCCAGCTTGAGATCATTCCGGAGACCGCGCCGTTCTCGCACGAGCAGCGCTCGTGGTTGAACGGCTTCTTTGCCGGATTGGTTTCGCTCGACAGCGCCGTGACGCCGTTGTCGCCGGAGCAGGGCGCGGCTGTCATGAAAGGTGCAGGGGACATCGACGATGGCGAAGCGCCGTGGCATGACCAGACATTGCCGATTGCCGAGCGGATGAAGCTCGCGGAAGGCCGCCCGTTGCGCCGCCGGATGATGGCGGCGATGGCGCAGCAGGATTGCGGCCAGTGCGGCTACAATTGCCACGACTATTCCGAGGCGATCGCCAGCAAAGCCGAAGCGCGG
>Ga0182735_1001826_pt1 | contig 13757 bp, 15 predicted proteins | sample eDN5th30CKraftMG_FD_128524 | JGI IMG/M metagenome (GOLD analysis project Ga0182735, IMG submission 128524) | Enriched Miracle-Growth compost microbial communities from Emeryville, California, USA - eDNA 5th pass 30_C Kraft MG (version 2) (version 2) ... | reverse complement strand
CTTGCCGCCGCGCACCTTCTTGTCGTGCGCCATGTGAGCTGCGAGCGCGGCGCCGCCCCTGTCAATTCCCGCGCTGGCGAGGCTGTGGGGCAGACCGAGGCTGGATAGATGGTTGCGCACCCGTGCTGCATCTTCGGGCGCGCAGATGCCCTTGGCGGCCGAAAACTGGTGCGCGAGGACCATGCCGGCGGCGACAGCTTCGCCGTGGAGAAGACGGTCAGAATAGCCGGTTTCTGCCTCGAGCGCATGACCGAAGCTGTGACCAAGGTTCAGGAGCGCGCGCACATCCTTCGTTTCGCGTTCGTCGGCGGCGACAATGCGCGCCTTGGCGGCCACGCTGTGGGCAATCGCCTTATGACGGGCATCGCTGTCACCCTTCAGCAAGGCCTGGCCATGCGTCTCGCACCAGGCAAAAAAATCAGCGTCGTCGATCAGTCCGTATTTGACCACTTCGGCATAGCCTGCGCGCAGTTCGCGCGGCGGCAGGCTCGCGAGCGTCGAGGGGTCGATGACAACGAGAGCGGGCTGGTGGAAGGCGCCGATCAGATTCTTGCCCGCCGCGACATTGATCGCGGTTTTGCCGCCAACGCTGCTGTCGACCTGCGCGAGAAGGGTTGTGGGAACCTGGATGAACGAGCAGCCTCGCTTGACGATGCTGCAGGCGAAACCCACGAGGTCGCCGATGACGCCGCCGCCCAGCGCGATCACATGATCGGAGCGCTCGATACCTTCGCCGATCAGCCATTCGGTAAGCCGCGCAAGACCCTCCCAGCTCTTGCTGCTCTCGCCGGCAGGAAGCACGAAGGAGGAAAAGGAGATGCCCTCGGCACCGAGCGCCATGCCGACGCGCGCCAGATAGGATTCGGCAACATTCGTGTCGGTGATGATCATCGTGCGCGGCCGCTTGAGAAGCGGTGCGACGTGGCGGCCGATGTCATGGAGCAGCCCATCGCCGATCAGGATCGGGTAGCTGCGCGCGCCAAGATCGACGGTCAGGCTTTCCATGTCGCAAGCGCCTCCAATATCGCGCGCACCGTGTGCTCGTGCGGGTTGCTGGCCGAGCTCACGCGAATGTGCGCCTCGGCGTAGATGGGATTGCGGACCGCTGCGAGTTCGCGCAGCACCTCGCCGGGGTCGCGGTCCTTGAGGAGGGGACGGTGGCTTCGGCGACCGACGCGTTCGACGAGGGTCGGAATGTCGGCGTCGAGCCAGATGCAAAGACTGTCCTTGAGGATGAGCGCGCGCGTCTCGTCGTTGATGAAAGCGCCGCCGCCGGTTGCAAGCACGTGCGGGCGGCCTGCGAGAAGCCGTGCGATCACCCGCCGTTCGCCGTCGCGGAAATGCGCTTCGCCGAAACGCGCAAAAATGTCGGATATGGTCATGCCCGCCGCGCGCTCAATCTCGTCGTCGGCGTCGGCGAAGGGCATTCCGAGCCGCTGTGCCAAGCGGCGGCCGACCGTTGATTTTCCTGAACCCATGAGACCGACGAGCACGATCGATCGCTCGCGGATCGATGGCCCGATGGCAGGGTCCAGGCTTTTCGGGTTTCGCGTCATCGTGCGCGCGGCTATACCGAAGGGCCTGCGCGGAACAATGGTTTTTGGCGCGAACGATGAACCGAGGGTCACGAGGCATATTGCGCACAAGGAGCAGATCGGGAAAAGGCCGATGGATCGGGCGATTGGTCGTGCTGGTCTTGCTGCTCGTTGCCTTCTGGCTATTGCTGCTGTTCCTGGGCCGGCCGATCGAGCCGAAGATGATTGAGGTGGATGTGACCGACGTGATTGCCGTAGCCACGCCGAGTGAAAGCCTGGGCCGATGAAAAGCCGGCTGCTCGCAGTGACGCTGGGTCTTTCGGGAAGCGCGATCGCCGCAGCGCTGGTCTTGCCCGTCGTTGCCCAGGAGTCGCTTCTGCCCGAGGGCTTTGGGACGCCCCAGCCCGCACCCGCTCCCACGCCGACCCCCGCTCCGTCGCCGACCACCGCGCCGGCGCCGAAGGCCGGAGCGGCACCGGCGCCCAAAGCGGCGCCGCCGCTCGCGCCGCCGGTCACCACGACGCTGCCGGCGAGCGATACGACCGACGCCAGTTCCGAAGACAGCGAACTTGAGGAAGGCACCTCGGGCCAGCTTAAATATGATCTGCCACCGGGAGCACGGCGCCTTCTGACGCGCATCGGCCCGCTCACGCCCGAAACCGGGGGCTTTGCCCCCGACGCATTCGGCGTGCGCGGCCAATATGCCGCCGTGATCATGCGCAATACGAGCGGGCGCCTTGCATCGCGCTGGGGGCAGATATTGCTGCGCCGCGCCCTGGTTTCGGCGATCGACACGCCGCCGACAATCAACGGCGCCGATCTCGCCGCCGACCGCGCGGCGCTTCTCTTGCGGATGGGCGAATCGATCGCGGCGCGCCGGATCGTGCAGTCGGTGGACTATGACCGTGCGAGCCAGCGCCTGGTGCAGGTCGCGCAGCAGGCCTATCTGGCCACGGCCGACCCGGCGGGGATGTGTCCCTATGTCCCTGCAGGACTGGCGCATGGCGATGAGCAGACGTGGCGGCTGTCGGCAGCGATCTGCGCGGGTCTCTCGGGCGAGGCCGGCCCCGCGGGCTGGGCTATCGGGCGTGTCCGCTCGAGCGGCAAGATCGCCAATTTCGACATATTGCTAGCCGAGCGTGTGCTCGGCGCGACCGGCGCCGGCCGCCGCTCGACGACGATCGAGTGGGACAATATCGACCGCTTGACCAACTGGCGCTTTGGCATGGCGACCGCGACGGCCATTCCGGTTCCCGCCGAGCTTCGCGCCTCTCAGCCCGCTTATATGCGCGGGTGGACGGTGCTCGCCCCGATGACCGAAATGGCCGATCGCATCGCAGCTGCGCCTGATGCGGCGGCGCGGGGCATCTTGTCGAGCACAGCCTATGTGTCGCTTCTCAGCGCCGCGGCAAGCGAGGCTGAACCTCCCGCGCCCCTCGCGGCGCAGACGGAGACGCTGCGCAGCGCCTTTCGCGGGGCAGAAGCCGCCGACCGCTACGCCGCAATGGCGAGATTGTGGGAGGGGGCAGGCAGCGCCGTCCAAAGATATGCGGCGCTGATTGCGACCGCGCGCGCGGCCGCCGCGCTGCCGCCGGGAACCGACGTTGGCGATGATCCCTGGCAATTGATCGGCTCGATGCTCGCCGGCGGCTATGACCAGAACGCGATGGCGTGGGTGCCCAAGGTGAATGTCGGCACGCGCGCATGGGGCGTTCTCGCTGTCGGATCGCCGCGCCCGCTCAATGGAACCAGTGCGGGCCGCGTTACGCGCTTTGCAGGCAATGACGACAGCGCCGATCAGCTTCGCTCGAAGCTGCTCCTCGCCGGCCTCGCCGGACTCGGGCGCATCGACGCCGGCGATGCGGCGTCGGCGGCTAGCGATCTCGGCGTCGACCTCGCGCGTCAGACCCGCTGGACGCGCGCGATCGATGAGGCAGCCCAGCGCCGTGAACCGGGCATGGTCGCGCTCCTTGCCGCGACGGGCATGCAGGGAGACTGGGCAAAGATGCCGCCCTATCATCTGTATCGCATTGTCCGCGCCCTGCGCGACGTCGGCCTCGAGGCAGAGGCGCGAATGATCGCCGCCGAAGCTTTGGTTCGGGTTTGACGCGCACTCTCGATGGAAACGGCTGACGGCGCGCTGATCGAACGATTTCTGGAGATGATGGCGGCCGAACGCGGTGCTGCGCGCAACACGCTGGCGGCCTATCGCCGCGACCTCGATCAGGCGTCTTTGCTGGCGAAGGGGCGTCTCGCTCAGGCGACGCCGCCGGTGCTAAGGCAGCTCATGGCGGATTATCGCGCCCTTGCGGCCAGCACCGCTGCGCGCAAGCTTTCGGCTCTGCGCCAGTTCTTCGCTTTCCTCCTCGACGAAGGCGAGCGGCAAGACAATCCTGCGCTCGACATTGCGCGTCCGGCGACGCGGCGACCCTTGCCGCGCATCCTGACCCATACGGACGTGGAAAGGCTTTTCGCGCAGGCGGGAAGCGAGGCCGAAGGTGAGACGCCGCCTGCCGCGGCGGTCCGCCTGCTGCTCCTGCTTGAATTGCTCTATGGGTCGGGGCTCCGCGCGAGCGAGCTCGTGTCGCTCCCGCGCCGCGCGATTGCGGGCGACCGGGCGTTTTTGATCGTGCGCGGCAAGGGCGAGAAGGAGCGGATGGTACCCTTGTCGGAGCGTGCGCGCGGCGCGCTCGACCGCTGGCTGCCGCTGCTCGCCGAAGGCTCCCAATGGCTCTTTCCATCGGGAAAGGGTCATGTTTCGCGGGTGCGCCTGTTTCAGATGCTGCGCGCGCTTGCAGGCCGCGCCGGGCTCGATCCGCAGAGCGTGAGCCCGCATGTATTGCGTCACGCCTTTGCCACTCATCTTCTCGAAGGGGGCGCCGATCTGCGCGCGCTGCAACTGATGCTGGGCCATGCCGATATCGCCACGACCGAAATCTACACGCATGTCGACAGCCGCCGCCTGGTGGAGCTCGTCAACAATCGGCACCCGCTTGCACAGATGGCGGTCGGAGAGGACGTTGACCTGAAGCCGCCGACCGCTTAGCGCTCTGCCGATGACAGCCTTTCTGGACTTCGAAAAACAGGTCGCCGCGCTCGATCGGCAGATTGCGGAACTGCGCGAAATGGGCGAAGACCCCACGCTCAACATCGAAAATGATATCGCGCGGCTCGAGGCAAAGTCCTCGAAATTGCTGCGGGAAATCTATGCCAAGCTGACGCCGTGGCAAAAGACGCAGGTCGCGCGTCATCCCGACCGGCCGCATTTCAAACATTATGTCGCGGGCCTGTTCGATGACTGGATGCCGCTCGCAGGTGACCGAAATTTCGGCGACGATCAGGCGATCCTCGGTGGTCTTGCGCGTTTCCGCGGTCGCCGTGTGATGGTGATCGGGCACGAAAAGGGCGACGATATTCCCTCACGGATGAAGCATAATTTCGGCATGGCAAAGCCCGAGGGTTACCGCAAGGCGATCCGGCTGATGCAGCTCGCCGACCGCTTTGGCCTGCCGGTGGTGACGCTGGTCGACACGTCCGGGGCGTTCCCCGGTATCCAGGCCGAGGAGCGGGGGCAAGCCGAGGCGATCGCGCGTTCGACCGAACAATGCCTTGCACTTGGCGTGCCAATGGTCGCGGCAATCGTCGGGGAGGGCGGGTCGGGCGGCGCGATCGCGCTTGCCGCCGCCAATCGCGTGCTGATGTTCGAACATGCCGTCTATTCGGTGATTTCACCCGAAGGCTGCGCCTCGATCCTCTGGCGCACCTCGGACAAGGCTCCCGAGGCGGCGGCGGCCATGAAGATGGCGGCGGAGGATCTCCTCGCGCTCGGCGTGATCGATCGTATCGTTCCAGAGCCCGTGGGCGGTGCACACCGCGCGCCCGAGGTGGCGATCAAGGCGCTCGGCGATGCCATCGCGGAAGAGCTGGACGCGCTTGAAGGCCAGCCGCGCGAGCCGCTGCTCCTGGCGCGCGAGGAAAAATTCCTCGCGATGGGACGTGCGTAGGGCGGGAACCGGTCGCGCTTGCTGGCGTTTTCCGTCACGCCCTTTGCGAAGAGGGTGAGCTTGAACGCAAGGAAAGGGAGATGCACCAATGGCCCGCATGACGACGACGATAGCGTTGGCGATGGTGCTCGCGGGATGTGCAGTGGCCGGCGGCGGCGTGAGCGGCCCCGCCGATGCCAAGACGAAGGCGATCAAGACCGCGACCAGTATCACCGCGTCGGAACGCCAGCAGGGCGCCGAGGCGCATCCGCAGCTCCTGCAGGAATTCGGGGGCACCTACTCAGGCCCCCAAGCAGCGTATGTCACCCGTGTCGGGCAGAATATCGCCGTTCAGTCCGGAATGTCGAATGCGCGGAGCGACTTCACGGTCACGCTGCTCAATTCGCCGGTCAACAACGCGTTCGCGATTCCGGGCGGCTATATCTATGTCACGCGTCAGCTGATGGCGTTGATGAACGACGAGGCGGAACTGGCCGGCGTGCTCGGGCACGAGGTCGGGCACGTCGCCGCACAGCATAGCAAGAAGCGTCAGTCTGCGGCGACGCGCAACACCATTCTAGGCGTCCTAGGCGCAGTCCTTGGCGGTGCTATCGGCGATAATGGCGGTCTCCTCGGATCGCTTGGCGGTCTGCTCCAGAATAATGCGATGCAGGTTGCCCAGCTCGCGACCCTGGGCTTTTCGCGCAGCCAGGAACTCGAGGCCGATCAGCTTGGCGTTCAGTATCTGAAGAGCGCAGGATATGACCCGATGGCGCTCTCGACTGTGCTTGCAAGCCTTGCCAATCAGACCAACCTTGAAGCCCGGCTGGCTGGCGGCGATGCCCGGTCGATTCCCGAATGGGCGAGCACCCACCCCGACCCTGCCTCGCGGGTGCGCAACGCGCAGACCCTCGCGAGCCGCGCAGGCGCCGGCGGGGTTCGGAACGCAGACGCCTTCATGGCGTCGATCGACGGTGTTCTTTACGGCGATGATCCGGCGCAAGGGGTGGTCGAGGGACGCCAGTTCCTCCATCCTGACCTTCGTCTCGCTTTCACCGTACCCAATGGCTACGGGATGCAGAACGGAACGAGCGCGGTGGACGTCAGCGGCAACGGCGGCCAGGCACAATTTTCAACAGGTCCTTATAGCGGCGACATGCACGCCTACATCGCGGCGGTCTTCAAGGCAGTGGGTGGCGATGCAAATCTGACGCCGTTGAGCATTCAGCGAACGACGGTGAACGGCATTCCCGCTTACTATTCGACCGTAAGGGCGAACAGCCAGTCCGGCCAGGTCGACGTCACGGTTTTCGCTTATGAGTTCGCGAAAAACAGCGCCTTCCACTTTGTCGCTCTGACGAAGGCGGGCGGCGCTTCGACCTTCAATTCGATGTTCACCAGCCTGCGGCGTCTCAATGCGAGCGAAGCGGCAGCGATCAAGCCGCGCCGCGTCGATGTGGTGACCGTGAAGAGCGGGGATACGGTGGCAAGCCTTGCGCGCCGCATGGCCTATAGCGATTATCAGGCCGAGCGATTTCAGGTGCTGAACCGGCTCGCAGCGAACAGCCGGCTGTCGCCAGGTCAGAAGGTCAAGCTGGTCGTCTCCGCGAGCCGCTGAGCTGCCGCCCGCAATATTCCGATCAGCTATAAAAAAGGGAGCGGTGATGGCACCGCCCCCTTCATGAGCTTTGTCTTCCGGAGAAAGCCGGAAGGACGTTTCGCTTAGTCAAGCTCAGCCGAAACGTTGTTGAACGTATTGCCGACGCCGATACCGACCTGGGTCATCGCGGTGATGCCGGCGACGGCAATCAGAGCGGCGATCAGGCCATATTCGATAGCAGTCGCGGCCTTGGTGTCGCGAACGAACTTCTTGATGAACTTCATGTCTGGTCTCCTGATAAGTCACTTACCCTGTTGACGGTCTGGTCGTGGTCAACATCGGCGTTCTACGGGGAATTGGTTTTGAAACCCTTAATGGGACCGCCCGCTTGCCGCGGCCTTGAGTCCCACTAAAGGACAGCCCCCGTCGTCGTTGCGACATTGTTCCACATCGAACTGGTCTTGGTTCCGACGTCGGATACAGCGACGCTGGCCGCCAGAAAGATCAGGGCCAGGATCAGCCCATATTCAACGGCTGTCGCGGCCCTGGTCGACCGCATCAGCCCTTTCATCATAATCATTGCTCCACCCCTACCGACATTATAGTTCCCGAGGGTTCCATGTTCGCACAGGAAGGTTAACGATTTGTCCGCACTTTCCCCTACGAAATTGCCGCAAAACTGTCTCATTGTGGTCGCGGTCGCACTCGTCGACAAGGATAGGCGCCTGCTTGTCCAGCAGCGCCCTGAGGGCAAGTCGATGGCGGGTCTATGGGAATTTCCCGGCGGCAAGATCGAACCGGGTGAAACGCCCGAGGCGGCGCTGGTGCGGGAACTTCGGGAAGAACTGGCGATCGACGTCGAAGCGGCGTGCCTTGCACCTGCGTGTTTCGCGAGCGACGCATTGGGCGAGAGCCACCTCCTCTTGTTGCTTTACGTCTGCCGTAAATGGCAGGGCGCGCCGGAGCCAATCCACGCGAGCGCGCTGCGCTGGGTACGGCCGGTCGAACTCCACGCACTGGCGATGCCGCCCGCCGACAAGCCCCTTATCGGTCTTTTGGAAGCGCTTCTTTGATCAGGGTTTCGGCTTCAGCGCGTCCGCGAGCGAGGCTGTGCCGCTGCCGCGGCGGGCCGGGCGCGGCTGGTCGGGATGGGGTGCCCAGCCGCTGAAATGAACGAGGCGAAATTGCTCGGCTATCCGGCCGTCGGGATCGGCCTGCGCGGCGAATGCAGCGGCAATGCGGGCGGCTTCCTCGCGCGTAAGCGGCGGCGGCGCGGGGGTCAGCCGGCTCGCGAGGCCCGCGGCGCGCAGATCGCGCACCAGCGCCAACCAGTCCCGATAGCGCACCGTCAGCGCCTCCACGTCGACCACCGGCATCGCAAAGCCGATGCGCTGGAGCAGATTTCCCATCGCTGAAAGGTCAATCTGCGGATGCAGGCGCGCGATCGGACGCACGCCTTCACTCATCACCGCACGTCGCAGCTGCGGGAGGCTGCCGTCGCCAACGAAGGCCCCGAGCAGAAGCCCGTCGGGCGCCAGCAGCGCCCGCAGGCGCACTAGCGCTCCTGGAACATCGTTGACGCTGTCGAGCCCGCCCGGCCAGACGATCAGGTCGAAGCTTGCAAAGGGCAGATCGACGCGGTCGGCCTCGGCCACAATCGCATCGCTGTGCGCCGCGAGGCCCGGAGCTGCCTCGAGGATGCTGAGCCGGGTGCCCATGGCGCGCAATTGATCGGCAAGCGCGGCGTCATGCGCCCCAATCAGCAAAGTGCGCGGAAATTCGCGCGTCACCATCGACAAGCGATCGAGCAGGGTCTCGGCGATGATGGGGGCAAGAAAATTGGCGTCTGCGGGCAAGCGCGCCATCCGGTCTCGCTGGGAGCGATGGCGCTTGGCGGAGAAGAGCGAGGCGGGGGTGTCGGACATCGCGCGCTTGTGCCGTCTCCGCCATGGGTTCACAAGTCCGGCATCGGCGAAGCGCGCCGATCGCACCCTGTGTCTTGCGGGATTTTGCAACATCTTTCGCACCAGGCCTGGCGTTGCCAAGCATGCTTCTGAGGCAAATTAGAGGCGCCCAGACGACTTTCTTGCTGCGTACGCGTCATCCGATGCCAAATCCGGCAACCTATTTGACATTGCCGCGCTTGATTCCGATATGCAGGGGGAAAGGATGACAGGATAGCCGCATGGCGACAATCGAAGTCTATACGAAATTTCTCTGCCCCTACTGCACGCGCGCGAAAGCGCTGCTCGAGAAGAAGGGGGCAGAGTATCGCGAGATCGACGTGTCGATGGATCGCGCGGGCCTTGACGCGATGATCGAGCGCGCCGGTGGCCGCCGGACGGTGCCGCAAATCTTCATCGACGGCCGTCACATCGGGGGAAGCGACGATCTCGCTGCGCTCGATGCGCGCGGCGAGCTGGATCCGCTCCTGGGGCTTGGCTGAGATGATTGTCTTCGATCTGCGCTGCAGCGCCGGTGACCACCGGTTCGAGGCCTGGTTTGCGAGCAGTGAGAGCTTTGCCGACCAGCAGGCACGCGGACTGATTGCGTGCCCGGTGTGCGGCGACGCCGGGGTCGAAAAGGCTGTAATGGCGCCGCGGGTCGCCGTGAAATCGAACCGTCAACCCGATGCGGCGACTCCGCCCCCCGCGCATGCGGAACCGGAGGGAGCGCCGCACGAGATGGTTCGCAGATTGATCGCCGACATTGCCGCGAAGCAGGCCGAAATGCTGCCCCGATCGCGTTGGGTAGGCCGTGACTTCGCCGATGCGGCGCGCGCTATGCACGAGGGCCGGGTCCCGGAAGACCTGATCCATGGGCAGGCTTCACCCGAAGAGGCGCAGGCGCTGCGCGACGACGGGATTGCCGCGGTGCCCCTTCTCGTCCCCTTCGTCCCGCCCGACGCGGTTAATTGACGCACGCCAATTGACGCTCGGCGCCCGGTCCCGCTACACGAGCCGCCGGCGCGCCCGTAGCTCAGCAGGATAGAGCATCAGATTCCTAATCTGGGGGCCACAGGTTCGAATCCTGTCGGGCGCACCATAAAATCAATGACTTAGTGATTAATCGCGTGGGTTTCTGTGTTGCAACTGGTGACACAGAGTTTCAGCGATTTTCCGTGATTTTTAGAGAGTTTCGGCCAGTCGATGCAACATGGATGCAACACGAAGAGGGTTATTTCCCTCGGCGAATTACCCGAGATTTATCGATCTTGATTGGCCGCCGACGGCGGGCTCGCTCGATCATTCGCGGGGCTGTCGCAGGCGCAGGCGCAGTTTCAGGCTCTGGCGCCGGTGCTTCCGCGTAAGTGGTGGCCTCTTCGAAGCGTACGACCTCGGAGGCAGGAATGCGGATCAACGCGCCGATACGAAAGCAGCCCAGCTGCCCCTGATTTATGAGCTTGCGGATCATGCTGTCGCTGCACCCCCAGCGCTCGGCCAGTTGTGCGATCGAATATGGCCGAACATCGTGCTCGGGCAGGATGTGGCTCCTTTCAGTCAAAGCGTGGCCGCCTTTTCGGTTGGCACGCTTCCCAAGCCCGCCGGCAAGCTGCCTCGACCTCTGGATCTGGATGCGGGCGCGGATATTGCGCCCTGTAGGCTTTCTCCATGGCCTCTTCCCGCTCAGCTTTCCTGACTGCAATACGATCCTCCGCCAGGTTGCGGGCCCACTCCGCGGCCGCCTTGGAGAGAGCATCATATCCTCCCATTGCGACAAAAAGATCGAGGTCGTCGGCCGAAAGCGTAAGCGTTTTGCGACGTTCGATTTTCTCCGAGAATCGACGATAAAGTTCGGCCGGTGTTGTCATATCAACGCCCCTTACGAGATTTGGGTTTGAGATGCGCCCCCTCGGCCAGTCGCTTCTTGGCCCGGTCCAATAGCGCATCTGTCTCGGCCTTCTTGGCTTCTTCTGCTTTCCATCGGTCGTAATCGCTCAGCAGCGCCGCCGGCGCCTCATCGGTGCCGAACTGATCGGCAATGAACTGGTCGAGCTGGACTCGCGCCCACAAGACGCTGCCGCCCTCCTTCACCCCGACGGCCCTGAACCGCTCCAAAAACGTGGTGTCCGAGATACCCATATAGGCCGCGGCGATCGGCGCCGCCATGCGTCCGGGCCAGTCCGGCATCTGCTCGAGACTTATTTTCACGGCCGCCATCTCCTTGCCTTCTATCCGATCGTAAAGGCTTGTCCGCGCGGTCCTGCGGGGTGGGTCACGTCAATGCAGACAGCGCGAGCAAACTGGCGCTGATAAAGCTCACCATGCTAGCGATCGCAGCGAGGATCCCCACTACCAGGGCAATGTTGCCTCGCCTCATTGGTCCAGAGACGTCGTGCTCGCTCCCGGCCCCCAAGGCTGCCGACTGAGCGTTCCACGCTTGGCTTTGGGTGGCATCATAGAAGAAATACTGCGTGAAAAATCCCGCCGCGTAGGCGATCAGAACGCAGGCAAGCCCGGCGCCATAGAAGCTGAAGGCGGAACGCATGCTCGCCGGATCGACTTTCGAGCCGGTGTTCCCGATGAAGGTTAAGAGGGCAAGGATCGCGCCACCGTTCCCGACGGTGAGGCCATTCAGGAGCGCCTTTGAATAGTCGACCTGATACTGAAGGCGCGCCATCGCCTCCGCGGTTTGCTGCTCGTAATCTTGAAGCGCGATCGCGCGCCCCGTCTCGTTATCCGTCATTGTCCGCCCCCGACTTTCGCTTGGCCGACGAATCGGCTTCCGCTATACTGACGGCAACATACAATCCGCCTGTCCCTCGGGTGGCAAAAAGATAATCCGGTCCAGAATGCCGCCCCGCCTAACTGGGGGCTGCCGCAAATGGCCAAGGCTAGCGAATTTCCCGCATTCCTATCCGTCGATTTCGACGTCAACGCCGGTTTCCGCGACTTCGTCATGGGAGCGGAGCGCGCAGGGAACGCAGTTCGGCGCCAGTTCGAAGACGACATGGGCGAGATCCAGCGCGTCATCAATAAAGCGCTGTCTAAGGGCATTCAGGGCGGGCGGCTCGATCTCGGCGTCTCGTCGCTGAAGCAAGCGCAGGCGGAAGCTCGCCTTTATGGGGACGCCCTCACGACTACGCTCCGTTCGGCCCAGCTTCTTGCCAAGGAAACCGGCGATAACAGTACTGAGACGCGCCAATGGATAGTCGCCCTTGAAGCCGCGTCGCGTGCGCAAGACGAAAATCGGCGGGCCATCGATGCGGAGATCGCGACCTATACTCGCCTGCAGGCGGCGATGGACGCGGCATCGGACGCGAACAGTCGGCTCGCGCAGTCCTATCGCGCGACGTTCGCCGAGGCGGCGCGCATGGCGCAGCTCGAGGTTGTGAACAGCCGATTTGGCGCCTCCATCGCGCCAGCCCTTTCATCGCGCGCTACAGACAATGGCGCGGGATATCGCGAGCTTGAAAAAGCAGCTCAAGCGGCAGACCAATATGAGCGCCAGCTTTCGGAGCTGCGCCAGCAGGTCAACCCGCTCGCTTTCGAGCAGTCCCGCGTAAACAAGGAGCTGGAGTTTGCTGCGGTCGCGTTCCAGCGCGGCGACATCACGGCGGACCAGCTGGCAGCGCGTACCCAACAGCTCAACGCGTCGCTATCTCGAATGCGGGGTGGTTTCCAATCCACGCGGCACGGCATGGTCCAGGTCGGTCAGCAAATGCAGGATGTGGCCATCAGCTTCATCTCTGGCCAGCGCGCCGGCACTGTGCTCGCGCAGCAGCTTCCCCAGCTTGCGTTCGCGGCGAGCACCTTCGGCGGCAAGATCGGTCAGGTTGCGACCACCCTGTCGGGCCCTTGGGGCCTTGCGCTGGTTGGCGCGTCGTTCCTGGCCGGCAGGTTCATCGACAAGCTGACTGACGCTGACGAGGCGACGAAGAAGACTGGGAAGGCCGTCGAGACCTTGGCGGATCTGCTCGACCGCGAGAAGCACAGCCTCGAAGAGGTCAACAAGGCGCTCAATGACTATTACAAGGCGAAGGAACGCGCCCGCGAAATCGACATCCAAAGCGCTGGACTCGCCGCGCAGCGCATTTCCGACAATCTCAAAGAAGCCATTTCAATTCGGCAGGTTTTGGCAGCGCAACTTGAGTCGCTTACCGAGGAAGCCCTGCGCGCGCGCGGCGCAGGTGGCGAAGGCGCGGGGACGGCGATTGTAACGGCCGGAAGCGTCATTCAGTCCCGGATTGAAGAGAACAACGCGGAGCTCGCTAAACTCACCCAGCAGGCCGGCGATGCCGTGATCGACGTCGCCGAACAGATTGCGACAATCCAGTCTGACAACGCAGCGAAGATCAAGGCTGGGTTCGCCATCCTCCGGAAAGAAGCGCGCGAATCGATCAAGGATGTCAGCGCCCTCGCTGCCCGGCTCACCGAGCTCAACAAGTCCGAAAAGGCCGCCTTGGACGCTGACCGCGCGTCGAGGCGCACTCCGCGTAGCACTGACGCTCGCGACGCTTCGCTGGGTGACATGATCGCTCTCATCAATCAGCTATTCCCCGGCGCAAGGATCACGTTGCGGATTCCGACGATCGCGCGCATGTATTCCGATCTGATGCCGCGCAGCGTTCCGATTTGATCGCGCGCAGTTGGAGCACCTGATCGTCGGGTAAAGATGTCATGTTGCTAGTGGCCGGGT
>Ga0182735_1001819_pt1 | contig 13825 bp, 11 predicted proteins | sample eDN5th30CKraftMG_FD_128524 | JGI IMG/M metagenome (GOLD analysis project Ga0182735, IMG submission 128524) | Enriched Miracle-Growth compost microbial communities from Emeryville, California, USA - eDNA 5th pass 30_C Kraft MG (version 2) (version 2) ... | reverse complement strand
CAAATGGAGCGTTGGGTTTTGCCCAGATACCGAGTGACTTAAACTCTTGGTAATTGATTTTTAACGCATGGGGATGATTCTTACTACGAATAGTTACCTCTTTACTGTTTAAATTTTTAAATACAAGCGCATCTTGATTAAAAAGCTCAGCGGTTAATTTTAGTTTTTTATTTTCTAGAAAAAGTGCCGATTGCTCACCGGTAAAGTATCCTGCAGGCGATAGATGATGGCGATAAAGTGTCTCGTCTTTATTAAATTCTAGAAAATAATCATCGTAACGTTCATAAGAAAAAAAAGGTATATTGAATGCTGGATGAGCTCCTAGTGAGAACCATAAAGTACGTGTATCTATATTGATCACCTTGTAAGCGCAAGTTAAGGATTCTTCATCTAAATGATAACGTATTTGATACTCGAAATGATAAGGGTAGGCACGTAATGTTTCGGGATTGTATCGAAGCGAAAAAATGGCGTGTTGACCAGACGATTCGATTACGGTAAAGTTTGATTGCCTGGCAAAGCCGTGACGGGGTAGCTGATAGAGGGATCCCTCGATAGAGATTTCATTGTTTACGAGACCACCAACGATTGGGAATAGATTGGGGGCATGCCAAGGCCAGTACGTGGCATCGGCTTGCCAAATGTATTCCAATGCTAAATTTCTGTTATAAAGCGAACAGAGCTCAGCACCTTTTTTCTTGATGCCGACATTGATGTAATCGTTGTGCAATTCAATCATATCATTGGAGTTGGTGATGTTTTTTATAAAGTAAAGATAATAAAGCGAATGATGCTACGCAAGTTTGGGATAGTTAAACCAAGCGAGTGTTGCCGTATTTGAACTAATTTCTGTCCAATTGTCTGTATCAAAAGTTAGGCACATGATAGCGGCAGTAGGAAAATCCATATAGGCATCTGTATATAGGTAATGGGCGAATAAACTGATGCCTGGGTTGTGACCAAAGAGGGCTACGGACTGAAAATCGTTCGAAATGGCATTTATTACCTGAAGGAGATCGAGGTGGTGTGCTTCATAAATACTTGGTTGTTCTTGGATATTTTGTACAGGATAGTGCCACACATGTGCAAAGGCACGAGCAGTAGTAAGCGCACGATTGGCCGGACTACTGATGAGTAATTGCGGATTTGACCCATGATCGAGTAAGCGTTGTGCCATGAGAGGAGCGTCTTTTATACCTCGTTTGTTAAGCGGTCGATCAAAATCGGGTAGATTTTGATGCCAGTCGGATTTGGCATGTCTGACTAAAAAAAGCGTTTTCATAAGTGAATTTTTTAAGATGTGCGCTGTATAGCCTGTTGAAGAAATTGCACAATGGGTTTTTCTTCTATTTTCCACATGCAATTAAAGTGCCCTTTTGGACATTTTGACAATCCGAATTTAGAGCAAGGTCGACATGGAAGTGTAACACCCGCCACCCATGTGTGGTTAACCTGATAAGGTTGTACACCCAGTAATTCGGGAATGGTACTGCCCCATATCGATACAATGGGCTTATTAAATGCTTCTGCTATGTGTGTTAATCCCGTATCGAAGCCGATAATTGCTTTGGCCTGCGAGACCAAAAAAATGGATTCTTCCAATGTGTTTTTTCCACAAGCGTTCCATAGCTGGGAAGAACTATTTTCTTCGATTTCTATGGCGTTATGTGCTACATCTTTTCCTCCTAAGAGCACAATGGGATAATGAATTTGATTGCATAATGCAATGACCTTTTCATTGGGCATGCGTTTAGTAAAATGTGTGGCACCAATTATAAAAGCAATGTAACCATTTTGGAAAGGAGGGGGGAGTAATGATTTGACTTGGTATTGATGTTTAAAAAAATAGTCGATCGGTGCACCATCATTTTGTACGCCCAATGCAGCAACAGCTTTAAAATAACGATCTACCAAATGAAGTGGCGGCACCAAATTCCTTTTCAGTTTAAGGCTGAGCCATTTCAATATAGCCTGTTTGGGATAAGTGCTTGAAGGGATGCCAGTCCTCAATTTGATTATACGGGTACGAAGGTTATTGTGTAGATCGACCACATGATCGTAGTGCTCCATTTTAATTTCTGCTATGGTTTCTTGGAGTGTTTTTTTTAAAAGCAGCAATCGGTCTACATAAGGGTTCGCTTCATAGAGATACTTGAACATAGGCTTGGTGAGAAAATGCACCTCAGCTTGAGGGAGTTGTTGCTTTAAACACCGTACAATGGGGGTGGTATAGATAATGTCGCCCATAGAACTCAATCGGATCACCAATATTTTCATCTGATTAAATTTATCTTTTATCGGTGATGAAGCTTGCATAAATGAATCATGCCCTTTTGTATATGGCAATTTATGCAGGTTTCATTCGAATAGATTGCTTTTTTATATCCCTCCTTTACGTTTAGCAAAATAGTGTGTAAGCTGTTCTTCGTTCAAGCAGTTGAGACATTGATGAGCTGTGATACCACCTTTTCGGGCAATTAATGTACCATAATGCATATCTGAGAATCCTTCTACTCGGTGAGCATCTGGATTGATGGATAAGATAACTCCTTTTTGAACAGCGTATTGATGCCAACGCCAATCGAGGTCTAAACGAAGCGGATTGGCATTGATTTCAATTACTACTTGATTAGCTGCACATGCATCAATTACCTTTTTATAATCGATTGGATATCCTTTTCTACTGAGTAGAAGTCGGCCTGTGGGGTGTCCTAAGATAGTCGTATATGGATTTTCAATAGCTTTTATTAATCTTTTGGTAGCTTTTTCTTCATCCATTTTTAAATTGGAATGGATGGAGGCAACAACAAAATCAAAGCCCTTTAAAATAGTTTCGGAATAGTCCAAAGAACCATCACTTAGGATATCGGATTCAATTCCCTTAAAAATTTTAAATGGAGCTAATTTTTGATTTAACGCATCTATTTCTGCCCATTGTTGCAGCACGTTTTGTTCAGATAATCCTTTGGCATAAACTGCGCTTTGCGAATGATCACAAATACCTAAATAGTTCAATTGTAATTTTTCTTTACAATAACGAGCCATTTCTTCGAGCGAATGGACGCCATCACTGTAGGTACTATGGTTATGTAAGGACCCTTTCAAGTCTTGATAATCGATGAGTTTGGGTAATGTGTGGGTGGTTGCCCATTGTATTTCATTTAATCCTTCCCTGAGCTCAGGTTCGATAAATTCAAGTTGTGCGTACTGATAGATGGCCGTTTCATTCTCGGCAGGGGGAATGGTTCCATGAAGTTGTGCGGTTAACCAAGTTACATGTTGTTCGTTTCCGGTAGATATGAGCCATTGTTTCGCAAAATTGTCTGCTGCGCATACAATAAAACGTAATGCAAGACCGCTTTCGTGTATGGCTTGTACTTCTTGGTTGGTGGTATCAAACTTTATCAATGATGGAACTGCTTGCACAATAGACAATATGGTATCCAACGGTGCCGTAGTTAGAAAATCGATGGAATGAAGAACCTCCGTTTTTCGTCTAAAATCGCCTGTAAATTCCAATTGATTAACAGGAGACATGCGATCTCTTATTTCTTGAAATATAGTAGTAGCGATCTTTTCCACTTGAGCATACAAGAAAAAACCTTCATTGGCCATGGCGAACTCGATGGACTTTTTGATTTCTTCTTGTGTTTTTAATCCAAATCCTTTGGCTTCTATCAACCTGTTTTCATTGCAGGCGTAATAGAGTTCGCCAATGGTTTCAATGGATAGCGTTTTCCATATAATGAGTATCTTTTTGGGGCCTAGGCCCTTAATGGACAGCATTTCGAGGATTCCAGAAGGTGTTTTTGCCAACAAATCTTCTAGTTCTTGAATGCAGTTATGTTGAATAAGTTCCCATACCTTGGAAGCGATGCTTTTACCGATTCCTTGCTCGCTGCTTAGCGTGTTCTCTGACGTTTCAACTATTTTAAAAGGTAGCTTGTCTAATTTAAATGCGGCGTTGGTCATGGCGCGAACCTTAAACGGATTTTCGCCATGTAGTTCCATGAGTTGTGCCAACAGCTTAAATTTCCGAGCAATGATTTTATTTTCCATGGTACAGATGATACCCATATGGGTGTAAAGCATGCATGTTTAGCTTAAGCTTACAAACTTAGCTAAAATGTATGGCATTCGTATTTTGTTTATTGTAACTCTATGGTATATGGTATGCGCGATTGAATACCACTTTGCTGTATGATCTGTTTGGCTTGATGATATAAAGTATAAGCCTCACTGCCGAATTGCTTTTGCATGTACCAAGTTTTCAATTGATCGCCTGAATTGCTTAGCAACGCTTCCAGTGGATCTTTCATGGCGGGATAACTGGCGATCCTAAAATCTTTTAAATGGGCTTTTTGAGCAGCTGCTTTGATGGCATCGTCTAAGCTACCTAAGCGATCTACCAAACCGATTTCGGCTGCTTGGGCACCTGTCCACACGCGGCCTTGGCCAATACTATCTACTTTTGTTTGGGTTAAGTTTCTTCCATTAGCAACCTTTTTGGTAAAAGTTTGGTAGATGCGGTTTACATCTTGCTGGATGAGATCGCGTTCATCAGCAGTTAATGGCCTGCTCACTGTCATTAAATCGGCATAGCGACCGGTTTTTACTTCGTCAAATGTAATGCCTAGTTTGTTGTTGAAGAAATTTTGAAGATTAGGTATAATACCAAATACACCAATAGAACCTGTGATCGTATTAGGTTGTGCAAAAATGGAATCGGCAGCACAAGAGATGTAGTACCCTCCCGAGGCTGCTACATCACCCATTGACACGATGATTGGTTTGACTTGTTTGGTCAGCCATACTTCGCGCCAGATTACGTCGGAAGCTAAAGCACTTCCACCAGGAGAATTTACTCGAAGTACGACGGCTTTGGTTTTCTCATCTTCACGTGCATAGCGAATGGCTCTTGAGATGCGTTCTGAGCCAATCTGTTCATCAGACCCTTCTCCAGAAATGATTTCACCTACTGCATATACTAAAGCAATTTTGTCTGGTGTACGGGTGGTGTTATTCTTTTCTGTGGTATAATCTTCTATATTAACAGCATCTATTTTCTTTTTTTTGTCGATATGGAGCCTATTCTTTAATTCGGTAATGAGTTCGTCTTTATAGATTAAACTATCTACCAGCTTACTTGCAAGTGCTCTACTAGCATCACGTCCGGCATAGTTATCGGCAATTTGCTTCAACGTGTCGACTGGAATTTTTCTTGAATTTGCTATATTCCCTAAGTAATAATCATATATAGAATGGAGATAGGATGTAACTTGCTCTCTATTGGCAGGACTCATTTTATCTAATATGAATGGCTCTACTGCACTTTTGTAAGTGCCTACTTTGATAACTTGTGCTTCAATACCTAATTTTTCTAAGGTACCTTTAAAGAACGAAAGTTGCGCAGATAATCCTCTAAAGTCAACAGAACCTTCCGGATGAAGGTAAACTTTGCCTGCAGTAGCCGCTAAATAATAGCTTTTTTGTGTGTATCCTTCGCTATATGCAACAATAAATTTCTTCGATCGCTTGAAATCTAATAGTGCGTCTCGAATTTCTTGTAGCGTGGCAAAGCTGGCACCGATACTATTCATATCTAATAATATGCCTTTTATTTTACTATCCGTCTTTGCGGCTTTTATCCGTGATAAAATTTCATCCAATCCCAGGTTTTTTTGAGTAGAAAACGAAGGTAAGCTGACATTGTTGAAAGGGTTCTTTTCTGTACGTTCTTTGATGGCGTAGTTTAAACTGATTTTTAAAATAGAGTTGTCATTAACGGTGATGACTTTGTCTGAGCTTGCAGCGCTGATAATACCCCCGATAATGGCTATAGCGATGATGAGAAAAATGAAAGCTGATAGAAATACGCCTAACATAGAGGCAAAAACGAATTTGAAAAATTGCTTCATGTATACAAATCTAAACGATGAATATGACTTTTACTATTAAGACAAATTTGGCGTTTTTTTGTTACATAACGAGCCATTTTTGTATAAAACAAGTAATTTATTTAGGTTTGCTTATGCACGAAGCGTATTTATTATTAGGATCTAATTTGGGTGATAGTAAACAGATCTTAGCAGCTGCATGTAACTGTATTTCTTTACAAGTGGGTAACATAAGAGAAAAATCGGCTATTTATCGAACGGCACCTTGGGGAGTAGCAGATCAACCCGATTTTTTGAATCAGGCTATCCGAGTGGAAACCCCGCTTTTACCGCAAGAGGTACTTGTGCAGGCGTTAGCTATTGAAGCATATTTAGGACGAATACGTCGTGAAAAATGGGGTGCTCGAACGATTGATATCGACCTTTTATTTTATGATGCGATACAAATGCATACGGCACAGTTAACGTTACCACATCCCTTATTACACCTTAGAAAATTTGTGCTGATGCCGTTGGCAGAGATTGCTCCAAGTTTGACCCATCCCGTATTGGGGAAAACAATACAAGAGCTATTAAATGATTTGCAAGATGATTTAACGGTGACTAAACTCTCCTAAAGATTTTGACTTAGTTTATTAAATTGAACTAGAGACAATACGATATACACCATAATAATAATAGGAATGGCCGCTATTTTGAGTGTAATAAGCAATAATGCACTGATGGCAATTAAGAGATAGCGGTAGACATTGTCTGCCAGTGATAGACTTTTAAATTTAAGCGACATGAGTGGAAGCTCAGAAACCATTAAGAAGCTCAGTGCCAGCGTTAGAGTAAGTAAGATAATGGGGTTTTGTACATAAGCACTGATGATGGGATTTTGGCTTTGTGCGATGTGCGGTAGTGCCAAGATAAATAAGGCACATGCGGGTGTTGGTAAGCCAATAAAAATGGTGCTTTGTCGAGTATCTAAATTGAATTTAGCCAATCGCAGTGCTGCGCAGATAACGATGAAAAAGGCCGTGTATTTAATCCATGCACCAGTATAAGCAACAGCGGCGGTTTCTTTAAACATTTGAAAGATGATAACCGAGGGTAAAAAGCCAAAACTGACCACATCCGCCAATGAATCAAGTTCCTTACCAATAGGAGAGCTTGTTTTTAAAATCCGAGCAACTAATCCGTCAAAAAAGTCAAAAATAGCTGCCAGAATAATCAGGTAACCAGCCATGATTAATTGGTTGTCGAATGCCCAAACGATACCCATACATCCACTAAATAAATTTAGGCACGTGATAGCGTTTGGTATATGTTGTTTCATGGATAAATGTTTTTCAAATTGAAATGTGGATGTTATAGAACAGTAAAAGCTTTCTTCTAACCATGGAAAGAAGAAAGCTTACGTTTTTAGACAGCCGTTAAAAATGGCTAACCGTTCATACTAATTAAAAATTCTTCATTAGAACGTGTGCCGCGCATTTGAGCTAGTAAGAATTCCATTGCTTCAGTAGAATTCATGTCGGCTAAATGATTTCTTAATACCCAGATACGTTGCAATGTTTCTTTATCATTTAATAGATCATCTCGTCGTGTGCTGGATGCTGTGATATCGATGGCTGGGAAGATACGTTTGTTGGCCAATTTGCGATCCAACTGTAGTTCCATATTACCCGTACCCTTAAATTCTTCGAAGATCACTTCGTCCATTTTAGAACCTGTATCTGTTAAGGCGGTTGCTAAGATGGTCAGTGAACCTCCATGTTCTATATTTCGTGCCGCTCCGAAAAAACGTTTAGGCTTATGCAACGCATTCGCATCTACACCACCTGATAATATTTTACCTGAAGCCGGTGCTACTGTATTATAAGCTCGAGCCAATCGTGTAATGGAGTCTAATAGAATGACAACGTCATGTCCGCACTCTACCATTCGTTTTGCCTTTTCTAGTACAATATTGGCAATTTTCACATGGCGTTCTGCTGGTTCATCGAAGGTAGAAGATACCACTTCTGCACGCACGCTCCGTGCCATATCAGTTACTTCTTCTGGACGTTCATCGATTAATAAAATAATGAGATAAACTTCCGGGTGGTTTTTAGCAATAGCGTTGGCAACCTCTTTGAGTAAAACGGTTTTACCCGTTTTGGGTTGTGCTACAATTAAGCCCCGTTGGCCTTTACCGATGGGAGTGAACAAATCCATGATGCGTGTGGAGTTATTGCTTGCATCAGTAAAAAGCTTTAGTCGCTCGGTAGGGAAGAGCGGTGTTAAGTAATCAAAAGGCACGCGATCCCTAACTTCAGCAGGAACCTGCCCGTTGATGGCTTCTACCCGTACAAGAGGAAAATATTTTTCACCTTCTTTCGGCGGACGAATGCTGCCTCTCACGGTATCTCCAGTTTTTAAGCCGAAGAGCTTTATTTGTGATTGTGAAACGTATATGTCATCAGGAGATGTGAGGTAATTATAGTCTGATGAACGTAAGAAACCATAACCATCTGGCATAATTTCCAATACACCTTCGTTCACGATCACGTTATCAAAATCTAAATTGGATGCGGGAGCTGGTGCTGACGAACTTTCTGCTTTTGTGGTTGGAGATGTACCTGCTGTGGAGGGAGTTTTACGTTCGGTGCGTTGAGGGCGTGTGTCGGTAGCCATACTTTTATCTCGTTGGCTATCGTCACTTGGTAGATGAGTTGCCGCCAATTCTTTTTCAGGTTTTTTACGGATTTCTACCGGTTCAGCCTGCTTAACCGACGTTCGAACACGCTTACGATGTTTCGTCTCATTTGCTTCTTCCATTGCTGGAGCGGGTTCTTCATCGGCAGGTTTGTCGTTTTCTGTGGCCATGATCTTACTGATCAGTTCCTGTTTTCTTAGCTTTTCAGCGTCTGCAATGCCGATTAATTTTGCAATTTCACGTAGCTCAGACACGAGCTTAGCGTTCAATTCATTAATATTCATCAAATGTCGTTATGTGTAATAAGGATTTTTATGCTTGTGTTTTACAGAAATCTACCCATAAAAACTTGATTGATAAGTTTCAACTTTCAAAGGAATTATGATTCTCCCTTAACGGTTAGGGTAAATTTTGAGATTCCGATGCAATTGTAGGTATAAGAATTGAATTTTCAAAGAAAAAAATAAAAAAATAATGATAAGCGTGCTCAAGTATAAGTCGTATGCTCATCTATATGGTTAAGTACAAGTAAAATTAAGTAGCTTTGCGCAGAAATTTAAATGACCGCATATTTTATATCTTTTATAGCATGACCCGTCAACACTTAATTGAACAAATAAAGCAAAAAAAAACTTTTCTATGTGTTGGTTTAGATACCGATATAAAAAAGATACCTGCTTTCTTGCTGGAATACGAAGATCCGATTTATGAGTTTAATAAACGTATTATTGATGCAACTGCCGATTTGTGCGTGGCTTATAAACCCAATATAGCTTTTTATGAAAGTCGCGGAGTAAGTGGCTGGACGAGTTTACAGAAAACCTGTCGGTATCTGCCCAAAAATTGTTTAAGCATTGCTGATGCCAAACGCGGAGATATTGGTAATACCGCGGATATGTATGCGCATGCTTTCTTCTCGGGAGGAGAGGGCGGACTTGATTTTGATGCCATTACTGTAGCACCTTACATGGGAGAAGATTCCATCGTACCTTTTTTGAAATATGCAGATAAGTGGGCAATTGTACTGGCGCTTACGTCAAACAAAGGAAGTTCGGATTTTCAGTTTTTGATTGATAGCCATTCGGGCTACCGCTTTTTTGAACAGGTGATACAGAAAGTGAATACTTGGGGTACTAACGAACAAATTATGTATGTGGTAGGAGCAACGCAGGGCAAAGCTTTCAAAGATATTCGCCGGTACGCGCCTACCCACTTTTTACTAGTGCCTGGCGTTGGAGCGCAAGGAGGAAGCTTGGAGGATGTCTGCACTTACGGAATGAATAAAGATTGTGGCCTATTGGTTAATGCCACCCGATCAATTATTTATGCGGGCAATGATCAGGATTTTGCTGATCGGGCAAGGGAGGAAGCTAAGGTGTTACAAAAGGCGATGGAAGTGGAGTTGCAAAAAGCAGGTATCATTCCATAATGTGTTAAAAACTTAATGGGTGAGTGAAAAAATGATGATGATCATTAATTTACATTTAGATTATCAATCAACCTTTAAAAGGCCTGTGAAATTATCGAATAATTGCCTTTCAAATTGTAACTTTGCAAAAATACTAGGAAGACTTCTTTTGAATGATAGAGAAGGCAACCGAAAATTGATCTGAGTGAAATGAGTACCAAAGACGATAATATATTACACGAACTTGCCGTAGAAGAATATAAGTATGGTTTTACAACGGATATCGAAATGGATATTGCGAAGAAAGGCTTGTCTGAAGATACCGTACGATTTATTTCGGCAAAAAAAGGTGAACCGGAGTGGTTGTTGGAGTGGCGATTAAAGGCACTGAAGCACTTCGAAAAAATGGCGATGCCTAAATGGCAGAATTTTAAACACCCCAAAGTAGATTTTCAAGATATATCTTATTATGCTGCGCCAAAGGAAAAGCCTAAAGTGAACAGTATAGATGAAGTGGATCCGGAACTACTCGAAACATTTGCAAAATTAGGGATTCCATTGGATGAGCAGAAGGTACTTGCAGGGGTTGTTGCCGTTGATGCAGTGTTTGATAGTGTGTCTGTTAAGACAACATTTCGAGACAAATTAAAAGAGTATGGCGTTATTTTCTGTTCATTTGGAGAAGCGGTAAGGGAACATCCGGAGTTGGTAAAACAATATTTGGGTACCGTAGTTCCACAAACAGATAATATCTATGCGGCCCTGAATGCTGCAGTGTTTTCAGATGGTTCCTTTGTATATATTCCAAAAGGAGTAAACTGCCCGATGGAACTTTCTACGTATTTTAGAATTAATGCGGAAAACACCGGACAATTTGAGCGTACATTGATCATTGCTGATGAGGGAAGCTATGTGAGTTATTTGGAAGGTTGTACCGCTCCTATGCGTGATGAAAATCAATTGCATGCGGCGGTTGTAGAACTCATTGCGTTAGAGCGTGCCGAGATTAAATACAGTACGGTGCAGAATTGGTATCCGGGAGATAAAGAAGGTAATGGCGGTATTTACAATTTTGTTACTAAGCGTGGTATCTGTAGAGGAGATCATAGTAAAATTTCTTGGACACAGGTGGAAACGGGCTCTTCTATTACGTGGAAATATCCCAGCGTTATTTTAAAGGGGGATCATTCGGTAGGCGAATTTTATTCAGTAGCCTTAACTCGGAATCACCAAATTGCCGATACGGGTAGTAAAATGTTTCATATTGGTAAAAATACGCGTAGTAAGATTGTCTCAAAAGGCATTTCGGCAGGTGTAAGTCAAAACAGTTACCGAGGGTTGGTTCAAATTGGAAAGGGTGCAGAAAAAGCAAGAAATTTCACCCAATGCGATTCCTTGTTAATTGGTGATCGGTGTGGAGCGCATACTTTCCCTTATATAGAGTCTAAGAATAAGACTGCTCATTTGGAGCATGAAGCTACTACTTCTAAAATTGGAGAAGACCAGTTGTTTTATCTGACCCAGCGGGGTATCGATCCAGAGAAGGCGGTTGGGTTGATTGTAAATGGTTATGCGAAAGAAGTATTGAACCAATTACCGATGGAGTTTGCCGTAGAAGCTCAAAAACTGCTGGCGATTTCATTAGAAGGTAGTGTGGGCTAATATGTTCGTTTTTGTATTATATTAATTTTTACGATAAAAAGGCAAGTTGAAAAAACTTGAATAAATAAGCATATGTTAAGTATTAAAAACCTACAGGCATCTGTAGATGATAAACAAATTTTAAAAGGTTTAAACTTAGAAGTAAAAGCAGGTGAGGTACATGCTATCATGGGGCCTAATGGTTCTGGAAAAAGCACATTAGCATCTGTACTAGCGGGCAGAGAGGCCTATGAAGTGAATGGTGGTGAAGTCTTTTTGGATGGTAAGGATTTATTGGAATTGTCTCCGGAAGATAGAGCTCGTGAAGGTTTGTTTTTAGCATTTCAATATCCAGTTGAAGTACCAGGTGTTTCTAATATTAATTTCTTGAAGACTGCAGTCAACGAAATTCGAGCATATAAAGGTCTGCCACCGATGGAGGCAAAGGAATTTCTTAAACGTGTAAAGGAAAAACAACAACTGGTAGAATTTGATGCCAAATTGGCTAATAGATCATTGAATGAAGGGTTTTCTGGAGGAGAGAAAAAACGTAATGAAATTTTTCAATTGGCTATGTTGGAACCGAAATTATCCATCTTGGATGAAACAGATTCTGGTTTAGATATTGATGCTTTACGCATTGTAGCCAACGGTGTGAACCAGTTGCGCTCAAAAGAAAATGCTTTTATTGTAATTACCCACTATCAGCGTCTTTTAGAGTATATTGTGCCAGACTATGTTCACGTGCTTTATCAGGGACGCATTGTCAAATCAGGAACGAAAGAGCTTGCACTAGAACTGGAGGAAAAGGGATATGATTGGCTGAAGGAAAACATCGATGCTGAAGAGACAGTATAGACGCTATTTTACGGGAATTAAACATGATTACACAAATTTCAAATTCATTATATCAACAATTAATAGACGTTTTTAGCGATGGCTTCATAGCAAAAAGCGAATCTGAACAGATCGCAGCCATGCGTAAGGAAGCTTTTACTCGTTTTAAAGAAACGGGGTTTCCGACGTTGAAAATGGAAGATTGGAAATATACCAATCTACAACCTTTAATTAATCAACCGTACACGTTGACTGATAACGTGCCAGGTAAGGCTGTTGATTTGGAAAAAGCTGCTATTGATGGTTTAGATGCATATCGGGTCGTTTTGGTAAACGGACAATATCGTCCAGATTTATCAGATGCAGTAACCGTTGCAGGTTTATCCATTTATGCTATTGATCAAGTTCCTGAACACCGGCTATTATTGAAACATTTTGGCCAATATGCTGATCAGACAGATAATCCGCTGGTTGCTTTGAATACGGCATTTTTTGAGAGTGGGCTTTTGATACATGTCGATAAAAATGTGGTGTTGGAAAAGAGTATTCACCTCATTCATGTTACTTCGACTAAAGAGTCTTTATTCTATCAAACCAGGAACTTATTCGTTTTGGATGCGGGTGCGGAAGCTGAAATTATAGAATCATTTATTACAGACGGAGAAGGGATTGGTCTAAGCAATAGCGTCAGTGAACTGGTATTGGAAGAAAATGCGCATTTGCAGCATTATTATCTACAAACTGCAAAGGAACAGTCGCATTATTTAAATCATACGGAGATACAGCAGGCTAAGCACAGTTTATATAATAACTATAACTGTTCGTTTCCAGGAGCTAAATTTATACGAAATAATATCCACGTACGGTTAAATGATCGTTCAGTGGAAAGCCACTTGTACGGTATTACTTTAACAGCAGGTAATCAATTTGTAGATAATCATACCATTGTAGATCATCGCATGCCGCACTGTGAAAGTTATGAGTGGTATAAAAATATTACACAGGATACATCTGTAGCTGTATTTAACGGTAAGATCTATGTACGTGAAGACGCACAGAAGACCAATGCTTTTCAACAAAATAATAATTTATTGATGAGTGATCAATCAGCTGTCTACACCAAGCCTCAATTGGAGATTTTTGCAGATGATGTTAAATGTAGTCATGGATGCACCATGGGACAATTTGACGATGATGCCTTGTTCTACTTACAAGCAAGAGGAATTGGTGAAGCGAGTGCACGTGTGCTCTTGGTACATGCTTTTGCGTTTGATGTAACGGAGAAATTGAGCAATGTGTATGTACGTGCATATGTTGACCGTCTGATAGAGAAAGGTTTGGTTGTTGGTTAATACTTTT
>Ga0182735_1001818_pt1 | contig 13825 bp, 10 predicted proteins | sample eDN5th30CKraftMG_FD_128524 | JGI IMG/M metagenome (GOLD analysis project Ga0182735, IMG submission 128524) | Enriched Miracle-Growth compost microbial communities from Emeryville, California, USA - eDNA 5th pass 30_C Kraft MG (version 2) (version 2) ... | reverse complement strand
GGAGCTTGCCGGCGCGGCGGACCCATTCGGCATCGCGGCGAGGGAACTGGCGGCGGTCGGCCTTTCCGACCGTATCACCCACTATCCTGGCGAACTTTCCGGCGGCGAGCAGCAGCGCGTGGCGATCGCCCGCGCGCTGGCCCCCGCCCCGCGCATCCTGATCGCCGACGAGCCAACCGGCAATCTCGACCAGGCCACCGGGCGGCAGGTGGCCGACCTGCTTTTCGCCAAGGCGGCCGAACGGGCCATGACGCTGGTGCTGGTCACCCACGATCCGGGGCTGGCCGCGCGCTGCTCGCGCCAGGTGGCGATGCGCTCGGGCCGCATCGAGGAAGCGCCGGTGCTGGCAAGGGCGAGGGCATGAGGGCGCAGCCTTCGCAGCCGGCGGCATGGCGCGCATGATCCCGCGCACCCTTTCCCTTGCCGTCCGCTTTTCGCTGCGCGAGATGCGCGGCGGGCTTTCCGGCTTCTTCATCTTCCTCGCCTGCATCGCGCTCGGCGTGGCCGCCATCGGCGGCGTCAATTCGGTGGCGCGCGCCATTTCGGCGGGCATCGCCGACCAGGGGCAGACGCTGCTGGGCGGGGACCTGCGCTTTCAACTGACCCAGCGCGAGGCGACCGCTGCCGAGCGCGCTTATCTGGACAGTCTCGGCACGGTGTCGCAAAGCGCCAACATGCGCTCGATGGCAAGGCTCGAGGATGGGTCGGACCAGGCGCTGGTCGAGGCCAAGGCGGTCGACGCCGCCTATCCGCTCTATGGCGCGCTGGAGACCGAGCCGACGCTCAGCCATGACGAGTTGTTCGGAGAGAAAAACGGCGTCTTCGGCGCCGCCGCGCCCGATCTTCTGTTCGAACGGCTCGGGCTGGAGCTCGGCGACCGCGTGCAGCTCGGCAGCGCCAGTTTCGAGCTGCGCGCCAAGCTGGTCAGCGAGCCGGACGCGATTTCCGACGGCTTCGGCTTCGCCCCCAGGCTGCTGATCTCGACGCAGGGTCTGGCGGCCTCCGGCCTGATCCAGCCGGGCAGCCTTGTGCAGCATATCTACCGCCTGCGCCTGCCCCCGGCCGCCAGCGACGCGCGCGTCAAGGAAGTGGAGGCGCAGGCAAACCAGGCGTTTCCCGAAGCCGGCTGGTCGGTGCGCACCCGCGCCAACGCGGCGCCTGCGCTGTCGTCCAACATCGAACGGTTCTCGCAGTTCCTGACGCTGGTCGGGCTGACCGCGCTGGTGGTGGGCGGCGTCGGGGTCGCCAACGCGGTGCGCGCCTATCTTGATTCCAAACGCGGCGTCATCGCCACCTTCAAGAGCCTTGGCGCGTCGGGGCGCTTCGTCTTTACCGTCTACCTCGTACAGATCCTGATGATCGCGGGCCTCGGCATCGTGGCCGGCCTCGTCCTCGCCGCGCTCATGCCGTTTGCGGCCAGCGCCGCGCTCGGCTCGGTGATCCCGGTGCCGGCGGCCGGCGGCTTCTATCCCGGCGCGCTTCTGCTGGCCGTGCTGTTCGGCGTGCTGACGACGCTGGCCTTTGCGCTGCTGCCGCTTGGCCGCGCCCGCGACGTGCCGGCGACCGCGCTGTTCCGCGAGGCCAGCCTGCAAGGCAAGGGCCTGCCGCGCCCGGTCTATCTCGCCGCGACCCTCGGCCTGGCGCTGGTGCTTGCCGCCTGCGCCGTGCTGTTTGCCACGGATCGCCATATCGCCGCGATCTTCGTCGGTGCGGCGCTTGCGTCCTTCCTGGTGCTGCGCGGCGTCGCCCTGCTGGTGGAATGGCTGGCGCGCAACAGCCCGCGGCCGCGTTTCGTCGCGCTGCGGCTTGCGGTCGGCAACATCCACCGGCCCGGCGCGTTGACGCCTTCGGTGGTGCTGTCGCTCGGCCTCGGGCTGACGCTGCTGGTGACGCTGGCGCTGATCGACGGCAACCTTCGCCGCCAGATCGGGGCCAACCTGCCGCAACAGGCGCCCAATTTCTTCTTCATCGATATCCAGGCCAATGAAGTGGACGCCTTTGCGGCGCTGATCGCAAAGGAAGCGCCGGCCGGAACGCTGGCCAAGGTGCCGATGCTGCGCGGCCGCATCATGGCGCTGAACGGCGTCGATGTCGCCAAGCTGCCGGTACCGGCCGAGGGCGGATGGGTGCTGAAGGGTGACCGCGGCCTGACCTATGACGAGCGCCAGCCCGCCAACGCGACGCTGACCGAAGGCGCATGGTGGCCGCCGGGCTACAGCGGGGAGCCGCTGGTTTCCTTCTCGGCCGAGGAGGCCGGGCAACTTGGCCTGAAAGTCGGCGATACGATCACCGTCAACGTGCTTGGCCGCAACGTCACCGCCAGGATCGCCAATTTGCGACAGGTGGAATGGGAAACGCTCGGCATCAATTTCGTCATGGTCTTTTCGCCCAATACCTTCGCCGGCGCGCCGCATGCGTGGATCGCCACGCTGGCCGACAAGGGTGCCTCGGTGGCCGACGATGCGCGCCTGCTCAACGCCGTTACCCGCGCCTTCCCGGCGGTGACCACGGTCCGGGTCAAGGACGCGCTCGATGTCGTCAACCGGCTGGTCGGGGAACTGGGCACGGCGATCCGCGCGGCCGCGGGCGTGGCGCTGATCGCCTCGGTGCTGGTGCTGGCCGGCGCGCTCGCCGCCGGCAACCGCGCCCGCATCCACGACGCGGTGGTGCTGAAGACGCTGGGCGCGACCCGGCGCACGCTGGTTGCGGCGTTCGCGCTGGAATATGCGCTGATCGGGCTCGCCACCGCGCTGTTCTCGCTGGTCGCCGGCGGCGTGGCCGCGTGGTTCGTCGTCGCCCGCGTCATGAAACTGCCCGCGCATTTCTCGCCGGAAGTCGCGCTGACCACGGTCGTGGTGTCGCTGGTGCTGACGGTCGGGCTCGGTCTTACCGGCACATGGCGCATCCTCGGCCAGAAGGCCGCGCCGGTGTTGCGCGAGTTGTGAGCGGCGCCGGCAGGCGGGAGAATTCGATTAATTCTCGGTAATGTTTGCCGAAAAGGCCCCGATAATCGGCCGCGCGCCCGCGTTCACGAAGCATTTCGGGCGGTTATCGTCTTGTTCTCGACCGAAAGAACCATCATATTCAGCCGTAGGCATGCTGGAGTCTCGCCAGCGGCGCCTGGGTTGCGTGAAACGGCCCGACACCCGACGAGGCAGAAGCAATAGAGGAAACCATGGCTGAACTACGCAATTATCAGGTTCGCAGCACGCCCGCTGCCGGCACCTATGCCGACATCGATCAGGGTCTGCGTTCCTACATGATCAAGGTCTACAACCTGATGGGGCTTGGCCTGCTCATCACCGGCCTTGCCGCGGTCGCCACCATCATGATGGCGACGACCAGCACCCCGACCGCCTACGCCATCGGCGACGGCACCTACCTCACCGCTTTCGGCTACGCGATCTTCGCTTCGCCGTTGAAGTGGGTCGTCATCCTGGCGCCGCTGGCGGCCGTGTTCTTCCTGTCGTTCCGCGTGCAGTCGATGAGCGTATCGGCCGCGCAGACGACGTTCTGGGTCTACGCCGCCCTGGTCGGCCTGTCGCTGTCGTCGATCTTCCTGGTCTACACCACGGCGTCGATCTCGCAGACCTTCTTCGCGACGGCGGCGGCCTTCGGCGCTCTGTCGCTCTACGGCTACACCACCAAGCGTGACCTGACCGCGATGGGCTCGTTCCTGATCATGGGCGTGTTCGGCCTGGTCATCGCCATGGTCATCAACATCTTCCTGCAGTCCTCGGCGCTCTCGTTTGCCGTATCGGCGATCGGCGTGCTGGTGTTCGCGGGCCTCACCGCCTACGACACGCAGAAGATCAAGGAAATGTACTTCGAGGGCGACGACCAGCTGGTCGCCGGCCGCAAGTCGATCATGGGCGCGCTGACGCTCTATCTCGACTTCATCAACCTGTTCATGTTCCTGCTCCAGTTCATGGGCGACCGCCGCTAAGGCGACCGGGCATGACGTATTCGAAGGGCGGCCGCGCGGCCGCCCTTTTCTTTTGCCGGGCTTCGGCGGTAAGAGAAGGGCCATGAGCTCCCTGACGATACGGCCTGCGACCCCGGCGGACATCGGCCGCATCACCGAAATCTATGCCGATGCCGTCATCAACGGCACTGCCACCTACGAACTGGAGCCGCCGGCGGCTTCCGAAATGGCCGGCCGGTTCGATGGCCTCGCGGCCTACGGCTATCCCTATATCGTGGCGCAGGACGGCGCGGGAAACATCCTCGGCTATGCCTATGCGAGCGCGTTCCGGTCGCGGCCCGCCTATCGCTTCATCGCCGAGGATTCCATCTATGTCGCGCCGGAGGCCAAGGGGCGGGGCGTCGGCCGGCTGCTGCTTGCGGCGCTGATCGAGGCGGTCGAAGCGCTCGGCTTCCGCCAACTGGTCGCGGTCATCGGTGACGGGACTGCAGCCAGTGCCTCGGTCCGGCTGCACGAGAAACTCGGCTTTCGTCATCAGGGACGGCTTGAAGGCTCGGGCTACAAGCATGGGCGCTGGCTCGACACCACTTTCATGCGGCTGGAGATGAATGGCGGCACCGCTGCCCCGCCCGATCCGCAATCGTTGCCCGAGCGAAAATACCGGCAGGAGAAACAGGGCTGAGGCCGGCACCGAAGGCGGGTAGGCGAGGGGAAGCCGCCCCTGCCGTTTCTCAGCCTTCCAGTTCCTCGCGCAGCATTTCCAGTTCCAGCCATTCCTCTTCCAGTGCGGCCAGCGTCTCGCGTTCCTTGTCGAGCGCGGCGATGGTCTTCTGGAACGAGGCCGGATCGCGTTCGTAGAAGGCCGGATCGGCGATGTTGTTTTCCAGGCGGGCGATCGATTCGTTCACCGCCTCGATCCTGCCCGGCAGGTTCTCCAGCGCGAATTTCTGCTTGAACGACAGTTTTTTGGCCGGGCCTTTCGGGGCGGCCGGTTCCGGCTTCTGCGCGGAACCGGCCGCCTGGTCCTTGCGCGCCTTGCGGTCGTCCAGCCGCGCGCCGCCGCGCTGCGCCAGCATGTCGGAATAGCCGCCGGCATATTCGGTCCAGTTGCCGTCGCCGTCCGGGGCGATGATGCTGGTCACGGTGCGGTCGAGGAAGTCGCGGTCGTGGCTGACCAGAAGCACGGTGCCGGCAAAGCCCGCCACCAGTTCCTGCAACAGTTCCAGCGTTTCCATGTCGAGGTCGTTGGTCGGCTCGTCCAGCACCAGCAGGTTGGCCGGCCGCGCCAGCACCCGCGCCAGGATCAGCCGCGCCCGTTCGCCGCCGGACAGTTCCCGCACCGGCGTGCGCGCCTGTTCCGGCTTGAACAGGAAATCCTTCATGTAGGACACGACGTGGCGCTGCTCGCCGTTGATGACGAGGTTTTCGCCGCGCCCGTCGGTGAGGTAGTGCGACAGCGTCTCGGCCGGATCGACCGCCTCGCGCTTCTGGTCGAGCGTGGCGATCTCCAGGTTGACGCCGAGCCGCACGCCGCCGGTGTCGGGCTCGAGTTCTCCGGTCAGCATCTTCAGAAGCGTGGTCTTGCCCGCGCCGTTCGGCCCGACCAGGCCGACGCGGTCGCCGCGCTGGATGCGGGTCGAAAAATTCTTCACGACCTCGAGGTCGCCGAAACTTTTGCCGATCGCCTTGGCCTCGATCACCAGCTTGCCGGATTCGGCGGCGTCGCTGGCGACCATGGTGGCGCTGCCTTCCGCGCCGCGATGGCTGCGGTGGCGCTGGCGCATCTCCTGCAATTCGCCGAGCCGGCGCATGTTGCGCTTGCGCCGCGCCGTCACGCCGTAGCGCAGCCAGTGCTCCTCGCGCACGATCTGGCGGCCGAGCTTGTGCTGCTCGCGTTCCTCTTCCTCCAGGATCTGGTCGCGCCACGCCTCGAAATGGGCAAAGCCCTTGTCCAGCCGGCGGGTCTGGCCTCGGTCGAGCCACACGGTGGCGCGTGACACGCGTTCGAGGAAACGGCGGTCGTGCGAAATCAGCACCAGCGCCGAGGCGGTGCGCGCCAATTCCTCTTCCAGCCATTCGATCACTTGCAGGTCGAGATGGTTGGTGGGCTCGTCGAGCAGCAGGATGTCCGGCTCCGGCGCCATCACGCGGGCGAGCGCCGCGCGCCGCGCCTCGCCGCCGGAAACATCGGCCGGCCGTTCTTCGCCGGTCAGCCCCAGATGCTCCATCAGATAGGTGGCGCGGTGCGGGTCGTCGGCGGGGCCGAGACCTGCCTCGACATAGGCGCGCACGGTCGCGAAACCCTCCATGTCGGGCGCCTGCGGCAGGTAGCGGATGGTCGCCGAAGGCTGGCGGAAGATCTCGCCGTCCTGCGGCTCGACGAGGCCGGCAGCGATCTTCAGCAGCGTCGACTTGCCGGAGCCGTTGCGCCCGACCAGCGCGATCTTGTCGCCGGCCGAGGCCGACAGCGCGGCGCCGTCCAGCAGCGGCGTGCCGCCGAAGGTCAGCCTTATGCCGTCGAGATTGAGCAGGGGCGGTGCCATGGTCAGCCCTCCGTCTGCGGGTGTGGGTGGGCGACCAGCATGGCGCGGCCGCCGCCGAGCGTGACGCGCAGGCCGCCTTTGACCTCGTTGGAGAGCGTCAGCGACGAGCCGAAGGCAATTTCGACCTTGTCCAGCGGCCATTTCGCGCCTTCGACGCTGAGGCCGGAAAGGTCGGAAAAGCCGAGGATCGAAAACAGCGTGCCGTCGGCATAGTCGAAGGCGCGCGCAGCACCCGGCAGCAGCGGGATGCCTTCCTGCGCGCCGCTGGTCAGCACGATTTCGGTTCCGGCTTCGGCCAGGCGCAGCGCAAGCGCCAGATGCAGGAAGGCGTGGTCGGCGCGGGCGCCGCCGAAGGCGCCTGCCAGCACCAGTGCGGTGGCGCCGCGCTCCAGCGCCGTCCCGATCGCCAGTTCGCCGTCGGTCTTGTCCTTCTCGGCCGGGAAGGTCTGGCGGGGAACGGCGACCAGCGCCGGGGGCAGATGCGCCGGTACGGAATCGAAGTCGCCGACCCACAGTTCCGGAACTAGGCCCAGCGTTACGGCGTGGGCCATGCCGGCGTCGGCGGCGATGACGCGGGTTCCGGCCACCTGCCGTTCGAGGAGCGGCGTGCGCACAAGGTCGCCGCCGAGAAGGATGGTGAAGCTTGTCATCGGGCCAGCGCCATAGCAGGGCCTTGCCGGAAACGGAAGGCCGGCGATGCGAGGCTTGCTTATCCCGGCGCGCGGCCCTATGTCTTGCAGTGCTCTAACGGGGTGCCGGACGCTTTTTGCGGACCGGCTGAGAGGCAAGCCTGCCAACCCGCTGAACCTGATCCGGTTTGTACCGGCGGAGGGATTAGATGCTTCGGCAAGCCGACGCCTCAATTCCTTTCAACTCATGAGAAGGAGGCGCCGATGCGCGCGATGCTGGTTTCGCTTTTATCCGTCATGGCCGTGTTGGCTGCGCCCGCCGTGGCCAGGGAAAAGCTCACCGTCTACACCTATGACAGCTTCACCGCCGAGTGGGGTCCCGGCCCGCAGGTGAAGACGAATTTCGAAGCGGAATGCGGCTGCGAAGTGGACTTCGTCTCGGTCGCCGACGGCGTGGCGCTGCTCAACCGCGTCAAGCTGGAAGGGGCTTCGACCAAGGCCGACGTGGTGCTCGGCCTCGACACCAACCTGACCGTCGAAGCCAAGGTGACCGGCCTGTTCGCGCCGCATGGCCCCGTGTCCGGCGTCAGCGTGCCGGGCGGCTGGAGCGACGACACGTTCGTTCCTTACGACTACGGCTATTTCGCCGTCGTCTACGATACGCAGGCGCTCAAGAACCCGCCGAAGAGCCTGAAGGAACTGGTCGAGGGCGATCCCTCGCAAAAGATCGCCATCCAGGACCCGCGCACCTCGACCCCGGGGCTCGGCCTTCTGTTGTGGGTGAAGGCGGTTTATGGCGACAAGGCGGCGGACGCCTGGGCCAAGCTCAAGGGCCGCGTCCTGACGGTGACGCCGGGCTGGAGCGAATCCTACGGCCTGTTCACCAAGGGCGAGGCGCCGATGGTGCTGTCCTATACCACCTCGCCCGCCTATCACATGATCGCGGAAAAGACCGATCGCTATCAGGCAGCCTCCTTCGCCGAAGGCCACTATCTCCAGATCGAGGTTGCCGGCATCACCACCACCGGCGCGAAGAACCCGCTTTCGGAAAAGTTCATCCAGTTCATGACCGGGCCGGGGTTCCAGGACGCCATTCCCGAGACCAACTGGATGTATCCGGCCGGCAAGATGGACAAGCCGCTGGACCCGGCCTTCGACAAGCTGGTGAAGCCGGCGAAGAATCTGCTGCTGTCGCCCGAGGAAGTCGCCGCCAACCGCAAGGCATGGGTGGACGAGTGGCTCGGCGTGATGAGCAAGTAGGGCTGACCCGCGTGCCGATGCCGAGGGATCGCGAGGGGGAGGTAGCCGGATATGGTGCTACCCCCACCCCTGACCCCTCCCCGCAAGGGGGAGGGGGACTTTGGGGCCATTCGCTTCATGCATTCATCGGCCGTTTGAGCGGGACTTTCGCCTTGTCCCCCTCCCCCTTGCGGGGAGGGGTCAGGGGTGGGGGTAGCGCGCCCGGACTAGCGGGGAGGCGCGGATAACGGTGCCTTTTCCTCGCCTTCTCGATCCCCGCGTCGCTGCCGGCATTCTTGCCCTTGCCTTCGTCACCGTGCTTATCGGCGGGGCGCTGGGCGGGCTGGCGGTCGAGGGCGCGGGCGACGTTTCCGGCGCCGTCGCGGCCTTCGATCCCTATCTGTTGCGCGTGGTGCGCTTCACTCTGTGGCAGGCGGCGCTGTCGACGCTGCTGTCGGTGCTGCCGGCGCTGCTGGTGGCGCGGGCTTTGTCGCGCTATCCGCGCTTCCCCGGCCGTGGCCTCATCCTGCAACTGTTCGCGGTGCCGCTGGCGTTGCCGGCCATCGTGGTGGCGCTGGCGGTGCTTTCGCTCTACGGCCGCGCCGGCTATTTCTCCGGTATTTTCTCCTTGCTCGGCGGCCGGGAATGGCCGGGCATCTACGGCATTTCCGGCATCCTCGTCGCGCATGTGTTCTTCAACCTGCCGCTCGCGGCGAGGCTGTTCCTCGAGGCGTTGCAGACGGTGCCTTCCGACCAGTGGCGGCTGGCGAGCCAGATCGGCATGGGTTCCCGCTCCGCCTTCCGGCTGATCGAATGGCCGGCGCTGCGGCCGGCGCTGCCCGGTGTTGCCGGGCTTGTGTTCATGTTGTGCCTGACTTCGTTCACCATCGTTTTGACGCTGGGCGGCGGCCCGCGCGCCACCACGCTGGAGGTCGCCATCTACCAGGCGCTGCGCTTCGACTTCGACCCGGCCCGCGCGGTCGCCCTTACCGTCCTTCAGGTGGTCCTTACGTTCGTCGTGGTGCTGGCCCTGACCCGGCTCGGCGCCAACACCACCGGCGATGCGAACCTGCCGGTGGCGCCGCGCCGCTTCCTGTCTCCGAGCGGGCCGGAAAGGGTGTTCGACGCGGGCCTGATCCTGCTTTCGCTGCTGTTCGTCGCCGGGCCGATGGCGGCGACCGTCATGGCGGGCCTCGGCGCGGACCTTTCCCGGCTTGCCGGCGAAAGCGCCGTGCGGCAGGCAACGGCGACCAGCATCGCCCTCGCCCTTCTGTCGGCATCGCTGTCCGCCATCCTGTCGCTGGCGCTGGTGACGGCGCGCCGGGCGCTGTCGCTGCGGCGCCGGAGCATGGCCGGCAGGCTGCTCCAGCAGGCGACCGACAGCGGGGCGGGTTTCGTGCTGGTGGTGCCGCCCATCGTCATCGGTGCCGGCTGGTTCCTTTTGCTGCGCAGCCATGCCGATGTCTTCGCCGTTGCGCCGGTCATGGTCGTCACCGTCAATGCGGTGATGGCGATGCCCTTTGCCGTGCGCGCCATCCGCCCCGCCTATGACGCGGCGAGCGAGCGCCACGAGAAACTGTGCGCCCTGCTCGGCATTTCCGGCTGGAACCGCCTGCGGCGGATCGACTGGCCGGTGCTGCGCCGCCCGCTCGCCACCGCCTTCGCCTTCGCCATGGCGCTGTCGCTGGGCGATCTCGGCGTCATCGCCCTGTTCGGCAGCGACAGCGTGCAGACGTTGCCTTATCTGTTGCTGGCCCGCATGGGCAGTTACCGGACCGAGGACGCGGCGGGGCTCGCCTTGTGGCTGGGGCTCGTCTGCCTGCTTCTGATGCTGGCCGCCGGCCGGCTGGGAAAGGAAACGCCGACATGAGCGCAGGCGCTGCCGTTGAACTGGATCGGGCCGTGTTCAGCTATGGCGCGGCGCCGCTTGACTTCGACGTCGCGTTTGCGGCCGGCAGGGTCACGGCGATCATGGGACCGAGCGGGTCGGGAAAATCGACGCTGCTCAATCTCGTCGCCGGATTCGAGACGCCGCAGGCGGGAAGGGTGCTGATCGGCGGCAGGGATGTGACGACCGATCCGCCTTCGCGGCGGCCGGTGTCGATGGTGTTCCAGGAAAACAATCTGTTCGCGCATCTGAGCGTGGAAGACAATGTCGGCCTCGGCCGCTCACCCTCGCTGAAACTGACGGCAGCGGACCGGGCGGCGGTGGAGGAGGCGCTGGCGCGCACCGGCCTTGCCGGCAAGCAGAAGCGGCTGCCGCGCGAGCTTTCCGGCGGCGAGCGCCAGCGGGTCGCGCTGGCGCGGGTGCTGGTGCGCGAACGCCCGGTGCTGCTTCTCGACGAGCCGTTCGCCTCGCTCGGCCCGGCGCTCAGGCACGACATGCTCGACCTCGTCGCCGGCCTGCAGGCGGAGCGGGCGATGACGGTGCTGTTCGTTACCCACCAGCCGGAGGACGCGCGGCGCATCGCCGAAGCGGTCGTTTTCCTGGAGGATGGAAAGGTCGCCGCCGCCGGCCAAGCGGAAACATTTTTCGGTGGGGCTGGTCCCGAGGCGTTTCAGCGCTATATCGGGTCCGAAGCGGCAAGCGGGCGATCACGGGATGTTGCCCGCAAGCGGACATAATTTACGATCATGACCGATCCGGACTTTGTGGCGTTTGCTTGCCATGCCGGGTGGAGTGTGGCTAGTTCCGGCCGGTCCGCCGATTCTTGCTGCCAAAGCCTTGCAACAGGGGCAAGGAATTGCGCAACGATGAGCCGGTCGGGAATGGATCGCGAACCCTGTTGAGAAGAGGAAACCGCTCTGTCGACCGGTTCCCATAGTCGGAAGTTGGTTTCGCCGTTGCGCCTGCTCGCGTCGGCCGGCCTTGCCGTGGTGCTGGCGGGGTGCCAGCTTGCGTCGCCAGACATCCAGGCATCGGCCTTCCAGCCTTCGAACCGGCCGGTCACGGTCGACACCGTCACCGCCAACAACAAGCTTGCCGAACTGGCCAAGGCGCAGCACCCGCGCATCCTCGCCACCTATGGCGGCGAATATTCCGATCCCAAGCTCGAGCGCATGGTGGCCAAGGTGGTCGGCAGCCTGACCACGGTGTCGGCCAACCCGACCCAGAGCTACCGCATCACCATCCTGAATTCGCCCAACGTCAACGCCTTCGCGCTGCCGGGCGGCTACCTCTACGTCACGCGCGGCCTTCTGGCGCTCGCCAACGATTCCGCCGAACTGGCGGCCGTCATCGCGCATGAGATGGGCCACGTCACCGCCAACCACGGCCTGCAGCGGCAGCAGAAGGAAGCCGAGGAAGTGCTGGCGACCAAGGTGGTGTCGGACGTGCTCGGCGACAGCCCTACCGCCAAGGCGGCGCTCATTCGCGGCAAGCTTCGCATGGCGCAGTTCTCGCGCAACCAGGAACTGGCGGCGGACGCCATCGGCATCAAGTCGGTGGGCGAGGCCGGCTATGATCCCTACGCCGCCGCGCGCTTCCTGCAATCGATGTCGGCCTATACCGATTTCCGTTCGATCAGCGGCGCGACCGACGCCAGCCTCGACTTTCTCGCCACCCATCCCAATACGCCGCAGCGCATCGAACTGGCGCAGCGCCTTGCCCGCGAGTTCGGCCCGCCGGGCGTCGGCACCGTCGACCGCGATTCCTTCCTGGCGGGCATAGACGGCCTGCTCTACGGCGATACGCCGGATGAAGGCTATGTGCGCGGCAACACCTTCCAGCACCCCAAGCTCGGCATTTCGTTCTCGGTGCCGGACGGGTTCATGATCGACAACTCCGCCGCGGCGGTGACGGCGACCGGGCCGGGCGACATGGCCGTGCGTTTCGACGGCGTGTCGATCGACAAGAACCGGTCTCTGCCGGACTATATCCGCAGCGGCTGGGTGGCCGGGCTCGACGATGCCAGCGTTCAGGAGACGAGCATCGACGGCAACGAGGCGGCGATCGCCAAGGCGCGCGCCGACGGCTGGCAGTTCGACATCGTGGTGATCCGCGCCAACGGCCAGGTCTACCGGCTGCTGACGGCGGCCCCCATCGCCAGCACTTCGCTCGACGCGGTGGCGAGGGCGGTGAGCGGCTCCTTCCACGTCCTCAGCGCTGCCGAGAAGGCGGCGTTGAAGCCGCTGCATATCCGCGTCGTCACGGTGCAACCGGGGCAGACGGTCGGTTCGCTGTCGGCGATGATGACCGGCGTCGACCGCAAGCTCGACCTGTTCCTGGTGCTGAACGCGATGTCGCCCGGCGCCAGCGTCTCGGCCGGCGACAAGGTCAAGATCGTTACCGACAAATAGCGGTGCCGTTCAGGCGGCGAGAAATTCCGGGTTCTGCTCGACCAGCGCCGTCTTCAGCTTTTCCATGGCACGCACCTCGATCTGGCGCACCCTCTCCTTGGAGATACCCAGCTTCTCGCCCAGCGCCTCCAGCGTCGCGCCGTCGTCGCTCAGCCGACGCTCCTCGATGATGGTGAGTTCGCGGGCATTGAGCGCGCTGAGCGCCGCCTTCAGCCAGACGGCGCGGCGCTCGACGTCGATGGTGTCGCCGACCACCTCGTCGGGCAGCGGCTCCTCCGAAATCAGGAAGTCCATCCGCTCGGCCGAGCCGGAATCGTCGGCAAGCGGGGCGTTGAGCGAGCTGTCGGGGGCCGAAAGGCGCGAATCCATCATCGCCACGTCCGCCTCGGAAACGCCCAGCGCCATCGATACCTGGTGGTACAGCATCTCCTTGGTCAGCGTCTCGGAACCCGTCGCGAGCCGGGCGCGCAGGCGGCGAAGGTTGAAGAACAGGGCCTTCTGCGCCGAACTGGTGCCGCCGCGCACGATCGACCAGTTGCGCAGGATATAGTCCTGCATCGAGGCGCGGATCCACCACGTCGCATAGGTGGAAAAGCGCACGTCGCGATCCGGATCGAAGCGGGCGGCTGCCTCCAGAAGGCCGACATGGCCTTCCTGGATCAGGTCGCTGGTGGGCAGGCCGAAGTGGCGGTACTTCACCGCCATGGAAATGACCAGACGCATGTGCGAGACCGCCATGCGGTGCAGCGCGTGCTGGTCGTTGTCCTGCTTCCAGCGCACGGCCAGCCGGTGTTCCTCGTCACGTTCCAGATAGGGGGCCTTCATCGCGGCGCGAATGAAGGTGCGGCCCGATTCGTCCTGCATCATTCTGGCGCTCCCGCTCCACATTCAGCTTGTCCTCACCGAGCGCTGGGCCCTCCTGACGCGGAAGGCGGCCCACTCAAGGGCCTGTAACGTGCGGCGGCGAGAAACGGTTCCAGAGTATGAGGAGGCCAATCAAGGGTTTGGAATTTTTCATTGCCGATTACTTAATAGTCGGAAGAAATTTCCATGAAATGTGATATAATGGAATTTCGTTCCTTATAACCGGCAGATACCTCTGCCAGATTCCGCCATCGCAAGCGCCGGTCTGTCGCCCGCGCAAATTCAGGATTCCAGAACATGAAATGGCTTAAATCGCTCATCGTCGC
>Ga0182735_1001816_pt1 | contig 13826 bp, 15 predicted proteins | sample eDN5th30CKraftMG_FD_128524 | JGI IMG/M metagenome (GOLD analysis project Ga0182735, IMG submission 128524) | Enriched Miracle-Growth compost microbial communities from Emeryville, California, USA - eDNA 5th pass 30_C Kraft MG (version 2) (version 2) ... | reverse complement strand
CATGGCCGCGCTGAGCCCCGAACAGGTCCAGCAGCTCTATGCCGACATCCGCGAGGTCGATCGCAAGTACCAGCACCCGCGCGCCGATTTCGAGGTGTTCATGCAGCACCTGCTGCACATCCTCCAGGTGGTCGGCCCGGAACATGTCGGCATAGGCGCGGACTGGGATGGCGGTGGCGGCGTGACGGGCCTGGAAGACGTCAGCCAGTTGCCGAAGATCACCCAGCGCCTGCTCGATGCCGGCTACAGCGAACAGGACCTGGCCAACATCTGGAGCGGCAACCTGCTCCGCGTGCTCGACCAGGCACAACGGGCGGCTGACTCGGCCGCAGTGGCGGCCTGTCTGGAAGGTAAATGAAGCGGGTACTGCGCGGCCGGTTGCAACCGGCCAGAAGCAGTCAGATACCGAGGGGCGCAGTGGTCGGGATTGCTGTTTATTTTTGCGGCCGCTAGCCTCACAAAAATTCAATAGCACGAATCAAGGGCATGCCAACATATAGCAGCGCTTGATGAAAGGCATTAGTACAGACCGAGAAAACGAGTATGAATGTACGTCCGGCGACCGATAGTGACCAAGCTGCTCTCTTTGACGTGCATCGGGCTGCCTTCCAGGGCCACATCGAGAAAATATGGGGCTGGGATGAAAGTTGGCAGCTCTCAAATTTTGCAGCAGAGTTCGCACGCGCAGCCACTTCAGTTATTGAAACCAATGGCCAGATTATTGGATATGTCCAGATCCTGGACGAGGACGATCGAATCTACGTTCAGAACATCGCTCTTTCACGAGAGTCCCAAGGCAATGGTATCGGCACCCAAGTTCTAAAGGAGCTCCAACTGGCCGCCGCGGCCCGAAAGGTGCCCTTGCAATTGAGCGTTTTCCGAACGAATCCATTGGCGCAGAAGCTCTATGAACGTCTGGGCTTTCGCCGAACGGGTGAAACCAGGACGCATATCAAAATATCTTGGATAGCGACCTGAGCAGACGCCTTGAGCAGCTAACGGCTGTTTGTTGCCTGTCACGACCGACAGTTCTGTGTCGGTCGCCAATGTCTGCACCTCAAGAGGGCTGACCTCCGGATAGGTTCCGAAGAACATGCGCTGCCCAGTAGTAGCGCAAATGCCGAGACCTGTTGCCCTTGGCAAACACGGCCCGAGGCAAGTCGTCGAAGTCAGGAAGGGCTATGCCTTCACGATATTTATCGCCGCGATGCGACCGCTTCTATAGTGTCCGGCCAGCGAGGGTTTCCTGCGCATAGAAGTGCTGCGCGAGGCTCCGAACAAAGTCTGCCCGGTGCTCGTGCGCCTGCGCAACGAATTGCAGGTGCTTGCCTTCCGCCATCCGCAGGCCGGCCTGCAATTGGTCAAGGGCACCCTGGAATCCGGCGAAAGCCCGGCGTCGGGGCGCTGCGCGAATTGCGCGAGGAAAGCGGGATCGGCGACGCGCAGGTACAGACTGAACTCGGCAGCTGGGACAGTGGCTTCACCGGCCAGGTCTGGTCGTTCCAGCTGTGCCATGCGGCCCGGGCTCTACCGGAACGCTGGACACACCACGCCGAAGACGGCGGCAGCCATGACTTCACCTTCTTCTGGCAGTCCCTGGCAGACATTCCAGGCCCCGATTGGCACCCGCTGTTCCAAAACGCGCTGGCCTGGCTGCGGCAGCACTCGGCCCAGCTGGCCACCCTGGTCGAAGCGGTGCGAACGGACTCGTGACAAGGCTGGAACCACCGTCGACGGCACCTCAATACTTTAAGCTTTCCTATACTGTCGAGTGCGCAGGCCCATCCCTCCCGGCGTAATGGGCTCCGGTTTTGAGTAAGCCAACGCTTTCCCTATACTGCCCGCCTCTTCCATCCACCGAGGCCCCCATGGATATCCAGCAGATGCGCCAGGTCGCCGACGAGGCCGCCAGCACCTTGCGCTCTCTGAACCACCCGGACCGCCTGATATCGCTCTGGGCGAGCGTTCGGTTGGAGAGCTGGAGGAACTCCTGGGCATCCAGCAGCCGAACCTCTCGCAGCAGCTCGGCGTGTTGCACAGCGAGGGTCTGGTGGATGCCCTCGTCGCCTCCAACAACCCGGCCGGTACGGTATGGATTGGCGACCGCCTGGATCTGGGTACCACCTTCTTCGCCCCGGATCACCACGCCAGCATTCAGGACAATAGCGCCGGCGACCACTATAACGGCAACGCGCGAGACCTCTTCCTGATCCCGAGCTCGACATCAGCAAGCCGATCAATGAGTGCTTCGACATCGACCTGTCGGCCTATGGCAACGGCGGTATGGATACCGACTATCGGCGCAACCCCTATGCCGCCTTTGGCAGCCGCGGCAGCGCCAGGGTGGATCTCAGCCACTTGTTCATCCCCCTCGCTTATCCGAAAAAGGCTAGAGATTGCATAGCAACGACCTAGCTCTGCAGGATCGATCCCCTCGATCTCATCGGAAATATCTTGCTGGATACCAACCCCAATACCAAATCATTCACGAAATCCATACCCAATACGTGAAACTATACATAGGTGGTTTTAGCACGGAGCTATTCTAGACCCAACCACTTTCGTCGCGCTCCCATCGTCGAGCTAAAAACTGATGGTCAGCATCGACTAGCAAGAAGTGGCACCGCCCCTCAGCAACGCCATTCAGAACGTCAAAAACCTGCTCATTATCTTAATTTCTGAAGTTGAGGAACAACTTGCAGAGCTCAATCCTGCAAGAACAAGGCTATCCGATTATTTAGGCTCCCTGCCTAGCGGTATTGAGAAATATGCTCCACAAAATCCGCAACACAAAACACGTTTAATCATTGTTTCGATCTTAATTTTTTATGGTAACGCTAGTTACTCACTGGAGCCATAAGACATTGATAAATATTCGATTAACCCCTATCGTCAGTAGAAAGCGGTCAGCTGAATTCAAGTGAATATAAAGAACATTTTTATAGCAAAAAAATATATAGCAATGAGCATATATCGCCTATATGCTTAAACCCACGTACCAAACAAAAAGGACAAATGTAATGAGTAAAAATCTACGCGTACGAATCAAAGGACTAGAGCGAGTCGAAATAGAAGAAATTTTAGCCAACAAATCCTCTGAAAACATTATTTCAGAAATAACTAATGAGGCCGAATTAAAACTATCCAATTCTCCACCAGAGTTCATATTAAATCTATCCCAAGAATCTATAATGGATATCCTCAAAAGAAACGGAGTAATGGTAAAGTCTTGTAGCAGGCCTGACAAAACATCTCCAAAATGAGTTAAGGAAACTCAGGTGGAATTATTCCTAAAAAGAAAGCTAACGCCATTAGAAAATATTATATTGGCTACCATGTCTCCATATGCGAGCATTCCACGCTGGCTACCCAACGCAATAAAAAACATCAATGAAATTGAGCTATCTGGAATTGGAGAGCTACTACTTGAACGACACCTTCCTGCGGTTTTTCTAAAAGAAAAAAACAGCTTTGATATATTAAAAAAAATTCCACAAAAAGATATTTCAAATATAGGCATAGAAGTCATAAAGACAAAAATATTCTCAACTGCCGCATCCGCGGTATGCCGAGAGATCAAGGATATACTTGAAAAGAAAGGTATCAAGCATGCCTTTTTAAAAGGAGCTATTAATTGTTCACTTTACTCGAATCACGATTCGCGCTGCATTGGCGACATCGATATATTAACCACCAGATCAGAGGCAATTAGCTTATATAGAATCCTTTTAGACAACGGATACAACTCAGGCGAAGCTCAGACATTTACCGAGCAATCTCTCCATAATCACATGTCAAACAATAAAAACTACGAGCTACCGGCCCTATGGCGAAAAGTTGAGATTGATATCGAGAGATATAGTGAAATAGAAAAAATCCTTGGTAACTCAAGTAGATTTACTGTCGACAAGGCCATTTATGCAAACATTCCAATTGAAATACATTATGAGCTTTTCCCGGGACATATTCTCCAATTTGATACACAGACAATAGAAATAGGAAGCGGGATCAACCTCGCGGGGCTAAAATGGGATATCTCACTTCTTTATACAGCATATAAGACTTATGCCGATTTAGTTGCACTGAGAAAAATAAAGGCTGCAAAATTGTTCACTGATACATTGAGAATAATACACATGCACCCTGAAGAGATTTGGACCGAGAATCTAATCAAAGAGGCAATCAGGCTAAATCTAGGCGGAATTCTGAAGAGCATACTAGTACAGGCAAAATCTACATACGAACTCCCGATCCCCAATGAAATAATTTTTAGCCTACCTCAAAATCCTTCTCGCTGGGAGTCAGAAAGTTTAATACCGATTCTGATTAGCAATAATTTTCCTAACCCTTTAACACTACACATGAAAACCAAAACATAAAAGCCAGCCTCTACGCACGGATAACATTGGGTCTTGATGACTCATATCTCCCACGAGCATCAATCAATATTAGGGAATTATTCAGTATTAGATCATAATCAAAATAATCATGATCTGTAATTAATACAGCCACATCAACCCTCTTCAAAATCTCAACATCCAAACTAGAAGAAGAAAGCACCAGACCAACATCTCCGACAGTTAAATTCGGCACAAATTCATCTGAATAAAAAATAGCACAGCCTTGGCGAGCCAACAATCTAATTATTTCGAAACTAGGACACTCGCGTATATCGCCAACATTTTTCTTATAGGAAACACCAAGTAACAGTACTTTACTTCCATAAACCCTTCCTCGTGCATTAGAGAGAACAGAAACTACTTTTTCCACTATGTACTTAGGCATATTTGAATTAATCGATATGGCAACTTCCGTTAGCTTTGCTACCGCCCCAGCCTTACGCGCCATCCAAGCAAGATAGACTGGATCTACAGGTAAACAATGCCCTCCCACACCAGGTCCAGGATAATGAGCACTAAATCCGAATGGTTTTGTTGACGCCGCAGCGATCACCTCATATATATCAACTCCATGCACTTGAGCCACTGTCTTAAATTCATTGACCAACGCAATATTAACGGCTCTATATACATTCTCTAAAATCTTCGCATACTCTGCGACATATGTGGACCTTACCGGAACTATAGGAATGCCCAACCCCTCATATAGAGCCCCTCCAAGCTCAAGGCAACTTTCAGTAACACCACTCACTATTTTATTAGTATTTTCAATTTTATAGTACCTATTCCCTGGATCCACGCGTTCAGGAGAATATACTAAAAAAGCCTCTTGCCCTAACCTAAACCCAGACGCTTCAATCTTTGGCCTAATAATTTCATTTACTACACCAGGAAATACAGTACTTTCTACTGAAATTAACTGACCACTCCGCATATTCGAGATGATCATATCAATGGCATTGAGCAAATAGCTAAGATCTGGACTGCCAGCCTCATCCAATGGTGTAGGTGTACAGACTATCAAGGCATCGCACTCCTTAACTAGCGAATAGTCGCTTGAGACACCTAGCACATTATAAAACGACTCAGATATCTCATCGCTAGAAATATGTGAAAATGGACTAGCATGCGCCTTCAGAAGCGTAACCCTTTCTTCGTTAGTATCCAAGCCAATAACTCGATAGCCTGATCGCGAAATATGTAATAAAAGCGGAAGCCCTACATATCCAATACCGACTACACCTATTGTAGCCACACGACTAGAAAACCGACTAATTAGCCTGATAACCATATGTTCACCACCCACTTCCATCATCTCTAAACAGTGATGCCTAGCTTCAGCCTTTTATCCAACTCCCACAGAGCTGTCTTATTCGAGTCCCACTGATATAAAGAACTAATCTCGTTCATCCCCCCCCAAATAATCTCACTGTGCTCTGATGAAATCGTCACCTTAAGACCTGTACAATCGACACCAAAAGAGTACTCTGGAACTACAAATATATCTTCTGGCCAGTATTCACATTGTGAAAAACAGCTCCTCGGAATCGAAGATATAGTTGAGAGCTTAATTAGATATATATCATCAATTCCAAGCTCTTCTTTAGCTTCTCTTTTAGCAGCCTCAATAGGAATTTCACCTTGCTCCCCACCGCCAGCTACTCCTTGCCATACATTTAAATCAGCTCGTTTAAGTGCTGCGAACTCATACTCCTCTAAATTTTTTTTCCTGAATGGTATTGCCAGAATCTGAAATGGCTCTCTCATTTTCACCTCTAATCAGTTCCACTAAAATTTTAAAACGGCCGATCATTAATTTAAAATAATAATCAGACCACTCAGATCCCTCAGAAAAAACTCTAGCAACATTGCTTAGAGAGATCCACACGTATAAATATAGAATAATATATTTCTCCCTATTTGATAAGTCGCAATATTTTTTATAGCTTCTTAAAAACATCAGATATCGACTATGAGCATCGCCTTTAACACCAACACTACAACTCAGAAACCCTCTAACTATTTCGTATCCTCTATAGAAGTAAGAGGTATTATCAAAGTCTATTAAGAGCAGTCGCCCATGGTGTAAAACTAAATTTTCCGGTCTAAAGTCGCCATGAATCCAATGCCATTTCAAGACTCTAAAATCCTCTATAAAACAAAGAGACTCTAGATACAATTCATATGCATCAGGATGAATAAAATCAAATAGTCGCCTAATGTCTCCATCACTAAATATTCGTTCATTTAAAGAATACCCAGGATGGTGTAATATTCCTCCCATCTCTTCCCGTGGTAGATGTTCAAGAGACTTATGAAAAAGCCCCATCAGAGTTCCGAAAACTTCTTCCCTAGAAACTAATCTCCGCAAAGTGTTAGCGTTAATAGATACCGCTCGCGGACTTACACTCATTACAAAACTTTTCTCGCATACAAATGACTGCCCATCCAAGGTATGAAATAAAGGAAGGGCCACATCAGAAGTTGCCGCAATCGACTGAACTATAGCAGGACGATAAAAATTCAATTTGTTCGAAGTAATGCTGAAAACTTTTGAAAGTTTCAAAACCAAGTCAGCTCCCTTATCATTCAAATAAACTAGCGCTCCATTTCTACGTTTTTCCTCTTTGATATAATTTGGATTGCTCCAACCCCAGATATCTTCAGCATGAGCACATATCTTTTGGAGATCAATGTCCACTCTGAGCTTGCTCACCTCTGTTCAGTTCCTCCAAGAGTGTTTCAGTCATACCTAGCCCCCAATGCTCATAGACATCTCTAAAGCTTTGCATTAAAGCATTAGCTCTATTCTTAAATGGATCACAAGTCGGAGGACAGCTATGGGGTATTTTACACTTTAAAAGACGTCTGCTATTACCTTCCCAAACTTCCTTGAATCCTAGTGCGACTGCGTCTCCATAATTAATTCCGCCTGGTCGCGGATGATAATTACAGGGATATAAACACCCATCAGAGCCTACCGCAGCCATTAAATCAGTAATTTGACAAGACCTAAAATTTCTACGAGTTTCATCTATGGAAAGATCTTTATGAATTGACACGACTTTAAAAGTGTCACAGTCAAGATGATTCTTAGCCTTCCCTATCAGCTCAAGCGCATACTGAGCTTGTAGGCGGCTTAGTCTTTTGGACCCAGAATTATCTTGCTTTATGCGAAAATTGCTTATACCTATTTCTTTTGCAAGAACAGCCGCACCATATACTTCATGATAATTCTCCGGATACAAGATAAACGAACAATTTATCTCTAGATCCGATTTGTTTTTCTTTTTTTCTTCAGAGAGCCACCGTACATTTTCGATGGCACGTTTAAAAAGTTTTCGTCCGTGATTTCGACCACCAAATTTCAATTTACTATAAGTTTCTGGATTATCAGCGTCTAAACTGACCAAAACATAGTTTGCCCTCAGTAAAGCCTGCAGCACAACACCATCTATCAAGGTTGCATTGGTAAATATACCTGTGCGCACTTGGTTCTCACTCAAGAAGTTTATAGCATCAGCTACCGACGCCTTGGAGGACAATGGCTCTCCTATTAAGCCGGAGAACGAAACAGCTTCAACTCTAAACTCATGACTCACGGGACCAACAGAGGTTTGTATAACTTCCCTCTTCTTGTAGTCTACAATTCCTTCGACTAACTTCATCATGCTTTTAGGGTTGGACAATTCATTCGCCAAGAACATGCCATCTCTTGTGTCCTGAGCATTATCGCTAGCAATTAATCCAACAATAGATGATTTAGTCGCATTTGCTGCTTCATTTTCTTGCGGCACATATTCTCCGATGCACCAATCACATCTTAAATTACAACTACTCGACGGATGAATTAGAACCTCGTATGGTGGTAAAATCATCCCCTGTAAAGCGCCCAAGTATCTTAGCCATTGACGATTTAGAGCGCCAAACTCATTAAATCTAGCAGGTATATCTGCACGCAATTTATTTCGTATCTCATCGATACTACTCAAGATATCAAAGCTCATTCCCACCTCACATAAGTACTTTATCGAGGACCTTTAACAAGGAGTCGCAAATATATATTTCATCCTGATCGTTATATTCATGATGGAATGATAAGCATATCAATCTATCTGTAAGGGATTCTGTTTTAGGTTTTTTTGTCGAAACTCTATTAGCTATCCAGCTGTTATATTGGTAGGTAGGTGGGTTTGCAACCACCGCACCAACTGAGTATTCCTTAGCCAACTCCTCTATAATTACATCCCTTCCCCAAGCTAGATCCTTAGACAAGACTAATGGAAAGAATTGAAAGTTATGACTTCTCCCCAAGGGAATAACTGGCTTAATAACACCTATTGCATCCCTTAAATTAAAGATCCGTTGTTCAGCCAGACAATTACGTAAGGCAACAATACTAGAAAGCCGCTCCATTTGCGCATTAGCGACCACTGCTTGTAGCTTAGATATTTTGAAGTTACTTCCCCAAGCGCGCCCATGCCCAAAGGAGCGCATTTCTCTAATCCTCTCTGCAAAATTCAGGTTATTAGTAACAACCACTCCCCCCTCACCTAAGGCGGTTATTATCTTCTTGCTTTGTAGACTAAAAACTGCCAAATCGACATAACCCATTGTTTCAACAATGCCTTTAGATCCTATCGACCTTGCAGCATCAGAAACGATAATAGGCGCTTTTCCTTCTGGATATCCGTACTCATCTATAACCTTACGTATTCCTCGATAGTCTGCAGCACATCCATGAATATCAGTGGCTACTATCAATCTTGTTCTTTCTGTTAGCAGATCTCTCACACTGGCTGCAGATAAACAAAAATCTACTTCATCGATATCGGCAAGTACTAGCTTTGCATTAACACCTAAAAGAGATAGATGTTGGCCATGGAAGGTTGCTGCAGCAGAAATAACCTCATCATCGGCATCAACTGATAACATTCGTACAATAAGATCTAAAGCAGAATTAGCACCATTAACAGCTACAGCATAAGCTGACGAGGCATACTCGCAAAATCTCTCTTCCAAAGCCTGAGTTTCTCTTGCCGCATTAAATCCGACTCGAATATCGCTCGACTCGTTAAAAGCTTTTATTAGTGCGCTTAGTTCATACTTTCCAATCGAGCCACCAAGAGCCGGCTCTGCGGGATAACGAAAATTTATATTTTTTAGACCGCCTCGAGGATCATGGAGAGACTTGTACTTCATGAGCCTAATCCTTACTTATTTTATAGATGTCTGCTACTGCATCTCTCAAACTGCCTTTATTACTGATCACACGATAACAGGGCACGCTCGGCAATTTAAGTTCCACAGGATCCAGATTTTTAAAAAATTCTTTTATAGAACTCTGGTCAGGCTCTATATCCACAAGTAGACTTAAAGTATTTCTATTCCATATTTCCAATGCTTCTCGAAAACTTAATCTCTCGATAGAATATCCGTCATAAGATTCATTATAGACTGGGAAGAATATTGCTTTTAGCCGCCCGCCAGAGACTGGAGCTTTACCAAAAACTTTTGTTAACTCTCTAGTTGTCAGTCGAAGCGCTTTATCACCGCTTTTATATACTTTATTTAAATTACTGCAACGCCTATCAAAGCTCGGAAGCACTTCTAAAGTTCCAACTCTAATCCCAATGCTAATAGGAAATCCAATCACTCCATCACATGGCGAATTTGAAGACAGCGCCATTTTATCGTTCGTTATGAATCTCGCGTCCGTATACTCCAGCATAGCGAGCAACGAAGTTGTCTTCCCTGAAAACTTATCGCCTATGAATGCCAAAACATCGCCATCAAGACTCACAGCAGAGGCATGAACAAACCCCCAACCTTTCTCACGAAGAACTATAACGACTATAGCTCTAAGAAGCCGAAATACCATTCTCCTGGTAACTTCACGATTTTCAATAGGAAAGTAAAAGTCTACAACACGCGCCCTACTTTTTTTGCTAACACACACTACCTTTACATCAACACTCTCAGAGTCATTAAACTCTACCACATTTAATGTTTCACCCTGCCTCGCTGTTGGCCTGAAACCTTCAAGCAGAAAAGTTTTCCAATCATCAGAAATCTCAAAAACCCTAACACTAATATCTATATTTTCTTTTTGCTCTTTCGGTACAAACTTGAAATAACCATAAGACTCCTCAATTAAGTACCTTCTTAATTCATCATCAACGCCATTCAAAGAAATAACAACATCTTGCGCAATCAATAACAAAGCTGAATCCTTACTCATCCTCATATCACCTCCTTGCCCTTAAGCGTATGAACCTGAGTAAAATTAGCATAGAGTGCAGAATGATATTCAATGGTTAGCCTAGCGACTAACTAGTAGTCGCTAGGCATATTTTCATCGTGGGTAAAAAGCTCCCATTCCAGCAAGAGCAAGTGCCCCTTTATAACGTTTCACAGCACTTGGCTTTAGAGGCTTATTTTTTACCTGCGAAATATCAAGGCAGAAACCTTTCCCCTTAAGCCCAGGAACGGATAATTCATTCATAGTAAACTCCTGAATATAGTTTCATGCATGGTATGCAATGCGCTTTACAAAAAATTATCTGTACGCGTAAAAATCTGAGAAATTATTTATCCCTCTTACACCTCCTTTCTCATGCTCTCGCAAGTAAAATGGGATTTCGTAACTAGTAAAAGAAAGTATAAACTTGAATATAGGCCAGTAAACTGGAAGAAGTCCATACCGCTTTATGTTAGTAGACACTCTTTCCCAATCTATCTCATGGTAGTACCTAGTTAGCAAAGCCACCTGCTCTGCCAACTTAAGCAATCGGATATTTTGATCTCCTGCAAGAAGTGCGTAACCTAGTACACTACAGCAATACCAAAACTGATCAGTAATATTTAAAGCCCTTACCTCCCCCCATCCCAAGTTCCTTCCTCCATTTAAGTCTAAATAACCTATGCGATCATCTAAGCCAGTCGCCAAATCAAATACGACCAAGTAACTACTATTAAGACCTTTATTAAAAAGTGGGCGCTCCCATTTTTTAAAGCAACTTGACTCCTCTAGGCTCAAATTAAGTGGAACGGCCAATGCGTAGGATCCCAGGTTAAAATTAGCTCTTGACTCCAGCCACTTACGGGGCAACGGCTTTAAGCTCCCGGATATAGAATCAAAATAACTTTCCTTAAATCCAAAATCATTAAGAATTTCGAGAACCAAGCTACTCAGATATGGCGCACAAATTAGATCTGTGTCTCCACGCAACGCAACAGCATGCCCATCAAAGATACTCTCTGCAAATTCACTCCCCTTATAAATCGCTAAATCACAAGAACTACTACCGATTTCCAAAAATAGCCCTTCGATATATTTTCTCTGAATCTCCCAGCATCTCTGATAAACTTCAAGCCGTGGAGTATTAATATCCGCAACCCAGCAAGCCAGGCCATCAAGCCTATTTCTCCGTATGATCTCACCGTAAGATCTAACTCCATCCAAAATACGAGTTTTATCAATACCCTTACCTTGCAAATACATTGAAATCGAATAGAAGAAAAAATCCAGGAAAGAGTAAAATCTTTGTTTGTCAAGATCAGAAACTACCCGATTCATTCCGCACCTTTTGAATGCATTCTCTTCAATTCGCCCTCAAGAGCTCTTGATGCTTTCGCATACTTACCAATAGAACTGCCTACGGACGACTTCGCTGCTCCTTTATAAAGCTCCCATAACATACTTGGAACCGCAGAGAATTCCTCGACTATCTTTGTCGCCCCCCCGCTATAACCACCTATAGAACATAAGTTTCTAGAAACCGGTATAGCTTGAAACAGGGGAAACGACTTACTAAATGTTATCACTTTATTTATTTCAGTTATTCTTATCACGGATAACAAAGTCCCATGCCACCAATCAGTTTCTATTATTCCTTCGAAGTATTGAATTGCATTTGAGGTGGGTAGATTAACCGGAGCCCTGACAGACATTACGATACCTTGAGGAGAACGGCATGCAAAACCAGTCGTAATCTGAACAACTCCAGGCTCAGGAAGTGACATCATTAGAGGGGGATATAAATCAGCGTATTCCAGCGGAGCATGCTCTCGATAAGCCTCACTTGCGCCAAGTGGCTCGACTACTTCGAGAGGAACCCACTCCTCATCGACATGGAGCCTCAGATAGATGATTGCACCGTCCCAAATTAATTGGAAATCTTCAGGGGGATATAGATACCATCCCTGACCACTAGCAAGTGTAAAAGGTCGACAGTATTGAAATGCTCTTAATGGAATAGTCCCCATAAGAGAGGGATCGGCTTTTTGTGGCGGTCGTAAATTAGGTAGAACTGGCCATAAAACGACCTCAAGATCATCTTGCATAGAAATATTCATATATCTTCATCCATGACGATGGCTAATCTCTTTTACAATCGGCCCCCACAAACTGGAAATAACAATTTCTTATACCTTAGTCTCGCAAGAGTATAATCCCTGTCCGAAGAATGATCCGCTGCTTAAAAATCAATACCTCGTGTTGATTTCTGAACAATTTTTTGGATTTTCCCTATCAAATCGCCCCCATTAAGCTGATGTTCAGTCAAGCGCCTGAACTGCCGAGGTGGGCTGTACCTCAGTGATCTATGGTGGATGCTGTTCAGAGGTGATGGATAAGTTGCACAGCACTTTCACTCGATCAATCTTAGGCAGTAGCAGGTGTGGTCGCTCATCTACCATCGCAGCGCGACCAACTTCGTGAACACGCCCTTCGCGGCCTTGACTGGGAATCTGGTCGACAGACTGGTGGAACGATGCCGCCGGCACGGCCCAGAAGATCCACGAGCGACTTGAAGCCCTGCTTACACAAAGTCGTCAGCAACGCGCTGCCTGCGACGTTCAGGAAGAGCTGGCAGCTATGGCCGCCGCCAGTATTGACGAGGTCAGCGACAACATTGTCCCGTTCCCGCAGGCCAAAGTGCCGGCGAATGCCCCCATTGAGCCACTTCGCGAGATGGTTAATCAGGAGTCGGAGATGTCCGCCCTACAATACGCTCGTGCCGACGCCGGGGCGCTAGCCTGCATCTCGCGAGAGCGATGGAGCGCCACCCGCACAATGTCGTTTCCCAAAGCAGCCATGGCACCACCATCCAGAACCGGCACACCATCAATCCGAATGGTCAGATGCCGGCTGGCAGCCTTCACCCTGCCCTGCTCCAACAGATCGAGCCGATTGGCCCAGTCCTGCATCATCTTGCGCCGGGGCTCTACGTACTGGGCATGATTGTACGTAGCACTCACCTTGTTGGGATCAGCATGGGAAAGCTGGGCGTCCACCCACACAGCGGGATAGCCAATCTCGTTGAGCGCCGTAGAAAGCGTGCCGCGTATCCCGTGCCCAGTGAGCAGATCCTTGTACCCCATCCGCGTCAGCGCGGAATTCAGCGTGTTCTCACTGATCCGCTT
>Ga0182735_1001815_pt1 | contig 13827 bp, 18 predicted proteins | sample eDN5th30CKraftMG_FD_128524 | JGI IMG/M metagenome (GOLD analysis project Ga0182735, IMG submission 128524) | Enriched Miracle-Growth compost microbial communities from Emeryville, California, USA - eDNA 5th pass 30_C Kraft MG (version 2) (version 2) ... | reverse complement strand
CCGCCGCCATCGAGAAACCCTTGGTGGTAGGCAGGTCGGCGAACATCCTGTTCCTCGGCTCGGAACACCGACGTTGGACGCGCTGGCCACCCCGCGACGGCTGCATATTTCCCGTCCGCGTATGCGACCGCGGCGTCCCAGCCGTAGCCATGAATGTCGCGGGCATGGAGAATGGCGGGATTGCGGCTGTCGGTGCTGCCCTCTCTAATCTGGCGTTCGACGCAGGCGAAGTTCGCGGACTGGCGCTGGCGTTCGGTCTCCAGTCCGATCGCCTCGTTGAGCGGGCGAAGCGCCTGGACGCGCTCGCGGCCGCGCGCCATGCGCTCGTCCAGCGGCGCGTCGTTCGGTAGGTCGGGGAAACGGCGCCAGGCATCGGCGAGCGCATGCGCATGGTGGGCCGGACGGCCGTGCGCCATCCAGCATCCCGCATCGGCGGGATCGAAGTTGTTGGTCATGGGCGTTCCGATCCGGTGTGTCAGCGGCTGGCGAGCAGCGCGTCCAGGGCGCGCGCGAACACCTCGTCGCCGGCGTCGTTGACGATGACGGCATCGGGATTGGTGGCGCGCACTGCGCGGGCGATGATCGCGAGTGGCCGCTTGCGCAGCGGATATTGAAGGATCTGATCGTGTTCGATCGCGATCAGATTGGTGCGGAGAAGTCGTTTGAGGCGTTTACCTTCGACGGCGCGGATGAGAAGATCGCTCACTTCGATCTCGAGATCATGATCGCAGGCGAGATCCTCTTCCAGGTAGCGTGGCGGCCGGTTCGCGGTGAGCCAGGCGTTGACTTCGGCTTCGGTCCATCGGCCGACCTGACGATAGAAGTCCGCCCCGCCCGTTCCCTCGTTGCGTGCGCGAAAGGCAAGCTCACCGTCGATCCAGATCTCGGCAGTAAATGCGGCGGTTTCCTGCGAGAGTGCGGCATTGTAGGAGATGCGCCGTAGTTCGATTTTCATGGGGGAAGCTCCAGACTGCTCCACCAAACGGAGCGCCTTCCCTCATCCTCCTTCCCTTCCTACGATCAGGCGGGGCCGTCCTCGTAAGGCCGGTATCCCGCGTCGTAGGAGCAGCTGCGCTCGAACTCCGGATCGTCCGCTTCGTCGACCAGAAAGCCGGTGATCTCTTCGGCTGGCTCCGCATCGATCACTGCCGCAGCGTTGGGAAGAAGACGAACAGGGAAAATCCCTGTCCCGACGATCGCTTCCGCCTGCCGCATGGCAGCTGCGTGATCCGCGGCGGTCACCGCGACCTTGACCCTGATCGTGGTATACACATGGACGAAGTGCGGTTTCATGCCGGCAGCTCCGACCAGCCACCGGCGGCGCTGATCCAGACCATACCCACCGTGCCGGGACGCGTCTCGAACCCCTCGCTGCCCTCGGCAAGGGTATCGCGGACGGTGACGCTGCCGCGGTCATTGGCGCGGAGCGGCGCTCGCCCGCCAAGCACGATCAAGTCGCCGCGCCCGCCGGGCATAAGAGCCACGTCGCCGGGTTTGACCTTGGCGGCGAGGATCCGGCCTATCGTATAATGAAGAGTCCACTGGTTCTGGGTAATCGAGGTCATGCGCATTGTCCTTCCAGCGGTTCGCTCATGCCGCCCTGCGGCAGCGGGATCGGAACGGCCTGGCCGCTCGCGAGATTGATGAAGGCGCCTGCGTGGCCGATGGAGCCTCGGCCGAGCAGCTCGAACAGCAGCGCGAGAGCGTGGCTCGCCATGACGCGGTTGACGAACAGCGACTGGCGTTCGAGCGCCTCTGCGACCGAGCAGGATGGGGCGTTGTCGTCGGGCACGCTGTCGTCAGCGAGTTCGGGGAAATATTCGAGCACGGTCGGGAGGCGTGGACGATCCTTGGCCGCGGCCCGGCCCGGACAGCCGATCAGATACTGACCGTCGCTTGCACGATTGCCGAGGTCCATCCAATAGGCGGGACTGTTCCGTTCCTCGGCAAGCGCCGCTCCGATCGCACGGCGCGCCGAGGCCGTGTCGACACAGGTGATGAGAATATCGGCGCCGTCGACGCCGATCTTGCCGGGCGCGCGTCCGTGAACCGCCTTCCAGGCGAGGCCATGTGCGAGGTTGATCCGCTCCGTGAGCGTGCGCGCCTTCGAATTGCCGAGGTCACAGCGAAAGAAGGGCTGCCGGCCGAGATTGGCCTCGGTGACGATATCGTCGTCGACCACGGTGACATGAAGCGATCGCGAGGAGATTGCGCGGAGCGCCGTGTCGAGCGAGGCGAGCCCCATAAGCATCTGCGCGCCGTTGCCGCCGCAGCCAACGAGCAAAACCTTGAGCGTGCGGTCGCCGAATGCGGCGGGAAGATAGTGGCGGTCTCTGGTGTCAGGCGGCATGATGGTCTCCTGCGAATGGGCTGCGCGGCAGCGGAAGGAACATGCCGCCGGCGCAGAGGCGCGATGCTCTCGTGGGGCCGTCAGGCTGGTCCAACCGGCCGAACACGAGCGATATCTTCGTCGCATGCGCGTCGTCGGCATCGTCGGTGGCGCTGAAGAAGGCGGGCCCGGTGCCGTGACTATGGATGTCGCAGATCATGTGCCAATCTGGCGGCAGGACCGGCGTGCGATAGACGAGGCGCGAGGGCGTGGCCTCGTCGATGACGGGGAACTCCACGGCAAACTCCCGCGTCGCCTCGTTCCAGAGAACGAAAGCCGCGGCCTCGTTCGGCAGGGCGGTGCACAGAGAGTCGATGACAGTTGCGAGAAATCCCGCGGGGATGAACCCGCAGCGCAGGTCTGCCTTGGGGCCGCCGACGTTGCCATAAGGAAGATGCGCGGCGATCGGCGGCGTGACGGGAATGTCGAGCGCGAGCCATGGTCGCCGCAGGATCAGGAGGACGCCGTCCGTCCCCACGGCGAGGCCGTGCCCGACGCGGGCGGCGCGAAGTGCGTCGAGTGCGGGCGATGCTCCATGCAGCGGGACCGGATAGCAGGGCACATCGGCAAGGAGCGCGGCCGCCGTGGGATCGTCGGCGAGCAAGGCGGTCATTTCGCGCCTCCGATGATCCTGCCAACGGTTATCGGCTCGGTCGATGAGCGCTGTCCCTGCCGGGCGCCGGCGCCGAATGGCTTGAGACGCTTGATCGGAAAGCGCTTCGCGCGGCGGGCGGCAAGGTCGTCCCAAAGCCGGACGAGGCCGCCCTTGCCGCTGATGGTGAACTCCTGTCCCGGATTGGGGTGCGTCGACCAACTGTCGAACACCGCCCGCTCGAACTCGGGGATGGACGAAATGGTGAGCGCGCGCGGTATCGGGATATTGCCCCAGCAAAGCGCACCGTTGACGTAAACATTGAGGATCGGTGAGTGCAGCACGCGGGTGTCGGCGGTCGGACGCTCGTTCACGGGGAGCGCGTAGACGCCGAGGCGCGACCGGGTGGCGATGAACAGATGTGCGGGATAAGGGACCGGCACGACCGTTCGTTCCGTCAGGACCTGAAGTCCCGCCAGACGCGTCGACAGGTTGAAATAGGCCGGGCGCACCTGTTCCGGCACCCACCAGGCGAGCATGTCTGGGTGAGCGACCAGTATGTTTTCTGGGAGCAGCTCCGGCCGGACTGTCCGCCCGAGGGCTTCGGTCCATTGCCTCAGATGCGCGCGCGACAACGGGACGCCCGCGGCGATCGTCGGCCGGCCCTCGTCGTCATGCTCGACGGCGTGCATGCTGGCAAACGCCGCCGCATCCCCGCGGTGGGCACCATAGGAGCTGAAATTGCGCGGACCTTCGCTCCGATAGAGCAGGATCGCGCCCCTCAGGACCAGGCCGCCGCCAGCGGCTTCGAACTGGGTTGAATGTTCGGACATTAGACACCTCGAAGTTGGGCTGGATCGAGCTGGATCAGCTCTTGCGCGGCGAGCAGGAATTCCGCGCCGAGCCGTAGGGACGCGAACCAGTCATCGATGTGGTGTGCATCCCGCAGCGGGCAGAGCCCGGCCACCTCCATGAAGCCCATTTCCATGCCGTTGCGGGCGACATCGTCCAGTTCGCGCGCGAATTGGTCGAAGGGAACGAGCGTGAGTGGTGGGAGGGAGGAGCATTCCTCGATGCCGGGGATGTAGTCGTAGGCGACCTGGAGATCGAAGTCCCAGGCGTTGCGTTCGGACCGGAGGGCGCCGACGGCTTTATGCGCGGCGTGAAATCTCTTCAGTTTCCGGCGCAGACCTGACGGGAGCCGCGCTGATGGCGCCGCGCTTTCTTTGATCATCCATTCGGGCCGGCGCGCGTTCATCTCGGAAGGCAGCGTGAGTTCGTCCAACTCGTCCGCGTCCGCGCCGTGATAGGCTATCAGGCTCTCGCGCGCGCCTTCGTCGTCGATTTCGCCATCCCAGTAGTACATCGAGATTTCGTTGAAGAGATCGTCGTAGCCGAAGATCGGAAGGACGCGGCCAAGACATTGCTCGAGCGCCCTGTAGGCAGCGGCGCGCCAGGGAATGGGGGCATCGCCCGTTTCGATCCACCCAAGGTCGATCTGGCCCAGGCTCTGGCAGATGACGGCGATTGCCGGTGAACCATCCTCCTCGTTGAGAATGACGGCGACCCTGAAATCGGCGATTTCGATGGGATCGAGGATCTCGAGCACGGCGGCGTTGAAAACGCCTTCGATATGCTGACGGGCGGCCCCGCGCGTGTAGAGTGGCGACGATGTTGCCCGCGTTGCGACCCAGCGGCCGATCAGCTTGTGATGGGCCGGCAGCGGCGCATCGAAGATCGTTGGGACATCCGCCGAGATTGCGACGACACGCCCGGCGAGATCAGCCGAGCGGCGGGAGGGGCAAGCCGGCCGGGCAGGCAAGCGGTTCCGGGGTTTCGCGATTGCCGTCGCTGGGATCGGAAAGGATCCGCGCATGGAGCGCCTGGGCCTGGCTGCTGCAGGCAGGCTGGGTGATGTCGGTCGAGTTGCCATCGTTCTCGATCCATTCAATGAGTGTCTTGCGGGGTGCGGCCGGGATAGCCGCGCGCTTACGGTGCGGCATGGGTCAGCCCTTGGTGCCGACCGCGCGGCGGTATTCGGTGACATGCGCCGTGCCGGAAACGCCGGCGTCGATCATCTCGGCGTTGAGGATCGCCGGATAGAGGGTGGCGTGATAGGCGCGCAGGGCATCCGGGTCGCCCGCGAGGTGCGGCGGCACCGGAAGGTTGATGCCGTCGTAGCGATAGGCGCGCGTGAGTTGATTGACCTGCATATGAAATCTCCGGGTCGATGATGGTGGAACGGTACGTGCGGGGCCGCTCAGAACAGGGTGGCGGGCTCATCCGCCTTGGCGTCAGCCGGGGGGCTGGTCGGCGTCTCGATCTTCGGAGGGCTGGTCGGCGCGGGTGGCTTGTTCGCCGAAGCCTTGGCGGCCTTTGCCTTCGCAGCTTCCGCCGCGGCGGCCTTGGCTTCCTCGTCCGCCTGCCGCTGCTCGGCGATCTGGTCCGCGAGCGTCCTGCGCGTTGCAATGAGCTGGCCGAGCGCGCCGTTCGCCCCGCGGGCCAATCCCGCATCGATCTCCGCGGCGCTGGCCGTGATCGAGATCGGCCGGGTCTCGCTGGCGTCGAGTGCGGCAGACTTGGGGTCCGCCTTGCGCGGAATGATGGTCAGGGTGACGGTCTCGTCGGGGCCGACGACCATGTCGAGGCCGAGCGAATAGCGGACGAGCAGCGGGAGCAGGCTTGTTACAAGCATGTCGATAGTCCTTTGTCTGGGAGTGTGGGGAAGCCGGTCAGGCAGCGAGTTCTGCGATCGGCGCTTGGGCCTGGCGGGCCACGCGGTCCGGGGGCGCACCATAGGTGCCGTCGAGGGTCATGGCGCTCGGCAGGCGCCCGGCCCAATCGAAGCCGATGCGATTGAGCATGCTGGTAATCAGCTCGGGCTTCTTCGACGCGAGCATCTTCGCGAACCGCTTTTCGCCTACATGCGCGATCAGGCCGCATTCCTGGGCGATGAATTTGAGCTCGCCCTTCGTGTATCGCTCGAGGAACGCCTGATCGACCTTCCAGCTGTCGCGCAGGTCGACCTCGAATATCGTCGCGAGGTCGGCGACATGGGCGAAGCTGATCACATCCTTGGCGTAGGCGGCACCAATAACCGAGAGCACGTTCACCGCACGGGAGTCGGGCAGCGCACGGATCGCCGCGATCTGGGCGCTGTAGTCGAGCTCCAGAAACGAGGGGCCGACCAACAGGGCGGCGCGCGACGTCAGCGTATCGGGCTTGATTTGCGAGAGCGTGCCGGACATCGCCGCGACAAGGATGGTCGTCTGCGCGTACGCGGTATTGCCCGCCAATGCCTTGGCCAGTGCGGTTCGCCACGTTGCTTCGCGAAGCTCGGTGGTGCGGGCCGCGATCGATCTGGCGGTGACGGTCGGTTTGTGCGCCGCACCAGCGTTGATCGCCGGCTTGACCGGGGCCATGGGTGTCTGCGCGCGCGTGCCAATGCTATCCAGGTTCAAGGTGGCATCTTCCGAGCGCGGCTGAGATTCGGTCGATGGTACGGTTTCGATCGCATCATCGTTGTCGTCACCTCCGGACGTCTCGACCGCAGGGGGAGTCGCAGCCCTCGCAGCCTTTTCGGCACGTTGCTCCTCTTCGAAACGGATCACCTCGGCGGCTTCGGTCTTGAGCTGGAAGCATCCCGGATTCGTGCAGTGCCCGTCATCGACATGCGTCTCGAAGAGGACTTGCTGCGCCGCCGAGTTGAACGGGCAGGTCGCGCATTCGGTCTTGTCGAAACAGGCGCTCGCGAGACTATGCGTGATGCGCATCAGCTCTTTGCGCGTCTCGTTCACGTCCAGGCTCCGACTGAGAATCTGGTCGAGGGCCGTGTCCTGCTTGTCACCCGGGATGACGGCGAGCAGTTCGGCGTGCCCGAGCTTGATCCGACGTTCGTCGAGTGCGGTCTTTACGGTCTCGGAGAGCTCGGCGAGCGCGAGGCGGCGGTCGAACTTGGTCCGGGACCAGCCCAGTCGCCGCACGGCTTCCGCACGGTCACCCTGGCACGCCGCGAGGTAGCGGACGGCGGCATCGGCCTGCTCGGTTTCGGAAGGGTCGTCACGGTCGTCGTTCTCGGCGATCGCGGCTTCGAGCGCTTCCTGGTCCGTCATCTCGCGGATGATGACCGGCACTTCGCCGTCGGGGCCGTAGACCTCCAGCGCCGCCCGGTAGCGGCGTTCGCCGCAGACGATGGCGAAGACGTCGCCTCTCGGGCGAAGCAATATGGGCTGGAGAATGCCACGCAGCCGGATCGAGGCCACCATTTCGTCGTGCTTTTTCCGGTCGAAATAGCGGCGGGGATTGTCGCCCTTCACGATTCTGGAGAGGGGCAGCGTGGCGGGATAGCTCGGTTGTGGCGAGGTCAAAGCTCATCTCCTTGTGTAAGGTGGCAGGCCGGCTTTCGGAGCCGTCTCGGCGCCCGTTCCGCTGAGCGCGCCTGAATGTGCGGAGCGCGGCTGACCATCAGGCTGCCTGCCCCAACCACCTCCCTCCCTCTCTCCCTTCTGCACGATGCCGGTCGTTCCAGTCGTTGAAGCCGCCGCCCGGAAATTGGGTCTCGATCACAAGGCCCTGCCGCGCGTGCGCCTGCCGAGCCCGCCGCGCGCAACGGCGGCCAGGCGGATCATCGTCCGGAAGTAGAAGGAGATGCTCGACCCGCTCGGGAATTGTGACCAAAGGCAGGCGGTCGGATCCAAGCGCAGCCCAAACCGGAATGCCGAGCAGAATATGGGCGGACCATGCGGTCTCCCAGCCCTCCGCAAGGCCGAGCACATTGGTGGCCGCGCCAAAACGAACCGCGCCGCCAAGAGGACGGCCCAGAAACCGTTTCGGGGGATCGAGATCGGCGACTGGCAGACCAGTGCGAGGATCGAGGAACAGCCGCTCCAGGGCTATGACGCCGGTATCGCATTCGATGGCGGCAAGCAGCGCTGGACGATAACGGACGGTCTCCCCGCGCCCGTAAGGAACCCTAGAATGATAGCGTAGCGAGGGATGCGGACCAGCGAACCCCCGCTGCGCGAGATAAGATGCCACCGGTGTATCGGGGATCGCGGTTGCCTCCTTCCAGAGCCTGCGTATCCGCCCGGTTAGCTGACGCCCCCGCCCATCTGGCATGGTGCAGTCGCCCTCGCCTGAAGGGATTCGCTGCCGATCGCCGCGAAGCGCGCGGATGACGTCGAGGGTCGAGCAGCCCGCGAAGCATTTGAACAGGATACCGCGTTCACCGACCCGGACCGACAGGCTTGGGTGATGGTCGTCATGAGCGGGGCACCGGCACATTGCGCCCGATGGCTTCCATTCGCCGCCGAGGGACTTGACGATGCTGGCGGCAGCGGCATGCAAGCGGGGATCGGCGCTAGTCCGTGAAAGGGCCATGAGAAACGCTCCAGCTGAAGATTATCCTCCAGCCCAAGCCCTTCTCCCCTCCTGCCGCTTTTAGACGGGACGCCAATCGCAGTGAGGGCTTCATCGAAACGGATTCCAAGTCTATCTTGTGCGCCGATCAATTCTTTGGACAACATAGATATGTCGCGAACTGTACGCCGCGTCCCCGCAGACTGGGTTCATCCGACCGATGAAAGGGGAAGAAAGCTGCCTCTTATTGGCGAGCCAATAAGCAAATATCTGGCTGATTGGGATAAGCATAAGGCCAAGTGGGATGAGGGCTTTATCGAGGCCAGAGGCGGGTGGGAGCCGCGATCCAACTCTCAGGAAGCCATGGCCTGCGGTAGTTTCGAGGAATGGTGGGACGAACGCCCCAGGCAGGAAGACTTTATGCCGGAGTTCCCGAATGGCACCGCCACGCATTTCCAGATGTACGAGGAAACGAGCGATGGCACGCCGATTTCGCCCGTCTGCGCGACGATCGAGGAGCTTGCTCGGTGGCTGGCCGACAATCGCGCATCCGCCGTGGCTGGTATGCCCGCCACCTACGAGGAGTGGCTTGCCATGTGCCGGGCGAACTGTTCGGTCGGATCAATCGCGGTCGTCGATGGAAAAGCACTCAGTGGTGTCGCTGCCGTGTCGGAAGCGGATCGACGGGGAATCCGCTGACCCTATCGAACGACATCATCGCGTGGGTTCGAGCGACATTGGTGATGTGACCTCACAGCCTCAAACTTTGCAATCAGCCCCTGCGCCGCCTCGGACACTCCGCCGATCCTGCGACATGCGACCGGTGACGAACAGGAGAACAGGCACGAATGCAGAATGGGACTGCATTCGCGTCCCCGGCTTCGTCCGAAATTAGCGCTCGGCTGCAATGGTTGGCGCAATCCTGACAGGTTTCGGCGTAGCCGAGTAGAAGGGCGCTGAAACAGGCCTCCATCTTCCTGCGGCCTTCCGCCGTGAACCGCACATTGACCCGGCGTCCATCGGAAGGATCGGGCATTCGCTCGACGATACCTTGCTCCTCCATCACCGCCAAGCAGCGACGGCCCGTCATCTCCGATGCTTTTGATGCGAGCCATAAGCTCGTCAGTGATGTCCTCAGCCCCTGGCTTTCACGCCAATAGAGGTCGAGAAGCATCTCGCTCCCGGGATCGGCGCATAGGGAGCCGAATGATCTCATCGACGCCGCTCTGGCGCTGATGATCGATTTGCAAAGAGGCGCGAAAACGGCTGAGCGGCCGAGTCCGCCCAGCATGGGTTCAAAATGAGCATCCTGTCGCATGGGCATCGCTCTCCGTCCCATCTTGGGTATCATCGTGCGCACCCCCGCCGATGTCCCGTTCTTGCTCGCCCCCCGCTGGTTGGAACGGAATGTTCCGAGCACATCATGCCTGAAATCCCTCGTTCGGCAATTCGTCGTTATGAGGGGAACCGAGACATGGAAATGGTTAACAACATGGTGTTTTTTGGACCGTCTCGCTGTCTGGCCCGACGCACTCGCTGCCCGGTATTCGACGATCCAGAGGAGGTCGCTCGACAGCTATTTCGAGCTCGGCGGATTGACCGCTCGCGGGATGCTGGTAATGGGCCACTTGTCACTGTAGGTGGCCCATTTAGGTGGCCCATTTAGGGTATTGGAGGGTATTCGAGGGTAAACGGATTGTTGAAAAACAGCAGTTTATTTCCCCTCTGATACCCTGTAGTGCCCTAAAAATCCGGTTTTTTCGAGTCCCGTAGGGGTCACCATATAAGTGGTTGATTTCATTGGGTTTACTTTGGAAGGCGTGACCAAAGCCCCCTATCAATCCCTTGAGATTCCAAGCGGAATCGTGGCCAAAATCATTTGGACGTCTGCTTTCCCGGTATTATCCATATCTGCCGCATAGCCTTCCGGTAGCCTTCGAAGGTTGTTTTCGCGAGGACGACCCTCCTCGCCACATCATGGGCTCGGCAGCTTCACCTCGGGCAGAGCGATTAGCTGGGCACGGGTCATGCTGGTCGACAAGTCGGTGTCGTCGCCGCGCGCTACAGTCGAAAGGCCGGCAATCGGAACATGGACGAAGCGATCGGGATTGCTGTCCTCGATTTCGATCAAGAGACGGTCGACTTTGCCATCGGCTCCGCGAACGATTTGGACGACATCACCGAGTTCCACACCGTCCGCGCCGCGAAGATCCGCATCGAGCAGCTGAGCCTCCGACAGGCCAAGCGCTGCATCCGCCGGCCCCGCCGCAACCGCGCTCGCCTCGGCGTCACGCTCGACCTTGTCTTCTGCGGCATCCCGCGCATTATTGCAGGCGGCAAGCAGGGCCGCTGAGCCCACGATCACGAGCAGCTGTTTCTTCATGGTGACCTTCCTCTCTTCGATCATGGAGCATAACCGTGAGCGCCTGGGCCGGTTCCTCGGGCTCGTCATCGCGCCTGCATGGCCGAAAGCGACATGTCCGATGCGCTCGACACCGCCGCGCTGGACTGGCTGGCGTTATGGTGGACGACGGCCGTTACCCGCCAAACCGTGTTCGACAGATCGTCCGCGATCAGCAGCGCGCCTTTCGCGGGATCGAAGGTGACGCCCACGGGGCGGCCACGCGCATGCCCCTCTGCGTTGATGAAGCCGGTTACGAAGTCCTGCGGCTTGCCCGATGGCCGGCCATTCGCGAACGGAACCCAGCTTACCTTATAGCCGGCCAGATCTTGTCGGTTCCAGCTTCCATGCTCCCCCACGAAAGCGCCTTGCCGATAGGGTGAGGGGAAGGCCTCACCCGACACGAAAGTGAGTCCCAACGGCGCGACATGCGAGCCCAGCGCATAGTCCGGGGCAATCGCCTTGCGCACCATTTCCGGCTTGCGGGGCTGGACGCGCGGATCGACATGCCGCCCCCAATAACTGTAAGGCCAACCGTAGAAGGCTCCATCGCGTATCGACGTGAGATAATCGGGCACCAGATCAGGGCCGAGTTCGTCCCGTTCATTGACGACCGCCCAGAGCCGGCTGGTCACAGGCTCGATCGCAAGCGCGGTCGGATTGCGGATTCCGGTCACCAGCGTCCGCCGCGCCCCGGTCAGGCGGTCGATTTCCCAGATGACGGCGCGCTGCTCCTCGATCGCCATGCCGCGTTCCCCGACGTTGCTGTTCGAACCGATGCCGACATAAAGCCTGGTCCCATCAGCATTGGCAGTCAGGGCCTTGGTCCAGTGGTGGTTGACCTGCGACGGCAGCCTGGTGACCTCCACGCCGCCGGTCAGCTTCGTCGCGCCATCGCTATAGGCGAAGCGCAGCAATGCATCCTGGTTGGCGACGTAGAGGTTCCCGTCGACGAAAGCGAGGCCGTAAGGCGCGTTCAGCCCGTCGATGAACGTGGTGCGCAGTTCGGCGCGGCCATCGCCATCGGCGTCGCGAAGCAGCGTCACGCGATCGCCGCCCTTTACGCCGGACTTGCCGAGGCTCTTGATGTAACCGGCGATCACGTCCTTGGGCCGCAGGGCCGGCGCGCCGCCGCCCGAACCTTCCGCGACAAGAACGTCGCCGTTCCGCAGCACCAGCGTCTGACGCGGTATCTTGAGATCGGTGGCGAACGCCGTGATCCGAAAGCCCGCCGGCACTGTCGGCAAGCTTCCTGCCCAGCTTGCGGGCTTCGCGATCTTCATTGGTGGAAGCAGCGTTTCATCGCGCGCCGGCAATCGCGGATTGAGTCCGGTCTGCTCACCGACCGATCCCGCATCGCCGCATCCGGCCAGCGACAACGCCGCGGCCGCCGCGATGAATATACCCCGGATCATCGTTGCTCTCCCGCCCGGCGCAAGCCGGAATAGCCGACCCAACCGGCGGCAAGCGCCAACAATGTTGAAAGGATGGAGAGCAGCAGTCCGGCCGTCCCCACCGAACTCCAGCCGTCCTGGCTGTGCTGGAACGCGTTCACCAGACCGATGATCCACATCGCCGCCAACAGGATCAGATAGAGCATCGGACGGCGGCCTCTCCCCCTACGGTGCCCAACTGCCACCGCGATCGCCCACACCAGCACAAGCCCGCCAAACAGCAAAGCGGCGGCGATCAGCCAGGCGGCGAAGTTCGACCACTGAATCTGCGCGCTATTGAGATATGTGATATCCGAGACGAGCGCGCCGCTGAAAAAAGCTATCGGAAAAGCCAGCAGGATAGCGTGCAGCGGATGAAGCAGCGGCACGTCCCCGGCGGCGGTAATGGGCATCGGCTTCTCCTTGTTGCCCTGCGGCAATCGTTCACGGTTTTTTCCGGCGGATGGATAGTTCTGATTGGGAACCCTAAGCATGCCTTGCGGTTCCCTTCGCGAGGAGGCGTGATGATGCCAATTCCGATTCCCTATTGCGGGGCAGCGCCGTTTCCGAGTGACTGGCTTACCCAATGGAACCTCGATCCGGGGGTGCTGGCGCTCCTTTTGGCGGGCGCGTTCGTGTTGAAGCACGCCGGCTCGGGCATTCCAGCCTGGATCGGTCTTGCCAGCCTCTTCCTCCTTTTCGTGTCGCCGCTGTGCGCGCTGAGTTCGGCGCTCTTTTCGATCCGGGTAACCCATCACGTCATCCTGACCGCTTTGACTGCGCCGCTGCTGGCTTTCGCGCTCCCGCACGCCAGGGGCCGACTGGCCGCGTGGACGCTGGCCCATGCCGCGATCTTCTGGGCCTGGCACATGCCGCAAGCCTATGCTCTCGCTCTGGCGAATGACGCAGTCTACTGGGCGATGCAGGCCAGCCTGCTGGGTTCCGCGATCTGTCTGTGGCGCGCGGTCCGCGGCGCATCGGCACCAGCGGCGGTGGCGGCGCTGCTCGCGACGATGGTGCAGATGGGCCTGCTCGGCGCGCTGCTGACATTCTCCGGGACGCCGCTCTACGGCTGGCACGCGGCGACCACGCAGGCCTGGGGACTAACCCCGCTGGCCGACCAGCAATTGGCCGGGCTGATCATGTGGGTCCCCGGCTCGGGCCTTTACCTCGCCGCCGCGCTATGGCTGGCGAACGACTGGCTCGGCGAGCGGCAGCGGCCGGCGGCGGCATGATCCGCGCGATCCGGGAATGGGCCGCGCGTCACACCGCGGAGCGGCGCTATTCGCCGGTCGGCGTCACGTTCCACTGGATCATGGCGGCGCTAATTACCGCGCAGATCGGCTGGGGCTGGCACATGAGCCGGCTTCCCGTGGGTGGGGACAAGCTGGAGGCCTATCGCCTTCATTCCGAGCTTGGCCTGGCCATGCTGGTGCTGGCGGCGCTGCGGCTGCTCTGGCGCACGATCGTGCCCGGACCGGTCAATGACGCGGACAAGCTCGGCTGGCAGACGCAGCTTGCCTACCTTACGCACGGCCTGTTCTACATCTGCTTCTTCGGCCTGCCGCTGTCCGGCTGGGCGATGTGGTCAGCGCTGGGCAACGGGCCGCCGCTCGAACTGCTGGGCGTTGCCTGGCCGCAGATGCCATTTCAT
>Ga0182735_1001810_pt1 | contig 13842 bp, 14 predicted proteins | sample eDN5th30CKraftMG_FD_128524 | JGI IMG/M metagenome (GOLD analysis project Ga0182735, IMG submission 128524) | Enriched Miracle-Growth compost microbial communities from Emeryville, California, USA - eDNA 5th pass 30_C Kraft MG (version 2) (version 2) ... | reverse complement strand
GCTCCGCTGCGCACGAGCTCCACCAGCCGGATGGACGAGCCGATGCCGACGAGCGCCGTGCCGAGGAGGGCGGACTGGAGCCAGGAGGCGACGTCCAGGAGGGGGGCAGGGAGGTCGATCAGGCTGCGGAGCGCGACGGCGACGACGAACCCGGCGACGAACAGCGGCACGATCGGCGGGCGCTTCTCGCCCACGGGGGCGTTCCGCAGCCGCTGGACCAGGCCGATGCCCGCCGTCATGGGCGCGAGCATGAGCACCCGCACGAGCTTGACGGTCACGGCGACGGCGAGGGCGGCCGCGCCGGCGGTCTGGGCGGTCGCGACGACCTGGCCGACATCGTGGACGCTGGCGCCGACCCAGGTGCCGAAGTCCTCCGCGTCGAGACCGAGGGGCACGGCCAGCAGGGGCAGCACGAGGATCGCGAGCGAGCCGAACAGGGTCACGAGCGCGGTCGGCCGGCTCTGATCGGCAGGTGCCGCCTTCGTGACGGCGGCGGTCGCGCCGATGGCGGACACGCCGCAGATGGAGTATCCCGCGGCGAGGAGCATGCTCTCCGCCGTCCGGATTCGCAGAGCGCGCGCGATCCCGTAGGTGGCGGCGAAGCCGACCACGACGAGCCCGACGATCAGCAGCAGGGTGCGCCAGCCGAGGGAGAGGAGTTGGCCGACGCTCAGCTGGAGGCCGAGGAGCACGATCCCGATCCGGAGGAGGCGTCGCGAGGCCTGGGCGATGCCGGGGCCGAGGACGCCTCTCCACGAAGGCCACCAGGGAAGCTGGCCGAGCACGAGTCCGATCAGCAGGCAGGCGGTGAGCACGGGGAGGCCGGGAAGGCCGAGATGGATGAGCCAGGCCACGCCGAGGCCGGCGACCGCGACGCACAGGCCCGGCAGCGTGCTCACGAAAACGCCTGTTGATCTGGGCATATTCCTTCTCTATCTCGGTGAAATGCAACGGAAACGAAGTGGACCTGAGACTGTAACGGCCGTCACGTTGATACCGACCTCCTCCAACTCTAGACTTTAAATCTAATCTCTGATAAACATGGCGGACCAGATGCGCACCACCATGAGGAAGGACCTGCTGAATGAAGGCTCTCACGCCCGGCTGGCGCCCCGCGCTCGCCATCGCCGCCGCAGTCGGACTCGCGCTCGGGGTCACGGCCTGCAGCGATCCGAGCACCCAGAGCTCATCGGAGGAGACGGACGCGCCGACGCGGGAGGCGCAGATCGCCTCCCTCATCGACTCGGTCCAGTTCGACCAGGCGCTCCACGACTCTCTCCCGGCCTCCGTCCTCGACGCGGGCCAGCTGTCGGTCGCGACCTTCAGCGGCCAGCCGCCGTGGGTCATCCCGAACAGCGACCCGACCCAGTTCACCGGCGTCACCGCCGATCTTTCCGACGCGTTCGAGAAGCTGCTCGGCATCCCGCTCCAGCGCAACGCGCTCGGAACGCTGGCCGACATCAAGACCGGCATCCAGGCAGAGCGATACGACTTCGCGATGGGCCCCGTCGGCGACGACGTCACGAGCCAGAAGACGATGGACTTCATCGACTGGGTCCGCGAGCACGTCGTCTTCGCGGTGCCGGCGGGCAATCCGCTCGGCATCGAGACCCTCGACGACACCTGCGGCGTGAAGATGGCGGTCATCGCCGGCGGCAGCGCCGAGAAGGTCCTCGAGGAGCAGGCGACGAAGTGCACGGCCGCGAGCGAGGCCGTGCCGGAGGTCCTGCCCTTCTCGGCTCAGCCGGACGCCATCCTGGCGGTGCAGTCGGGGCGCGCCGACGCCTACTTCTCCTCGCAGGCGCTGCTGGAGTACTACGCGCAGCAGGACGGCAGCGGCCTGGAGATCACCGGGACCACGGAGGACAACGGATTCCCCGACTTCTACCAGGGCGCCGTGTTCCCGAAGGAGTCCGCTCTGACGCCGGTGATGCTGAAGGCCTTCCAGAGCCTCGAGTCGTCCGGGGTCTACTCCGGGATCCTCGAGGCGTGGGGCCAGCCGAACGCGGTCGTCGACCGCATCGGCGAGAACCTCCGCACCTACTAGAGCGAGAACCTCCGCACCTACCAGAGAAGGAACGCGACCGGCGTGAGCATCGACACCTCCCGACCCGGGGCCAGGTCGGAGTCGCCCCTCGGGGCGGCTCCGACCGCGGCCGGACGGAACGACCGCATCACCCCCCGCCCGCATCCGTGGGGCGTCGTCACCTGGGCCATCGGGCTGATCCTGGTCGCGCAGCTCGTCTACATCCTCTTCACCACGCCCAACTTCCAGTGGGACGTCGTCGGACAGTGGTTCCTGGCCGGCTCGGTCATCAAGGGCCTGCTCACCACGCTGCTCCTCACCGTCGTCTGCATGGCCGTCGGGATCGTCGTCGGGATCGTGGTCGCGGTGCTCCGGCTCTCGCGGAACCGTCTGCTGAAGGCGATCGCGGTCGCCTACATCTCGTTCTTCCGCGCCATCCCCGTGCTCGTGCAGCTCCTCTTCTGGTACAACCTGGCGGCCCTCTTCCCGACCCTCTCCGTCGGACTCCCGTTCGGCGGGCCGGCGTTCTTCAGCGTGCACACCAACGACGTCATCACACCCTTCACGGCGGCCATCCTCGGCATGGGGCTGTCCGAGGCCGCGTTCATGGCCGAGATCGTCCGCGGCGGCATCCTCTCGGTCCCGCCCGGCCAGACGGAGGCGTCCATCGCCCTCGGCCTGTCCCGGCCGCGCACCTTCTTCCGGGTGGTCCTGCCGCAGGCGATGCGCTTCATCATCCCGCCCACGGGCAACCAGGTCATCAACATGGTCAAGGGCACGTCGCTCGTGAGCACGATCGCGATGAGCGAGCTGCTCTACAGCGTCGAGGCCGTCTACCAGCGCACCTTCGAGACGATCCCGCTGCTCATCGTCGCGTGCCTGTGGTACCTCATCGTCACGGCGGTCCTGTTCGCCGGCCAGACGTGGATCGAGGCGCACTTCGCGCAGCGGAGGCCGAGCTTCTCGTTCCGTGCCTTCGTCGGATTCCTCCCCATCCATCCGCGGGCGACGCGGCCGCGCGTCCCCGAGCCCCCGACCGGAGGCGACGTATGAGCACCGAGACCGTCCCCGCGTCCACCGACGTCGAGGAGCCCCTCGTCGTCCTGCGCGACATCTGGAAGAGCTACGGCGAGCTCACGGTGCTGCGCGGCGTCGACCTCGACGTCCGCAAGGGCGAGGTCGTCACGATCATCGGGCCGTCCGGCTCGGGCAAGACGACGCTGCTGCGCACGATCAACCACATGGAGACCGTCGACCGCGGAACGGTGAGCGTCGGCGGGCGGCTCGTCGGCTACGAGTGGCGGAGAGGCCGGCTCCACTCCACCCCGGATCGCGAGACCTCGCGCATCCGGCGGGACATCGGCATGGTCTTCCAGCAGTTCAACCTCTTCCCGCATATGACGGTGCTGGAGAACCTCATCGAGGCGCCGCGCAGCGTGAGGCGGATCCCGAGGGCGGAGGCCGTCGCGCGCGCCGAGGGGCTGCTGGCCCGGGTGGGGCTGCTCGACAAGATCGACGCCTACCCGCGGCAGCTCTCCGGCGGCCAGCAGCAGCGCGTGGCGATCGCCCGTGCGCTCGCGATGCGCCCGAAGGTGATGCTCTTCGACGAGCCCACGAGCGCCCTCGACCCGGAGCTCGTCGGCGAGGTCCTCGCGACGATGAAGGACCTCGCGGCGGACGGGACCACGATGGTCGTCGTGACGCACGAGATCGCGTTCGCGCGCGAGGCGGCGGACCGCGTCGTCTTCATGGCGGGCGGCGTCGTCGTGGAGAGCGGCACACCGGCCGAGGTCATCGACGACCCGCGAGAGCCCAGGACGCGCGAGTTCCTCTCGCGCTTCCTGCGCTGAAACCCCCAGAAAGGCAGGCAGCAGCAGATGGACCTCGTGATCTCCGGCGGCATCGTCGTGACCGGCGACGGGACGACCGACCGCGTCGGCAACGTCTGGATCGACGGCGGGCGCATCGTGGGCGTCGACTTCGACGGCCTCCCGGCGGAGCCCGACGTCGGCGAGCGGATCGACGCGACCGGCTTCGTCGTCGCGCCGGGCGCGATCGACCAGCACGCGCACGGCTGCTCGTCCGGCCCGCTCTTCTCCAGCGGCGCGCCCGCGCTCTCGCTCGAGGCGGCTCGCCGCAACGTGGACCGATACCTCCTCCAGGGCCACACGACGATCCTCAACCTCTGCGGCTTCGCGACGGTCGAGGAGATCGACGCAGCGGCCGCGGGAAGCCCGGCGCGCGTCGCCGCGAGCACCGTCCACCTGCCGAGCTCCCTGCGGGCGGCCGACGCCGTCGACGGCGCGGGCCTCGACGACGCCCACCGCGCGATCACGGCGGACCGGATGCTCGCGGCGGGCGCGGTCGCCATCGGCGAGGTGGGCGGCGGTCACACGCTCGGCGGCGGCGGACAGGACTACCAGTACATCCCCGCGCGGATCGCCGAGGCGTTCGGCGTCGAGATCGACGCGACCGTCGCCCGGGCGCTGAAGATGTCGGTGCTCGGTCGGGAGATCTTCGGCGACGACCAGGGGGCGGAGCCGCTGGAGGCCGTTCTGGAGAAGAACGGGCTCGGCGACCTCGACGCGGAACAGGTCGGGGGGATCGTCTCGGACGCCGTGCTGCCGCCGATCCGGCACGCGCTGCAGGGCTTCTGGGAGGCGGCGGAGTTCGCGGAGCGCTCGGGCCTGCCCGCGGTCTTCCACAGCTCGTCCGCCTGTCGCCGCGAGCTCACCGAGATCGCCCGGACGTACCGCGGCAGGGCGACGCTCGTCGCGGGGCACTCGAACCACAACACCTTCACGGTCGAGGAGGCGGTGAGCACGGCGCGAGAGCTGCGCGAGGAGGGCGTCGGGATCGACGTCTCCTCGCTCGACGGCGTCATCACGCACTGGCGCAACGACACCGAGCGGATCGACGCGCTCGCGGCGGAGAAGCTCATCGACACGCTCTCGACCGACTACGCCAACGGGCACTGGGACTCGATGTTCGAGCTCGCGCACCACCTGGTCGACGCGGGGCTGGCGACCCGCGCGGAGGCGATCGCCATGGCGACCGGCAACGTCGCACGGCTGTTCCCGGCGCTCGCCGACGGCCGCGGCCTGCTGGCCGCGGGCAGGGTCGCGGACGTCGCGATCCTCGATCGCTACAACATCGGCCGCGTCGAGTCGCTCGTCGTCGGCGGGCGGACGGCGGTCCGCGGCGGAAGGACGGAATGGTGAGCGGAACGCGGGGGAGCGCAGCGGTGGCCGCCGGGCCGACCGGGATGGTCGGGCTCGAGGTCACGGGGACGCCGTACGAGCAGGGCGTGCAGCAGGGCAGGGCGCTGGCGGGACTGATCGAGGGCAACCTCGTGCAGGTCGAACGGCTGATCGCGAGCCTCGGCGTCGACGCCCGGACCTATCGCGGCTACGTCGACCTCGCCGCCGCTCACCTGGCCGCGAGGGATCCCGACACGCTCGAGGAGCTCGACGGCATCGCCGACGGCTCCGGGATCGACCGCGCGCGGATCCGGACGCTCAACATCCCGATCTACATGGTCGCGCGGCGGTCGAAGATCGTGGACGACTGCAGCGTCTTCGCGGTGCGCTCCGACGCGACGGCGGACGGGAAGACGTATCTCGTCAAGACCCGCGACCAGCCGATCGACCAGTTCGCCTACGAGCACGTCGCGCTCACCCGCCGCTCCGATGACGGCCGCGTCATCGTGGAGGTCAACGCCGCCGGCATCATCACGAACCCCGGCAACGGCATCAACTCCGAGGGGCTCGCCGTCGGCACCGCCGGCGTGTGGTCGAAGGACCGGATGGGCGTCCGGCTCAGCGAGATCGGCTCCTCCTGGCCGATGCCGGACATGCACCATCTGCTGCGGAACGCGACCACGGTGGGCGAGGCGATCGGGCTGTTCGCGGACTGGCCGCGTCTCGTGGGCATGAACCTCGTGCTCGCGGACGCCTCGGGGCGGATCGGGACGCTGGAGCTCACGGCCACCGAGTCCTACTGGCACGAGGGCGTCGGCGCCGGCTGCAGCCTCACGAACCACTACGTCAGCCCGGAGATCGCGGGGCTCAGCCAGACGCGGGCGGAGTACCCGTCGACGCACGCCCGGCTCGACTTCCTGGACGCCGCGCTCGGCGGCGCCGAGCGGCTCGGCCGCGACGACATCGTCGCGCTCATGGAGGATCGCAGCCAGGGCGACCAGGACTCGATCTGGCGGGTGTCGCCGGACGGGAAGGGATCGATCACGCGCTACGGGAGCGTCATGTGCATCGAGGAGCGGAGCGTCGAGAGCTTCGGCGAGGACCTGTCGGTCGCGTCCGTCTGGTCGTCCGCCCAGTGAACGAGATGAGGAGATCGCAGAGAATGAAGACGAAGGCCGTGGTCGTCGGCGCCGGGGTGCTCGGCGCGTCCGTCGCCTATCAGCTCGCCAAGCGCGGATGCGAGGTCGAGATCCTGGAGCAGGGGATCCCGGGCGACGCGGCCAGCGCGGCCAGCTTCGCCTGGCTCAACTCCAACACGAAGGAGTTCCGGCCCTACCATGACATCAACGCGATGTCGATGGTCGAGCACTCGGTCGTCGCCCGGGAGCTCGGCGACGACAGCTGGCTCCACTACAGCGGGAACCTGGCGGTCGCCGCCACGGAGAAGGCGGCCGCCGACCTCCTCGCGCGCGTCGAGCGGCTGCACTCCTACGGCTACCCCGCGCTCGTCCTCGAGCCGTCCGAGTTCGCGCGGATCGACCCCGCGGTGCGGGTCCACGAGGACTACCTGATGGGCGTGCTGTTCCCGAGCGAGGGGCACGTGGACGCACCCGGCCTGGTCCGCGCGCTGCTCGCCGCGGCGACGTCGATGGGAGCCGTGCTGCGTCCCTTCACCGCGGTGAGCGGGCTCGTCTCCGACGGCGGCACGGTCACGGGCGTCGTCCTGGCCGACGGGGGCGTCGTCCGGGCGGACGTCGTCGTGCTCGCGGGCGGCTCCGGGATCGGCCCGCTGCTCTCGGACGTCGGGTTCGGGGTCTCCACGACCGGCGCGATCGGCGTGAGCGTCGTGACGGCACCGGGGGTGTCGGCCCTCAGGACCGTCCTGCACCTGCCCGGGCTCAGCGTGCGGCCGGACACCGGCGGGCGCGTGATGATGCGGGCGAAGGACGTGGACTTCCGCGTCGACGCGGACGCCTGGACCGTGCCGGGGGACGCGGTCGACTCCCTCGCCGACCGCGTCGCCCTCCGCCTCGCGGACGCGGAGCGCTCCGCGATCGTCGCGGAGCGCGTCAAGATCGCCTACCGCCCGTATCCCCTCGACGGCATGCCGGTGGTCGGCCCCTGGAACGACACCGAGGGGCTGTACGTCGTGACGATGCACAGCGGAGTGACGATGTCGGCGATCATGGGGCGTCTGGCGGCGGAGGAGATCGCCTCCGGGGCGCCCGCGCCGCTGCTCGAGCCGTTCCGCCCCTCGCGCCTCGACACGGCGACCCCGGTCTTCGACCCGCACGGCATCGAGGGCGAGGCCTGATCGCGACCGCCGCCGGGACCGTCAGTCGGCGGTCTCGGCGGCGAGCGCGTCGTCGAAGCTCCGGTGCGAACGCCGGATGTGTTCGCGCGCGAGCTCCGCGGCGCGGGCGGCGTCGCCCGCGCGGATCGCGTCCACGATGCCGCGATGCTCGGCGAGCGACTGGTGGCCGCGGCCCGGCTGACGGGCGGACAGCGCGTTGCTGAGGAGCATCTGGTCGAGCAGCGGCTCGCCGGCGCGGAGGATGCGCTGATTGCCGCTGGCGAGCCACAGCTGACGGTGGAAGTCCACGTCGGACTGGCGGTAGCCGTCGATCTCGTCCCGGTCGAGGTAGGCCTCCTGCTCGTCGCAGAGGCGGTACAGCGCCGAGGTCCCGCTCGCGTCCTCGGCGGCGTGGCCCGCGGCGAGCTGCGCCGCCATGCTGTCGAGCGCCTCGCGCATCTCGTAGATCTCGCGCATGTCCCGGTCCGAGAGCTCGGGGACGAAGAAGCCCCTGTGCAGCTGGGAGACGATCACCCCTTCCCGCTCGAGCACGGCGAGGGCGGCCTTGATCGGAGTCGCCGAGAGCTGCAGCTGGTCGGCGATCGGTCGCACGGTGATGCGCGACCCCGGTGGGATCCGTCCGTCCACGATGCGGGCGCGGATCTCGGAGTACGCCTCGTCGACCAGACTCAGGCGTCCCATGCGCCGGTCCTCCGGCGGTGCGACCGTCTCACCGCCTCCCTGGCGCTCCCTCATCTCCTCGCGTCCCCTCTGCGCTGGTGTCAAACGTGGGGAAGGTCGTCGTCGCGGCGCATCACCGGAAGCGTCACCTCCACGGCGTCAGGATACTTATTCCCGGCGCCCGTGTTGAGCAGGACGACCTCGTCGTCCTCGGCGATCCATCCCGCCTCGCGCAGCCGGCGGGCGGCCGCGACCGTGATCGCCCCTTCCGGGCAGAGCAGCAGGCCCTCCGCCTCGGCGGTGGCGCGCAGCGCGGCGAGCGCGTCGTCGTCGTCGATCCGGACGGCGGTGCCGCCCGTCGCCCGGATGGCGCGGAGGACCGAGGGGCCTCCGAGGAGCGGGGAGGGGACGTTCACGCCGAAGGCGATCGTCGTCGTGCCCTCCAGGGCGGTGACGTTGTCGGCTCCGCTCTCGTAGGCGCGGACGACCGGGTCGCAGCCGGCGGCCTGCGCGCTGACCAGTCGCGGGAGCCTGTCGCCGATCCAGCCGAGCTCCTGCAGCTCGAGGAGCGCCTTGTGGATGCCGATCAGGCCGACACCGCCGCCCGTGGGGTAGATGATGACGTCCGGCACCCGCCAGCCGAGCTGCTCGACGATCTCGAGCCCCATGGTCTTCTTGCCCTCGACGCGGTACGGCTCCTTGAGCGTCGAGGCGTCGAAGAGGCCGGTCGTCGCGACGTGGCGGCCGACGGTGCGCCCGGCGTCGGAGATGAGGCCGTCGATGAGGGAGACGCGGGCCCCCGCGAACGCGGCCTCCGAGCGGGTGATCCGCGGCGCGTCGACCGGCATGACGACCGTGACGTCGAGGCCGTAGCGGGCGCCGTATGCGGACCAGGCGGCGCCCGCGTTGCCGTTCGTCGGCATCGCGAGCCGGGTGATGCCGAGCTCGGCGGCACGGGCGACGCCGACGGCCGCGCCGCGGGCCTTGAAGGTGCCCGTCGGCAGGGGCGACTCGTCCTTGACGAGGAGGTTCCGGATGCCGATCTCCGCGCCGAGCGTCGGAGCGGGGAGCAGCGGGGTCATGCCCTCGTCGAAGCCGTGCACGTGCTCGGGGGAGCGCACGGGCAGGATCTCGTGATATCGCCAGAGCGTCTCGGGGCGCCGAGCGATCTCCGCCGGGCTCACGACGGCGCGGACCGCGTCCAGGTCGTAGCGGGCGAAGAGGGTGGCGCCCGCGTCGGAGAGGTTCTGCGGGCGATCCGCGTCATAGGGCCGGCCGGTCTCGGAGCACTCCAGCGATGTCAGATAGCTGAACGACGGATCGGCCACGCGCACTCCCTGTATCGGCTAAATCAGATATCAAATCCAATTAAGCATAGCGTACGGGACGATCCCGCGGGCGCGTCGGAGCGCGGGCTCAGGCGCGGCCGCGGAGGCGGTCGATGTCGCGGCGCTCGCGCTTGGTGGGGCGCCCGGCCCCGCGGTCGCGCACGGGGACGGAGCCGGCGAGCTCGCGCGGCGGCGGGGGAGGCGTGCGGTCCTCCATGGCCTCCGCCGCGACGGCGGCGCCGACGCGCTTCGAGATGGGCTGCCGCACCACGAGGATGCGGTCGAAGCCCGCGATCCGCACCCGGATCGTGTCGCCCGGACGCACCGGCTGCGCGGCCTTCGCGCGCTCGTCGCCGATCCGCACGTGCCCGGCGCGGCACGCCGCCGTCGCCGCGGACCGCGTCCTGTACACGCGCACGGCCCACAGCCACGCGTCCACGCGCACAGGCCCCGCATCGGTCACGTGTCCGCCCTCCGCCCGAGCGAGACGAGCGCGCCCGCCGCGATGAGCCCCTGGCCGAGCGTGTACGTCACCATGACGGCCGGCGTCGCCCACGCGCCGAGCGCGCCGGGGAGGAAGAGGGTGAACGCGAGCAGCGTGTCCGAGCAGAGGAAGAACGCCGCACCCACGGCGACCGCCGCGTGCGCCCGCGTCGACGACGCGGCCGTGCCGCCGAGCACGATCCCGTACCCTGCGACGGCGAACGCGAGCGCCCCGAGGTACGGCCACAGCACGAGCAGCAGCACGATCCACCACACGACGTACACGGCCGACCACCACGGCAGTCTCCGCACCGCGAGGAAGCGCCAGAACAGCACGATGTAGAGCACGTGCGCGACGCCGAAGCACAGCAGCATGGCGGGGAGCTCGTCGTCGAGGAAGGGGAAGAACGTGGCGGCGCCGTCGCCGAGCCACGAGAACCCGAGTGCGATCACGAGGAGCGTCAGCGGCGTGCGCCACGGCATCCCGCGCGCGCCCCACAGCACCGCGACCGCGAGCAGCGGCATGAGCCCGAGCTTCGTCGGCGCGGCGACCGCGTCGGACCCCACGGCGAGCGCCACGACGTGCACGACGCACAGCACGGCGTACGGGACGAAGCCCCACCACCACGTGCGGGCGCGCGGACGAGCGTCGACGGTCGTGGTCACGGACTCATGCTAGACGTGGGGTATGACGAATGCCCTGACGCGCATGGGCCTGCGCCGGATGGTCGGCCGGGACGGCCGCGAGCGGCATCGCGCCGCGAGCCCGCTCGAGCTGCTCTTCGACCTCGTGTTCGTCGTCGCCGTCTCGCAGGCGTCGGTGAACCTGCACCACCTCGTCTCGGAGGGCGAGGTCGGCTGGGGCGTCGTGACCTACCTCATGGTGTTCTTCGCCGTCTGGTGGGCGTGGATGAACTTCACGTGGTTCGCCTCCGCGTTCGACACGGACGACTGGCTCTACCGCGTCATGACGATCGTGCAGATGGGCGGCGTCCTGGTGCTCGCGGCGGGCGTCCACGACGCGATGGTCGACGGGGACTTCCTCATCGTGACCTGGGGATACGTCATCATGCGGCTCGCGATGGTGGGGCAGTGGGCACGGGTCGCGGCGTCCGATCCGGCCATCCGGCGGACGGCGATCCGCTACGCGATCGGGATCGTGGTCGTGCAGGCGCTGTGGGTCGCGCGCATCTCCGCGCTCGACGCGACGTGGCAGTTCTGGACCTTCTTCGTCCTCGCGGCCGTGGAGTCGCTCGTGCCCGTCTGGGCCGAGCGGTTCACGCCGACGGCGTGGCATCCGCACCACATCGCGGAGCGGTACGGGCTGTTCACCCTGATCCTGCTGGGCGAGAGCATCCTGGCCTCCGCGAACGCCGTGATCGACGCCCTGCAGGAGGGCGAGCACACCGGCGAGCTCATCGGCCTCGCCGTCGCGGGGCTCGTCGTCGTGGCCGCGATGTGGTGGGCGTACTTCGCGTTCGACCACGACCGGAGGCTCGCGTCGGCGATCGAGCGCTCCTCGTACACGACGGCGTTCGTGTACGGATACGGGCAGTACGTCGTGTTCGCCGCCGCCGGCGCCGTGTCCGCCGGCGTCGAGGTGGTGCTCGACGAGATCGCGGGGCACACGGAGATCGCGCCCGTCGTCGCGTACCTCGCGTTCTCGTTGCCGGTGGCGGCGTTCCTCGCGAGCGTGTGGCTCCTGCTCCTCCGCGGGCGCCTGAGCGCGGGGACCTCCGCCGGCTACCTCGTGGCGACCGCGCTGATCGCGCTCGCGGGGGTCGTCGTATCGGCGACGCTCGTCATCGTCGTCGTGCTGACGGTCGCCGTGGTCGTGCTGCTGGAGCTCGACGCCGGCCGTCGCCGGGCTCGGCGGAGCGACGACGCCACGGCGTAGCCGCCGGTCGCGCCCGCGCACGGCGCGGTGGTCGCGTCCGCGTCGGTGGTCACCTTCGCGGACGAGGGGGCCGCCTCGTGGCCCCCTCCGAAGCCCGATCCGCGAGATCGAGCACGACGAGCGCGCGGTCCGGCTTCGGCCGCGAGACCTCGCGGAATCCCACCGCCTCGAACACGCTCAGGACACCGCGGTAGAGCTCGTTCGCCTTCCTGCCCGCGACCGCCGTGTCGAACGGATACCCCTCGACGACGCGCGCCCCGTGCTCCCGCGCGAGCGCGACAGCCCCGTCGAGCAGCCGCCCCATGAGCCCCAGCCCGCGGTGCTCCCTGCGGATGGAGAAGCACGTGACCGCCCACACGCCCTCGTCCTCCCACGGCTCCCGCGTGGTGCCCGCGACGTCGCGCGTCCGCGCGAGCCGCCGCTGCGCCACCCGCGGCCCGACCCGGAGCCATCCCGCGGCGTCCCCGTCGACGTACGCCACGACGCCGGGCGGCACCTCCTCCTCGACCTCGGCGCGAAGCAGCCCCTCCCGCTCCTCCCGGCCGATGCGCGAGAACTCCGCGCCGGTCAGCATCCACCACTGGCACTGGCAGGACGCCCCGTCCCCGCCGCCGGTCAGGGCGCGCTCGACGTCCTCGAACCGTTCGGCGGAGGCGGGGGAGACGACGATCGACACCATGCCCGCGACCGTACCGCGCGCCGCCGACATCGCCCCGGCGTTCGCGGTCCACCGGACGAGCCGGTAGGATGGGCGAGTTGTCCGCGCGAGCGGGCATCGGGATGTGGCGCAGCTTGGTAGCGCACCTGACTGGGGGTCAGGGGGTCGCAGGTTCAAATCCTGTCATCCCGACAAAAAGCCGTGGTGAGGTTTTCACCAGGGCTTCGTCGCCTCCTGGCGTAGTCACTGCCTGGTCCACTCGAGTGATCGGCGTGATCTGCTCGCTGCGCGTCAGGCTCCGGGGCGATCCATCTCGTTGCGCAGTAGCTCGGCGGCGTCCTGTACATATTTGGGCAACTTCGGACTGACCAATTGACCGCGAAGAGGCGTGCGGACGAATGCAAGCGGTTCCGCGTTCGCGTCCTCGATCAGCGTGGGGGCTGCCAGCGCCAGATGTCGAATGAACAGGTTCGTCGTTCGTATTCAGAGGTTGATGGGGTGGTCGATGGCGGCGCCGGTCGCTTCTTTGACTGCCTCGCCCAAGGTGGGGTGCGCGATCACGTTGCGGACGATCTCCTCCGCGGTGAGACCGTGGGCGCGTGCGAGCGTCAGCATGGGGAGAAGCTCCGTGACGTCGGGGCCGATGAGGTGGGCGCCCAGGATCTCGTCGTACCTCTCGTCCACGACGTCATGCCTGTTCCAGGTTCTGGATCATCGTGCTCAGGTTCGCGAGGGTGCGCTCGTACTCGCCGTCGGCGAGTCCCCGGGTGGTGAGTTCTCGGGTTGACCGAACATGATCCCGCAGCTCGACAAACAGCGCCCGTCCGGAGGGCGTGAGCTCGTACGCATCTCCGTCTCTCTCGACCACTCCCCGTTCCAGAAGCGGTGTGAGATGCTGCTCCACCGTCTCATCGGGGCTCTTGTCGAGGAACGGCGCAACCGCGCCGCTCAGCGCGTCCTTTGTGGCGGGACCCTCCAAGAGCGTGTTCATCAACTGCCACTGCCTGCGCGTCACCTCGAAGGCGCCCAGCGTCCGCTCGAATCGCTCGTCCAGCAGGCGATCCAGCTTGCGTAGGAGGAAGCCGATGGGTTGGTGACGTAAAGCCTTATCGGTTGTAATCATGCAACTATACTCGCTGGGAATCAGACGATTGTCAAGTGACAATGGTTGTACAATGGCAGTCGTGTCGAAGCGCGAGCCAGTGGACGTCGTCGAGCGTGCATTGGTGCGCATCCGCCGCAACCAGCAGGCGCAGCGTCTGCGACATGCCGCGAG
>Ga0182735_1001809_pt1 | contig 13843 bp, 14 predicted proteins | sample eDN5th30CKraftMG_FD_128524 | JGI IMG/M metagenome (GOLD analysis project Ga0182735, IMG submission 128524) | Enriched Miracle-Growth compost microbial communities from Emeryville, California, USA - eDNA 5th pass 30_C Kraft MG (version 2) (version 2) ... | reverse complement strand
CTTGAAGATATTGCCCGGCATGATGCCGATCTTGCAGGCACCGGTCGTCAGGACGCCGGGGCAGTTGGGGCCGATCAATCGCGAGGCCGAACCCGACAGGGCGCGCTTCACACGCACCATGTCCATCACCGGAATGCCCTCGGTGATACACACGATCAGCGGAATCTCGGCGTCGATCGCTTCGAGAATGGCGTCGGCGGCGAACGGCGGCGGCACATAGATGGACGTGGCGCTGCATCCCGTTCGTGCCTTCGCTTCGGCGACGCTGTCGAAGATCGGCACGTCTGCGAGCTTCGGGTCCGGATGCTTCGTGCCGCCTTTGCCCGGCGTGACGCCGCCCACGATTTTCGTCCCGTAGGCGAGCGCGGCTTGCGTGTGATAGGTCCCCTGGGCGCCGGTGATGCCCTGGCAGATGACCTTGGTGCTCCGATCGACGAGAATGGCCATGGGTCAAGCTGCCTTCTTTACTTCAGCGGTGATCTTCTTGGCGGCGTCCTCGAGGTCGTCGGCGGCAACGATCTTCAGGCCCGAGGCGGCCATGATCTTCTTGCCCTGCTCGACATTCGTGCCTTCGAGACGGACTACCAGCGGTACCTTCACGCCAAGCTCTTTGGCGGCAGCGACCACGCCCTCAGCAATGATGTCGCAACGCATGATGCCGCCGAAGATATTGACCAGGATGCCGTTCACATTGGGATCGTTCAGGATGATCTTGAACGCCTCGCGCACCTTTTCCTTGGATGCGGAGCCGCCGACGTCGAGGAAGTTGGCCGGTTCGAACCCATAAAGCTTGATGATGTCCATGGTCGCCATGGCGAGGCCGGCGCCGTTGACGAGACAGCCAATCGTGCCGTCGAGCTTGACGTAGGCGAGGTCGTATTTCGAAGCCTCGATCTCGGCCGGCTCCTCCTCGGTGAGATCGCGCAGCTCGACCACGTCCTTGTGCCGGAAAAGCGCATTCGAATCGAAGTTCATCTTGCCGTCGAGCGCGACCAGCTTGCCGTCCTTCGTGACGACGAGCGGGTTGATCTCGAGCAGGCTCAAATCCTTTTCGACGAAGAGACGATAGAGGCTCGCCCCCATGCGGACCATCTGATTGGCGAGATCACCCTCGAGCCCGAGCGCGATGGCCAGCTTGCGGCCGTGAAATGCGGAATAGCCGGTCGCGGGATCGATGGAGAAGGTCAGGATCTTTTCCGGCGTGTCGTGCGCAACCTCCTCGATGTTCATGCCGCCTTCAGTCGAGGCGATGAAAGCGACGCGGCCGGTCGAACGATCGACGAGCATCGAGAGATAGAGCTCGCGGGCGATGGCCGATCCGTTCTCGATGTAGAGGCGGTTGACCTGTCGGCCGGCGTCGCCCGTCTGCAGGGTGACCAGCGTGTTGCCGAGCATCTCACCGGCGAAGGCCTTGACCTCATCCACCGACTTGGCGAGGCGTACGCCTCCGCCCCGACCGGCCGCGGCATCCTTGAATTTGCCTTTGCCGCGACCGCCGGCATGAATCTGCGCCTTGACCACCCACACCGGTCCGGGAAGCTTTCCAGCGGCGGCAACCGCTTCGTCCACCGAGAATGCAGGGTATCCCTCACCTGTCGCGATGCCGTAGCGGCGGTAAAGGTCTTTTGCCTGGTACTCGTGGATGTTCATGGGCGCCGCCGTTGCATTGGTGAGTTCGAGAACCGTATCCAGCGCTTTTGAGCCATCTATGGCGCCAGATCAAGCGATCCCCTCGTACAAGTACCGCTATCTCGGTGACAATATCTTGTATCCGGACGGTCCTCGCGGACGCCTTCATCAACGAAAAGGGCGGCCGTATCGGCCGCCCCCCGCAATTTCGTCCGTCTACCACGCGTCAAGCGCCGAGCTGCGGCGCGATGCCCTTGCAGGCGTCGATAAGTCCCTTCACGCTTTCCACCGACTTCATGAACATCTGCCGCTCGTCCGAGTTCAGGTCGATCTCGACGATGCGCTCGACGCCGTTGGCGCCGATGACGACCGGCACGCCCACATAGAGGCCCTTCACGCCATACTCGCCGTTGAGATACGCGGCGCAGGGCAGGACGCGACGCTTGTCCTTGAGGTAGCTCTCGGCCATCTGGATCGCGGAAGAGGCCGGCGCATAGAAAGCGGACCCGGTCTTCAGCAGGCCAACGATTTCGCCGCCGCCCTTGCGCGTGCGATCGACGATCTGGTCGAGCCTGTCCTGCGAGAGCCAGCCCATCTTGATGAGGTCGGGCAGCGGCACGCCGCCGACGCTCGAATAGCGCACCAGCGGCACCATGTCGTCGCCGTGACCGCCCAGTACGAAGGCGGACACGTCCTCGACGGAAACCTTCGTCTCCTCGGCCAGGAACAGGCGGAAGCGGCCCGTGTCGAGCACGCCCGCCATGCCGACGACCTTGTTCTTCGGCAGGCCGCATGCCTTCTGCAGCGCCCAGACCATGGCATCGAGCGGGTTCGTGATGCAGATGACGAACGCATTGGAGGCGTATTTCTTGATGCCCGCGCCGACCTGCTCCATCACCTTCAGATTGATACCGAGCAGATCATCGCGGCTCATGCCCGGCTTGCGCGGCACGCCGGCCGTGACGATGACGACGTCGGCGCCTTCGATATCGGCGTAGGCGCTGGTGCCTTTCATGTTGGCGTCGAAGCCTTCAACGGCGCCGCTCTGCATGAGGTCCAGGGACTTTCCGGCGGGCATCCCTTCGGCCACGTCGAACAGCACCACGTCGCCGAGCTCCTTGAGACCGACGAGGTGGGCGAGCGTGCCGCCGATCATGCCGGCGCCCACGAGGGCGATCTTGGTACGTGCCATGAGGGTTCTCTCCGTGCGATGTGCAGAATTGACGACTGCAGGCGCCGCTCTGAAGAGGGATGTTCGTGGAAGGCGGCGCATTGCCGATGGCCGGCTTATCCCGAATTCCCCGGCGCGGCAAGGTCGCCGCTGGGCGATCCGACTGCATTCCCGGCGGGACGCGACAGTGCACGTGTCGGCTGTTCCAGCCGCGGTGCTACAACACTTTCTCCGTTGACCGTTCGGGCAAGCCGTGACCAAAAGTCCCCCCACACTCGATTCAATGCGATAGTGGAAGGAGACACCGCATGACCATGTCCATCAGTCGCCGCTCCGCGCTGCAACTTGGCGCCTCCTTCGCGGCGCTCGGCAGCATTCCAGGCAGAGCCTTCGCCCAAACCAAGTTCTTCCGCATCGGCACCGGCGGCACCGACGGCACGTACTATCCCATCGGCGGTCTGATCGCGAACGCGATCTCGACTCCCGAGCTGAATGTCACCGCGGTCTCGTCGAACGCGTCGGTGGCCAACATCAACGGCATTGTCGGCGGCTCGATGGAATCGGGCTTCGCGCAGGCGGACGTCACCGCGTGGGCCTTCACGGGCACGGGCATCTACAAGGGCAAGCCCAAGATCGGAGAGCTGCGCTCCATCGCCAACCTTTATCCGGAAACTGTCCACGTTGTGGTCAAGAAGGGCCTCAATCTCAAGTCGATTGCCGACCTCAAGGGCAAGCGGATCTCGATCGACGAGCCCGGCTCCGGCACAATCGTCAACGCAAAGACTATTCTTGGTGCCTATGGGCTCGGCGACGGTGACTACAAGGCCGAGTTCCTCAAGCAAGGCCCGTCCGCGGAGAAGCTGAAGGATGGAAGCCTCGACGCGTTCTTCGTGACGGGCGGCTATCCGACCGCGGCAATCAGTGAGCTGGCGACGACGACCGGCGTCGATCTCGTACCCATCGATGGCGCGCCGGCCGAAAAGCTTCTTGCCGAGTTCACGTTCTTTACCGTCGATGAGATTCCCGAAGGCGCCTACAAGGACGTCAAGGGCGTCAAGACCATCTCCGTCGGCGCGCAGTGGGTCACGTCGTCAAAAATCCCCGACGACATTGTCTACGCCGTAACGAAAGGGCTTTGGAGCGACAAGACGCGTGCCGCTCTCGACGCCGGCCATGCGAAGGGGAAGCTGATCCGCAAGGAAACGGCGCTGAAAGGTCTCGGTGTCCCGCTGCATGCAGGCGCGGAGAAGTTCTACAAGGAGGCGGGCCTCCTCAAGTAGCGGCATCGTTATCGGTGGATGCGGCCGACTCCGGTCGGCCGGTCTGTCATGCCGGCGGGCGATTTGTGCCTGCTCGACTGAACCAGATACCCTTTCCGACACGAGCTCTCGATGACCACGGACAGCACCGCCGACGAGCGACGGGCCGCTCAGCACCTCGAGGAAGAGCTCGATCCGGAGATGCAGTTCCGGCCGCTAACGCCGGCTGCGGGATGGCTCGTGTCCGGGCTTCTGATCGTGCTGTCGATGTTTCATTATTACACCGCCGGCTTCGGCCTGTTGCGCGAGACGACGCACCGCGGCGTACATATGTCGTTCGTGCTGGCGCTGATCTTCCTCGTCTTCGGATTCAGGCGGCAGCGCCAGAGAGAGGCCCGACCGGCGTCGCTGCTGGCACCGCTCGGCATCCCGATCCTCGATTGGCTCATGGCGATCGGCGCGGCCGCGGGAAGCCTCTACGTCCCTTGGATCTACGACGACCTCGCATTCCGTGTCGGCAATCCGCTCGTCATCGACTGGGTGATGGGCACGATCCTGATCGTCGTTCTGCTGGAAGCGACACGGCGCGCGGTGGGGCCTCCGCTGCTCTTCATCTCCATTGTCCTGATGGCCTACGCGATGGCGGGACCGTACCTGCCCGGCGTGCTCGCTCATCCCGGAAACACCTGGAAAAGCGTCGTCAACCACCTCTACCTGACCAGCCAGGGCATCTACGGCATCCCGCTCGGCGTGGTGGCCACCTACGTGTTCCATTACGTGCTGTTCGGCGTGCTGGCGACGCGCATCGGCCTCGGACGCATGTTCATCGATCTTGCCATGGCGCTGGCCGGACGGCTTTCCGGCGGTCCGGCAAAGGTCTCGATCTTCGCGTCCGGTCTCTTCGGCATGATTTCGGGATCGTCGATCGCGAATACCGTGACGGTCGGCTCGCTCACGATCCCGATGATGATCCGGATCGGCTATCCGCGGCATTTTGCGGGTGCCGTGGAATCGACGGCTGCGACCGGCGGGCAGATCACGCCGCCGATCATGGGTGCCGCCGCGTTCCTGATGATCGAATACCTGAATGTTCCCTATACGACGATCATCCTCGCGGCGATCGTGCCCGCGTTCATGCATTTCTTCGGTGTGCTGTGTCAGGTGCACTTCGAGGCGCACAAGCTGGGGATGCGGGGCGTTCCGGCGGCCGAGCTGCCGAAGGTAAAGCCCGTCATCGTCGAAGGCTGGCCCACGGCCGTGCCCCTCGTGATCCTGCTTACCGTTCTGTTTTCGGGTTACACTCCTTATCTCGCAGCCTTCTGGGGCATCACCGGGTGCATGGTCGTGGGGCTGACCGGCCGCAATCCCATCGTGGCGCTGGTGCTCATGATCGGAGCGGTGAGCGCGGTGCTGACGGGACTGATAACGGAGTGGGTCGCACTCGGGCCGCTGCTCGCAGGCTCCGCTGCCGTCTCCCTGTGGAGTGTTTTCCGCGCGGGCAACGACGGCTGGACGCGTGTCATCGACATTCTGGACAGCTTCGTGCTCGGGGCCAAGTACGCGATCGGAGTGGGTGCTGCTGCGGCGACGGTCGGTATCATCGTCGGTATCGTGACGCTGACCGGTGTCGGCTTCAAGCTTTCGGACATGATCACGTCGTCCGCCGGCAGCTTCGCGGCATTTCTCACGGCCGGCGCGGCCTTGAGCTGGGCCGATCCGGCGGCTCTCACGCTGCTGTTCACGCTGATCATGACTGCGCTCGTCTGCCTTCTGCTCGGCTGCGGCGTGCCGACGACAGCGAATTACATCATCATGGTGACGATCGCTCAGCCGGCTCTTGCCAAGCTGGGCATCGTGCCCATCGTCTCGCATTTCTTCGTCTTCTATTACGGTGTGCTCGCGGATATCACGCCACCGGTGGCGCTCGCCGCCTACGCTGGGGCGAGCATGGCCGGTGCCGACCCGTTCCGCACCGGCAATACGGCCTTCCGTCTCGGCCTCGCCAAGGCTCTGGTGCCATTCGTCTTCGTCTATCAGCCTGCCATGCTGATCGTGACGAAGGAGTTCACCTGGCCGCTTTTCATCGAAACAGCAGGCACCTGCGCCATCGGTATCGTGATGTTGGCGGCCGCGTTGACGGGGTTCGGTCTCGCGCCTCTGAGGGGACTTTCGCGCGGTGCCCTGGCGGTTGCATCGCTTCTGATGATCGCGCCGAGCCGTATTGCTATGGTCGTGGGGCTGTTGATCGCCGCGCCGGTCCTGATCGGACAGCTCAGGGCGTCACGGCTGGAGCAGGGCGCACCGTCGTAAGCTGTCCCGTAGGCTATCGCGCGCCCACAGAAACGAGAGAGCAGGCAACAGGTAGACCGATATGAGTGACAACGTCAGCATCACCCGGGAATTGACGCCGACCAAGGGACGCTATGTCGGCCGTCTCCCCCAGATCGCCGAAGAAGCCGAGCTGACATTCTCCCGTACGAGCCCGGTGCTGATCATTGCCGATCACACCTTCGTTCCGGACAGCATGCGTGGAATGGGTGTTGCGAAGACACTTGTCGATCGCCTCATTGCCGACGCCCGCAGCGAAGGCTTCAAGATCATCCCGCTCTGTCCCTACGTGAAGTCGCAGTATCTGCGCCATCCCGAATGGTCGGACGTCATGCAGAGCTAGAGATTCCGAGTCGGACGCCGCCTCAAACAAGCAACTAATGGGTTGCGCTTTCCGGACCGCCTGCTAGCATAAGGGCAACCAGGAGGTTGCTCTTATGGCCGACCGCATCATCAAGACAATCGAACTCAAAGCGCCGGTGTCGCGCGTCTGGCGGGCGTTGACCGATCACATGGAGTTCGGCCAATGGTTTCGCGTGAAGCTCGACCAACCGTTCACGCCGGGTGCTGTCTCAACTGGAAAAATGACCTACCCGGGCTACGAGCACTATCCTTGGCTCGCGGTGGTCGAACGCATGGAGCCCGAACGCCTGTTCGCGTTCAGGTGGCATGACTTCGACGAGAAATCCGGCGTCGATGTCGCCAAGCAGCCAACCACACTCGTCGAGTTCCGGCTCGAGCCCACCGCGGGCGGCACGCGGCTGACCATCACCGAAAGCGGCTTCGAGACGTTGCCGGATCACCGTCGTCTCGAGGTCTTGCGTGGCAATACCGAAGGCTGGAACATTCAGGCTGACAACATCGCTGCTCATGTCGCCGCAGACCCGTGAGCCATCTACAGGCGTGGCCCAGATTTTCGCGGCATTGGGTGACGGGACGCGACTCGCGCTGCTCTCGCGGCTATGCGATGGCCATCCGCGGTCAATCGTTCAACTGACTCAGGGTACCGGGCTGACGCGGCAAGGCGTCAGCAAGCACTTGGCAATCTTGAAAGACGCCTGCGTCGTCTCCAGCACGCGCGTCGGGCGGCAGAGCCTCTACGTCATCCGTCCAGACGCGCTTCAAGAGGCGCGCCTCTATCTCGAGCGCGCCTCACACCAATGGGACGAAGCCGTCCAGCGACTGAAACACCTTGTCGAGGATTAACGCGCCACGCGATCGGATGCCGGTATTGAATCCGGCATCCGCAGCATGTTCGACGGCAATCAGGCAAGGATCAGGACATCGACGATCTCGTAAGTCGCTGGTTCGACGATGATGACCCGATCCTCATAGATGAAATATTTGTATCTCCTGTATTCGGGAACAATCACGACGATGTCCTGAGGAATCGGGTGCAGATGGACCTTTCTCGGGACCACGGTGCCGACCGACACATTGATGTTAATATCCCGTGCCGGCTCGACGCGGTGCCTTTTGAAGGTCGTGACGACTTTCGTCTTTTGCTCTGGCTGCAGGCGAATCTCCGCCGACGCGCCGCTCTTGCCGCCGCCCTCTCTTCCAGCCCGCTTCGGCGTATCGCCATTGCGCGAGCCTGACGAGGACTTCATGTCCTTCTCGGCACCGTTTCGCTCCGCGCTTTTGCCGTCCTTGCTACGCTCGTTTTGATCCGCACTTTTTCCGCGCTTGTCGGCATCATCGCGCTCTGCGCTCTTCCCACTCTTCTCGGCGTCATCGCGGTCTGCGTTTTTCGAACGCTTACTCTTCGTGGCATCGTCCCGCTGAGAGCTCTTCGACTTGGATTTGGTGTCCGATTCCTTTTCACTCTCGACGCGATTTTGCGATTTCGTGCGGCCTGCGCCCTCGTTGGTTGCGGACGATCCCTTCTCCTTGACCTGGCCGGGCTCAGCCGACTTCGACGTGCCTGGTGCGTTGGTCCCCGACGAGCCCGGGCTGGTTACCCCTGAAGAGCCTCCGGAGCCTGTCTGGCCCTGCGCCGCAGGTGGGCTCGCGTCTTGTCCCTTCGGGCTTTGTGCGAACGCAATTCCTGCGGATGCCATCAAAGCAACAGCGCTTACGATGTAGCGATTCATGAAACGTCTCCGTTCTGTGTCGGACAGATGCTCGTCTTTTTGTCGAAACAGCAATTTGACCTACTTGCCGCGGCGATTGGGGCGGCAAGCTTCCAATCCGGAAGCGGATGCCCTTCACGGGCTCCGCCTCAATGCTTTTCCTTGCAGATAACTGTAATCTGCTTCTCGGCTTCCTCGCGGGTCTTGAAGGCTGCGGGACCGATCTGAACCCATGTCGTTTCTTCTGCGCGCGGGCGCGTTTCAACGACCTTGCACCTCTTCGATGCTTTCTCTCTGACGACATAATATTCTTCGGCATTGGCACCGGCGCTCGCCAGAAAAATGCCGGCCAATGCAGTCAAAACAATCGGATGCTTCATCGATTTACCTCCATTTTGATGCGGGATTCAACGCACCCTGATAGCGATGGTTCCTGCTTCCGTCGGCTCGGCCGGAGGTCCATGGAAATCGAGAGCGGGCTCGGAACTCGGTCCGGATCGAGATGCGGTTTGACATCCTTCGCGATCCGAACATAGAATTCGGAATTCCAAATTCTGAGGGTCGTGCCGCATGCTGCCGTTGGACGCCGCGCCTAATCTGATCCAACAGGTCTATGATCGATTGCTGGCGTCCATCGTCGACCATACGCTGGCGCCTGGGCATCGCATCCGTCAGCAGGATCTTGCCGAGCGACTTGGCGTATCGCGTCAACCGGTAAGTCACGCCCTGCATCTTCTCCGCCGGCAGGGGCTGGTCGTCGAGAGCGGGCGGAAGGGCTTTCAGGTCACTCCGCTCGATCCGACGCGCATCCGCCAGCTCTATGAGGTGCGCAGCGCGCTCGATGGTCTTGCGGCACGATTGGCTGCGGCTCGTGCCGGTGCCGACGTCGTCAGTCGCCGTGTACTGGAAGCAGCCCTCGCTGCGGGCGCTGGCATCAACGCGCAAACCCCGCTTGCCGATCTCATCGCGCGGGACACGGATTTTCATCGGGCCATTTATCGCCTGTCGGGCAATCCTGCCATCGAGGAGATGGCGGCTTCACAATGGCCGCATATGAGCCGCTCCATGGCGACCGTGCTCGCCAGCTCCGATTATCGAGCCCGCGCATGGTCGGAGCACAGGGTGATCGCCAAGCGCATCTTGAAGGGCGATGCAGATGCCGCCGAGATTGCAGCGCATGATCACGCGCTGACCGCAGGCCGGGTCACGGAGGAACGGCTGAAGTCGCTGCAAGACGCGGCGTGACGGATAACCGGAAACGACACTCATGAATTTCATAAACGCGTAGGAGGAAACGATGCAGCTGACACAAGAACAACTCGATCATTTCCATACCGAAGGCTGGTTGCTTTTGCCCGAGCTGTTCACGCCTGAGGAAGTCGATCTTCTGCGGCACGAAGCCGAGGCCATTTACAAGCAGCATCGGCCGGAAATCTGGCGCGAAAAAAATGGTGCCCCGCGCATCGCGTTTGCTGCGCACAAGTACAATGAGGCCTTCCGTATTCTTGGCGCGCATCCGCGCATGATCAAGCCCGTCGAGCAGGTGTTCGGCGAGAAGCTTTACATGCATCAGTTCAAGATCAACGCCAAATCCGCGTTTACCGGCGACGTATGGCAGTGGCACCAGGATTACGGCACCTGGAAGCGCGATGACGGCATGCCCGAGCCTCGCGCCATGAACATCTCCGTGTTCCTTGACGAAGTTCTGCCGATCAACGGTCCGTTGATGCTGGTGCCCCGCAGCCAGACGGCCGGCGATCTCGATGCCGCGCACGATCTCGAGACGACGTCGTATCCGCTGTGGACGCTCGACGAAGACACTGTCACGCGCCTCGCGGCCGAGGGCGGCATCGTCGCTCCCACTGGCAAGCCGGGCAGCATGCTGATGTTTCACGGCAATCTCGTGCACGGCTCAGCCGGCAATATAACGCCGTATCCGCGCAAGATCGTGTATCTCACCCTCAATGCGGTCTCCAACCACATCTGCACGCCCACACGACCGGAGTTCATCGCGCATCGGGACTTCACACCGATCGAGACCGTGGACGATGACGCCCTGATCCGTCTCGCACGCTCGCACCGTGATGCCGCGGAATAAGCCTGATGAACCTTCATCGCATGCTGCAACGTCGCCACGCGGATGGCCGCCCCGTCCGCGTCGTGCTGATCGGAGCCGGGAAATTCGGCTCCATGTTTCTGTCGCAGGTTCCGCACATGCCGGGCCTTCGGGTAGCAGCGATCGCCGACCTTTCTCCACAGCGGGCGCGCGACGCCTGCCGCAACGTCGGGTGGGACGAGGTACTGATCGCCGCGACCGAGTTCACTGACGATGGTCTCACAGCCATCGCCCGGACTGAAGCCGATGTGGTGATCGAGGCGACGGGCCATCCCGGTGCCGGCATCCGGCATGCACGAGCGGCCGTCAAGGCCGGCCGGCATATCGTCATGGTCAATGTCGAAGCGGATGTCCTCGCGGGACCACTGCTTGCTCAGGAAGCACGCAACGCCGGCGTGGTCTACTCGTTGGCCTACGGAGACCAGCCTGCCCTTACCGCCGAGATCGTGGACTGGGCGCGGGCCATCGGTTTCAACGTAGTCGCGGCGGGCAAGGGCACGAAGTACCTGCCGCTCTATCACGACGTGACGCCGGATGGAGTCTGGGAGCATTACGGGCTGACCGCTGGGGAAGCGCAGGCTGCGGGGATGAATCCGCAGATGTTCAACTCGTTCCTGGACGGCACGAAATCGGCAATCGAAATGGCGGCCATTGCCAATGCCACGGGGCTGGACGTACCCGAGCACGGTTTGGCCTTTCCGCCGTGCGGCGTCGACGACCTGCCGCACGTGCTGCGGCCGCGCGCAGCCGGTGGGCTGCTGGACAAGTCCGGCATGGTCGAAGTCGTATCTTCGGTCGAGCGCGACGGGCGTCCGGTGTTTCGCGATCTGCGATGGGGTGTCTATGCCGTATTGGAAGCACCGAACGACTATGCGGCTGCCTGTTTCCGCCAATACGGCCTCAAAACGGATGCGTCCGGACGATATGCGGCCATGTACAAGCCCTATCACCTGATCGGCCTCGAGCTTGGCATCTCCGTGCTGTCGGCTGCGCTACGGGGGGAACCCACGGGTCAACCCGACGCGTTTCGTGGTGATGTCGTGGCGGTCGCCAAGCGGAACCTGCGTGCGGGCGAGACGCTCGACGGCGAGGGTGGATATACGGTCTGGGGACGGCTGATGCCGGCGCAGCAAAGCCTTTCGGCCGGTGCATTGCCGATCGGGCTTGCACACCACGTGCGCCTGCTGCGCGATGTGAGGCACGGTGACATCGTGCGCTGGGACGACGTCGGTACGAATCCGGACGACGAGACGACCGAGGTCCGTCGCGCCATGGAGGCGCACTTCGCAAGCGCATTGCAGCGATCATGAAAACGTCATGGCAAAATCATCGTTTCCCGCTTCGCATCTTCGATTGAAACGCGCCTACGAATCCCCCGCGCCTGACGATGGGAAGCGTATCCTCGTCGATCGGCTATGGCCGCGCGGTCTGAGCAAGGACAAGGCCGCGCTCGATGACTGGATCAAGGACATCGCCCCGAGCACCGAGCTGCGGAAATGGTTCGGGCACGACCCGGCGCGCTGGGCCGAGTTTCAGCGCCGCTACAAGATCGAGCTCAGGCAGCATGGCGCGGAGCTCGATCGGATTCGTTCTCTGGCAAAGAAACAGACAGTTACGCTCCTCTACGCCGCCCGCGACGAAGAGCATAATGATGCGGTCGTGCTGAGAGATGTTCTGTCTGAAGAAACATAGAGACCGCGAAAGGGCTGAAGCGGATAACCAGGCTTGGCGTGCGGCTTCCGGGAACCCGAAAGGAGAGTGTCCGAGTCCCCGGCCAGGCGGTGCGAAGCAGCGCGCCGAGCCGGGGCCTTCGCCCGTCAGAAATTCGACATGAAAGGTCCCGGATAACCGCGTTGCACGCGGCTTCCGGGAACCCGGAAGACGACATTCTCCAAGGAAGCGGCCTCTCCGCGATCGGGTCCGCTCGAAATGAATGCGCTCTGACGGCTCAACGCCGTTATCATCTCGTCCCTCCTTACGAGAAGGCCAGCTCCGAATACGCATCGCGAGCGACCTCATCGGTCTTCTTGCGGTAGTGCACGCCGTTGCCGTTGTAGCCCAGCACGCGGCGGACGCTTCGGCCTTCCACATTCCGGTTCACACCGGTCTGCCAGGAATCGATCTTCGACGAGAGCAGCGGTTCGGATGCTTTGATCACCGTCTCGGTCCATGCCGCGACCTGCTCGGGGCGGGTCACGACGCGGGTGTAGCCGCGTTCCTTCATGAAACGCAGAAGCCCTGCCTGGAAGTTGACGCAGTGCTCGATCGCCTGGGGAATGTTCCCGCGCGCCGTGTGGGGGCCGAGCACCATCAGCATATTCGGAAAGCCATCCGCCAGCATGCCCAGGTAGGTGCGCGGCTGACCATCGCGCCACACGTCTTTCAGGCTGATACCGCCCGGTCCGCGAAAATCAATGCGATCGAAAGCGCCCGTAACGCCATCGAATCCCGTGGCGAGAACCAGAATGTCGAACGGGTATTCCCGGCGCGTCGTCTTGACGCCCATCGGTGTAATACATTCGATCGGCTCGTCCTCTTTGATGTCGACGAGAAGGACGTTGTCGCGATTGTAGGCTTCGAAATAGCCGCTCTCGAGAGGAACGCGACGAGTCCCGAAACCGTGATCCTTTGGGATAAGCTTCTCCGCAACCGCCGGATCGTTGACGCGCTCGCGGATTTTGCGGGCGACGAAGGCGGTAATTTCGGCATTCGCCTTCTCGTCGACCAGAATGTCTCTGAAATTGCCCATCCAGATCCCGAAGCCGGGCTCGGAATAAAGCTTTTCCCAAAAGGCCTGGCGCTCCTCAGGGGAAACGTCGAAGGTCTTGCGCGGGTCGGCCATGTGAATGAACCAGCTCGACGTCTTGCGGCAGTGCGCATAGATCTCGTCGTACCGCGACTTGATGTCCTCCATCTCCGCCTTGGTGATCTTCGCGTTGTGCAAAGGCGCTGCCCAATTCGGCCGACGCTGGAATACGGTGACGTGTTCCGCTTCCTTTGCGATCTCCGGGATGGCCTGGATGGCGGTCGCGCCGGTGCCGATAACGCCAACGCGCTTGCCTTTGAAATCGACAGGCGTGTGGGGCCAAAGACCGGGATGATACGCAGGGCCGGCAAAGCTCTCGCGCCCCGGGATCGCTGGCAAGGTGGGAGTGGAAAGGACGCCGATGGCGGTAACGAGGAAGCGCGACGTGAATTGCTCGCCGGCCTCGGTCGTTGTCGTCCACACGCCGGCGTCGTCGTCCCAGGCTGCTGATTTCACCCTGCT
>Ga0182735_1001808_pt1 | contig 13844 bp, 10 predicted proteins | sample eDN5th30CKraftMG_FD_128524 | JGI IMG/M metagenome (GOLD analysis project Ga0182735, IMG submission 128524) | Enriched Miracle-Growth compost microbial communities from Emeryville, California, USA - eDNA 5th pass 30_C Kraft MG (version 2) (version 2) ... | reverse complement strand
GATGTATTCCTGACGGGCTACGCCCTCGCCCAGGCCATGCCGGGGCCGATGTTCGCCTTCGCCGCCTGGCTGGGCGCGTTGACGCCCGCGGCGCCCACCGGCGCGATGGGCGCGACGCTCGCGGTGCTGGCGATTTTTCTGCCAGGGCAATTGCTGGTTTATGGAACCCTGCCGTTCTGGGCCAGGCTGCGCGCCAATCCGCGCGCCGCCGCCGCCATGGCCGGGGCCAACGCGGCGGTCGTCGGCATTCTGGGCGCGGCCCTGTATCAGCCTCTGTGGACCAGCGCCGTGTTCACGCCGCGCGATTTTGTGCTGGCGGTCGCAGGATTTCTGCTGCTGGCCGTCTGGAAAGCGCCGCCGTGGAGCATCGCCGCGTTGGGCGCCGCCTCGGGCGCCCTGCTGGCCATGGCGCCGGGTTGACCGGCCCGGTCATGCCACGACGCCATATTGCCAGCGACAGCGGCCATATGGCTTGCCCTTGCCGGCAGCCGCTGTAAGGGTCTGCCCATATCTGCAGTTCCCGAACGCCGGAGATTCCAGCCATGAAAACGCGCGCCGCCGTCGCTGTCGCCGCCAACAGGCCTCTCGAAATCATGGAGGTGGATCTGGAGGGCCCGAAGGCCGGCGAGGTTCTGGTGGAGGTGAAAGCCACCGGCATCTGTCATACGGACGCCTACACGCTGTCCGGCCTCGACCCGGAAGGGCTGTTTCCCGCCATTCTCGGCCACGAGGGCGCGGGCGTGGTGGTGGAGGTGGGACCGGGCGTGACCTCGCTGAAAAAAGGCGACCACGTCATCCCGCTTTACACGCCCGAATGTCGCCAATGCAAAACCTGTCTGTCGCAGCGCTCCAACCTCTGCACGGCGATCCGCGCCACCCAGGGCAGGGGCGTGATGCCGGACGGCACCAGCCGCTTCTCCTGCGACGGCGACCCGGTGCTGCACTATATGGGATGCTCGACCTTCTCGAATTACACCGTGCTGCCGGAAATCGCCCTGGCGAAGGTCCGCGAGGACGCTCCGTTCGACAAGATCTGCTACATCGGCTGTGGCGTCACCACCGGCATTGGCGCGGTGATCCATACGGCCAAGGTGTGGCCGGGGGCCAATGTGGTGGTGTTCGGCCTCGGCGGCATTGGCCTCAATGTCATCCAGGGCGCGCGCATGGTGGGCGCGGACAGGATCATCGGCGTGGACGTCAACCCCTCCAAACGCGCCATGGCCGAGAAGTTCGGCATGACCCATTTCATCAACCCCAATGACGTTGGTCGCGACAGGGTCGTGCAGGCCGTCGTCGACGCCACGGACGGCGGCGCGGACTTCTCCTTTGACGCCACCGGCAACACCGAGGTGATGCGTCAGGCGCTGGAGTGCTGCCATCGCGGCTGGGGCGAGTCGATCATTATTGGCGTCGCCGAGGCCGGGAAGGAAATCGCCACCCGCCCGTTCCAGCTGGTCACCGGACGCGTGTGGAAGGGCACCGCCTTTGGCGGCGCGCGCGGCCGGACAGACGTGCCGAAGATCGTCGACTGGTACATGGAGGGGAAGATCAATATCGACGATCTGATCACCCACAAGCTGCCGCTGGAGCGCATCAACGAAGGCTTCGACCTGATGCACGAAGGCAAGTCGATCCGGACGGTGGTCGAGTACTGATCCAGAGCCAGGCCGGCGCCTGAGCGCGCCTGTCGCATAACCTGACCGGAGACTCAGGGCATGGAACGCCTGGTGCATGCCGGGCGTTCTGTGATGGTTCTGTGATGGGCTGGAGCCCAACAGTCGCCATCCCGCTAAAGGAAGCCCCCAATGATGGCTGTCCTGCCCCCGGCTTGCGCCGGCTCGCCAGACGGGCGGGAAACGTGGACGGGTCAGCCAACCAGGGCGGTCAGCCTTCGCGAATGACGAAGGCTGCATGGAAGAGCGAGGGCGGGCTCGCGCCCGGGCATGCAAAAGCACCAGCAAGTGATTGATACTTTTCTAAAAACCATCAATCAACCGCAACATTCCCGGCAACGGGGCGCAAACACATCACGCGGATCATAGGATAGATGAGAAATTTCGCCTAAAACGTGGTTAACAAACGATAAAATCAACGTTCTTCATATACTGGTTCAGGAAGGGGCGTTTCCTGATGGAACACGGCGGCGGGTAATCTCCACCATGACGCCATCGATAATCGCCGGCACGGGCGCGCCGGGCTTTTCGACCTGCACGGTGACGGCGTCGACGAGCGGAAACGTCGCCAGCACATCCGTGGCGATGGCGTCGGCCAGCCCCTCGATGGTCCGGAAGCGGCGATCCAGCGTGACCCGCGTCGCGCGCTCCGTCAGCTCCGCATAGCAGACCGAGGCGTGCCAGTCGTCGTTACGCGCCGCCTCCCCCAAATCAAGCGCGCAGTCCAGCGATACGAAAAACCGCTGTCCGAGCCGGGCTTCTTCCGGGTGCAGCCCATGGTGGGCATAAATGGCGATGCGGGAGACCTTGATCCTGTCACTCAAAGGCGCATGCTCCTGGTGCGCCGGACCCTGGCCTCGCCAGCGGCCCGGCGTTAGCAACGCCCGCCGCCAGTCCGCCGCATCCGGCATCGCCAGGCTTTATACCCGTGCGGGCGCGCCAGCAAGCCACTCCGGGGGCCCCGCGCGGCGATGGACGCCCTGCCCTGCCGGATGACGAACCCCGCCGCGCACGCGCCCGTGGCCTGGTCCTGTGCGGGCTGGCGCCGTGGAACCTGATGCGATCCACGGGGGTTCCGTTCTGATCGCCGGGCGTCGCGCGCCACCAGCGCCAGGCGCGCCGCCCTGAAATCAACCCCATCCCGGGAGCACGCGATGCAAACCGACCCTGACGTCCCGCTTGAAGACAACGAGATCCTTCGCAGGCTGGCGGCTCTCCCCGGCGGCTGGACGCTGGAGGGCGACGCCATTGCCCGCGCCTATCCGACCACAGGATGGAAAGCATCGCTGATGCTGGTCAACGCCATCGGCTTCCTGTGCGAGACAGCCTGGCACCACCCCGACATCACCCTTTCATGGGGCCGCGTACGGGTGTCGCTGTCGACCCATTCCGCAGGGGGCGTCACTGCCCGCGACCTTGAGCTGGCGGAGCGGATCGAAGCGCTGGCGACCTGGACGCCGCAGGGAGGCGCGCTGGAGGGTGTTCCGCCAGGGTCATCACACGCCATTCTGGAAGAACCGCCGGAGGCCAGCTGAGCTTCCCGCAAAAACGTGATTTTGATCATCGGGACGAATCGTGATTGCCGTCGACCCGACAGTTGTCGTGCGCACTGCCGTTACGGCATGCCAGAGAACCTTGAAATCCCGGCGTTCGCGGGCGCTATCAACGACATTTTACGCGGCGACAGGACGTAAATCCTACAATGACTTAACGGCCTGTTGGCCGCGGATCGCCGCGCGCAATCCCCTCGCCAGGGCGCTGGTTTTATTGCCGGCTCTTCAAATTCCCGCCTTTCGATGACAAGTGTCATTAACCATTGTTAACGATTGGCGCGGGCGAGAGGCTCCGCCAGGAGGCAGGCGCGTGCAACTGGTGCTGGGCATCGACACCATTGGGGGCGGATGGAACGCCGTCATGACCATCGCCAGGGGGCTGGCGGTGCGCGGGTTCGATGTGACCCTGGCGATGCTCGGCCCGGAACCTGATCCGCGACAGGCGGCCGAGATCGCTGACACGCCGAACCTGCGCGCCATATCCGCCCACACGGTCGCCGCGCGCCTGGCGGATTCCTTTGGCGACCTTCAGGCGGCCGGGCAAGCCGTGGCGCGTCTCGCCAATGTCCTCGCGGTCGATCTGGTTGTGCTGCACCACCCGGCCCTGGCGGCGTTTGGCCCGTTTCAGGCTCCGGTGGTGGTGTCGCCGGACGGGCGGGACATCATCGTCGCCAGCCGCACGCGCCAGGCCTCCGGCCATGAGTGGCGCGCCCGGCTGTTGCGCAGCGGGTACCAGATCGCCACTGGCGTGGTCGCGCCCAGCCATGCGGACGCCGGCGACATCATGGACGCGCACCGTCTGCGACGCCCGCCCCGGGTCATCCGGCGGACGTTCACGCCATTTGCCGCGGACCGTCCCGCCGTCGACCTGACGTCCTACGCCTTCGCCGCGCATCAGGCCGCCGATGGCCGGGAAAACCTCGCGACCCTGAATGAGGCCGCCGCCTTATGTCCCCATCCGGTCATGCTGGCCGGAACCAGCGCGGGGAAGCTGGCGGACGCAGGGCACCTCTGGGCGCTTGGCGCCCTGACGCCTGGCCAGACTCAACGCTGGCTGGAAGGCGCCCAGGCGTTTGTTTCATCCGCCACGGGCGACACCGATGGTGAGATGGCCTGGCGGGCCGCCGAGGCTGGCCGCCCCCTGGTGCTGGCCGATGCGCCCGATTATCGCGAGCTGTGGGGCGACGCGGCGGCGTTCGCGCCCGCCGGCGACGCCGTGGCGCTGGCGCGCGCGCTCAACGCTTTGATGGCGGACAGCGGCCAACGCAAGCAACTGGCCGACGCCGCCCGGGCGATCGCCAGGGCATGGACCGTGGACAAGGCGGCCGCGGCCTGGGGAGAGTTGCTGACCGACATTGTCGCCACAACGCCGCGCAGCAGCGTCGCCTGACGCGGCTGCGGCGGCCATCCGGCTGTTGCGGCTGAGCCAGGGAGCGCCAGCGCCCTTTTCCGTTGTGACGCCCTTTTGCCGACGCCCTCGCCGCGCCGGGCGCATGTTGCGCCCGGGTCATGTCGAACCGAAGCCATGTCAAGCTAGGGCCAGGCCAAGCCTGGGCCAGGCCTGGGCCATGTCACAGCCGCCAGTCCCCCTCTGACATCATGCGCCCTTGGCCCGACCCGGCCCCCATGCCACATTCCCTCCAGGCGCCGCATCGCGCCGGGCCGGCCAGACGCTGACGGCCGGTTCCGGGGCGAACGCCCGTTCCTTGCGGGCCTTTGCGTGCGCCCTGTTGCGCTGGCGCTCCGCCGGCGCCCAGATTTCTATGGAGCGATGATGCCGACAGCATTCCTCAACGACCTGTTCGCCACGCTGTCCGAGCGCGGACGCGCGTTGCTGGGGCGTCCGAAAGGGCCCATCAAGGGGGATGATCTGGTTGAACTGGGCGAGAACCTGCTGTCGCGGCAGGGCGAAGCCTCCGGCGTGGCCCTGGCGGCCGCCATCATTGGCAATTATGACGCCGCGCCGCCGCCTGCGCGCCTGACTTTCCTGACGGCGCTGGCCGACCGTTTCGGCCCCGACATGGGCCAGGTCAAAAGCGCCCTGAAAGCCGTTGAAAAAGACGCCTCGCCCGCCAACGTACAGACATTGCACCGCGCCACCGAGGCGCGTCGTCAGGAACTGCTGCGGCGGCTCAATCTGGCGCCCGGCGGCACGGCGGCGCTGGTGCGGATGCGCGAGGAACTGCTCGACCATCTGCCGGCGCGGCCGGATCTCAGGGGCGTCGACCGGGACTTCGCCCACATGTTCTCCACCTGGTTCAACAGGGGCTTCCTCGTGCTGCGCCACATCGACTGGACCACGCCAGCCAATATTCTGGAAAAGATCATCCGCTACGAGGCGGTGCACGCCATCCAGGACTGGGACGACCTGCGCAACCGCCTGGAGCCGTCCGACCGGCGGTGCTACGGCTTCTTCCATCCACAGCTCGCCGACGATCCCCTGATCTTCGTGGAAGTGGCGCTGACCACCGGCATTCCCGACGCCATCGCGCCGCTGCTCGACACCAGCCGCAAGCCGATCGCCGCCGAGGAGGCGACGACGGCGGTGTTCTATTCCATCTCCAACACCCAGCGCGGCCTCGGCGGCGTCAGCTTCGGCAATTTCCTCATCAAACAGGTGGTGGAAGAACTGAAGCGTGAGCTGCCGCAGCTGAAAACCTTCGTCACCCTGTCGCCGGCGCCCGGCTTCGCCAGCTGGCTGAAGAAGGAGCGCGCGAAAGACGATTCGGATTTCCTCGACGCGGCGCTTCGCGACCAGCTGAAGCTGCTGGACGAACCGGGCTGGCAGGACAACGCGGGGACGCGCGAGGCGTTGCGCAAGCCGATGATGCAGCTGGCCGCCAGCTATTACCTCAGCGCCCGCAACGCCGCCGGACGGCCTGTCGACCCGGTGGCGCGCTTTCACCTTGGCAACGGCGCCCGGCTGGAGGCCATCGATTATCTGGGCGACGCCTCGCCCAAGGGCATGGCCCAGGCGCACGGCTTCATGGTGAACTATCTCTACGCCCTCGATGACATCGAGAAGAACCACGAAGCCTTCGTCGAGCAGGGAGAGGTCGCCGCCTCCGCCGCGGTGAAGAAGCTGCTGCGCGCCAATGGCGGCCGCGATCGCGCCGCCGCCGTCAAAAACGGCAAGGAGGCGAAAAAAGACGCTGCGGAAAAGGGCGCCGTGGCGTGACGCGGCGGCGGAAATCGCGTCTACTTCAGATGAATATGTCTTCGGGGAGAGCGCCTGCATGAACCGCAATCTGTTCGACCGGCTGTTCGCATCCGGGCTGGACCTGGAGCGGGTCGCCATTCGCCATCCGGACGGCTCCGTCAGCGCCTACGGCGACCTGACGGCGCGTTCGGGCCAGCTGGCCAACGCGCTGGTCAGTCTCGGCGTGCGGCCGGGCGACCGCGTGGCGGTGCAGGTGGAGAAAAGCGCCGAGGCGCTGACGCTGTATCTGGCCTGCCTGCGGGCCGGCGCCATCTATCTGCCGCTCAACACCGGCTACACCCTGGCGGAGCTGTCATATTTCATCGGCGACGCGGAGCCGGCGCTGGTGGTCTGCGATCCGGCGCGGGAGGCTGGCGTCCAGGAGATCGCTCGCGGAGCGCGCACGGCGACGCTGGACAGCCACGGCAAAGGCTCGCTGGGCGCCGCCGCCGACGCACAGCCGACAGACTTCGCCACGGTGGCGCGCGGCGACGACGATCTCGCCGCCATCCTTTATACGTCCGGCACCACCGGGCGTTCGAAGGGCGCCATGCTCAGCCACGACAACCTGGCGTCGAACTCGCTGACGTTGCGGGACTACTGGCGCTTCACCGCCGACGACGCGCTGATCCACGCCTTGCCGATCTATCACACGCACGGCCTGTTCGTGGCGACCAACGTCACCTTCTTCGCCGGCGGCTCGCTGATCCTGATGCCAAAGTTCGACGCCGACGCGGTGATCGACGCCATGCCGCAGGCAACGGCGATGATGGGCGTGCCGACCTTCTACACCCGCCTGCTGCAACACCCGGGCCTAACGCGGGAGCTGACGGCCAACATGCGCCTGTTCGTTTCCGGCTCCGCGCCGCTGCTGGCGGAGACGCACACCGAATGGCGCGCCCGCACCGGTCACGCCATTCTTGAGCGCTATGGCATGACTGAAACCAACATGAACACCTCCAACCCCTATGAGGGCCCGCGCATCGCCGGGACGGTCGGCCTGCCGCTGCCGGGCGTCGCGCTGCGCATCGTTGACCCGGAAAGCGGCGCGCCGCTGGCGAATGGCGACATCGGCATGATCGAGGTGAAGGGCCCGAACGTATTCAAGGGCTACTGGCGCATGCCGGAGAAAACCGCCGCCGAATTCCGGCCGGACGGCTTCTTCATCACTGGCGACCTGGGGCGGATCGACGAACACGGCTACGTGCAGATCGTCGGACGCGGCAAGGATCTGATCATCAGCGGCGGCTTCAACGTCTATCCCAAGGAAGTGGAAAGCGAGATTGACGCGCTGGATGGGGTGATTGAAAGCGCCGTCATCGGCGCGCCGCATCCGGACTTCGGCGAGGGCGTCACCGCCGTGGTGGTGGCGAGCGACAGGGCCCTGGACGAGGCGCGGGTGCTGAAAGCGCTCGACGGCCGGCTGGCCAAATTCAAGCTGCCGAAACGGGTGCTGTTCGCCGACGAACTGCCGCGCAACAGCATGGGCAAGGTGCAGAAGAACCTGCTGCGCGACGCCCACAGGGATCTCTACGCCTGATCTCCGGGGCTGACCAAAAAACCCGGTGGGACCAGGCCCATCGGGTTTTGGCTGGTGCGGACGCAGGCAGGCAGGCTGCGCCAGGGCTCATCATGAAAAACGACGCTCCAGGGGGCGCGCCGCTGTCATGGATCTCAATGCTGGTGGGCGATGATCTTGCCCTTGATGCCGTCATAGACGTTCTGCGGCACGATCTTCTTCTGCACCAGCTCGTCCTTGCCCTTGTAGGGACGGCCCTTGATGATGGCGTCGGCGCGAACCGGACCAACCCCCTTGAGGGCTTCGAGCTGCTCCTTCGTGGCGGTGTTGATGTCGAGCAACTGCGCCTTGTCAGCTTTCGCCGGCTTCGCCGCGGCGGGCGCCTGCTTCATGGGGGCGGGCGCCTGCTGGGTGGCCGCTGGCGCCTGCTGCGTCGCGGAAGGACCCTTCATCGGGGCCGGTTGCGTCTGCGCCAGCGCAGGGGTCGCGAGCAGCGCCAGGGCTGCAAAACCTGTCATCACCAGTTTACGCATTTCATACTCTCCCATGGGACTGACACATGGCCGTCCAGCGAGCGAAGCCGAAGCTTCCATCTTCCCTGTCATGCGCCTCCCGCGGCGCGCCGAAGCGCGTCCTGCAGGAAACCTTCAAGAGGTGGCCTGACCTCACGGCCAGATTATGGTGCGACACAGGCAAAATCCTGTCGCCGATCTTCCGAAAATCAGCAATAAATATCTGATATAATTATTATAGAGAACAGTACTCCGCCTTCAGACCCGCCTCTCAACTGAATGTGAATTCATCTTGCCAGCCGACCAGGACACGCCAGCGCCACAGCCCGCCCCCCAGGAACAGGGGGGCGCCGCGCCGCGCATGGCGCCGCTCGCCAGCCTCCCCCTGTTCTTCAAGCCATCCGGCCGCCGGGTGGTGCTGGCCGGCGCCAGCGAAGGCGCCAGCTGGAAAGCGGAATTGCTCGCCGCCACCGGCGCGCGTCTGGAGATTTATGCACCGGACGACGCAGCGCTCCCTGGCGGCATGCAGCAACTGGCGCGGGAGCATCCAGACCGCGTCATCCTGCACCGGCGCAACTGGCGGGCGGACGACCTGACCGGCGCCATGCTGGCGGTGGGTGATTTTGACGGGGAAGATGAAGCGCGGCGCTTTGCCAGCGCGGCGCGGGCGGCGGGCGCCCCGGTCAACTGCGTCGACCGGCCAGCGCTGTGCGACTTCCAGTTCGGATCGATCGTCAACCGCTCGCCGCTGGTCGTCGGCATCTCCACAGACGGGGCGGCCCCGGTATTCGGTCAGGCGGTGCGGGCGCGCATCGAAACGCTGTTGCCGGAAACTTTCCGTCGCTGGGCCGACGCCGCCCGGCGCTGGCGGACCGAGGTGCAGGAGCGGCGCTGGCCGTTCCGCACCCGGCGGCGGTTCTGGGAGCGCTTCACCGCCCAGGCCTTCACGGCGCCCGAACAGGAGCCGGACGAGCGCCTGCGCGACGCCCTGCTCGCCGACGCTGAAGCCAGCGGCCAGGCGGCGGCGCAGGGCATGGTCAATCTCGTCGGCGCCGGTCCGGGCGATCCGGAGCTGCTCACCCTGCGCGCCGTGCGCCTGCTGCAATCGGCCGACGTGATCCTCTATGACGATCTCATCGCGCCGGGCACGCTGGATTTCGCCCGCCGCGAGGCGCGGCTGATCCATGTGGGCAAGCGGGGGCACAAGCCTTCCTGCACCCAGGAGGACATCAACGCGCAACTGGTGAGCCTGGCGGGCGAAGGCTTGCAGGTGGTGCGGCTGAAGGGCGGCGATCCGATGATTTTCGGCCGCGCCGGTGAGGAAATCACCGCGCTTGAAGCGGCCGGCGTCCCGTGCGCGGTCACGCCAGGCGTCACCGCCGCCAGCGGCGCGGCCGCCGGCATGGCGACCTCCCTGACCCATCGCAACGCGGCGCGGCGGCTGCAATTCATCACGGCGCACGCCCGTAATGGCGCCCTGCCCGAGGACCTGGATTGGCGCGCCCTCGCGGATCCGGCGGCCACCACCGTGGTCTACATGGGGCTGGCGACGCTGGAGGCGCTGGTGACCCGGTTGCTGGCGGCGGGGCTCGATCCGCAAACCCCCGCCGCCCTCGTGGCGCGCGCCACGCTGCCGGATCAAACCATCGTGCACGCGCCGGTCGCGGAACTGGCGCACAGGGTCCGGGTCACCGACATCGCCGGGCCGGCGCTGGTCATCATCGGCCATGCGGTGGCGCTGGGGCCGAAAACGACCGCGTAGGTCAGAGCGCGCCGCGCTCCTTCAAAAACGCCAGCACCTGCGGCCGGCGCGGCGAACCGTTGCGACCGCCGAAGGTGAGGCACTTCAGCGCCGAGGTGGCGGAGGCGAAGCTGATCGCTTCCCGCTCGCCCGCGCCTTCCGCCAGCGCCAGGGCAAAAGCGCCATGCCAGACATCGCCGGCGCCCAGGGTGTCCACGGCCTCGACCGGGAAAGCAGGCGCATGGGCCACATCGCCGTTTTCCAGAAAATACACGCCCTCGGCCCCTACGGTCACGGCGAACCAGGTGTCGCCAGTCGCCGTCCGGTCGCGCAGCTTCTCCAGCCCGCCGCGCGGATCGCTCTCGCCGGTGAGTTCACGTAAGCCCTGGGCGCTGAAGGCGACATGGGTGGCGTCCGCAAGGATGGTTGGATGCTTCGGCGCCTTGTCGCCGTCCAGTACGGCCGGCTTGCCGACACGGCGCGCCGCCGCAAACATGCGCGCGGCCGCCTCCTCCCAGCGCGTGTCGCCCAGCACCGCATCGACGCGGGGCGGCAACTCTTCCGGCAACCAGGATGGATCGGACGGCAGGCTGCCGTCCCGGTAGCTGATGAGCAACCGCTCGCCATGCCGGTCCACCAGGATGGTGGAAACGGGTGATTTGACGCCGGGAAAACCGCGCACGAAGGAACAGCGCACATCCTCGGCGTGCAGCGCGTTGAGAATTTCGACGGCGACGGCGTCATCGCCGAGACGTCCGGCGAAGATCGCCTCGCCGCCGAGTCGGGCGATAGCCACCGCCGCATTGGCCGCGATGCCGCCGCTGGTGATGACCAGATCGCGGGCGCGGTGCTTTTCCGCCACGCGGGGCATTTCATCGAGGGCGTAGATATAATCGAGCGTGGCGATGCCAACGCAGAGGACCGTCGCCATGTCACCCTGTCCACCGGAGCGACGCCTGCCCGCGGAGCAAATCCGCAGACAGGACCCATCGCCCTTCCAACCTGCCTGACAGAAACGGATTCACCGGTTCATGCTGGAGCCAGCATGAATGGGTCCCGCTCCATGAATCCCGGGACCGCCGTGACCGGCGCTCCCCTGTTCCAGCCCCGCCGCGATCCACGAAACCGCCGCCGTGAGGCGCGCAAGCCTCACCAGGTCCCGGTGTTCGGCATCGACGCCCACGGCTCCTGCGGCTCCTTCGCCGGACCGTCCTGCAGCAACTCGATGGAGATGCCGTCCGGCGAGCGGATGAAGGCCATATAGCCGTCGCGGGGCGGGCGGTTGATGGTGACGCCGGCCTGCATCAGACGCGCGCAGGTCTCATAGATATCCGGAACCGAATAGCACAGATGCCCAAAATTGCGGCCACCCGCATAGGTTTCCGGGTCCCAGTTGTAGGTAAGCTCCAGTTCGGGCGCATGGGTCGCCCTGGCGGTTTCCGCGTCCTGGGGAGCGGCGAGGAAAATCAGGGTGAAACGGCCGGCCGGCACATCCGTGCGGCGCGTTTCCACCAGCCCGAGCTTGTTGCAGTAAAAATCCAGCGATTCTTCCACGTTGGTCACGCGGACCATGGTGTGCCGAAAGCGCATCAACCCTTCTCCCAACAGCATGTGTAACGGCGCCAAAACCGCCCGCGGCGCGCGGATGCATGGCTGGAGAAAATGACCATCCGGAGCGGGAAAAGCAATGAGCCGGCGCCCGGCGCGGCGCGCGGGCGGCGAACCCGCCCCTGCTCCAGCGTTGACGATCCCCCACCCATGGGACGGAACGCCGGGCGGCATGCGAACACCGGATTCTGGCAGGTATTTTTCTGGAAAAAGCTGGCCGATAACCCGAAGCGAGCATCGATACGCCCGCACAAACAGCCTCCCGCGAGAGAGGCAAAGAAAAATATTGTCAAAATAGGAAATTACGTCTAATGTCGGAACTGCAGCAGCGATGCTGCGTGCCCTCCTTGGGCGTTTCCTCCCTAGACTTGGCTGCGCTTCGGCGCAGCCTTTTTTCTTGGGACAGACCCTATCCCCCCAATCGTCGCGCGCGCAACAGAAAATTTAAAAGCGACCGATTTTTTAATAACATATTTTCCGGCTTCTGATTTTCCCTTTCCTGCCAATACATTGACAATTTCCCGCCATGCCGGCGGCTGTGAATAACTCCAGAGCGGGCATCCAGCGTCGCGCCGGCTGTGGTCGCCTCACACGGGAACCGGGCAGGCGCAGGATTGCCGGCGCGCGCCGGCATTGCGGTTCCGATCACCCCGGGTCCATAGTTGCCGGCGCGCCTTCCGCGCGCCCGCTGTTCGACCGTCTGGCGGCAGACAGCGAGGAAATCCGAAACGGCTGGACCATGATGCGCACCGATACTCCTCCGATTGTCCGTCTTTCCGACTACCGTCCCTCCGATTACCTGATCGACGCCGTTTCACTCGACATTTCACTATATGCCGACGACACCCTGGTGACGGCCGAACTCACCATGCGCCCCAATCCCGCCGGCGTGGCGGGCGCGCCCTTACGCCTCGACGGCGATGAGCTGGAACTGCGCGCGTTCACCGTTGACGGCGCGACGCCAGCCGCCGGCGCATGGGAAAGCTCGCCCCAGGGCCTGACCCTGCACGCGCCGCCGCAACAGCCCTTCCGGTTGCGGATCGTCACGCGCGTCAACCCGGCGGCCAACACCAAACTGATGGGCCTCTACCGCTCCAGTGGCGTTTATTGCACCCAGTGCGAGGCCGAGGGCTTCCGCCGCATCACCTATTTCCTCGACCGGCCGGACGTGCTGTCGGTTTACACCACGCGCATCGAGGCAGCGAAGGATGAAGCGCCGCTGCTCTTGGGCAACGGCAATCTGCAGGAAGCTGGCGACCTGTCTGGAACGGGCCGCCACTACGCCGTCTGGCATGATCCATTCCCCAAGCCCGCCTACCTGTTCGCGCTGGTGGCCGGGCGGCTGGATACGGTCTCGGAGACATTCACGACCATGTCGGGCCGCAAGGTGGAAATCGCGGTGCATGTGGAGCCCGGCAAAGCCGACCGAGCCGGCTACGCCCTCGACGCCCTGGCCCGCTCCATGCGCTGGGACGAGGAAACCTTTGGCCGCGAATACGATCTTGACGTGTTCAATGTGGTCGCGGTGTCCGACTTCAACATGGGAGCCATGGAGAACAAGGGCCTGAACATTTTCAACGACAAATATGTTCTTGCCAGCCCCGACACCGCGACCGACGCGGATTACGCCAATATCGAAGCAATCATCGCCCACGAATACTTTCATAACTGGACCGGCAACCGCATCACCTGCCGCGACTGGTTCCAGCTTTGCCTGAAAGAGGGGCTTACGGTCTTCCGCGACCATGAATTCTCGGCCGACCAGCGCTCGCGGCCGGTGCGGCGCATCGCCGATGTGCGCACCTTGCGCGCCGCCCAGTTCGTGGAGGACGCGGGCCCCCTCGCCCACCCGGTGCGGCCGACGCAGTACAGCGAAATCAACAACTTCTATACGGCCACGGTCTATGAGAAAGGCTCCGAGCTGGTGCGAATGCTCAGCATCCTGCTCGGGCCGGAGGCGTTCCGGGCAGGGCTGGATCTGTATTTCAGCCGCCACGACGGGCACGCCGCGACGATCGAGGATTTTCTCGCCTGCTTCG
>Ga0182735_1001807_pt1 | contig 13848 bp, 11 predicted proteins | sample eDN5th30CKraftMG_FD_128524 | JGI IMG/M metagenome (GOLD analysis project Ga0182735, IMG submission 128524) | Enriched Miracle-Growth compost microbial communities from Emeryville, California, USA - eDNA 5th pass 30_C Kraft MG (version 2) (version 2) ... | reverse complement strand
TGTTGCGCCGTCCCGGCCTCGCGCGCCTGCCGCGCGGGCCCGGACATTCGGGGTGGTTGCAGTGTCAGACCGTTAGCGGAGTTCGGAGCATTCGGCATCGGGCATTGAAGATGGCGGGAGCGATGCGGCGTGGTGGCGGCCTGAGCGATGGAGGTAGCTTGAGCGAGGGGGCGCCTGAGCGAGGGGGTGGCCTGAGCGAGAGGGCGGCCTGAGCGAGAGGGCGGCCTGAGCGAGAGGGCGGCCTGAGCGATGGAGCGGCCTGAGCGACGGAGCGGTCGTGGCGGTCGTGGCGGTGGGGGCGGTGGCGTGGATGGTGCTGATGTATGCGGCGAGGCTGATCTCCGCATTGCCGGGTATCGCTTCCGGTGTACCGAGGGCGGCAGCGGCAGAGGTTGCCGCTGCGGCTATGGCGAGGCCCTTTCTTTGGGCCTCCGGATGGGTGCTGCTTACTTGTTGGGCTGCGGAGTGATGCGCAGGTAGGGGCGCACTACGGTGTAGCCTTTGGGGAATTTTTCTTTCAGCACGGCTTCGTCCTGCAGGGAGGGCGCGATGATGACATCGTCGCCGTCTTCCCAGTTGACCGGCGTGGCGACGCTGTGGCTGTCGGTGAGTTGCAGGGAGTCCAGCACGCGCAGGATTTCATTGAAGTTGCGGCCGGTGCTGGCGGGATAGGTGATTATCAGGCGGACTTTTTTGTTGGGGTCGATGATGAACACCGAGCGCACGGTGGCGGTGGCGCTGGCGTTGGGATGGATCATGTCGTATAGCGTGGCGACTTTACGATCCGCGTCGGCCAGGATGGGATATTCGACCTTGGTTTTCTGGGTGTCGTTGATATCTTCTATCCATTTGCGATGCGATTCGGCATCGTCCACAGAAACGGCGATCACTTTGGCGTTGCGCTTGGCGAATTCGCCCGCAACGATGGCCGTGTAGCCCAGTTCGGTGGTGCACACCGGGGTGAAGTCGGCGGGGTGCGAAAACAGCACGCCCCAGCTGTCGCCCAGGTAATCATAGAAACGGATCTTCCCGATGGAAGAATCTTGCTCGAAATCAGGGGCGGTGTCGCCCAAACGCAAAGTCGTCATGGCAGCTCTCTTGAAGGAATAACAAACAAACACAGGTTGATGCCTGCCGCCGTCAATCACGGCGTCTCGTTGCCTCCGCCGGGTGCCTTGCGGCGCCCCGGGGACGCAGTGCCTTGCCGTACGCCGGGAAACCTTGGCGTACCTGCTGCGGCGGGTACCCATATATTGTGTCAGCATAAGCAAGCACGTGGAAATAGCTTATACGTATAACCTTATGCTTGCCTGCCCTTATGCCTGCACACCCTCGGCAGCGTAATCGTTCACAAGTCCGCCTTCCAGCAGGGAGTCCGCCATGGCTTGCGCCCTGGGCAGTATCCACGCCGCATAAAACACGCTGGTGGCCAGCTTGCGCCGGTGAAATTCCGACGCGGCGCCCTGCGCCTCGGCGCGGGTGCATGCCAGCGCCGCACGCCCCAATTGCCAACCGGCATGCACGATGCCCGCGAGCATCAGGAAGGGGACGCTGCCCACAAATACGGCCCGCAAATCGTCGCGCCCATGGGCCAGGACAAAGTCCACCGCGCTTTCGTAGCTTTGTGTGGCCAAGCGCAAACGGCGGGCAATCAGCCGTAGTCCTTCGATGTCGCCCCGCCCCGCTGCGGCCCCATCGAGTTCGTCGGCGGTGGCGCGCATCTGGGCCGCCAGCTCCTTGGCCACGGCGCCACCGTCGCGCAATACTTTGCGGCCAACGAAATCATTGGCCTGGATGGCGGTGGTGCCTTCGTAAATCGGCAGGATCCGCGCGTCCCGGTAATATTGGGCCGCGCCGGTTTCCTCGATATAGCCCATGCCGCCATGCACCTGCACGCCCAAAGAGGCGACTTCCAGCGAGGCCTCGGTGGAAAACCCTTTGACGACCGGAACCAGGTATTCATACAGGGCTTTGTTGCGCGCGCGTTCGGCCGGGTCTGCGTGGCGGCGCGATTTGTCGCAGGCGGCCGCCGCCACATAGGCCACGGCGCGCGCCCCTTCCGTCAACGCCCGCATGGTCATCAGCATGCGCTGCACATCCGGGTGGTTGACGATGGCGACAGGCCCCGCCGAGCCTTCCAGCATCTGACCTTGAACGCGCTCATGCGCATATGCCAGCGCATGCTGCAGGGCGCGCTCGGAAACGGCTATGCCTTGCAGGCCCACGGCATATCGCGCCGCATTCATCATGATGAACATATATTCCAGCCCGCGATTTTCCTCGCCGACCAGATAGCCCACCGCCCCTTCGCCCGCTTCGCCCTTGCCCGACCCATACAGCAGCACCGCCGTGGGACTGCCATGTATGCCCAGCTTGTGCTCAATGGACGCGCACCAGACATCGTTGCGCTTGCCCAGCGCCCCGCCCTCTTCGACCAGGAATTTGGGCACGATGAAAAGCGAAATGCCCTTGACCCCTTTGGGCGCGTCCGGCGTGCGCGCCAAGACGAGATGCACGATATTTTCCGCCATATCGTGCTCGCCATAGGTGATGAATATCTTCTGGCCGGAAAGGCGATAGCTGCCGTCGGCTTGCCGGACCGCGCGGGTGGCCACCTGCGCCAGGTCCGAACCCGCCTGGGGCTCGGTCAGGTTCATGGTTCCCGTCCAGCGACCTTCCAGCATAGGCGGAATGTAAGTGGCCTGCTGCTGTTCGCTGCCCACCGCCGTCAGCGCCTCGATGACGCCGTCAGTCAGCAGCGGGCATAAAGAGAAGGCAAGATTGGCGGCATTGATATTTTCGCTGGCCGGCGCCCCCACCAGCTTGGGCAGGCCCTGCCCGCCCCACTGCGGGTCGTGCTGCAGCCCTTGCCAGCCGCCCTGGGCAAATTCGTGGAATGCCTGCTTGAAGCCGGGCGCGGTCGTTACATCGCCGTCCTTCCATGCCGCACCGGATATGTCGCCCGGGCGGTTGGTGGGCGCAATGGCCTGCTCGACGAAGCGGGCGTTTTCTTCGAGTACGGCGTCCACGAGATCTTCCGTGACTTCCTCCAGGCCGGGCAGCGCCAGGACACCCTGCAGATCAGCCAGCTCTTTGATGACAAAGCGTATATCTTCGATAGGTGCGCGATAGCTCATTTTCTGTCCATGATGAGAAGTCACTAGGTATGCTATACCTTATAGTATCCGTTAAGCGCTTCGGCATGCACTCCGCCTCTGTTCCTAGCCTAGACCTGGAGCAGACAGCGAATTCAGAAAGCACATACTCTTGAGAATCGTGATAGACGCCATGGACTCGCCGAGGGCGAGGCGTGAAACCGAGCCACTGTTATTGCCTCAGAGGCTGTTATAGATTGTTTTCAGGTTCCCGTCCATACGGGCTTTTTCTTGTCCAGGAAAGCCTCCATGCCTATCCGAAAGTCGCGGCTCCCATAGCACTCTCGGATCAAATCCTCGTTGGAAGGCGGCGCCTCGGCGATGATGCGTCTTATGGTTTCCTTGGCCGCCTTCATGGTAAGGGGCGCATGGGCTGCCAGTTTCTCGCATAGCTCCCCGGCCCTTGCGTCCAATTGATCCGCAGCCACGATTTCATACACGAATCCGCAAGCCTTGGCCTCGTCGGCCGTGATATTCTCGGCCAGCATCAACATGCGCGCAACACGATCCGCCCCGAAGCCCGCAAGAATGCGCGCCACATTGGCCGTGGACAGGCAATTTCCCAATGTACGGGCAATCGGAGCGCCAAACCTGGCATCAGGTGTGGCAATACGAAAATCGCAGGCTGCGGCCAAAGCCAAGCCGCCCCCGATCGCATAGCCATCAATGATGGCTATCGTCGGAAACGGCAGTGCTTCAAGCTTCGCCACGTAAGATTCGACCGCATGCTCGTAGCGCACGCCGTCGTCTTCTCCTTCGAACTCGCGAAATTGCTCAATATCCGTTCCTGCTACAAACGCCTGTCCGCCCGCCCCCCGAAGCGTCGCAACACGCACGGAAGGATCTTCTAGCAGTGCGTCGCAAGCCGCCGCCAACGCATCGTACATTGACCAAGTCATCGCGTTCCGGGCTTCGGGGCGATCGATCAGAATCGACGCTATGCCATTATTGATGGATAACCGCACATTACCATTGCTCATGGCGTGAAAGCTCCTGCATCTGTCAGCCTCTTTATTTGGTCGCAGTTCATTCCTATCTCGGCAAGAACTTCATGGGTATGTTCGCCCAGTAGCGGCGGATGCCGGCGAACTTGGGCTGGAGTGCCTGATAGCTTGGGTACAAAGCCGATATTGGGAATGATTCCTTCCACCGGATGATCGATGTCCATACGCATCTCGCGATAGCCGGCGTGCTCGCTCTCGAATGCCTCGGGATAGGTCTGCATGGGCGCCGCCGGGATCCCCGCAGCCAGCAGCGTCCGCGTCCAATCTTCGCGTGTGCGGCTTACAAAGGTTTTTTCAAGCTCCTCGATCAGGACCTCGCGGTTCGCCAGCCTGGATGATATATCCTTGAACCGTTCGTCCTCAAGGAGCTCCATGCGCCCCATGGTCTGGCAGAGCGATTTCCAGAGCTTGTTGTTGGTAGCGCCCATGACGAAATAACCGTCGGACGCCTGCACCGCTTGGTAAGGGGCGCTCATCCGGTTGGCGGTACCAACCGGTGTGGGGACTTTGCCGGTGCCCCAATACTCGGAAATATCCCAGACCGAAAAAGCCATCGCCGCATCCATGAGAGACGTGTCGATATGCTGACCCGTGCCGCCCTCGCGCTGCCTGCCGATATAAGCGGCCAAAATGGCATAGGTCGTAAAAAGCGCGCATCCGATGTCTCCCACCGGAACACCCGCCTTGACGGGTGGCCCACCAACATGCCCGGTCACGCTCATGACGCCGGACATGGCTTGGGCGATTAAATCGTAGCCCGGGCGGGCGGACAAAGGCCCTTCCTGACCAAACCCCGAGATACTGGCGTAAATCAGGCCCGGATTCAGCTTGCTTACTGTTTCATAGTCCAGCCCCAAGCGTTTCATCACGCCCGGGCGGAAATTTTCGAGCAATATATCGGCCTGTTCGAGCAAGCCCAGCAACGCCTCTTTGCCCGCGGCGGTTTTTAGGTTAAGCGTAATACTGCGCTTATTGCGATTCAGATTCAAGAACCCCAGGCTATCGCTTCCCTTCAGTTTGAATCCCATCGCCGCGCGTGTCTGATCGCCGACACCCGGAGGTTCGACTTTAATCACTTCGGCCCCCATATCGGCCAACAGCATCGTGCAGTAGGGACCCGCCATGACCTGGCTCAGGTCAATGACACGCACCCCGGCCAGCGGCTGCGGGCGAGCTCTTTCAGCCCCACCCTTCACTCCGGACATGTCCACGCTCCCATGATTCGTCATAGTTTTTTCCATATTCATTCCGTCTGCATTTCAATCCATCGACGAGGATGCAATGCGCTCAACAATTCACAGTCACTCAAGCGGCTATCCGCATAAGCTTTTTTTTCCGGATACCGACCGCCGGGCATCACAACACTTAATCGGCAGACAACGACGGCCAGCGGTCCGCCCAGGGATGAGCGCTTTCAAACTCACGGCCGATGCTGCATAGAAACTCGTCGGCCCCCTGGGGAGCAACCAATTGAAACCCGATGGGTAATCCGGAAGGAGCGGGCCGGCAAGGCAAATTAAGGGCGGGCAGGCCAGTCGCATTGACAAACGCGGTAAAGATTGCGTGCCCGCGCGGCCCTACGTCGCATCCCGCGATCCTCGGAGGATAGATATCGCCTGCCGGCCATGGAAGCGCAGCCGCCGTTGGCGTCATCAGCGCGTCATAGCGTTCGAACAACAGCGCCAGATCCCGCTTGACCTTCGTAATCAGATCCAGGGCGTTCACGTATTGGCTCGCGGCAAGCTTGCCGCCCGCCCGTGCCATGTCGACCAAAGTCGGATTGATCCGGTTCTCCCAACCGGGATGGCTTTGCAGTAGCCAGGCCAGGCCGCTCTGCCCTATTACCGGCCATACATGCTCATTGATCGGATCAGCGGCGGTGAAATTGGCGCAGTGCTCTACCTCGTGCCCCAATTGCGCGAGATGATCCGCCGCCTCGGCCACGCTCTTCGCAATCTCGGGATCGACCGGACTGTGGGCGAAGGTTTCTATGTAAAGGATGCGACAGGGTTTTCGTGATTCGATGGGTTGATAAGGCTTCCCGGCATAGCGCTGCGATAGAGGGTCCCGCGCATCCGATACACCCATGATCTGCATCGCGACTTCTATGTCGGCCACCGTCCGCGCAATCGGACCGATGATTTCACAATCATGCAGGATGATCGGCAATCCGTCGCAGCGCGGCACCCTTCCGACCGAGGGCTTCAGCCCCACCAGTCCTGTATGCGACGCCGGACGCCTGATGGAACCGCCCCCATCGGTACCCAGCGCCAATGGGCCTATGCCGGCGGCCACGGCAGCCACCGCGCCACCGCTGGATCCGCCTGGCGTCAAACTGAGATCCCAGGGATTGAATGTGGTGCCAAAGACTATATTATCCGTATAGCCGTGCAGCGTGAACTCGGGCACATTGGATTTACCCAGGATCACGGCGCCAGCCTGCCGAATTTTTGCGACAGGCAGTTCGTCGACCGTCGGGACGAAATCGGCGAACAGCCGGCTGCCCCAAGTCGTCGGCATGCCCGCCGCATTGATATTGTCCTTGACAGTCACCGGAACCCCATCGAGCGGCGATAGGGGCTTGCCCTGCTCCCAGCGCGCCGCGCTAGCGGCGGCAGCGTAGAAACCGCCGGCCCGATCAGAGAAAACCACCGCATTGATCAGTGGATTGACCTGCTCCAGCCGCAGCCAGCAACTCTCGAAAACATCGACAGGCGTGAAGTCTGCCTGTGCGTAGCCCTGCGCGAGGTCTCGCGCCGAAAGCGCCCATAGATCCCTATCCAGTTTCATGTCTCGTCCTTAAGATACATGCCGTGGAAGCCATAGCACGATTTCAGGTATGTACCAGATCACAAAGGTGAATATCACCAGCATGAACACGTAAGGCGTCACCCCCCGCAGGACGTCGCCGACCGGCCCGCCATCACGCCGCACCCCTTGCACCACAAAGATATTCATACCCACCGGCGGCGTAATCAAGGCGATCTCGCTCATCAGCACGATGAAAATGCCTAGCCATACGGGATCAATGCCCAAGGCCATGGCGATCGGGAATACGATGGGGATGGTCGTGACCTGCATGGACAGCACTTCCAGGAACATGCCCAGGATGATGTAAAAGACGATCAAGGTCAGGAAGAATTCGGTAGGCGTTATGCCGGTCGTGATGACGGCGCGGGACAACTGTTGCGGCACATCGAGCGCATTGAGCGTCACGTTGAGCACAAACGCGCCGACGATAATCAACGCAATCATGCCTGTCAACGCCGCGGTCTGGCGAAAGCTCTGGTGCAGCATGCCGAAGCTGAAGCGCCCCATCATCCCGGCCATGACAATGACCAGGATCACCCCCAGGCCCGCGGATTCCGTCGGGGTGGCAACTCCGCCGTAGATGCTGCCCATCACCACCAGGAATACGATGAACGGCGGCACCAGATGCCGCGACAGGCGCAGCTTTTCAGCCAGCGGAATTTTCCGGTCCTCGCGCACGGACGCCATGTAGCCCCTGCTGCTGAACGCAATCCAGGCCATGAAGAACAGCGTCAAGAGAATGCCCGGGATGATCCCGGCGATGAATAGCTTCCCGATGGAGATACTGGTCATTGAGCCATACACCAGCAGTGCTATGCTCGGCGGGATCAAGATACCCAAAGTGCCTCCGGCAGCCAATGAGCCCAGTGTGGGCGCCATGGGATAGTTGCGCTCTCTCAGGGCGGGAAGCGCAACCGTGCCGACGGTGGCCGAAGTGGCCACGGAAGAGCCGCTGGTAGCGGCAAACAGGGCGCAGGCCGTCATGTTGGCGTGCATGAGCCCGCCCGGCAACCGTCCGACCCAGGCGGACAGGGCCAGGTACATGCTATCCGCCAGGCCGCTGCGCAGCAAAAGCTCGCCCAGGAGAATGAAGAGTGGAATGGCGGTCAGGGAATATTCGTTCTGCACGCCCCAGACCACGCTGCCCAGCGAATCCACGATGGGCCAGCCGATGGTCGCAAGCCCTCCGGCCATGCCGACGCCCGCCAGCGTGACCGCCACGGGCGCGCTCACCAGCAAGATAAGCAGAGAGGCCAGGAAGCCAACTACTAGAGTGGAAATTGCCATTTGAGAATCAACCTTAATTTGAACGCTGTTCGAAGGCCGCCAGTTCTTCTTTCAGCTCGTCGGCCACAACCTTGAGTCCGTAGTCATGGCGCAAGCGCTCGAAACGGCGCGCAAGCAATAAGCGGGTTGCCTGGGCAAACATAAACACCGCCGCCGCGACAAATAGCACCAGGGTCGCCAGCCAGACCCCTTGAGGCCACACCAGCGGGGTCGCCCAAGGCGTGGGCGCAGTGCTGCCGAACTCGATGGTTTCCTGCAAGGTCAAAATCCCGACATAGCACAACAGCACCGACATGCTGGCCACGAGCAGCAATGAAAACCAATCCAGCCAGGCCCGCACGGTCTTGGAGCAACGGTCGTAGATCAGGTCGATTCTGATATGGGCTCGATCAACCAGCGCGATGGTAAACGCGATGCCTGTCGTGACGGCCAGAATGTAGCCGCCCAGCTCATCAACCCCTTGCAAGGAAAAAGCCAGCCACTTGCGACCCACCGTTTCAATCACGACCAGTGCGGAGAGCAGCAGCAAGGAGTAGCCGAAAACGGCCGACAAAAAATTTATGGTTTTTTTCATATGTGCGTTCTCAAATGGATTGCATGCCCGGCACTGAAGCTTCAGCCGGGCATGCGACGCATGCTACTTATTGAATGCCGACGACAGGGCCAATCGTGGACTTCCAGACGCTCCCGCATCCCTTGTAGCTCTTCTCGCAGACCTCGGTCCACTCAGGCAGCGAGATCTTCGCCATCGCCTCGCGGATGACTTGCTTGTCCGCATCGGATACGGGCACTTCCTTCATTTGATAGGATCGCACGGTTGTGCATGGCTGCTTGCCGACATTGCAGCGCACGGCGTCGTCGAACAGTTCTTCAGAATACTTGAACAATTCGTTCTCGTAGTTGCGGAACGCTTCAGTCAGCTGGGCTTTCTGTGCGTCGCTGAACTTGTTCCAAGTCTTGAGGTTCATGCCATAGGCCTGCATGCCGACGGAAAATCCGATGGGCATGAAGTAGTTGGAGACCTCGGGCCAGCCCGCGCTATTGGCCGAGCTTGGGCCCGTGATGGCGCAATCGACCAAGCCGCGCTGCAGCGCCTGCTGCACCTCGCCGAACCCCAACGTCACGGGGATGCCGCCGATATTTTCTATGAACTTGGCCAGCGACTGGTCATATACCCGCACTTTCTTGTTCTGCAAATCCTTCAAGCCGCTGATTTCCGGCTTGCAGAACAGTACCTGGGGACCGAAAGGCCAAATGGCCAACAGCTTGCCGTTGAAGCGCTGCTGCAGCCGTTTGTCGAACTCATCGCGATAGGCGTCGACGACCGCACGCGTGGTTTTGTAATCCGGATTCAGGCCGACCAGATCCAAGCCCAGGAAAAAGGGCTCGTCCCGCGCCACCTGATTCAGGCGAAGCGAGACGATATCGAATAAGCCGGTGCGCAAGGTACGCAGGCCTTCGACGTCTTTGATGCCCAGCGAATCCATGGGCTTGTAGTCCACCTCGACGGGCAGCCCACTGTTCTTTGCAAAATCGACGAAAAAGGGCTGCTCTTTCTTTTCCAGGATCAGCCCCGTCGCCAAGAGATTTCCCGCCACTCTCAGCTTGATCGGCTCTTGAGCCAGGGCGGTCTGGGCTCCTGCCAACATGGATACTGCCAATACGGCACTGGTGAAAATCTGCCTCATTCCTGCACTCCTTAAAGACACTGTCTATAGTTATGAAAAAACATACTGCATCATCGAACTGGATAGGCGGAAACTGGGAGGCTCGCCTTCAGCTTCCGGAAAAGATCGGAGCGCGCTTTTCTTTCCACGCGCGCGCACCTTCCAGGATATCGTCGGACGCCTCAGAGCGCCGCACCGCGGCCTGGATCTCGTCAGTATGCGTCCGGCCATTGGCAATCAGATTCAAATGCTTCTTTATGCCCAGCAGGGCGATGGGCGCCATCCCGGCAAGCAATGAGCTCAGTTGATCCAGGCGCGGCTCCAATTGCCCGCTAGCGACAAGTTCCGTCAGAAATCCTATAGCAAGCATTTCCTGCGCGTCTATTTTTTCGGCGGTCAAGAAGAGCCGCTTGGCTTGATTCATGCCCAATCGAGACAGGTACCGCTGCATGCCGCCTGGATAGAAATGCAGGCCCAGCTTCGCCGCGGGCATGAACATATTCGACTCCGGCACTCCTATCCGGAAGTCGCATGCCAGGCAGAGGTCCGTGCCTCCTCCGTAGACGCCTCCACTGACCGCAGCGATCGTCACCGGTCGCGCGGACTCGATCAAGTCCACCGTTTCGCCGAAGAATAGCGAGCTGGGAGCGTCGGCGGCCGCCAGCGACGAAATATCATAGCCGCTGCAAAAATATTTCCCTTCTCCCACGAATCGCAACACCAGCACTTCGTCGCGCCGATTCACGGTTTCTATATGCTGACGCAAGACGCACAAGTCGTCCGGACTCAGGCGATTGGCGACTTCCGGGCGCCGGAACCGTATGGTCGCCATGGCGCCATCAAGAACAAGCTCGGGCATCGCAGCATCGCCCAGCCTCATACTGTTCATTTCTGACATTTTTTGCTTATCCAGCTGTGCGCGCCGGGATGGCACCCTGGCGCTGCTTATCCGTCTATGCTGCTTGATGAATGACTTTGTCTTCGATCAGGCGCTCTATTTCAGCTTGAGAAAAACCATATTCGCTGAACACGGCACTAGTATGCTCACCCAGCAACGGCGGCGCTGAACGAACCGACGACCCATCTGCCACAGCCCCCATTTTTACAGGCAACCCCACTTGCCTCAAAGGCCCCACGATGGGATGGTCGACCGTTTCCACCAGATTGCAGGCCAATACCTGCGGATCGTTGAAAACATCGCCCAGCGTATTGATCGGCCCCGCTGGAATGCCATGCTCGATCATGATGGGCGTCCATTCCATGCGGGTCTTGCGCTTCAGGCTGGCCTCGAGCAGGTCTTTCAAGGCATGACGATTTTGCATTCTGTCGGCATTGGTCAAAAAACGAGGATCCGCCGCCAATTCATCGACAGAAAGGATAGAGCAAAGCTTGAGCCACATTGCCTGCGTCGCGGGAGCGAGGTTCAGCGGGCCGTCCGCTGTCTCGAATGTCCCGTAGGGTGCAATCACGGGGTGGGTATTGCCGCAGGGTTCGGGAATGTCCTGCAGGCTCAGATAGCGCTGACCTTGCACGCTCAGCAATCCCAGCAAGCTGGCCAAGAGCGAGGTTTCGACATGCTGCCCGCGGCCTGTGGCCTTTCTTTGCACAGCAGCGGCCAGTATCCCTATCGCTGTCCACATGCCGGAAGTCAGGTCGCCAATCGCGGTGCCTACCCGCATGGGCCCGGATTCGGCATTGCCTGTCAGGCTCATGAAACCGGAATAGCCCTGGGCGATCTGGTCGAAGCCCGCCCAGTGTTTCGCAGGCCCCGCACTGCCGAAGCCGGAGATCGAAGCCATGATGATTTCGGGCTTTTCAGCGGAAAGTGTCTCGTATCCCAGGCCCATCTTTTCCATGGTGCCGACTTTGAAATTCTCCACCACGATGTCCGATTGCAAGGCCATCCGCTTGATTAGACCAAGGCCCTCGGGATTGCGGAAGTCAATTCCTACGCCTTTCTTGTTCCGATTGGCGCTTAGATAATAAACACTTATATCTTCGTCGAAAGGGCCCCACTGCCGGGCCATGTCTCCACCCGACACAGGCTCGACCTTGATGACCTCCGCCCCCAAGTCTCCCAATATCATTGTGCTGAAAGGTCCGGAGAGAGCCCGGGTCAGATCCAGTACCTTCATACCGTCTAGCGGTCTATTCATTATCTTTGTCCTCCCTTATGCGGAAGATTCTAGACAGAGTGAGGCAGTAAGAAAAATACTTTTTACTGATCTAGCCATAAGCTACACTTATTTCATTGACCGCCATATCGGATAAGCATGAATCTTAGGCAACTTCAGTATTTTGTCCGCATATTCGAAATGCAGAACATGACCCGTGCCGCGCAGAGCCTGCACGTGGCACAGCCTGCGCTCAGCCAACAAATCGCGCTGCTGGAAGAAGACTTGGGTGTCCGGTTGCTGATACGTGGCGCCAAGGGGGTACATGCGACATCAGAAGGCGTTTTGCTGTATCGACACGCCCAAACCATACTCAGACAAGTTGACTCCACCAAAAGCCTGCTGGCCAAGCGCGACGATCAGATATCCGGAACAGTATCGGTAGGCCTGGCCTCGAGCACAGCGCGGATGCTCGCCCTGCCCCTGATGCAATTGGTCAAGCGGGAATTGCCTTCCATCATTCTGGAAATCGTTGATATTTTCAGCGCCGACTTGACGAAACTTGTATTACAAGGTCGGGTCGATTTTTCGCTTTCCCCCGACCAACAGCCGATGAAGGGTATTTCACGAACTCCCCTCTTGATTGAGGATCTGTTCTTATTGACCCGCTCGGGTTCCGGGCTACCCTCCACTGGCCTGCCGCTGAGCAGTATCGCAGACTTACCGCTGGTGCTTCCCAGCCTGCCGAACAAGCTTCGTGCGCGCGTCGACCATGCTTTTCTGACAGCTAGGCTTACCTACAACCTGTTCGCCGAAGCAAGCACATCAGCCATTCTGATACCGGCGGTACGAGAAGGGCTGGCTGCAACCATACTGCCTTACTCCGCCGCAAGACCGGAAATAATCGAAGGCGTCATCACGCCCCATGTGCTGGATTTCGAACTATCCCGCGAGATCGTCCTATGCTCAAGCGATAGCATGCCATTGTCGCCGGCAGTGCATAAGGTGATCGAACTTTGCAAGGATCTGATCAAACGATTGATGGCCGACAATGAATGGCAGGGCTGCCAGGCACTGTATTGAGCCAGCATCTACCCGGTCAAAATGCGAGTCTCAGCGTTATATCGGGATAATTTTTCAAGGCTCCAGTCGCCATGGAACATGATGTTGCAACATGCAAAACACCCCAAAGGTTGGATCAGTGCCCAACTTTTGGGGTGCGGCTCAATCGCTGGCGAACTCTAGCGGCGTGCAGCTAGAGCAAGCCAGAGCCTACAGCGCGTCGACCAGCTCTGGCACGGCCTGGAAAAGGTCCGCCACCAGGCCGTAGTCGGCCACGCCGAATATCGGCGCCTCGGCGTCCTTGTTGATGGCGACGATGACCTTGGAGTCCTTCATGCCGGCCAGGTGCTGGATGGCGCCGGAGATGCCCACGGCGATGTAGAGTTCCGGGGCCACCACCTTGCCGGTCTGCCCGACCTGCCAGTCGTTGGGGGCGTAGCCGGCGTCCACCGCCGCGCGCGAGGCGCCGACCCCCGCGCCAAGCTTGTCGGCCAGCGGCTCGATGTACTTGGCGAAGTTCTCCCGGCTCTGCATCGCCCGGCCGCCCGAGACGATGATCCGCGCCGAGGTCAGTTCCGGACGGTCGCTGCGGGCCACTTCCTCGCCGACGAAGCTCGACAGCGCCGGGTCGGCGGCGGACGCCGCGTTCTCGATCGGCGCATTGCCCCCGGCGCCGGCCGCCGCAAAGGTCGAGGTCCGCACCGTGATCACCTTCTTGGCGTCCTTCGACTTCACCGTCTGGATCGCG
>Ga0182735_1001801_pt1 | contig 13901 bp, 11 predicted proteins | sample eDN5th30CKraftMG_FD_128524 | JGI IMG/M metagenome (GOLD analysis project Ga0182735, IMG submission 128524) | Enriched Miracle-Growth compost microbial communities from Emeryville, California, USA - eDNA 5th pass 30_C Kraft MG (version 2) (version 2) ... | reverse complement strand
GCCGACGACGCGGCGCACCGCCCGCGTCAGCGCGGAGCGCGGCGCCCCGAGGCCCGCCGGCCGCCCGCGCAGCAGACTCGCGTCGGCGGCGCGCCGGTCGTCCGGCACGAACCACACGTCGCGGATGCCCGTGAACCGCTCGACCGTGCGGCGGATCTGCCCGCGCGCGTCGACCCCGACCGCCGCCGGCCGGACCCGGTTCCCCACCGCGACGACCGGCGTGGATCCCGCCAGCGCGCGCAGCTCGGACGCCCCGCGGAGGAACCGGGCGACGCCCAGGGGGTCGGCCGAGAACACCGCCACCACGAGATCGGCCGCGGCGATCGCGGCGATCGTCGCGGCGTTGCGCCGGGGCCCGCCGTCGAGATCGCTCACGATCTCCTCGTCGCGCTCCAGCGGGGCCGCCACGTCGACGACGGTGTGCTCCGCCCAGTCGCGGCAGGCCGCGAGCGCCGCCGCGACCCGGCGCTCCGAGAGCTCGGGCCAGCGCGACGGCCGGTTGATCCCCGTGAGGACCTCGACCCGGCCGGCGGCGCCCGGGAGGGGCTCGCCGATGCGCGTGAGCTCCGCCGCGTCGAGGGCCCCCCGCTCGGCCTGCCGGCACGCGGCGGGGAAGCCCGGCCCCTCCTCGGCGAGCCCGAGGAGCAGCGCCAGGGCGGGCGCATGGGTGTCGGCGTCCACGAGCCCGACGTGCCGACCGCCGCGCGAGAGCTCGACCGCGAGCTCCGCCGCGATCGTGGAGCGGCCCGGTGCCCCGGCGGGGCCCCACACCGCGATCACGCCCGGACCCTGCCGGGGCGCCGGCTCCACGGGCTCGAACTGCGCGGCCGCGCCCAGGGCCCGCGCGAGCCGCTCGGGGTCGACGTCGACCCCGAGCGGCGCCATGAGACCGAACCCGGACGCGAGGCGGCGGGCCGCGTCCTCCGCGCACAGGGGGACGATGCGCGCCCCGATGCGATCCGCCATGGCCACGACCTCGCCCGTCAGCGACGTGCGCGTCACGTGCAGCACGATCGCCTCGGCGCCCACGAGGGCGGCGGCGAGCGTCCCGTCCGCGCGATCGCCCCGTTGCTCCCCGGCCACCGCCGCGAGCGCCTCGGGCGCGACGACGGCCCGCACCTCGACGCCGTCGCGGGCGAGCGCCGCCGCGAGCGCTGTGCCCTGCGGCTCGCCCAGTGCGACGACGACGGTGCTCACGACGCGGCCCTCACGGAGACGAGGCTCACGACGCCCCACCCACGACGGGGAGGACGGCGAGGGCGTCGCCCTCCGCGACGGCGGCGAGCACGTCGGCGGCGTCGGCGCGCGGGATCACGACCTCGACCGACGCGGCGCCCCCGCCCATCACCCCCTCGGGCTCCGTCACCGAGGCGACCACGGCGTCGGCGACGAGGATGCGCGGCGGAGCATGGCCCCCCGTCTCGGCGAGGGGCGCGGCCCAGACCTCGACCGTGGATCCGGCCGCGACCGACGCGGGCACGTCGACGTCGCTGCGCAGCACGACGCGGGTGACGCTGCCCGCGGACGCGTCGCCGACGGCGTCGACGGGGACGAGCTCGCCCTCGGCGACCGCGCGCGTGGCGACGAGCCCCGACGCGGCGGTCCCGGCCGAGAGGTACGAGCTCGCGGCGGCGCCGAGCGCGACCTCGACGACCCGCAGGTCTCGGGGCCCGAGCTCGTGCCCGGGCACGAGCGGACGGGCCGCGACGAGGATCGGCGTCGTCTGCCGAGCGGCCGCGACGACGAGCCACACGCCGGCGACGGACACGACGATCAGGACGACGCCGAGGAGGAACCGGACATCGGCCCACAGCGGCCGGGCACGGCGTACGGGAGGCTCGATCGGGGTCATGACCCCATGTTCGCCGACGACGCATGGGAGCGCGGAGGTTATCCACAGGTCTCGCCGTCTCGCGGGCGCGGGCGCGCGCGGGGGCGGATAATCGTCCTCATGGCGGAATCCCCTGTATCCGGCATGCGCATGCTCGCACCCTCCGCCGTCGCGGAGGCGCTCGGCGTCACGATCGACGAGGTCGTCACGCTGATCCTCGACGGCCGGCTCCGCGGAGCCCGCGTCGGCGCGCCCGCGCGCTGGCGGGTCGAGGAGGCCTCCGTGGCGGAGTACCTCGACGACCAGGCCGAGGAGGCGCGGCGCATGGCGCTCTGGCAGCAGTCGAGCACCGCGAGCTTCCCCGAGCTGTGGGGCCGCGGCGCCGTCCGCAACCCCGACTGAGCCGTCACCCGGCGTCGTCCGGCAGGCGGATCGAGAGGATCGCGGCGAACGGCACGATCGCGAAGCCCGTGACCTCGCTCGCGCGGCGCGGGACGCCCGGCTCGTGGAGCGCGAGGTCCGCATGGTCGGCGCCCGCGCGGTCGATCGTGCCCGAGACGAGCCGGTCGCCGGGAAGGCGCACGACGACCGGCACGCGCCGGCGTGCGAGGTCGCGGAGCACGAACCCCAGGCCCATGCGCTCCGCGAGCGCCCGGGCCGCCGGCGCCGCCGCGGGCCGGGTCGTGCGCAGGAGGTCGGCGTGGGGCATGCCCGCGCCGGCGATCGCGGCCAGCGGGACAAGCGTGCGACCGCCGTCCGCGTCGGCGAGGCCGATCCAGTCCGCGCCCACCGCGCGCACGCGGCCGCGCCGCCGCTCCCCGTCGAGGAGGTCGAGCGTCACCTCGGCGTCGGCGTCGTGCGCGAGCGCCGCCAGCCGGTCGCGCAGCCCGAGGCGCGCGATGCGGAGCCGCTCCGCCTCGGTGTCGAGGGCCGCCCGCTCGGCCTCCCACTCGGAGCCGAGCTGGCCCTCCAGGTCTTCGAAGAAGCGATCCCAGCGCACGCCGCGAGGCTAGAGGACGCCGCCGACAGGGACGCGAGTTATCCACATGTCATGACAAGACCTTCCCGTGACATGACCCGTCGTGCTCTACTGGGTCCACTCACCGATCCCCCCACCTGAGTGAGGCATCAATGGCGTTGCATTCCGAGGCCGACCTGTTCGAACGACAGCGGACGTCGTCGACCGCGCTTCCCGATCCGGAGCCCCTCGTCCGCAACCTCACCTGCGGCGTCCTCGAGGTGCTCGCCGGCGTGCGGGAGGTGGATCAGCTGGCGCGCTGGCTCTCGGAGGAGGCGTTCCGCGCCCTCGTCACGCGGGCGAACCTCGCGACGCGCGCGCGGAGCGCGCGGGGCGTGCCGGCAACCCGGCCCGTGCACGCGATCCTCTCGACGCGCGTCGCGTCTCCCGCCGACGGCGTCGTCGAGGCGGTCGTGGTCGTGGCCGGTCCCGCGCGGACGCGCGCGGTCGCGATCCGGCTGGAGGGCTGGGATCGCCGCTGGCGCGCGACGTCGCTCGCCCTGCTCTGAGCCGGTCAGCCCTCGTCGATGAGGGCGAGGAGCTTCTTCAGGGCGTCCTCGATCTCGGCGTGGTCGTACTGGCCCGCGCGGCTCTCGCCGGAGATGACCCCCGAGCGGCGCACCTTGCGGAGGTCGCCGTACGGGAAGCTGTACGCCTTCTTCGTCTCGGGGTTCTCGTCCTTGTCGATCCCGAGATGCCAGTGGGCGAACGCCGTCCACCCCTCGCGCTCGATGAAGGCGTTCTCCTCGTCCGCCGTGGGGGCGGCCTCCGACCAGTCGTCCCGCTCGTCGCGGACGACCTTGCCCTCGCGGACGAGGGCGCGGGCCTGCCGCACGGCGGGTTCGTTGAGCTCGATCGTCATGCCCGCAGGCTACGCTCCGCGTGCGCTCCGCCGACCGGTCTTGACACGCCGACACGCACCGCCATCGGGGAGGGGATCCGCCTTGCGGAGGGTCCGCGGAGCACGGATCGCCTCCCGGAGCGGGATCTCCTCCTCTACCTCTGGCGGTAGGAGGCCAGGAAGTTGCCCATCCGCTCGATCGCGTCGGTGAGGACGCGGGTCTCCGGGAGCGTCACGATGCGGAGGTGATCCGGCGTCGGCCAGTTGAACCCGGTCCCCTGCACGAGCAGCACGTGCTCGGCGACGAGCAGGTCGTACACGAACCTCGCGTCGTCGCGGATCTCGTGCACCTCGGGGTCGAGGCGCGGGAACGCGTACAGCGCGCCGCGCGGACGCACGCACGAGACCCCGGGGATCGCCTCCAGACCCTCCCAGGCGGCGTCGCGCTGCTCGTGCAGCCGGCCGCTCGGCGCGATGAGCGCGTCGATCGACTGCACCCCGGACAGGGCCGCCTGCACGGCGTGCTGCGCGGGCACGTTGGGGCACAGGCGCGTCGAGGCGAGGAGGTTGATGCCCTCCAGGAAGCCGTGCGCGTGGTCCTTCGGCCCCGTGATGACGAGCCATCCCGAGCGGTAGCCCGCGACGCGGTAGGTCTTGGAGAGCCCGTTGAACGTGAGGCAGAGGAGGTCCGGCGCGACCGTCGCCAGGGGGATGTGCTGCGCGCCGTCGAAGAGGATCCGGTCGTAGATCTCGTCCGAGAGGAGGAGGAGCGAGTGCTCGCGGGCGATGTCGGCGATCGCCTCCAGCACCTCGCGCGTGTAGACGGCGCCCGTCGGGTTGTTGGGGTTGATGACGACGATCGCCTTCGTCCGCGGCGTGACCTTCGCGCGGATGTCCTCCAGGTCGGGCTGCCAGCCGGCCTCCTCGTCGCAGAGGTAGTGGACGGGCGTGCCGCCGCCGAGGCTCGTCATGGCCGTCCAGAGCGGATAGTCGGGCGCGGGGATCAGCACCTCGTCGCCCTCGTCGAGGAGCGCCTGCATCACCATCGTGATGAGCTCGGACACGCCGTTGCCGAGGAACACGTCGTCGGGGTCGACGTGCGGGAAGCCGGGCTCCTCCTCGTAGCGCGAGACGACGGCGCGACGCGCGGACAGGATGCCGCGGCTCTCGCTGTAGCCGTGCGCGTTCGGGACGGCCGCGATCATGTCGCGCACGATCTGGAACGGCGCCTCGAACCCGAACGCCGCGGGGTTGCCCGTGTTGAGCTTGAGGATCGAGTGCCCCTCGGCCTCGAGCCGCCCGGCCTCGACGAGTGCCTGCCCGCGGATCTCGTACAGGACGTTCTTGAGCTTGCCGGACTGATCGAGGGTGCGTGCACTCATCGACTCAGAATAGTCCCGCGCCCGGCCCCGCCCGCCCGGCAGCCCCCGCGGTCGGTTCAGGCGATGCGGCCGAGTCAGGACGATCCGTCGAGAATTTCTCCTGACTCGGCCGCATCACCTGATCCGGCTGCGTGGGGACGCGGCTACTTCTTGCGGTCGGCGGCGCGGCGCTGCGCGCGGTTCTGCGGTGCGGGGGCGCCCTGGGGGGCGCCCGTGCGCTGGCCGAAGGCGCCGCGGGCGGCGGGCGCCTCCTGCGCGGGGGGCTGCTGCGGCGTCTGCTGCGCCTGGGCCTGCGCCACCGCCTGGCGGAGGCGGTTGGTCGCGGCCTGCTGCACCTGTCCGCGGTTGTCGCGCACCTCGACCTCGCCCGCGTCGTTCGCGGCGGAGTACTCGAGCTGGCGGCCGTCGCCCGCGCCGTCCATGAGGCCCTTCGCCTCGACCTCGGTGTGCTCGCCGTCGGGACGGCGCACCTCGACCTCGAGGTTGTAGAGGAAGCCCGCGGACTCCTCCTTGATCGAGCCCATCATGGACTGGAACATCTGGAAGCCCTCGCGCTGGTACTCGATGAGCGGGTCGCGCTGGGCCATGGCGCGCAGGCCGATGCCGTCCTTCAGGTAGTCCATCTCGTAGAGGTGGTCGCGCCAGCGGCGGTCGAGCACCTGCAGCACGACGCGGCGCTCCAGCTCGCGCATGGCGGCGGCGCCGAGCGCCTCCTCGCGCTTCGCGTACGCGATCCGCGCGTCGGAGAGCAGCTCGCGCTTGAGGCCGTCCGGGGTCACGCGGCCCTTCGTGCCGGCCTCCGCGACGACCTCGTCGATCGTGACGCTGACCGGATACACCGTCTTCAGCTCCGCCCAGAGGGCGTCGAAGTCCCAGCTCTCGGTATGACCGCGGCCGGTGTGGTCCTCGATGATGGCCGCGATCGTGTCCTCGATGAAGTGCTGGACACGGTCGGCGATGTCGTCGCCCTCCAGCATGTGACGGCGGTCGGCGTAGATCGCCTCGCGCTGGCGGTTGAGGACGTCGTCGTACTTGAGGACGTTCTTGCGGACCTCGGCGTTGCGGGCCTCGACCTGCGACTGCGCGCTCTTGATGGCGCGCGAGACCATGCTCGACTCGATCGCGACGTCGTCCGGGAAGTTCGTGCGGGAGAGGATCGCCTCGGCCGCGCCGGACTGGAACAGGCGCATGAGGTCGTCGGTCAGCGACAGGTAGAAGCGGCTCTCGCCCGGGTCGCCCTGACGGCCCGAGCGACCGCGGAGCTGGTTGTCGATACGGCGCGACTCGTGGCGCTCCGTGCCGAGCACGTAGAGGCCGCCGGTCTCCACGACCTTGGCCGCCTCCTCCGCGACGCGGTCGCGGACGGCCGAGTACACGGCATCCCATTCCGCCTCGTACGCCTCGGGCGTCTCGACGGCGTCGAGACCCTTCGCCCGCATCTCCTGCACGGCGAGGAACTCGGCGTTGCCGCCGAGCATGATGTCCGTGCCGCGGCCGGCCATGTTGGTCGCGACGGTGACGGCGCCGAGGCGTCCGGCACGGGCGACGATCTCGGCCTCGCGCGCGTGGTTCTTCGCGTTCAGGACCTCGTGCTTGATGCCCTTCTTCGCCAGCATCCGCGAGAGGTACTCGCTCTTCTCGACGCTGACCGTGCCGACCAGGACGGGCTGGCCCTTGGCGTGGCGCTCCGCGATGTCCTCCACGACCTGCGCGAACTTGGCCGGCTCGTTCTTGTAGACGAGGTCGGACTGATCCTTGCGGATCATGGGCTTGTTGGTCGGGATCGGCACCACGCCGAGCTTGTACGTCGACATGAACTCGGCCGCCTCGGTCTCGGCCGTGCCGGTCATGCCGGAGAGCTTCTCGTACAGGCGGAAGTAGTTCTGCAGCGTGACGGTCGCGAGGGTCTGGTTCTCGGCCTTGACCGGCACGCCCTCCTTCGCCTCGATCGCCTGGTGGACGCCCTCGTTGTAGCGGCGCCCGACGAGGATGCGGCCCGTGTGCTCGTCGACGATCATGACCTCGTCGTTCATGACGACGTAGTCGGAGTCGCGCTTGAAGAGGGCGCGCGCCTTGATCGAGTTGTTGAGGAACGAGATGAGCGGCGTGTTCGCCGACTCGTACAGGTTGTCGATGCCGAGGTAGTCCTCGACCTTCTCGATGCCGGGCTCGAGGACGCCGACCGTGCGCTTCTTCTCGTCGACCTCGAAGTCGACGCCCTCCTCCAGGGTCCGCGCGATCTTCGCGAACTCGACGAACCAGCGGTTCGCCTCGCCCGAGGCGGGGCCGGAGATGATGAGGGGCGTGCGGGCCTCGTCGATGAGGATCGAGTCGACCTCGTCGACGATCGCGAAGAAGTGGCCCCGCTGGACCAGGTCCTCCTTGCGCCACGCCATGTTGTCGCGCAGGTAGTCGAAGCCGAACTCGTTGTTCGTGCCGTACGTGATGTCGGCGGCGTACTGCTCGCGGCGGACGTCCGGCGTCTGGCCGGAGACGATCGTGCCGGTCGTCATGCCGAGCGCGCGGAAGACGCGGCCCATGAGCTCCGACTGGTACGACGCGAGGAAGTCGTTGACCGTGACGACGTGGACGCCCTGGCCCGCGATCGCGTTGAGGTAGGCCGGGAGGGTCGCAACGAGGGTCTTGCCCTCACCGGTCTTCATCTCGGCGATGTTGCCGAGATGCAGCGCCGCCCCGCCCATGATCTGCACGTCGTAGTGACGCTGGCCGAGCGTGCGCTTGGCCGCCTCGCGGACCGCCGCGAACGCCTCCGGCATGAGCTTGTCGAGCGTCTCGCCCGCCTCGTGCCTCGCGCGGAACTCCGCCGTCTCGTCGCGCAGCTCCTCGTCCGTGAGCTGCGCGTACTCGTCCTCGAGGGCGTTCACGGCCTTCACGACCTGCTGGAGCCGACGCAGCAGGCGTCCTTCACCGGCGCGGAGCAGTCTCTCGAGCGGATTGGCCACGGAACATCTCCATCTGTCGCGATCGGCGCGGGCGCGCCGGTGCCGGCGCCGGGCGCCGGACACACTCGCCCATGTTATCCGGCGGTGACCTCTGTATGGGCTGGATGCCGGACGCCCGGCATCCGTGCGGCCTGCCGGCGACACGCCGGCGACGACGCCCGTGACCGGCGTGTCGGGATCCGATCGCGCGGATGATGGGGGTTTCCCGGTATGCATATACTCGGAATTGCAATACCCGGCATCGTGAAAGGGGGCGGGGATGTCCGTCAGACAGAGCCTGCTGGCGATCCTCGACCAGGGGCCGTGCTACGGCTACCAGCTGAGGGCGGAGTTCGACCGGCGGACGGGATCCACCTGGCCGCTCAACGTGGGCCAGATCTACAACACGCTCGACCGGCTCGAGCGCGACGGCCTCGTCGCGAAGGGCGACACCGACGAGCAGGGCCACGTGTACTGGGAGATCACGGACGCCGGGCGCGCCGAGGTGCGGGACTGGCTCGGCTCCCCCGTCGAGCGCAGCGCGAGCGCCCGCGACGAGCTCGCCGTGAAGCTCGCGGTCGCCGCGACCCTTCCCGGGGTGGACGTGTCCGAGGTGATCCGCACGCAGCGCCGCGCCTCGCTCGCGTACCTGCAGGAGCTCGGCCGCACGCGCTACGCGGGGCCGGACGGTCCGGAGGAGCTGGCGTGGTCGCTCGTCCTCGACGCGCTCGTGTTCCAGGCGGAGGCCGAGGTGCGCTGGCTCGACCACGTCGAGGAGCGGCTGCGGCAGCGTCCGCGGCACGCGCTCGCGCTCGAGCTCTCGACCGAGCGCCCCCGTCGCGGTCGCCCCGCGAAGGCCGCAGGGGGCCGCGCGTGAGCGGGCGGCCCGTCTCCCCCGCGCGCCGGCGATCCGGCCGGCGGACGGCGGCGATCCGATGAGCTCCCCCATCCTGCGGCTGTCGGGCGTCAGCCGGCAGTACGGCTCAGGGGCGACGGCCGTGACGGCGCTGTCCGGGATCGACCTCGAGGTCGCGCGCGGGGAGCTCGTCGCGGTGATGGGCGCGTCCGGCTCCGGGAAGTCCACGCTCCTCGCGATCGCGGGCGGGCTCGCGACGCCCACCTCCGGGGAGGTCGTGGTCGAGGGCGAGTACCTGAGCGACCTCTCCCCCGCCCAGCTCGCCGCCCTGCGCCGCCGCTCGCTGGGCTTCGTGTTCCAGGACTTCAACCTCATCCCCACCCTCACGGCGCTGGAGAACGTGACGCTGCCCCTGGAGCTCGACGGCTTCGGCGGCCGCGTCGCGCGCCGCGCCGGCCGCGACGCTCTGGCGTCCGTCGGCCTCGGAGAGCGGCCGGGCGCCTATCCCGACGAGCTCTCCGGCGGGCAGCAGCAGCGCGTCGCGATCGCGCGCGCCGTCGTCGGCTCGCGCCGCCTCATCCTCGCGGACGAGCCCACCGGCGCCCTCGACACCGTGACCGGCGACCAGGTGCTGCGGATGCTGCGGACCCGCGTGGACGCCGGGGCCGCGGCGATCCTCGTGACGCACGAGGCGCGGCACGCGGCCTGGGCCGACCGGGTCGTGTCCCTCCGCGACGGGCGGATCGTGGACGAGACCCGCCGCGACGCGCCGGAGAGCCTCCTCGCCGGGACGCGCCCGTGACCCCCGCGCGACGCAGTCGGGGCGCGGGTCCCGTACGCCGGGGCGGGGATCCCGCGCGGGACGGCACGAAGCCGAGCCGCGGGGGCACCCGCGCCGGAGAGCGGCGGGGCGGATGGCCCGCGCTCCGCGCGGGGGCGCGGCTCGCCTGGCGCAGCGTCGTGCGCTCCCGCGGGTCGAGCACCCTCGTCGCGCTGCTCGTGGCGCTCCCCGTCGCGGGGCTCACCGGGGCGGCGGTCTTCTGGGAGACCCATCGGGCGACCCCCGAGCAGGCGGCGACGCTCGAGCTCGGGAGCGCGCAGTCGTGGGTCTCGACCGGCCCGCCAGGGCTCCAGCAGGCGGTGGACGATCCCCGCTTCTCCCTCGGATACCGGAACGGGCCGCCGGAGGAGCCCGTCGAGCCGCCGACCGGGCTCCCCGCGATGGTTCCGGCCACGGCCGTGCCGCTGCGGATCGCCGAGACAGGACTGGGGATCGAGACCCCGAGCGGGCGCGGGGACGTCATGGCGACCATCGGCGCCGCATGGGACCCGCTGCTGGAGGGGCGTTACGTCCCCATCGACGGGACCGCACCCGCGGCGGCGGACGAGGCCATGGTCAGCCCGGGGCTCCTCGAGCGGCTCGACGCGCGCGTCGGCGACACCGTGACGCTGAGCGGCTCCGGCGAGACGTTCACGATCACGGGCACGATGCGCCGCGCGGACCAGCAGCCGTCGCAGGAGACGCTGTTCCTCCCCGGCACCGGCGCCGCGGAGTACTCCGGACCGCTCTCCCGCTGGTACTTCGCCGACTGGCAGCCGACGTACGCGCAGCTGCGGGAGCTCACCGACGAGGGCTACGTCTCCTATGCGCGCGACCTCGCGATCCATCCGCCGCCCGACGCGGTCGTGAGCGGCAGCGACGCGCTCGCGCTGTGGAACGTGCTCGTGATCGGGGCCGTCACGGGCGTCTTCAGCGGATATCTCGTCGTGCTCCTCGCGGGCGCCGCGCTCGCCGTGAGCGCGCGCCGCCAGCAGCGCGCCCTCGCCGTCGCCGCGAGCGTCGGCGCGGCGCGACGCGACGTCTTCCGCGTCGTCCTGCTGCAGGGCGCCTTCCTGGGCGCCGTCGGAGCCGCCGCGGGGATCGCCGTCGGCGCGGCGGGCGCCGCGATCACGAACGCGCTCACGGATCGCGGCGCCGTCGACACCTTCTGGGGGAACTGGGGGTACCGCATCCCCGTCGCGCTCGTGGCGGCGATCGCGGCGTTCGCGCTCCTCATCGGCACGCTCGCCGCCATCGCGCCGGCGCGGTCCGCGACGCGCGGCGATCCGCTCGGCGCGCTCCGCGGCGCCCGCCGCCCCGCGAAGCTGGACGTGCGCCGGCCCGTGTGGGGCCTCGCGCTCCTCCTGTGCGGCGCCGGCCTCGCCGTCGCCGGCGGCCTCACGATCGCGGCGCTCGGCCGGCAGGAGCCCTCGGAGGGCATCGAGCCGCTGCGCGTGGCGGCGCTGTGGACGCTCGTCCTGGGACCCGTCGTGTTCCAGGTCGGCGTGATCCTCGGGGGGCACTGGATCTTCGTCGTGCTCTCGCGGCTCGTCGGCCGGGCCGGACACGGGGCCCGCCTCGCGAGCCGGGACGCCGCCGCGAGCCCCTCGCGCGTCGTCCCCGCGTTCGCGGCCATCGCCGCGACCGTGTTCGCGGCGTCCTTCGTCCTCTCGGTCATCGCGCTGCAGGCCGCGTCGTCGGCGAGGATGTACAGCTACAGCGCCCCGGCTCAGAGCATCGTCGTCTCGTTCGCCGTCCCCGACGGATCCGAGCGGCCGGAGCTGACGCGGGCGGCGCGCGAGCTCCTCGCGGACGCCGAGCCGGCGCCGGCGGCCACCGCGCTCGTGCGATCGGCGTGGACGCCGCCGCTCGATCCCGAGACCGGGCGGTCGCTCGATCCGGATGCGTCACGGTTCGGCGTCGCGCAGCAGCCGGATCCGCTGCACTGCCCTGTCTGCGACGCGTGGTTCAACGCCCTGAACGGCCAGATCGTGGTCGTGGCCCCCGAGGACATCGAGGCCGCGGCCGGCGTGTCGCTCGGCGCGGACGCCCTGCGCGCATACCGCGACGGCGCCGCCGTCGCGTCCATCGGATACGTGCACGACGGGGACGTCACCGTGACGCAATGGCGCGCGGGCGACCTGGACGGTCAGGCGATGGGCGGCCTCTACGACGGCGACGAGGGCCCCGACCCGACGCGGGAGATCGCCCTGTCCGCGATCGACGTCGACCGGCGGATGTGGTGGGCCGCGGCCATCAGCCCGGAGACGGCGGACGCGCTCGGCATCGTCACGACCCCGAGCAGCCTCGTCGCGCGCTACGAGACCCTTCCGCCCCAGGCGGAGCTCGACCGCCTCGCCGCCGAGGCGGACCGCTCGCACGGGGACGACCCCGCCGCGACGGGCGGGATCTACCTCCACGTCGAGCGCGGCCCCGACACGGGCGACCCGTGGCTCGCCGCGATCCTCGCCGTCGCCGCCGTGCTGGTCGTCGGGGCGAGCGCCGTGTCGCTCGGGCTGTCACGGTTCGAGCGCCGCGCCGACGACGCGACGCTCGCCGCGGTCGGAGGCGGACGGATGCTGCGCCGCGGCGTCAACGCCTGGCAGGCGCTGCTCGTCGCGGGCGTCGGCACGGTCGTCGGCACGGTCGCCGGGCAGATCCCGGTGTGGGGCTTCTCGCAGGCCGTGAGCTACTACGACCTGCGCGACACGCCCTGGCCCTGGCTCGCCGCGCTCGCGCTGGCGCTGCCCGCCGCGATCGCCGTGATCTCCTGGCTCGTGCCGCCCCGGCATCCCGACATCACGCGCCGCACCGCGATCGCGTGACCCTCGGCCCACCCGCCCGCGAGACTGCCCTGATCGCCGAGGCAGACCCGTGTCGCCGCTCGCTCGGCGACCGGGCCTCATCCTGAGACTCGGCATCGGTGCCGAGACACACGGTGGAACGCGGTGTCTCAGCACGCGATGCGAGTCCCGCGATCCCGGACAGACCCGAGCGCGAGCCCGGGCCCCGGAGCCGTGGCGGCACCGGGCCGGGGAGCGGGCGTCAGGAGGCGAGCTCGGCGGGCGCCGCCTGGGTCGCCAGGGAGATCACGCCGTAGTCCCAGCCCTTGCGGCGGTAGACGACGCTCGGGGCGTCGGTGCGGGCGTCGATGAAGAGGAAGAAGTCGTGGCCGACGAGCTCCATGCGGTCGACGGCGTCCTCCACCGTCATCCACTCGGCGTCGAACCGCTTCACGCGGATGACGACGGGCGTGTACTCCTCGTCGCCGGCCGACTCGCCGACGACCGGGATCTCGCCGGTCGCCACGCGACGGATGACGTCGGCGGAGGCGGGCTCGACGTCGATGCCCTCGAGCACGCCGCTGCCCTTCTCGAACTTGGCCCCACGAGGATGGTTGCGGGCGTCCACGCGCTTCTCCTTCGCGCGACGCAGCTGCTCGGCGAGCTTGTCGACGGCGATGTCGAGGGCGGTGAACTTGTCGCCGTCGACCGCCTCCGCGCGGATGAGGGGCCCCTTGCCGGTGAGCGTCAGCTCGACCGTCGAGTCCTCCATGCGACCGTTGTGGTAGGCCCGATGCGTCACCTTGACGTCGATCCTCTGGGCGCGCGGCGCGAGGTTCTCGATCCGGATGACCTTGTCCTCCACGACGCTGCGGAAGCGATCGCTGATGTTCACTCCCACGCCGACGACGTTCGTCTCCATCCTGACCTCCTTGTTCCGGGTCCGCCCGGCCAAGGGCGGACTGCGTTCGCCTGGTAGCCCTCCACCGTAGTCCGCGATCCGGGGAGTGTCACGCGCGGGATTCGGATGGATCCTCCGCATCCGCACGGCGCGGCGTGGCGGCCGCGGTCGCCGCGCCGACGACCCTCGCGCCGGCCGCGCGGAGGGCGCGCTCGGCCTCCTCCAGGGTCGCTCCCGTGGTCACGACGTCGTCCATCACGAGCACCCTGAGCCCCGCGGAGGGTCGCGCGCGGAGGCTCCCCGCGACGTTGCGGCGGCGCTCCTCGCGGTCGAGCCCGCGCTGGTCGGAGACGGCGCGCGCGGCCCGCAGGAGCGGTCGCACCGGGAGCCCCGCGCGCCGGGCGACGAGCTCGACGACGGCGTAGCCGCGGCGGCGCAGGGCGGCGCGCGAGGCGGGCACCGGGACGAGCGCCTCGACGGCCTCGGCGTCCGCGAGGGCCTGCGCCACGAGCCCGACCCCTGCCCCG
>Ga0182735_1001800_pt1 | contig 13907 bp, 9 predicted proteins | sample eDN5th30CKraftMG_FD_128524 | JGI IMG/M metagenome (GOLD analysis project Ga0182735, IMG submission 128524) | Enriched Miracle-Growth compost microbial communities from Emeryville, California, USA - eDNA 5th pass 30_C Kraft MG (version 2) (version 2) ... | reverse complement strand
TACCGGTACTTTCTTTTCGGTGAGCAAATAATTAATCGCGGCCATCACTTTCGTGTCTTTCCAGTAACCGACGTAATCAGCTTGGTCGCCACCGGCAATGAACAGCATTTCCGCATTCCGGATTATCCGGGCAACCCCCTCATCATCTGCCAATTTGCGCGAATCTATTTGGAGGGTCTCCACAGAATTCACCGTTCCCAATTTCTTTACATAGGGGTTGTACGCATCGGTACCCGTTGCCCGGATGATGACCACATCACCGCCACCGCTCCGGGCAATCATCCATTTAAATGCCGCATCTACATCTGTCCCCCCACCCATAATCACGAGTCCGCCTTTTGTAGTCGTTTTAACATCAGTCGTATCGCCAACAATCCCGATAGAAGCCGAACGACTTGCAGGCCCCGTTGGTTTGGGTGCGTTGGGATCGAACGGGTTGGGCGTCTTGCTCTTGCCACAAGATGCAAAAAAAACGATAGCCAGCACCAACGGTCAAAATTGCTTCATAAACACACTCATTTTTGTTCCTCTCCGTAATGTGGATTTTGATCCGTATTTTTATTGACAAACAGTTCATCTTCCGGAATAGGGAAGCAATATTGGGCAGCTGTTGTTTCTAACTTCACTGCCCCGGATGTATTGATGGCATCCTGTGTCCATCGTTCTACCGGTAAATTTCTACGTTTCAGATCGAAGAAGCGATGTCCTTCGAAGGCAAGCTCTTTATAGCGCTCGTTCAGGATAGCGTTGATGAGCGTTTGCTTATCGGGAAAAGTCACGTTTACATAATGGTATATCCGTGCTGCTCTCAAAGCATTCAAATCTTGCGTAGCTGCCGTGATACCTGCGCTATTGTCTTTCTCTAAGGCTGCTTCTGCCCGGATGAGATACATTTCGCCCGTGCGGAATAGTTTTACGGAGGTTAGTCCGGGAGCATTGGGAACAATACCTTGCGCATATTTATTAACCAGATAGGCCGATTTTGCACCGCTTGCACCCCGAGCGGGGTCGTACTTGATATAGCTGGCAAAACGAATGTCATCTTCGCGTTGCGCGGTTGTACCAAACCCGTCAATCAGCTTGAATGCGGGTGCATACAACACAATCTCGCCGGTTTCGCGGAAGAAAGCCGCACCGATACGGGAATCGCCAGCCACCCGAGCCAGTTTCCAAACGACTTCTGCCTCGCTTTCGTCTGTCCAGATCTTCGCAAAATCATTTTTAGGTGCTAGGGGTTCTGCATGAATGACTTCCGATGCATAGCTGATGGCCGCATCCCACTGCTTGGCATACAGTGCTACCCGAGCCTGAATAGCCGATACGGCTGTTTTGGTAATACGGGTATGGTCGGTAAAGCCGTCGGGAATGAGCCCTTTTGCCGTTTGAAGATCGGCATTGATGGCATCGTAATTGGCCTGTACGGTTGGCCTTGGCGGATAAATAACAGCATGTTCTGTCATATAGGGTACGCCCATACCGTCAGGCTCATAAGAAGAGGCATAGGCCCGAAGCAATTCAAAATGGCAATAGGCCCGCAAGGCCAAGAGCTCTCCTTGGTACTGCTTCATCAGGTTTTGCGTACTGCCATCGGTTGGAATATCCGGAATAGCCGCCAACACTTGGTTAGCACGGTCTATGGTTACATAATATTCATAGAAGGCCGAGGTAACCGAGCCGGAAGATGAGTTGTACAACCAACGGTGGCTGGAGGTATTGGATACGGTATTTTCGGTGGGGAGCATCACCTCGTCTGATACAATGGCCGCCGCCTCGATTACGCTCGTGGTCATCGGCGCATAAGCGCCCAACACGCCCATATTCACATCCTCGACGTTGCGGAATGCTTTGGTGGCATCGATCGCATCCGATGGCGGTAGATCCAGTTGCTTACAAGCGTGCAACGTGAAGCCGGCAAAGGCACATAAAACTGCTATTTTCTTTATATTCATAACGTTCAAAATTATCGGGGTGAGCGGTTAAAAATCAACTTGAATTCCTGCCGTGTACTTCCGTGCGTTAGGGTATTCAAAGCGCCCATACTGACGGTTGTTTTCCGGATCGAGCCCTCTCCAGCTGGTCCACGTCAACAAATTTTGCCCCTGCACAAAAATATGGACGGTTTTAAGAAATGTCTGGTTAAGCCAAGCCGCAGGTAGACTATAATTGAGCTGTACGTTTCTAAGACGCAGGAAAGAAGCATCCTGAATATCTTTGGACGTGTAGTTTCTCGGCACGTCAATGCGTTGCAACAGCGCTTCATCGCCCGGTTTTTTCCAACGGTCATACAACATTCTTTTGCTTTGGTTACTCGTCATGTACCGTTCGGTTTCGATATAAAAATCGATATTGTTCCAACGCTGTACATCCGCAACGAAAGAGAACAGGGCACTTAAGGTAAGGTCTTTCCACCGCCATGAGCTACTGATACCGCCGGTAAATTTCGGGTACATATTGGCCGAAAGAGGCACAGACTGCTCTTCTGCATTATAAACATTGGTGATCGATCCATCCCGGTTATAATACTGTGCATCGCCATTATCCGGGTTTACACCGGCCCATACGGGCCCATAATAGGTGCCGTAAGGAAGCCCCACTTTGATAATCCGGGTATCGCCATCGGCCAGTTCGTCTGTAATATCGTTAACGCGCAGGATTTTATTTTGGTTGTAGGCACCATTGATACCGATATTCCAGTTAAAATCGCGTTGTTGAATGATGTCGCCACTTAGGCTAAATTCAACACCTTGGTTACCCATTTTTCCGGTACTTAACGGGATGGTTCCCCCAGATCCACCCCCTGCTGTTGCAGATGGTGTCTGATCTAAAAACATATTTCTGGTAACCTTATTGTACCAATCGGCCACCAACTTCATGCGTTGGGTTTGAAACAGGGCGAGGTCTAGCCCAATATTGAATTCATCTACATACTCCCAGTCGTAGTCTGGATTAACCAGGTTGCTGGGCCTAATGGCTGGCTGGCCGTTATAGGTGGTATTGACAGCATATAAGGACAGATGCGTGAAGCTACTGCCAATGGGGCTGGCCGTTTGCCCATAGCTGGCACGTAGGCGTAAGACAGCAAGCAGGCTAGCCGATTGTAGGAAATCTTCCTGCTTGGCATCCCAGGCAGCGCCGAAAGAGTAAAACCCGTGCCAACGATTTTTGACCGGCACCGAAGAGAGGGAAGCCCCATCGTACCGGTAACTTGCCGTAGCCGTATATTTATTATGGTACGTATACCGACCGACCCCCATATAAGACACCATGGCGCTCGCCGAGCGACTGCCGGCCAGACTAGGGAGATAATCGCCGCTTACGGTAATGGCATTCGGGTTTTCCGGAAGCCGATCATCTAAGCCGTACCCCTTGTAACTAAAGGCTTTATAATTGCTCTGTAGATATTCAAAAAATCCGGATACTTCCAGCTCATGCTGATTGATGGTTTTGTTATAGGTGATACCCGAAGTAGAGATCAAATTATAATTTCTTCGATAGCCTTCTCCGAAAGATCCTTTCTTGCCCGACTGGTTTTTACCGATATAGGAAAGCGGATTGATAAACACCTGATCTACGGAATTTCTGAAATCTATCCCCGCACGGGTGGTTATTTTTAATCCTTCTAGTAGCTCATAGGCCATGTTTACGCCCAATATGGTTTTAAACTGCTCCGTTTTGTCTGACGTACCATATAATACATCAATACCCCGGCTTCCTTCGCGCGTATCATAGAAGGGCATATCTGCATCTGTAGCGTGGAAAGCACCGTCTGCGGTATAGGGATATTCATACGGCAGGGCATAATAAACCGATGCCATGGGCGAGCCAACCCCGGTGCCTCCTTCATTATAGGTAAACCTGGAATTGGAGTAACCCAGGTTGAGGTTGATGCCTGCGGTGAATTTGCCATAGTTCATGTTGGTATTGCTGCGCAGGGAATACCTGTTCAACCCGGTCTCTTTCACGATACCGTCTTCGTTCCATAAGCTAACGGCATTGTAGGTCTGTACATTTTCATTACCGCCACTTAAACTCAGCTGTTGCTCCATAAACCGTCCGTCTTGGAAAAACAGGTCGCGCCAGTCGGTATCCATACCACGCAAACTATCCAGCACATGGTCGGCATTTTGTTGCCATGCAGCCGATTGGGTAGGATAGTTGGGGTTTTTGGATGAAAAGGTCCAGCCGGGGCCAATATCGCGCCCGGTTTCCAACCCCACCTCTTCTTCGAAACGCAACCGCTCGCGCGCATCCATCATCTCGAAAGTAGGCTGCGTTAATGTTGAAAACCCATACTGCGAGCTATAACTGACATTTAACCGGCCTTTTTTTCCCTTTTTGGTGGTAATGACAATGACGCCATTAGAACCTCTCGAACCGTAAAGGGCTTTAGCCGATGCATCTTTCAATACATTCACCGTTTCTATATCTTCCGGGTTGATGGTTTGGAAATACCCCCCTTCAATGGGCACGCCGTCCATCACGTATAGCGGGGCGGTTGTACCATTGATCGATCCGATTCCACGGATAACAACCGATGCGCTTTGTCCCGGTTGCCCCGAACTGGAAATAACATTCATACCAGGTACTTTACCCTGCAATATCTGGTCGAGTGAACTCATGGGTACCCGGTTGATATCTTGGGCATCGACCCGCGCCGTAGCGCTGGGGCTCTTGCTTCTGGTATAATCGGTATAACCGGTTATGACAACTTCATCGATCAGGTTTTCTTTCTCCTGTAGTACAATAGTCAAGGAGCTTGCTGATGCTACGGCGACTGTCTTGGAAACATAAGCAAGATGAGAAAGCATCAATTGATCGCCGGTGCTTGCCTGAATGGTAAAGCTACCGGCATCTGTTGTTGTTGCAACGGTGTTTGTAGGTTGCCCGGCTTGATCTACTACGCGAATGGTGACGCCGCCTATGGCATCGCCCTGCGCATTAACCACCCGCCCCTGGATGGCCTGTTGCATGGGTGCACCCCATAGTTGATTTCTTGTTGAAGCGGCCTGAGCCGTTGCTGTGGCCGATATGATCTTTCCCTGTACCGTATAACCAAAAGGCTGGCCATGAAAAAGCAAGGGAAGGATGTCTAACACCGCTTGATGCTGAACAGTTAAGCTAACCGGCTTTGCCTGCTTAAACAGTTCATCACGGATGATAAAGGAGTAGCCCGTTTGTTGCTGCACCTGTTGCACGACGGACTTAAAAGATGCGTTTTTTACTTGGAGGCTGACCTCTTGGGCCAACACGTCTGCAAAAGCACTCCAAGTGAAAAACAGGGTTAAAAAGACGGTTAACTTGACCAAGAAGATTGTTCTCAATGAAACCTGATCTATATGCATAAATAATGATGGTTGTGCAATATTTGCCTAAGGTTGTATTGCTAGGTTAAAAAATGAATGACGAAAAAAACGAACGTAAATAGCTCTATTCTATAACAAGTACCCTCCTTCCTATAATTTTGAAGTTGACCTGATAATTTAAAGCCAGCGCGTCTAACACTTCAGACAATTTGGCTTGTCTATTTAATGCGATGTATGCTTTGATTGAAGGGCTAGCCTGCATGTCGAAGTGGACATCGTACCAACGTTCTAATTGCGGCACGACATCTAGCAACGTTGCCCCGGTCATGATGATATAGCCATTTTTCCAAGCCACATAATCTGCCGCATCTGCCACGGTGCGGACCGCTGTGTTTGCTGCAGATACCAGGGATTGCTGCCCCGGTTCTAAACGATGTACGTGACGTGTTTGCATGTTCTCTACTTCTACCCGACCGTTTATGAGTGTGGTAACGCTTACCGCTTGATTAGCATAATGATTGACGTTAAATTCGGTTCCCAATACCTTGACTTTCTGCCCTGCCGAAGAAACGACAAAGGGTTTATCTTCTTGGGGCTTCACAGCAAAATAGGCTTCGCCTGTCAGTTCCACTTCACGTGTATTGCCCCGGAATACACTCGGATAACGCAGTGAAGAAGCGGCATTCAACCATACTTCTGTACCGTCTGGCAAGGTTAGCCGATATTGCCCACCATTGGGTGTGTGCAGGGTAGCAAAAGATGTGGGGCCCGTTTCAATAGATGTGCCATCTGTGTAAGCTAGTCCACCAGATACCACAACCCCTTTTTTCTCTTCACTGAGTGCGATGCTTGTACCATTATCTAGGGTAATGGTAGCCCGATTACGCCCGGGCAATACATCGCTTCCATACTTACTGCGCTGCACGATCTCTATGGCGTGTTGCCTCCCAACGTAGTAATAAACCGCTGCTCCAGTTAATAATAAAAAAAGGATTGCTGCCGCTACAGTGCGGAATAGAACTAATGATCTGGTAGCCCTTGGTTGTTCGATCCGTTGGAGCAGGCGCTGTCCGATGGTATCAGCCAGGTGCTGTACATCCGGAGAGGACACATCGCTATTCAATTCTTGCAAAATCAGATCGGTCAATATGGCCGATTCTTCGGGCAGTTGAAAATAGGCCAATAACGTTTCCAATTCCTTTTCAGTATATTCTCCGGCGAGGTATTTTTGGAAAAGAGCCTGTACATTTGCCTGTTGATCCATATAAGCGTGTTTATTGGGTAGTACACGCCATTGGGAAAAAGTAAGTATGGAATTTTTTTAAAAAAACACAAAACACTGATATACAGCCATATATTTTTCACTTCTTGTTTGCATCTACCAAATTCTTGGGAATATGGCCACCCGTGTCAAATAGCTAGGCACTATTAGGTTCCAAAAATGGCGGTTGCTATGGCTATCCAGAGAAGCCCGGAATCTTTTCGTACCAACGCTCGTAATATTTGATTGGAATTACGGATATGGGTGTTGACGGTTGTTTCGCTAATACCCAAGAGTTTGGCTATTTCTTTGTAGCTTCTACCATCCACTTTACATAAGGTATAGACGGTACATTGTTGCGGAGACAGTTTGTTGAGCAGTGTATGGAGCAATTGTTGATCATTTTGCTCGGTTAATAATTGCTCGATGGGATTGTAATCTTCTTTCCAGTGTGGCAATAAATAATCCCTAAACTTTTGTTCAGTAGCTGCTTTCCGAAAAATATTTTTAGCCTTGTTGGCTACGCTTTGAAAAAGATAAGGTTTGATCGACCGTTCGGGATCGATATGATGCCTATTTTCCCAGATACCCAGAAAAACATCCTGCAAAACATCTTCTACCAACTCAGGCGATTTTAATATACGCAGGAGGTTTGCCGTAAGCCGGATCTTATATTGGTTATACAATGCCTCAAAAGCCAAAGTGTCCCCTTCCCGCAGTCGAAGCAGTAAATCTGGTTCATTATATTCGGCCTTGCCTGACATTGCATGTTAACCCGTTGGTTGATACTACAAGTATATTAAATTTTGTTTAAAATAAGCGAAGGTTATTTTAGGCGAGGGCTAGAAAGGGCTACCCTGACCCATGCGGCAACGATGCTGCTTGCCAGAAATGAAAATTATACTAACTTTGTTCCAATTATAAAAAAACCCTAACGTTCTTGGACCAAATGAATACATGCTCCGAGTAACAAACCTGAAACAAATGACTGGAAGACAACTCATCATCAGCATGCTGACACTGTGGTTAATTGGTGGCTGTGCTGCTTTTAAACCACAGGAAAACTCCCAACAATTAACCAAAGGAAAACTCCCTTTTGAAGAAGGAATTAAAAAAATCAATCATGTGGTGGTTATCTACATGGAAAACCACAGCTTTGACAATCTGTTCGGCGAATTTGAGGGAGCGAATGGCATAAAAAATGCCAAAAAAGAAAACTATACGCAGGTTGATGAACAGGGTAAACCCTACCATACACTACCTGAAATTCCACGAAATAGTTCATTTCCAACCGATTTACCCAATGCCCCATTCAACATCGACCAGTACATCACGGCAGATAAAGCAACGCCTGATGTGACGCATCAGTTTTACCATAATATCATGCAGATCAATGATGGTAAAATGAACCAGTTTGCTTTACATAACCAATCTAAAGGACTGGCAATGGGGTATTACACCACCAAAAACCTGCCCTTTTACCCTTATGCCAAAAAATATACCTTGGCCGACAATTTCTTCCAAAGTGTTTTTGGCGGATCATATATTAATCACGTCTATATGATTGCTGCTGATATCCCGGTTTGGCATAATGCACCGGCGTCTATGATTGCAGAACTAGATAACAAAGGAAGGATGATCAAAAGTGGTGTGGTAACTCCAGATGGATACGCCATCAACCATGTCCTTCCCAGAAATCCACCGCACCCACCCAAGGTTAACGTAGAGAAGTTGCTTCCACCGCAGAGTATGCCTACTATAGGGGAACGTTTAAGTGAAAAAGATATTTCATGGGCCTGGTATTCTGAAGGCTGGGATAAAGCTGTTGCAGGAGAGGAAACCAACTACGCCTATAACCATGAACCTTTTACTTATTTTGAAAAATACGCACCGGGAACAGCCGCGAGAAAAGAACATTTAAAGGACGAAAATGATTTTCTAAAGGCGGCTAAAGAAGGAAATTTACCAAGCGTCTCATTTGTTAAACCGGGTCAGGGATATGATGAGCATCCCGGTTCTTCTGCGGTTTATCCTTCTGAAGAACACGCTGTCAAATTAATCGATGCGGTGATGGAAGGCCCCCATGCGGATGATGTGCTGGTGATCCTGACCTATGACGAATTTGGCGGATGGTGGGACCATGTCGCGCCGCCCATCATCGATCGGTGGGGCCCAGGATCGCGTATTCCGGCGATCATCATCTCTCCTTTTGCTAAAAAGGGCTATATAGACTCTACTCAATATGAAACGGTCAGTATCCTTGCTTTTATTGAACACCGCTGGGGATTGGACCCTCTTTCTAAACGGGACAAAAATGCCAATCCTTTCCGGGGAGCTTTAGAATTTTATAAATAAATCCAAACGTGGCCATCACATGCGATGCGGATCATCAAAATGATTTTATACTCCCTGATGCTCTTTGTGGCAATCGGGAGTTCACTTCAATTTTCATCCAGTGCTTATGAGCCGATAGCACAAAAGGAGACTGCTGCACGCCGTGAACGGAAAATTCAAGAGCAAACGTTTCAACAGGTCGATGACTTTTATCTCTTTGTTAGAGATAGTTTACGTGTAGCTATAGAAAAGGAAGATGGTGATGAAGAGGTGCTGCAAACCCGTTTTCTAAGTGCTCGATTGCGCTACAAAAAATTTGAATGGGCAGCCGAATACTTCATTGCCCCATTGGCCCGGAGGTTGAACGGACCGCCCAGCCAGGAAGTGGAAAATGCCGATCTGATGGACCCTACCATGGCCTATGCCATCAACCCGAGCGGGCTCCAGATCGTTGAAGGGTATTTGTTTCCGAAATACGATCGCGCCCATAAAAAAGCATTGGAGAAGGAGGTGGCGCTCTTAGAAGAAAATGCAGGCTATCTACGGTCTTATTTCGCCGATCACACGCTAACGGATTGGCGGATTTTAGATGCTGCAAAACTACAGGTATTTCGGGTGATTGCCCTCGGCATAACAGGCTATGATAACCCACTTTCGCTCCATAGCATGGAAGAGTCTGCCATGGCTCTAAACAGCTTAGCCCGGGTGCTCTTCCGTTATACCGACGGAAAAGAAAGCAACCTGATCAAAACCATAACAGCAGCGGTTCGTTATCTCGAAGATCATCCCGACTTTGACGCCTTTAACCGTGCGGCGTTCATTACGACTTATGCAAATAAAATAAGTACAGAAATTGCACGCTTAGAAAAAGATTTTTCTAAGGGGAAAAAACACTACAATCGGCTACTGAATCAAGAAGCGCGCACACTCTTTGACCCAACAGCCTTTCATGTCAACGCCTTTACCCCTGGCAGTACTTATCACCTCACCGAAGCGAAAGTCCAATTAGGGGAAGCGCTGTTTCATGACCAACACCTCTCGGGAGATGGAAGTAGAAGTTGCGCCTCCTGCCATCGTGCTGAACGGGGTTTTACAGATGGCATGAAGACCAATACACACATCTACGATAAAAGTAAACATTTGTCCCGCAATACGCTTACCCTCCTAAATGCCGCGCTGCAATCGAATTATTTTTATGATATGCGCGCACTCACGCTAGAAGATCAAGCGTTGAACGTCATCCAAAATAAAGATGAAATGGATGGAAACCTCGAAGAGATTACGACTTACCTCAGCCAAGATGCAAGCTACCAAAAATTATTTGATCAAGCATTCCCGTCCAGAACAGGAAAAGAGGTACAATCTTTTCAGATAGCCAACGCATTGGCATCTTATGTACGTAGCTTGACCAAGCTCAACAGTAAATTTGACCACTATATGCAGGGCGAGCAAACAGCGATGACCGCAGAAGAAATTGATGGTTTTAATTTGTTTATGGGCAAGGCCAAATGCGCTACCTGTCATTTTGTTCCCTTATTCACCGGCATCACTCCCCCCAAATATATGGAGAGCGAAGCAGAGGTCATCGGTGTTCCAGCGTCTATCAAAGACTCGATTATTGATCCGGATAATGGCTGGTATGATATCATCGGGATTCGTTCTTACCAACATGCTTTCAAAACACCCACCATACGCAATATCGATCAAACCGCGCCTTATATGCACAATGGTATTTATGAAACTTTAGAAGAAGTCATGGATTTTTACAATCATGCGGGCCCCGTTGGTCTGGGCTTCGAATTGGAAAACGTAACCCTTTCTGAAGATAGCCTACACCTCTCTGATAAAGAAATCAATCATATCATCCAGTTTATGAAAAGCCTGAAGGATTTATAAATAAGCACATCCCTACGACCAAAAAAATCAAATAGCCATGCGATAACTGTAACGAATTAGCTTGAACAAGTCGTCATAGCGAACATAGGCATATCCTTGATCTCCAGCCCAATCTACATAATTATTCTTGACCAAAAAAGAACCGCCACGGCGATTGTCATCATAACCCACAATGCAGATGACGTGGTTTGCATCGGCCTCCTCTCGTTGATAGTTACTGGGGAACACGACATCCGTAGCCTGATTCTTATGAAAGAAATCGGTTTGCAATAGGGAAATGATAACGGGACATTGGTGGTTAAGTGCATCTTTAATAGCCGCTAAGTGACGTTCGGGAGCCGTGGTTGTATCGCCGAGCAGTTGATAGTCTTTGATTTTAAAGGTTGGTGTTACTGCCTGTACTTTTTGTTGCTTTGAACAACTACAGGTGTAAGGAAATTGATCCTGAAATACGGTACCCGTTTCCTTCAGCACATCTAATGCCAAATCTGCTTGGACGTTCCATCCGCAGCGAGTAAACAGACGAACCAACAAATTTTTACCGGCTTTGATTTTTGAGGCAACAAACCCATAGGAAAAAACCGTGAATTGGGGATCACCGGAACGGTAATGGTGTAAGGCGTTGTACTGTGTAGACAAAGCCGTATATACCGGCGCATAAGAAGCACAGGTTGCGCCATCTTGCCCCTGTTGATCAGGGCAATATGCCCGCAAGGAAACGGCTTGTGCCAAAGCCAAAATGCTCATCAACACACCGACCATGGTTAGTATTGTTTTCTTCATCTCTTTATTTTTTTAATCAGTTAGTTCTGGCAGTGACGATTAACTACCACGAACCAAAAATAGTCATAGAAACGCATGTTTTTATTACCCTATTGTGGGTATTTTCAGTTAGCTCATTCGGGAAATACAGATATATCAACGGGAAATATGGATATCACTGAGGGTCAACACGCAAGCTACCTTTGTCTTAACATGGATGATAAAAGACATTGGTTATGAAACACAAAAAATCAGTATGGTTATCACTGGCAGTCTGGCCAATCTTACTCGCGGCCTGCGATAAGGATGATAACAAGGATGCGCAGATGGAAATGCCATCGACTATTACCGTAGAGAACGTATTGGATTCGCGACCCTTGGTCGAATCTGGAATTTTTCAAAACGAAGGTTCGGCGCCCGTGGTTATGCCTGGTGAATCGATATCTCTTCAATTTTCGGCCGCAAAGGGACAAGCATTTTCCTTTGCTACCATGTATGGTTGGTCTAACGATCTATTCTTTGCACCCGAAAACCCAGGCATTACTTTATATGAAGCAGATGGCACCCCCATGGAAGGAGATGTATCTAGCCAGATCAAACTATGGGACAATGGGACACGTATCAATCAAGCACCGGGCGCTTCGGTTAGCCATCCAGGTACCGCAGAAACATCGGCACAGAACATCACCGAAGTTTCTGGTACCGATGCACAAGGCAATAGTTATGCGCCAGTCTCCTCACTAATGAAAGCGAGCTTACATTACGAAGGGAATTCGACTTTCACTCTGACGATTACCAATACCTCTGGAACCACCAACAACCCGACACCATTTAGTCCGGGTGTATGGGCTATTTCCTATATTGCTGGTGGTGATCTTTTAAGCCCCACTCCGCTATATATGTCTGGCAAACCAAGTGCCCATGGTTTGACGAACCTGGCAGAAATGGGTGATAACAGCGTGTTAGGAGAATACATTCAGGATCAGACGGGCATTTTTACACCCTTATCGCCCGTATTGGTGGTGGTATACCACGGTATTGAAAACCCCATTTACCAGAAAGGAGAAAATGATCGTGGAAAGGGTTTAAAAGAATTGGCCCAACAAGGGGATGCGAGCAAGCTGGCCGAACAACTGAAAACCATGAATGGTGTAAAGGCGGTATATGTATTGCCTGCCGCGAACTCGACCGTGTTGTTACCTAAAATAGGCGAACAAGCTGGAAGCAGCGTATCTCAACAACTGAGCGTAGCTGAAGGTGATCGACTGGCGATTGCCACGATGTATGGCTTATCCAATGATTGGTTCTTCGCTAGCAAAGATAACGGCGTAGACGCCACTAAAAAGGGAGATGTTTCCAGTTCTATCGGTTTGTTCGATAACGGAACTGCTGTGAACCAATTCCCCGGGGCTGGTATCACACAGTTTAATTTGGCAGGAACCCCACTTGAAGAAAGTAAAGCCATTGAGGAAGTACCTAACCCTAATGCCTTTACGACTTTACCCGAAATAAATAAGCTCATTAAAATAACACTCCAATAAATCAACGGTGTAAAAAGTGGAATTGAATGCCATTCCGACCGATTTTAAAAACAATTTACTCAAATGAAGACCACATTCAGCATTTTAACAAAAGAAGAGGTATCTGAACGAAATAAAAGGCTTTTCGAGCAAATGGAAAAATCCTTTGGTAAAGTACCCAATCTCTACAATGTAATGGCACACGCTGAATATGCATTGGAAGCTTACCTAGCTTTAGAAGGTAGCCAGACATCCCTATCCACTCGAGAGGTGGAAGCCGTCAATTTGGTGGTAAGCCAGGTAAATCAGTGCATCTACTGTCTCAGTGCACACACCCTCATCGCTCGTTCGGTAGGTATTACAGAGGAATTATCCTTGGCTATTAGAAGTGGAGCTACACCATCCGACCTTAAATTGGATGCCCTGGTAAAATTAGCAAAGGCAATTACAGAAGAACGCGGACACATCGATGGTAGGTTATTGGCTACATTTTTTGAAACAGGGTATACCAAAGAAAATCTAGTGGACCTCATCATGTTGATTGGCGATCGGACAATCAGCAATTTATTACATGCGATAACCGATGTACCGGTTGACTTTCCCTTGGCTAAAGAACTGAAAACAGCAACAATCTAATAAGAAAATTGCATGGATAATCATAGATTTGATAAAAATGACATGCATCGATGATTAGTGAATACGTTGAAAACAGGACGCTAGGCCGGTTTGTGATCCATAGCAACAATCGGTTGTTGGTTGGTAAAGGTATTCAAGAAGGAAATCCGGTACCTATCAATACTTTCGTTTATAATCGTGGTGACGCACAGCGCG